>Ga0315288_10000752_pt1 | contig 41239 bp, 34 predicted proteins | sample YL17G11_20_MG_FD_203454 | JGI IMG/M metagenome (GOLD analysis project Ga0315288, IMG submission 203454) | Sediment microbial communities from Yellowstone Lake, YNP, Wyoming, USA - YL17G11_20 | ecosystem: Environmental > Aquatic > Freshwater > Lake > Sediment | place: USA: Wyoming | collected...
ATAAACCGGATATTGATGATGTCCGCGAGTCGCCGTCGCTGGAACTGATTGAATTACTCAGGGAGCACGGCGCGAAGGTGGATTACAACGACCCCTATATTCCGCGAACTCACAAGATGCGCGACTATGACCTGAAAATGAAAAGCAAGCCGCTGTCTGCCGGAATGCTCAAACGGTATGATGTGGTGCTGATTTCCACTAATCACAGTGATTACGATTATAAATGGATAGTTAAAAACGCACGGCTGGTTGTCGATACGCGCAACGCCTGCGCCAAAGTTAAAGCGGGAAGAAATAAGATTGTAAAAGCATAAACCCAAATGGCCCCGGATGGAAGGGAATCAAATGGCTGATGGAACCAGGGATGTTCTTAAATGGATAAAAAAACAGTTTTAGCGATTATATCCGACTTCAAAAAAGCGATTGAGTCGGCCGGGGTTAGACCGCAGAAAATGATCCTGTTTGGTTCATACGCTGTCGGCCGGCAGCGGCAGGACAGCGATATTGATGTCGTGGTAATATCGGAGGATTTTGAGAATAAGAATTACTGGGAAAGAATTGACATATTGTCGGCGGCTATTTATAAGGTATTTAAGCCGATAGAGGCGGTGGCGATGACGCCGCGAGAATGGCAAGCCGGCGATTCTGTAATTGCGGATTATGCTCGCAATGGCGAAGTGGTATGTGACTAAGCCCTGTCGGGCTTTGTAAAAACAATAACGATAGACCAATATTTGAAAGGGGTCGGTATGAAGAGGGTGATGATGTTTTTGATGGCGGCAATGATTGTCAAAGCGGATTTGGTGTCGTTTCCAGTTTGTGAAAATTCTTTTTCTCAGTCGGCCCCGGCGATTGACGGCAGCTTAGTCGCCTGGGTCGATGAACGCAATGGAACTGGAAATCATGATATCTATGCCAAATTATTGCCGAGCGGTGGTGAACAGGCAATTTGTATCGCCACAGGCAGTCAAACTGCTCCCGCTGTCAGCGGCTCTGTCGTTGTTTGGCAGGATAGCCGCAAGGGCGGCGGCGACGATGATATTTATGCGTATGATACAAGCACCAGTCAGGCGATAGCCGTGTGCACCGATACCTATAATCAGCAGTACCCCGACATTAGCGGCCGAATCGTCGTATGGCAGGAATACAACGGCAGCAATTGGGATATTTATGCCATCAATCTTGATGGCGGGGCGAAATATGTTGTTTGTGACAATGCAGCCAATCAGCAATATCCCGCCATCAGCGGCAATTATGTGGTCTGGATGGATTACCGCAACAGCGGCGTCAGTGGAGGCGATATTTATTGCAGGGATTTAAATGCCCAGGCCGGTTCGGAATTTCTGATTTGCGGCGCATCGGGCGATCAGTTTTATCCTGATATCGACGGCAATATTATCGTCTGGCAGGATCCGCGAACCGATTCGAACAATGATATTTATGGTTATGATCTGGGTGGAACTGGGGAGTTTGAAGTCTGTGTGCGTGCCGAAAGACAGAATCAGCCGGCCGTTTCCGGCAATTGGATTGTCTGGCGTGATCGGCGAAATGGGACGACCAATTATGATATTTATGGATATAACCGCCAGACCCATGCAGTAACCGACATCTGTATCGCAGCGGGTCATCAAAACAGCCCTGCGGTTTCCGGGCAATATGTGGTTTGGCAGGATGCCGTGGGTTCGGGCGATATCTATGGGGCGGCATTTCCAGTCCAGGCAAGTATTACGGTCATTTTGCCCAATGGGGGCGAGACTTGGATAGCCGGCTCCCAGCATCAGGTGCAGTGGCAAAGTCAGGGCGTCAGTACAGTTAAAATTGAACTCTTCGATGGCACCAGTTGGCAAACGATAGCCGATGGTATAGCCAATACCGGCAGTTATAATATCACTGTCCCTGCCGGGATCAATTCGCAGCAGTGTCTGGTCAAAGTCAGCGACTCGGCGAATGCATCAGTTGCCGACCAGAGCGATGCGGTATTTACAATATTTCAGTGTACCCTGAAAGCCGACCTGACCGGCGATTGTTTTGTAGATTTGGCTGATTTTGTGGAGCTGGCGTCTCAATGGCTCCGATGCGGCAACCCGTTTGACCCGGGTTGGTGCGGGAATCCATAGACAACCAAGGACGAATTCCCAATCAGCAGGTATCTGTATTTATGAAAGTACTTATTACCGGTGGCGCTGGTTTTATCGGCAGCCATATCGTGGAACATTTTCAGGGCAAGGCGACCGTGGTTGTCTTGGACAATCTGCGAACGGGTTTTAAGAAAAACATTAACGGGTTTGAGTGCCGGTTCATCGAAGGCTCTGTGACGGATACGGTTGCCGTCAAAGAAGCGGTCAAAGGCGTCGATTATATTTTTCATCTGGCCGCGATGATCAGTGTTCCTGAGTCGATGCAGAAGCCCAAAGAATGTGTCGAAATTAATACGCAGGGAACATTGACGGTATTGGAAGAAGCCGCCCGTGCCGGTGTTAAAAAGTTGTGCTTCAGCAGTTCGGCGGCGGTCTATGGCGACAGTCCAAAATTGCCCAAGACGGAAGATATGCTCCCTGAGCCGAAAAGCCCGTATGCGGTAACTAAGCTTGACGGCGAGTATTATTGTCGGATGTTTCATAATGAAGGCTGGTTGAAGACGGCCTGCATGCGGTATTTTAATGTGTTCGGTCCGCGTCAGGACCCCAAAAGTCAGTATGCCGCCGCAGTGCCGATATTTATTGATAAGGCATTACGAAATGAACCCATTACCATTTTCGGCGATGGCCTCCAGACACGTGATTTCATTTATGTCAAGGATGTCGTTGCCGCCAATGTCTTTCTGGCCGAAAGGCCGGAGTTGGCCGGCGTCTATAATGTCGCCTGCGGCCGGAGTATTACGATTCAAGAGCTGGCCGAAAAGATCGTTATGCTAACCGGTTCAAAATCGACCATTCAATATGCCCCGCTGCGGGCGGGTGATGTGAAACACTCAAGAGCGAGCGTAGATAAGATAAATAAAACCGGATATCAAGCGGTGACAATTTTCAAAGAAGGGTTGCAAAGAGCTATCCGGATATGTGGTCAGATAAATCATAAAAATATAGTTAACATATTGTAAATGATAAGGTTACAGAGGAAGTTGATTAAAAATTAACTATTTTGAGTCATTATATGGTAAAATTCTAGGGAAACGGGGGCTGGTAGCGTTGCGGTCGCAAGACCGTATTGTACCCGCTTTCCTTTGGAGTTGTACGGGTGATTAGGATAACCTCATTCAGGATAGAATTATGCACACCAACGGCGGTTATTACCGTCTGATGATATTTCATACGGTTTTTATTGCAGCGATTGTCTCAACTGCTTGCAGTCAGGTTCTTGACCTTTCCAATGGCACGTTTCATCGCGATGGGACTGCCTATTATAGCAATGATGGCCTTACAATGCAGTCTTATTCACCTGATGTTCCTCGTACAGATACCGTTCTTGCTTGCAGTGCAAGTGATGGGAAAATGATATATGGCGAAGGACCTTCGGGTGAAAATATAGCGCCATGGTGCAGCAATTCAAGAGGCCTGTACGGTATTAGCGTCAGCAATAATTACAAACTTTATCGGTCCAGCGATGGTGTGTCCTGGACGAATATCTATACCTCTCCATATGTTATAGCGTCGGTGTTCTCCGCGGCCAATGATATGCTCATTGCGTGGTTTCGCACAGCCACAGCCCATGGAACAGACCCCGAATATTTCACGGCATATTACTCGATGAATTACGGAGTAACGTGGAATGCCTGTATCAATGCCGACGGCGGAACGGTTGTATTTCCGGGCAGGTACCCCTATCCATGGAATTTCAACCAGCGGCCGGCCAAAGAAGGGGAATCGTACGGTACAATTATTGCCAGCACCTATAGCAGCATTTACACCACGCCGAATCAGATTTGGCGGTCTACGGACAATGGCATTACCTGGGGGAAAGTACTTGAACTTGAGCCCTATTATATTTTGCACTTCCATGCGGTAGGGTACCATGCTGCACTGGGTAAATGGGTTGTTGATACCGGCGATAACCAAAATCCAAATCCTCCGTATAATACGCGCCAACATACGTTCGTCAGCGATGATGACGGCCAGACCTGGCATGAATACGCCTATAATGACGACGGCAGCGGTAAGCGTTCGAATTCAGGTCAGGTGACGCGTTTTCGGGACTATGGCCATCCTACGAGGATTTTAATCGCCTCGGACGAATATCAGCGGATTGGTTGGCTGGACCTGGTGACATGGGAGGTGGGGACATTTATGAAAGCCCCGCCGAGAAGTTATTCAGGCTCCAATTATTTCTTTGATGTATTTAAGTATGATAATCTCTGGTATGCCAGTCTCTTTTCGAGTGGCACGGCAGGGACTCACAATTCTGCCATTTATGTAAGTCCTGATTTGGAACAATGGGCTATTTATCACAGGTTCTCTGATGCATCTGTTCTGGGCGGCAATCAATTTGCGGGATTTTTAGGGGGCAAACTCCATATAAAAACTTCTACGGACAGTTTGGGCGCAGCTGGTCACTTCAGCATATCACCGGCCAAAGTAGCTATCGTCGATAATGCATTAGTTCTGACGCCGCAAAAGTTGAATTTAATGACCGAATCTCAAAGTAAGTGCAACAGCACTTCCGGCTGGTTCTATTGGTCGGCTGAGTGGTGGTCGCCGACCATCTTTAAAACAGTGGACGACCCAAACTTTGCCGGAAACAAGAGTATCTATCTGGAAAAAACATTGTCCGGAACAGTGAATCTCTATAGCCCTGCTGTTGCTGTTACACCAGGCCAGACGTATATTCCTCATTTTTGGGTACAGGGCACGATGAGACTTGTAGTAATAGGTTTTACCGATACAAGGTACAACATACTTGGGACGGATACGAATTGGGGGATACGTGGAGATAATAAGTGGACCGAGGTATGGGGCGCTCCCTATACGGTTCCTTCGAATATCACCTCGGTGCGGTTGAAGGCTGTTTACTATGCCGATCGAATGGATGGAGTGGTCGAAGCATGGCTCGGTGCGGCGGAGATAGCTGCTTCACCTTATTCTCCGTGGCATGTCGGTCAGGCAACATCGTCCAAAGAATATCTTGACCACACAGTGAATCTGAGCGCCAATTTCACCCACATTTTTTCCGCAGAATGTATGCCCAATGCCGTCGAGGCCGGCAATAATCCCCTTTATTTGTGTACCTATTATATTTCGCCAACCGACTATGTCGAGTTGTATTACGGACCTTCACAAGACAAATTCTATCTGGAGTCAACCGGCTGTGATCCAGGCGATAACGGCATCATTTCTTCCGGTTCTCAATGGCTCCATCGTCATACGACGGTAAGAGTTGCTGTTCGTTACAGCAATGGAACGATGAGACTGTCTCTGACGGATGGAGATGGGGTAGAGCATGTTGGCAATGTATTAGTGCGCCATAAGAAACTGTTGCACGGACAAGGCCGGATTATTCGCACGGGCAGCCACGATGGTACCGCGGTAATACCGCACATTTTATACGATAGTCATCTATTGAATGGCGTACTCAGCGATGAGCAGATAAAAACCATATTCAGCGCTCCATTGGTCAATGAGCCGAATATCGTTATTGACAGTGACGGTGATCAGGTCCCGGATGCCAATGACAATTGTCCTTATACCTATAATTCCAATCAGGCGGATTTGGACCACGACGGCGTCGGCGATGTCTGTGACAATTGCCCCTCGACGTATGATCCCAATCAGGTCGATTCTGACTACGATGGCGTCGGCGACGTCTGTGATAATTGCCCCTCGACCTATAATCTCAATCAGGCGGATTTCGACCACGATGGCGTCGGCGATGTCTGTGACGATTGCCCCTCGACGTATGATCCCAATCAGGTCGATTCTGACTACGATGGCGTTGGCGACGTCTGCGACAATTGTCCTTTGACCTACAATCCCGATCAAGCGGATTTGGACCAGGATGGCGTCGGCGATGTCTGCGACGATTGTCCCTCCACGTATGATCCTAATCAGGCGGATTCCGACCATGATGGTGTTGCCGATGCCTGTGACGATTGTCCCACGACGTATGATCCTAATCAGACAGATTCCGACCACGATGGCGTTGGTGATGTTTGCGACAATTGTCTATCCGTCTATAATCCTAATCAGGCGGATTTGGACCAGGATGGTATCGGTGACGCCTGTGACAATTGTCCCTCGGTTTATAATCCCGACCAGGCGGATTCCGACCAGGATGGAATCGGGGACGCTTGCGAATGTTCAAGCCGGTTTAATTTAGACGGCATAGGCGCTGTGGATATAGACGACCTTGTGATCTTTGCGTCAAATTGGCTTGCTATAGATTCCGGCCTGCTCGGAGATTTTAATAACGATAATCAGGTTGACCTTTCTGATCTTGCGATATTGAGTCAGCATTGGCTGGCCCTCTGTAATGAATCCGATTAAATTATCAGGTATTGTTCTCGTTACAAAATTGAACAAGACTTGCCATGGTTGATTCAAAGTATTTGAACAATAAGGACAGATGAAGGTTGTATGCGTTCGATCCGTATAGGATATTTCATTTATTTAATTTTTTTATTTTCTCAAATTGGATTGGCGGCAGATAAGGCCTTATTTGAATCAAAATATCGGTGGTTTTATCTTTCCTGTAATTTTCAGGATAATAACTCTGTTGAAAAAGCCATATCCCTTGTCCATACGGCTAAACAATATGGTTATGATGGGGTTGTTGTTGCTGACCCGAAATTCGGAGCGATGAAACAAAGACCTTTGTATTATTTTACCAATCTGAAAAAATTTATAAAATCCGCGGATTCTGCATCGATAGAGATTATTCCTGCTGTTGTGGGTGTGGGGTATTCAGAGTCGGTCCTTCAAAATGACCCATCGCTTGCGGAAGGAATACCGGTCAAAGATTGTGTTTTCAAGGTACAGGGCAAAAAAGCAATTGTGGAGGATGCGAACAATTATCTGGATTCCGCAAAAGCCTCCGATTCGGAAGCGGATTACCTGAAACAATGGGATTATGTTGATCAGCCTAATGAATTTGTTACGGCTCAGGTGTTAGGGGCTGGTCAGACAATTATTCAGATGAAGGGTTTTCAGAATCCCAAAAGCAAGGGAATGGTAAGGGTTTCCAAAAAACTGAAAGTTCAGCCTTTTACTCAATATCAGATCGATTTGGATATTAAGACTGTTAATGTGGTTAATCCGGGTGGAATTCGTATAACAGCTCTTGGCCTGGATGAAAAAGGACCTGAATTAAATTATACTTCTCTGGGAGTTAAAAAGACCCAGAACTGGACAAAGCATTCTGTTGTCATAAACACAATGGCGAACTCGAATATTGTTGTATGGATGGGTTGCTGGGGGGTTCAGGATGGTGTGGTATATCTGCGGAATCCGGCATTTTACGCTGTTGGGGGGATTAATCTTGTACGCCGGGAAGGTTGTCCTGTTACGGTCACCAATATGAACGGGGATATAAGTTACGAAGAGGGCAAAGATTATTTCCGATGGGAATATAAGGATTTAGGAAACAATGGTTGGATGGGAAGATACCATGTAACCCATCCGCAAATACCTATTCAGATTACTCCAAATTCGGCAATCCAGGAAGGGCAGAAAATCAGGGTGTCCTATTATCATGTTCCGGTGATTTATGATGGACAGGTCTGTTGCTGTCTGACACATCCAAAGACATTTACCTGTTTTCAGGATGAGTTGCAAAACATTATAAAAGTTTTTCAGCCTAAGCGGATTTTGTTGAATTATGACGAGATCCGGGTCGCCGGCCAATGTGAGCTTTGCAGAACAAAAAATAAAACCTGCGGCGAATTGCTTGCCGACCATATTCGAAAAATAAGAGAAATGATAAAAACGCTGTCGCCCCAGGTCACGGTTTATGTTTGGAATGGCATGTTTGACCCGTATCATAACGCGGTTGATAATTATTATTTTGCCGCAAGCACCTTCAAAAATTCGTGGCTGGGACTGGATGACACCGTGAAGATTCTCAATTGGAATTTCCCCCGTCGGAACGAATCGCTTCGATTTTTCTCGGACAAGGGGATGTGTCAGGTAATCGCCAGCAGTATTGACGCAGGTAATTATGAAACGACGGTTCGTGACTGGGCAAACTCCGCGAATTCCTTGAAAGGGCTCTGTCTGGAAGGGTTTATGTACACCACATGGCGGCAGGATTATTCAAAATTGTCGGATTATCAGGAATTGCTTGTTGAATATACTCTTCCTGATAAAAATGTCCGGAAAATCAAGTGAATTGCAGTGTTTGTCTGGTAATAGGGGCACGAAGGAATTTGAATTGCCCGAGTCAGAAGTAATCCGATTGAAAGTCTTGCGTCGGCAACTGGCTTTGTCAGAATTCCAACCTGCTTGGTGATTCAAATAAAAGAAAGCCCGTAAGAGAAAATATGTACTTTATAATTACCATCGATACAGAGGGGGATAATCAGTGGTCTGAGGCTGGTCGAAGGAATATCACCACAGACAACGCAAAATATTTGCCTCGTTTTCAATGTCTGTGTGAAGAAGATGGTTTTAAGCCTGTCTATCTTACAAGTTATGAAATGACAAAAGACGCTTTTTTTGTCAATTTCGCAAAGTCATGTCTGAGAAAAGGAACGTGTGAAATCGGGGCTCATCCGCATGGCTGGAACTGTCCGCCCCCATACAATTTAACCGGCGATGATCCGCATTATGCGCCCTATCTGATGGAGTATCCGAAGGAAGTTATTTTTAATAAGATGGAGTATTTGAAGAATATTCTCGAAAACACGTTTGAAACCCAGGTGGTGAGTCATCGTTCCGGAAGATGGGCATTTAATGAGGATCATGCGAAAGCGCTTGATTCCCTGCGGTTTAAGGTCGATTGTTCTGTTACGCCGTATATTTCCTGGGCAAAGCAGCTTGGCAATCCGAACGGACACGGTGGAACGGATTATACGGGATTCCCTTTAGAGCCTTATTTTGTTGATCTTGACGATATTTCTAAACCGGGCGATTCACGCCTGCTGGAAATTCCGATGACAATCAGAAAAAATCGATTGCCAACTATGGAATGTTTTTATAACGGTCTTAAGAGAGGGGAAATAAAAACACTTGGCAAGATATTGTTAAATGGCCAGATGACTTGGTTTAGGCCGGATAAGACAAATGCAAGGGAGATATTGCATTTGATAAAGAGACATGAGGATGCAGGCGGCGAGTATTTGATGTTCATGCTGCACTCTTCTGAATTTATGCCGGGCGGAAATCCGGTTTTTGTTTCGGCGGATGATATAGAACGGCTCTTTGTGGATTTGAATATGATTTTTGAGTCTCTCCGTCAGATGGATGTTAAGCCTGTAACATGCAGCGAGTACTATAAAACAGTCAAGGATAATATTCAGCGGGCGGGGGCGTAAAAAAAGAAAACCAGGAATTTGCAGGGCACAGTATGCTTTATGTTTAAAAAAATGAAACAATTAATAGCGACGGCAATGATTAATTTGCCTGGTGCACGTTATTATTTTTATAAGTATTATGTTTTCCGAAAGCCACTGAATGAAAAAGCGTTAAGAGGGAAAATTCAATATTTAGGTCATTGCATCGATTTGGGTTTTTCTAATAGCTGTTCTATTACGAAGGCAAAAATTTATGAATTAAGGTATCATCTCAAAGTGTTTTTCAGGAACAAATATCAAATCGACAATTCAGTTTTATGGGCAATAAAACTGTTTCTTTGTTACCAATATAGAATAAAACCGGCAGAAAATCCTCCTCACACTTCATTGGATTCGGACAGTATCCGGAAATTTGAAAATATTATCAAAGACCGAAGAAGCATTCGCAAATGGCTGCCGGGAGAGGTTCCTGATTCGGATATCACAAAAGTGATCGAGTGGGCCACATGGGCCCCCTCATCCTGTAATCGACAGCCGTGGCAGATAGTGATATTTAAGAAAGAAGCGGACAAGCAGGAGATTGCGAAATATTTCCCGAATAAATTTTATACCGCCGCTCCCGTTCTGCTTCTTGTTTTAATCGAGAGGACATTATATGGTGATACAGAAAAGCCTTTTATCTATCTGGACGCGGCCGCTTTTATTCAAAATCTATTGCTGGGCTTTCATGTGTTGGGCTATGGAGCATGCTGGATAGGATTCAATGCCTGGAATGCGTTGAATGATTCTGATTTGCATCTGCCCCAGCCTGAACGGTTCTATAAGGACTTCAGAGTGGACAAAAAAATGGTGCCGGTCAGCCTGATTGCCGCAGGCCGGCCCGCGGCAGTCCCCAATGCGCCGGCTCGACAAAACCCTCAAAACATCCGGATTGATTTTAATAAGTGACCCAAGGACAAATCCATGAAGAAAATTGGCATTCTGACCTATTTTGGACTCGACAGCAATCCGGGAACATTTTTACAGGCGTATTGCACTCTAAAAAATCTGGAACAAGTATTTCCCGGTGCCGATATTCGTTTAATTAATTATCGGTTTGCTCGGTGTAAATTTACAATCGGGAAACGGCATCTTGTGAATCCGTATCTGCTTTGGAAAGATTATGCTTTTTATTCTCAATTTCGAAAGATTGAAAAGAGGTGTTTTCGTACCCGGGGCGAAGAATTGATATCGCTGGATTATTCGCGTATCAACGAATATATCCGGCAAATGGATTTGGATTTAATAACGGTGGGAGCGGATACGATATTGCAGTTTCTGCCGCAGCATCGAAAAATAAACCAGGTTCCCGCCTTCTGGCTCTCGCCGGAAATCCGGAGCAAAAAAGTATTGTGCAGCGCGTCGTGTGGCGGGCTGGATTTTCAGAGCATAGATGAAGAGACAAAAGTTCAATTGCGAAAGTCAATACAGGAATACGCCTTGTTGGGTGTGCGGGATGATGCGACAGTTCAATTGATATCGGATTTGAATCCATCAAACATAGCAACGCTTCAGAAGGTTCCGGATCCGACAATTCTTCATCAGATTGATTATGCTCCTATTGGAGAATGGCTTCAAAGAAATAAAGTATCACTGAAAGAACCTGTGGTTGCAATCAATTTACCGCATTGTCATCCATGTTATCCCCGCTTGGTGGATTATTATCGGAACAAAGGATATAAAGTTGCATCATTGACATTTCATGGGCGTGGAGTGGATTACAGTTTCAGGCGGTTAAATCCTTTTGAGTGGACCGGGATTCATAAATATTTTAAGCTGATTATAACGGATCGGTTTCATGGGACGATGTATGCGCTAAAAAATGGAACGCCTGTTCTTGCTCTGGATTTGATGCCGATTAAAGTGACCCGCAAGGGCTTCTCCAAGACATACAGTCTTTTGAAAATGTTTGGCTTGCAGCAAACGAATCACGTTACGATAGATCAATCGAATAATTTCGACTATATCGTTGCCAGGGCGGAGGAAGTCGAAAAGAAATTCAATCGCGAGTATGTACGGAACTGCTGTCAAAAGCTTGCGGATGAATTGCGGTCTTTTCTTCTAAAAATAAAACCTCTTTTAGACGAAACAATTCGGTAATGAGCAGAGCCAAGAAGGCTGTTTTTCACGCCATCGTTTTGACAGCCAGCCAAATCATTGGAATGCTTGCCGGGATAGTTACGCTGATAGTGTATGCCCGGGTTATGCAGAAATCTGAGCTGGCGGTTATGCCCGTATTTCAAATGCTGGCGATGCTTTGTTGTAAACTGTTCGGATTGGGTCTGGATCTGGATATGCAAAGGAAAATGCCCGGTATGCTGGAGGCTCAAAATCAGGACGCCCGAGAATTGAGCCGTTCATATTCTGCAATCATGCAGGTGGGTACGGTCCTGTTTTGTTTGGGGATATTTATCGGGTCCAAACCCCTGGCAAAAATGCTATTGGGTGGTTCTGACCGCTCTCTGGAAATTGTATTGTTGATCCCTGCTATTGCAATGTATTCACTTTTTACCATAATGGAACAAATATTAAAAGGAATTGGAGATTTTTCTCGAATCAGCCTTTATACGGTTATAATGCCCTTTCTCAATCTTCCTTCGACAGTGTTGGGGTATCTGTTTTATGGTGTCTATGGTCTCATAGTGGGGCTTGCACTGCCGCGTATTTTGCTCTGTGTTTTTCTGGCACCCTCTCTTTTTACATATATGATTGGCAGATTCTCGCCTCGCAAAACAGTTCGTTTTTTAACCGATTCCTTTCCCTATTTAGTTGAGAATTACATGGGATATGCCGTCTCTTATGCCGACCAATGGATCATCAGTTGGTTTATGTCCCCGGAGATTCTGGCGATGTACTATATTCCCAAAACGATTATTTCCAGGATCAGCTCCCTGATGGAATCCATCAACAACATTACAATAGCCAATATGTCCCGAATCGGCAGCTATGGTGTACAATCGGCTAAAGAAGCGTTCTTAAAGACAAGGCGAGTCAGCATCTACGCCTTTACCCCTCTTTTTCTGCTGTTGATAGCTTTTTCCTACTATATTATTGATCTCAGTGCGGGGAAAGAGTATTTGGAAATGGCAATCCCCTTCGCACTTCTCGGGATAGCTTCGATGATTACAATGATTTATGCCCCTCATCGGGTCAGTGTGATGACCCTGTGTAAACCGATTCATCGGTTGTATTCAGCAGCATCACAAGGTCTGGTCTTGCTGATATGCCTTCTTATTCTGGTCAAACCTTTCGGTGTCCCCGGAATCGCGGGTTCCTATATTATTGGACGAGTGGCTGTTGTTTCGGCGTCAACGTATTTCCTCAAGAAGCTGTTTTCTTTCACGGCTGATTATGAGGCCTACCAAAAACTTCTGCTGCCGTCCATAATGATGATTTCCATCTGTCTTCTGGGACAGTGGTTCTATTATAATTATTGGATTGTGCCGGGTTATGCGGTTGTTGGATTCATGGCATATTTAATGCTGTTTCTTCAGTCTCTCAGTCCTGCCGATGTCAGACTGTTTCAGACTATTCTTCCGGCCAAAGCGCTCAAATTACTGGGTCTGTTTTCAAAAAGACTGAACGAGCCTGTTGCATAAGGAGTTTATTCTGTGAAGATAGCCTTGGTTACATCTTCGTTTTTGCCGCAGGTCGGCGGAGCGGAGTATGCTGTTCATTATCTGGCAAATGCATGGTCCAGACAGGGCCACGAAGTGTGGGTGATTAACTCGAATACAGAGGTGCCGACACATCCGGAGGCGTTATATAAGACATTGAAGTACACTTTTTTGCGGGGAACGACAAGATATGGTTTCCACAAATTTCCCTTTTGTCAGTATGCTGTCCGGGGGATAAAAAAATGCCTGGATAAGGTGCGGCCGGAGTATATATCCGGATACTTTGTCTATCCCACAGGGTATTACCTCAGTTTAATCAAACCCCGGGTGGGTTATGATATCGCTGCGCTGGGCTCAGATATTACAAAAAATCCATGGAGTTATCGGATTCGATACAATTGCCAGCGGCATATTCAAAAGGCCCTCGAGGGAGCAAATCGCTGTATCGCGATAAGCGACCATGCGGCGGAGCTTTACAAAGAACTTATTGGCGACGCTCGAAAAATTATAAAAATACCATACGGCGTGGATATTGGCAGATTCTCGAAGAAAGTGGAGGTCGATATCAGGGGTAAATTGAATATCGATAAAGACAGCTTTTTGATATTAAGTGTTGGCCGCAACCACGAGGCCAAGGACTACAAAACCGGGATTCGGGCATTTTCATTATTATTAAAACAATGTCCAGACGCAGTCTATTTACTTGTGGGGCGGGATGTTCGAAAGCTCCAAGCTGTTGCGGATGAGTATGGTGTATCTGACCAGGTTGTCCTGCAGGAAGGACTCGCCGAAGACGAGGTGGCGGCTGCGTATCAGCAATCCGATGTGTTCCTTTCGTGTTCAAGACAGGAAATGTTCCCGCTGGTAACAATAGAAGCGATGGCCTGCGGCAGGCCGATTGTTGTTACGAATATCAGCGGTAATCAGGACTTGGTAGTTCAAGGCAAGAACGGGTTTATCGCCGAACCGGGTGATTATCAGGAGATGTCCGAATGTCTTCTGAGGGTAGCCAAAGATAGTGAATTGAGGTCTCTGATGGGAACCGAAAATCGAAGGATATCTCAGGATTATGATTGGGATACAATAAGCAGGAAATATCTGATATACGCGGAGAATGGAGGTATGATAAATACTGCGAATTGATAAGACCAGAAAATTTATCGATCAATTAATCCAATTGCTTACGCAAGATCAATTTGCCATTAGTGAGGGTTTTTGAAAACGGATTTCCGAAAGTGTGACTAAACGATGGAAAGGCTGGGACGTAATGAATAATCAGGAAAAACTTGCTTTTGTAGCAAAAAAAGTAGGGTATTCATCGCTGAAAAGATATGTGTTGAGGTCCAATTTTATATTTGATGGCCTGAAATTAGAGGGGGCAAGAGTTTTAGAAATAGGTTGCGGCAGTGGTGCGTTTTGTATGTGGGCGGCATTGCATGGGGCGGAATATGTTTTTGGTATAGAACCTGAAGGGGACGGTTCAACGGGGGGGACTTTACGGTTGTTTCGTGAAGTGGTGGAAAAACTGAATTTAACCAATATTGAAGCAAAAGGAATATTTTTACAAGAATTGGGAATTTCCACAAAACCTTTTGATATTATTGTAATGTATAATGTGATCAATCATTTGGATGAAGATAAGGTACAGATTCTTCACAAGGATCAAGATGCGGCTGAAAAATATATTTTGTTGGTGCGGGATTTAAAGAAGTTTCTAAAGCCTGGCGGAATTATAATTGTGGCTGATTGTGCCCGAAGGAATTTCTGGAATGATATTGGCCTTAAATCCCCTCTCGCCCCTACAATTGAATGGCACAAACATCAAAGCCCTCAACAATGGATAAAAATATTCAAGAAGGCTGAGTATCGCTTGTATGATTTCCGGTGGTCTATTCTGAATCCTATTGGAAGCTTTGCGTCAAATTGGTTAGTTCAGTACCTCACAGTATCCCATTTCGTTTTACGATTTCAAAGTCTGGAAGATGGGAAAACTGGAGCAAATGGCTAAAGCGATGGAAAACATTTTGTCAAATCAACAACATCGCAAACAAAAGGTAGAAAACAACCTCCAAAAATCAAGACACTACGATAGGGGTCCAATCAGCAGACAATATCTTAAATGTATGACATAAGTTGTTTCGAGAACACTATATGGAATCGAATACTGTTCAATACCCATCTCCATACGACCCGCTTTATATAAACGAAAAACCGTCTAACGGCGGCCGGTTATTTCTGGAGCTTTGGTTTTATTTTGCTTTCCTTGCGTCAAATTTTCAGAATCTGACGCCGCTGGGTTCAGTTCAGTATGGCCTCGGTGGTCTGATTGCTTTAACAGGAGGGCTGTTTTTCATGGCCCTTTTAATCAGTAGAAAATCCATTCCTTTTTCCATCTGGATTGCGATTTTGATGAATATCCCGGTGAATCTGGCCCAGTATTACCAGGGAGATACACCGATTATTGGCCCAACAGGAGCGGCATATTGGCAGCACGTATGTTTTTTGGCGATGCTCTGCTATCTGGTGGAAAATGAAACTGCGGCCAAAAGAATCGCCTTGTTTTTTGGCGGTGTAGTTGTTGCGGCGGTATTTATAGGTGGGTACGAAATAACCTCGGAGCGTATCGGACTTGAACAGGGTGTTGGGCAGAGCTTCCGGAATGCCAATGACCTGGCGCATATATCCGCATTTTTTTCCATGGCCTGCCTATTTTGGTCGCTGAAGGTCAAACCCTATTTTCGCCCTGTTTATTGGATTATGGCATTGTTACTATTCGGGGCTCTTCTTAAGGCCGTATCGCGAGGAGGCGTCCTGGTTTTTGGGTGCGGATTGGTAATGCTGCTTTTATTGATAGTCAGCGGCAAAGGACAGCGTTTAACGGGTATCGTTTTAATTGTTTTTGGTGTCATAGCGGTACTGTTATTTAGCACGTTTTTATCACGTTATGCTTATTTGCTTTCGGAACGCGCAGGAGAAGCCACCGGAAGGGAACGTGTTTACTCTCTTGCTACACTGCGTGAGATAATGGAAAATCCAATTTTTGGCGTTGGTAACGGGGCAAAACTGCGCGCCGCCGGGCTTGAGCCGCATAACACCTTTATAGCTATGTTTTTCTATTATGGCGGAATTGCGGGTTTGCTCTATTCTATCTGGCTTATTGTTCTAATGGTTCGTCTCCGGCGGGCATTTTTCTGTCGTGAACTGCCTATTTTTACACGGTTTTTCCTTGTTACCCTTTTTGGGGCGTCGATATTAGCTCAATTGTTGTCCAATCAAGCCCAATTGTTTCCATCCTGTGTCTTTGCTACCGTTCTATTGGAAAAATATCTGCCTGCATATTCAGCGTCTGAGATACGAAAAAGACAATTAGCGGCCTATGAATTTGATTCCATGGCGGAAATATCCACGGATAATCCTCCCCAGCCTGCTGAGAATTGGCAATATGATTCAAAATCAATATAAAGTTAATGGCATTGGATATGACCACCACAAATCCCATTAGAGTGCTTCACGTGATGCCTCAGATTGGCACCGGCGGCGCCGAGCGTCAACTCTATGAATTGATTGTCCATAGCAGCCTGGATCGAATGCAGCACGAGGTGTTATATTATTCAGATTCTCGCGATATGGAGTGCTACCGGTTGTATGATCAGGGAGGGGTAAAATACAGCAGAATTCCCCGAAATAAATACCGTCCTGTAAAGTTTTTGCAGAATTTTGCTCATGAAATCCGCCGGCGCAACCCCGATATTGTTCATTGCTGGCTGACAAGCGGTAACTTTTGGGGGCGGCTTGCTGCAATGATGGCAGGCGTTAAAAATATTGTAATAACTTGGCGTAGCTCCAATGTCTGGAATCCCTTTGGAATGAGAGCCTTGGAATGGTGCACGACAAAACGCATCCATCATCTGGCCAACAGTAAAGCCTGTGCCCGGAAGGTCGCAAAAGCAATAGGAGTGTCTTTTGAGCGATTCGATATTATTTATAATGGGATTGATTTGGAACCTTATCAAAAGCCGGTCAGTCGGGATGAAGTATTCAGTGATATTAAGGTGCCAAAGGCCCATAAGATCATTACCATGGTCGGTCGTCTGACGGAAGCCAAAAACTATCCAATGCTGCTGCGAATTGCAAAACGATGCAAAGATGCACACCTTCCGGTGGATTTTATGATTGTCGGGCATGGTGAAAAAGAAACGGAGTTAAAAGCCCTCGCATCTGAATTGGACATCAACGATACCGTTCATTTTCTGGGTCTTCGTATGGATGTTCCTCAAATTCTTAAGGCATCAGATGCTTTTTGTTATACATCTTGGTACGAAGGTTTTCCTAACGCCTTATTGGAAGCGATGGCTGCTCGATTGCCCGTGGTGACAACCAATTTTTTAGGTGTTGACGAGCTGGTTCAGAATGACAGGAATGGAATTATTGTTCCGATGGAAGATGCCGATGCCGCCGCCCAAGCCTTGCGTATGTATGTGGAGAATCCTGAACGGGCAAAAGAATATGGCAATAATGCGTATTTGTCTGTCGAATCTGCATTTTCGATGGAAAAAATGGTAGAAGAAACAGAAAGTCTTTATCAGAAGCGAGTGAAAGAAGAAAAATAAAACAATTGTGTAAAATGCGTGTTTTGCTCATAGCCCATTCAAATGCCACCTGGACGCCGTATTTCGCTCGGTATTTTATGCAGCGAGGCGATGATGTGCTGGTCGTCAAAGGCGTTGTTTCGGGAAATCCTTGAGCATATCAGTCGATTAAGGATGGTGGTATCATCTCCCAGAGCTGGATAATGCTAAGAATTGCTGAAAAACTTGATTTTTCAAGACAGATTTGGTATTCTATTGAAATGAGATGTAGCTGAGCAAGAATATACAATGTTATATGGGAAATCCCAGATTAGCGGATAGCTGAAATTTTGATGAGAATGGAAAGATGAAAAAGTTAATCTTTACAGTCTGTATTTTAGTGTTGTTCCTGTTTAGTGTTCCGCTTTCTGCAGTGTGTCCTCCGGGGGATTTGACGGAGGACTGTCGTGTTGACCTTGCGGACTTTGCCATCTTCGCCACTCACTGGCTGGATGAAGAAACACCTGACCCTCTCAGTTATATATCTCCTGTTGCGGATAGTCCGCATCGCAGTACCATCGGAATACCCAACCGAACGGTACTATACGAGGATTTATTTGATTCCAATACTGCATTTACCGTTGTTGAATATGGAACCGCATCCGCCGATACAATAAACTATATGGTGTCACAAGATGCAACTCCAAGAGCCACCCAATTGTTATCTGATACTTCTGCTAACTTATATCCTAAAATAAAAACAGCCGCCGAAGGATTTGCGCCAAAAAACTGGTCAAATATGAGTTTTGGACTTCGTTATTATATAGCGGATAAGACAAATATTACAAGAATTACCCTGCAGTTTGCATCCTCATTAGACTTTTCAGATTCACGAGTTTTCATGGTATGGGCCGCCGCCGGCAGACAAGCAAAAACGGGTTGGATTGACTACACATCAACAATGTCCGCTGGAGGTTTTACAGATACAGGTACATTCGACCCTAAAAATATTGTTCGTATGTCTATAACTGTAACGAAAACAGCCGCCTCTCCAGCGGTCGCGGTTACCTTTGATTATTTTCGCGTTTGGGACGGCAGATTAAAAACACCTCTTTATATATGCACTTTTGATGATATGCACGCCGGGCAATATGCCGCCGCCGCTTACGCGATGAGCAAAGGTGTTCCTGTAACAATTTTTGTCTGTGGTAAATGGTCGCAAGAGGGTAAAAATGTTTCTGGCGCACCGGGATTGACTTTGGAACAATTAAAGACTCTTAGGGAGGCCGGGCATCTCATTGCTAATCATACGTGGAGCCACAGTACCGAATGGAAAAATTGGTCTGCTTCCACTGATTTGGATTTTCTGGAAAGCGAAATAGAACAGAATACTGCCTGGATGATTGAAAATGGATTCGGAGACGGGGCAAGGATTTTCGGCGCTCCAAATGAGGCCATCGGCACAGGATTCGACCGAAGGTTCAGAAAATTTTACGATATAAATCGTTTTGGTTACGGGATGGCTCAAAGCGGAGGAGATACACACGCAAGCGGATTAACTGCTATCTGGGACACGATGTCTGAGATTAGAAGCTGCACAGATACAAATGTTGCTCGTGCCGACCTTGCGCTGGCTGCAAACGTGGGAACCGCAGCAAATAACTATATGGACGGCGATAAGGCCATTCAAATTACGGTTTTTCACTATCTTGATGGTACCGTTGGCACGGAGACATTGGCGCAGTTTAAGGCACACATCGACGCAGTAGCCGCCCATGTTGCGGCTGGACGTTTACGAGCCGTAACATTGGCTGATTTACTACAACCAATGGAAGCCATGGGGGGCAATTAAAGGTGTCGGGTACATTTTCTGGTAGAGATAACTATAAGAGAAATAAAAACTAAATTCATACTTTCTCAATCCTCAATCCAGACACTCTTTTGCTGGCCGCCGGAAGCCGGGAGCTGGTAGCTTTCTTAAAACTTAACCCTATTTTATTCTTGCGTTCTTGAGTTCTTAAGTTCTTATGTTCTTGATTCTCTCTCTTTTCGTGTTTTTCGTGGTTGAAAAATTCTTACATCTTACATCTGATATCTGATTTAATATGCGCATTTTATTGATTGCCCATTCAATTGCCACTTGGACGCCGTATTTCGCTCGTTATTTTATGCAGCGGGGAGATGAGGTACTGGTAGCCAGTTTTTCGCCGGAAAAACTCGACGGAGTTCCAATGGAGTTCATTGGCGTTGAACCGTATGATCCGTTCAGAGACAAAAAGATTATTTTTACACGTGTTCCCCGTCTGCGAAAAGTTATTCATCAGTTTCGTCCGGATATAGTTTTTGCGATTTATCTGGCTTCCAACGGTCTATCTGGAGCATTGGCCTGGAATGGACCGTATGCAGTCGCGGCCGTCGGCAGCGATGTCCTGGACAGGGATAATCGTACAGGCCTTCGCAAATTATTTCGCGAATCAGTCATACGTTACGTATGCCACAGGGCGGATATTATCAATACAGTATCTCAGGAACTGGATGATAAATTACTAAGACTGAAGGTGCCGAAATCAAAATTACTTCAGCTTCCTTTTGGTGTGGATGCGGAAAAGTTTTATCCCGCTTCGAAAATGCCGCGACCTCGTCCGTTTCGGATGATCTGCACCCGTCGTCATGGACCGCTTTACGATATCCCCACTATTATTAAAGCGTTGGCTGAACTGAAAGCCGAAGGTAAAACGTTTCATTGTGTCTTTACCTCTGACGGACGGCTCTTGGAAGAACATAAAAACATGGTTTGCAGTTTAGGCTTGCAGGACTGTATAACCTTTACTGGATTCCTTGAACACGAGATGTTGCCGGTGCATCTGCGGCAATCGGATATCTATGTTTCCGCCTCTCTCGGCGATGGAACCAGCATGTCTTTGCTGGAAGCAATGGCCTGTGGACTGTTGCCTGTGGTCTCTCGGATTCAGGCCAACCTGCCCTGGGTACGGGATGGTCAGACAGGGTTTCTTTTTGATACAGGGAATTTTAAACAATTAGCTGAGAAACTGGAAATTGCCATGGTTGATTCTGATCTTCATTATCGGGCGTTTAGTGAAAACCGTCAGCTTGTTAAGATTCATTGCGACCAAAAAACAAATATGAATCGTTTAGCAATGGCGTTTGAAAAGTTAATTGCCGAGAAAAACAAATAAGTGAAAGAGAGCATCTATGTTAAAAGGTAAAAAAGTATTAGTGACCGGGGCCGGCGGATTTATCGGCTCTCATCTGGTCGAAGCGCTCATGGCAAAAGGCGCTTCAGTCAGAGCCTTTATCCGATACAATGGACGCAATGACTGGGGGATGTTGTCCGATCTACCCGCCGAATCACAGAAAAGTATCGAAGTGATTGCCGGTGATATCCGGGATCCATTCTTTGTCCGCAAGGCCGTGCAGGGATGCGATGCGGTCTTTCATCTGGCCGCATTGATTGGAATTCCTTACAGCTATGTCGCTCCTTCGGATTATGTCTCAGTGAATGTCCAGGGAACGGTCAATGTCCTTCAGGCCTGTCGGGATGAACGGACGCCGCGGTTGGTTCATACTTCCACAAGCGAGACCTATGGTACCGCTCAGTATGTGCCGATTGATGAAAAACATCCGATGCAGGGCCAGTCTCCTTATTCCGCCAGCAAGATTGGCGCCGATAAAATGGCGGAGTCCTATTATAACAGTTTTGAATTGCCGGTTGTCATTGTCCGTCCGTTTAATACATTCGGCCCGCGTCAATCCGCTCGGGCATTCATTCCCACGGTTATTATTCAGGCTTTAACTGGCGACAAAGTTGTTATGGGTTCCCTGGAACCGGTCCGCGATATGACGTTTGTTAAAGATACAGCGGAAGGCTTTATTACGGTAGGGATGTGTGATAAGGCGGTTGGACAAACGATCAATCTTGGCATCGGCAGCGGCCAGACCATTGGTCAAATGACCAAAACAGTTCTTAAACTGGTCGGCAAACCGGACCTTTCTATTGAACAGGATCAACGACGGGTGCGTCCTTCAAAAAGCGAAGTGATGCGATTGATCAGCGATAACAGCAAAGCCAGAACCCTTTGCGGCTGGCAGCCAAAATATAGTTTTGAAGAAGGATTGAGAGAAACTATTGACTGGATCCGGAAAAATCTGAATAAATACCGTCTGGATCAGTACGTGGTATAAATAAAGAAAGGCGAAATATGACTCCTCGAATAGAAGATATTCGTGTTGTAATTCTGGCGGGTGGTAAGGGTAGCCGTTTAAGGCCCTATACAACCGTTTTCCCAAAACCGCTGATGCCGATTGGTGACATGCCGATTCTGGAGGTGGTTTTACGCCAGTTAAAATCATTTGGTTTTCGAAAAATTACTATTTCCGTTAATCATCTGGCCGACCTCATTCAGACATTTTTCAAAGACGGCGGTTCTCTTGGATTGGACATTAGTTATTGTGTGGAAGATAAGCCTCTCGGTACTGCCGGTTCGATAGCGCTGGTGGAAGATATTACGGAATATTTTCTGGTGATGAATGGAGACTTGCTGACCACTCTGGATTATAGGGCGATGATAATGCATCACATTCAAAGCGGTGCCCAGGCCACAATTGGTGTCTTCCCGCGGGAAGTCAAAATTGATTTCGGAGTTTTGGAAATAGGCGCTCAGGGCCAGCTTGTGAATTATTTAGAAAAGCCCAAATACGAATATCTGGTGAGTATGGGAGTAAATGCATTTCATCGGTCAGTATTGGACTTTATCTCCCGCGGCCAGTATCTGGACATTCCCACATTGATGCTGAATCTGAAAAAAGCGGGCAAACAAGTCTTGACGTATCGGTCGGATTGTGAATGGCTGGATATTGGCCGTCCCGACGATTATGAACAGGCGGCGAAATTGTTTGAAGAATCCAAACACCGGTATTTAAAGGAAGAATTGTGAAAAAGGTCCTGGTTACCGGAGCGGGCGGTTTTCTTGGTAGACACCTGGTACATTATCTCAAAACAAAAACCAAGGATGTTTGGGTCTGCGCTGCGGATTGTATCGATGAGCCGCAGTTGAATGCCGACAGGTATTTCAAGGTTGATTTTACCGAAGAAAGTCAGGTTCGAAATGTAATTGATGAAATAATGCCGAACTGTATTATCCATCTGGCGGGACTTTTTGATGGCGCAGATCCGATTCGTGTGTATCGAATCAATGTCTTATCACTGGCGATATTATTGGAAACCGTTCGACGGAAGTGTCCTTCGGCATTGATTTTAACCGCCGGTTCCGCCGCCGAATATGGGATCGTGTCCCCGGATCATCTTCCTGTGTCGGAATTAACGCCTTGTTTTCCAGTTGGCATTTATGGCCAGACCAAACTGCTTGCGACACAGATCGCCGAGTTCTATCATCGTGTATATCAATCCTCCGTCATGGTGTTTCGCCCCTTTCAGTTAATTGGGAAAGGGGTGTCTTCTAAATTGGCCCCGGGTGCTTTTGCCGAACAGTTGCAATGTGCCGTTGCGCAAAATGAACCTGTGATTAAGGTCGGAAACCTCAAAAGTTTTCGGGATTTTCTGGATGTTATGGATGCTACTGAGGCGATATGGTCTCTTTGCTGCAAACCGGCGCCGGGAGAAGTGTTTAATATCTGCTCCGGCCGGTTTACCCAGATGGCTGAACTGCTGGATCAGATGATCAGAATTTTGGGTCTGGATGTCCGGATTGATGTTGATCCTTCCCGATTAAGGGGAAAGGAAGAGGTTTCGGTTATTTATGGCAGTAATGCGAAAATCCATCGACATTGCGGCTGGCAGCCACGGATTTCACTGGAACAAAGTATTCAAAAAATGTTTTTGTAAATGCATATTTTATATCTCCATCAACACTTTGCCCTCCCCTCCGGTTCGACCGGGACACGGTCGTATGAATTTGCCCGGCGATGGGTCAAGGCTGGTCACAAGGTCATCGTTATTTGCGGCAGAGGGGATATCTGCGGTCTGCCGGAGCAGTCCAAATTTAATATCGAAGGGATAGAGGTCAACATCGTTGGCGCAGCATACAGCCAGAAGCAGTCTTTTGTCCGGCGTATCTGGGCATTTCTGTATTTTATATTTGCCTGTATATGGCACGGTATTCGCATAAAAAATGTGGAGGTCATTTACGCCACAAGTACGCCATTAACTATCGGCATCCCGGCAATGATGATAAGCTGGATCAAGCGAATTCCGTTTGTCTTTGAAGTTCGTGACCAGTGGCCCGAAATCCCGATCGAGATGGGAATCATCAAAAATCCCGTACTTAAAAAACTTCTGCTCTGGCTGGAAAAAACCATCTATCGCAAAGCCGCCGCGATTATCGCCCTGTCTCTCGGCATGGCCGAAGGCGTCCGTTTGGTTTTGGGTAAATCGGATAAACAAATCCTTGTCGCCCCAAATAGTTCCGATACGGAATTATTTTACCCTGATATCCACGGCCCAGATATTCGAGAAAAAATGGGCTGGAAAGATAAATTCATTATCACGCATTTCGGAACAATGGGCCGGGCCAATGGTCTGGATTTTCTGCTGGATGCGGCCGAACGGCTCAAAGACAGCTCGGAAGTTCTTTTTGTCCTCCTCGGTTCCGGAAGAGAGAAAGATCGACTCAAAGAAAAAGCCTCTCAACGGGGACTTTCGAATATTCAATTTATGGATTCTCAACCGAAAAAAGAGTTGCCGCGATGGGTTTCCGCCTGTGATGTATCGACGGTAATATTTGCGGATTATCCTATTTTGGAACATAACTCCGCCAACAAGTTTTTTGATTCACTGGCTGCAGGCAAGCCGGTGTTGCTGAATTACTCAGGCTGGCAGAGAGAGTTGTTGGAAAAGAACCAAGCCGGCTTCGGTTGCAGACAGTGTGATATAAATGAGTATGTGGAGAAAGTACGCCGGTTTATCTTGCAAAAAGATCGACTCAAGGAAATGGGGTACAATGCCAGGCGTCTTGCCGAAACCCAGTTTTCCCGCGACAAGCTTGCCGCCGATGTGTTGAATTTGCTGAAAACAGTGAACACGCTGACTCGTAACCATGGATTCAAAAGCGAAAAGACTTATGGCTGCCAAAAATAAATTTCCGCTGTGGATATTCGGGATTGTTTTCGTTATCGCGTCATTATTGCCCCTGATTAGCAAAAAACTTTCCCCGGCCAGGGCCAGTCTTTCAATTCGTGATAATGCCGGCACGAGTAGTTTGATTACGCAGGGGGAAACTTTGGTTGCGGTTTTCCAGGATGGTAAAGTCGCCGCATGGGATTGGAATACTCTTTCGCAGCCGTTGTGGCAGTTTTCCGCTGGCAGCGACCGGCTGGTCATGCTGGACGACTCCCGCGCTGCGGTGATAACCAGAACCGGCCGGAAAGTTTTGATTGTCTATGATGTCAAACAAGGTAAAAAGCTCTCCGAGATTCCCGTCGGCTGGGAAGACCAGGAAGTCTGGCTGGTTCAGTCTCCGGATAAAAAAATCCTTGCCATAGCTCGTATCAATCCGGATAAAGAAAAGCATACTCTGTATGAGTTTATGACGATTGATCCCGCAAAAGATAATCCCGACCCGTCTGTGTCCATCGATATACCGACAGCGGAAAAACGGCTTATTGCCTTTGCTGTTTCAAATGATAAAAAAGTTCTCGCTGTCGGCAGCAAAGAAAAACACGGCTGGCTGATTGAAGTCGATCTTGAACAAGGTAAAACGGTACTTGATAAAGAGTATGATCAGACCGATGAATTTACCACTGCCGCATTTGTGCCAGACGGTTCACGGGCGTTTTTAACTAATCGTAATGGCTCTGTTTATGGAATTGATGGGGCTACGGGTGATATCAAATCGGCCTATACCGTTCTCAAGCCGGGCGAAAAAAATCCCGTCACCAATGACGGTTCATCGCAAAATGTAACCATCAGCGCCGAGGGTCGATTTGCAGCGGCTGTAATGATAGAACACAAAGTGGCCGTATGGGATATCCAGACCGGCAATCTTGTCTTTCAGGTCGGCCCCGGCCATAAATTGACCGGCCCCATCGTTTTTTCTCCGGACGGTTCGCTGCTGGCCACCTCCGATAAACGCGCCAGCGGCAGTATCCAAATATGGCAGATTAAGAAATGAAAGCTTCAAATTCGTAATGGGTCGAATGCGACGAGCAATTAAAAGAATTTTGGATTTAGTAATTGCCTCAATAGCGATGGTACTTCTCTGTCCTGTTTTTCTTATCGTTGTCATTCTTGTTCGTTTTAAACTCGGTCGTCCCATTTTGTTTTGCCAGCAGAGGCCGGGTTTGAATGGAAAGCCTTTTACGATATACAAATTCCGCACGATGATTTCCAAAACCCACGATGAAAAAGGAAATATCTTGCCCGACGACAAACGCCTGACCCCCTTTAGCTTGTGGCTTCGCAGTACCAGTCTGGATGAATTGCCGGAATTATTCAATGTCCTCAAAGGCGATATGAGTCTTGTTGGTCCGCGGCCGCTGATGACAAAATATCTGGCTCGTTATACGTCGGCCCAGGCCCGCCGGCACGAAGTCAAGCCCGGTATCACCGGCTGGGCGCAGATCCACGGCCGCAATAACATCACATGGGAAGAAAAATTTGAGATGGATGTCTGGTATGTGGACAACTGGTCATTGTGGCTGGATATAAAGATATTGCTTCGCACTTTCCGGAAGGTCATTAGCCGCAAAGGCGTTGCCAAGGAAGGGCACGTAACTGTGGACGAATTTATGGGAAGTAAAAATAAAATTTAGAATTGAGAATGGAGAGTTTAGAAATGAAACAAAAAGGTGAAAATATTCGGGACCGCGCTTTTGATTTTGCGTGCAGGATTATTCGCCTTTATAAGTACATGATAAAACAAGATCATACTAATGATATTTTGTGCAGACAACTTGTTCGTGCGGGGACTTCCATCGGGGCCAATCTGGAGGAAGCGGATGCGGCTCAAAGCCGTGCCGACTTTATTTCAAAGTGCAATATCGCCCTCAAGGAAGCCAGAGAATCAAACTATTGGATTCGCTTGTATAAAGCAACAGGGCTTCTTTCCGAAGTGCGGTTGAAAGAAATATTGCAGGAATCCCATGAAATAGTTTCAATATTGACTGCCATTGTGAAGAAATCAAGGGCTAAAACAGGAATGATTACAGTGAATGGAAAATATTTATTTCTCAATTCTCAATTTATCCCCAAGGGATTTTTAATTCTCAATTGTATAGTTGCAAGCCGGAAGCTGGAGGCTGGGAGCTAATTATGCTTACTTATGATAAGGTAGCTGAAATTATCTCCTTTGCCGGTTCGCCGTTTTATCTCTGTGATAGCCGAAAGTTCCGCAGCAATTTCGACCGCATCAGCCAGGCATTTTCCTCCCGCTGGCCGAATTTCATCCTCGCGTATTCTTACAAGACAAACTACATCCCTTACCTTTGCAAAATCGTGAAAGAAAAAGGCGGCTGGGCCGAGGTAGTCAGCCGACTGGAATATGACCTGGCTCGTAAAAACGGCCAGGACCCGACCCAAATTATTTTTAACGGCCCCGTCAAACACTATTCCGACATCGAACTGGCTCTCGACAACAACAGCCTTGTCAATCTTGACGCCCTGTATGAACTAAAACACCTTGGCCAATACGCCAGGACTTATCCGGGCAAACCGATTCGTGTCGGGCTGCGGATTAATATCGCCCTTGCCGACAGCTCCGGCCGTTCGCAAATCCAGAACCGCCTGCCTGTCAGCAGATTCGGTTTTTCGCCGGCCAAAGAACACTTTAAGATTCTTCTTGATTTATTAAGCCAAATTCCAAACCTGTCCGTAATATCGCTTCACGGCCATACGTCTTCTGCCGACAGAAGCGCTGATTGTTACCGCGTCATAACACGCACACTTGCCGAAATCACTCGGAACTATTTCCCTCGAACCATCGAATACATCAATATCGGCGGAGGCTTCTTCGGCTCCGTTCCGCCTGAAATGGAATTTGAAAATGTACCGTCATTTGAGACTTATGCCCAGGCTGTGGCGGATATCTTAAGACCGTATGAATGGCAGAAAACGCCGACTCTTGTTGTCGAGCCGGGGATTGCGCTGGCCGCTGACGCTTTCTGCTTCATCACAAAAGTGATAAGCCTTAAGCAAATCGCCGGCAAAACCATTGTTACCGTTGACGGTAGCGCCTTTCATGTCAAGCCGACCTTCCATTCGAGAAATCTTCCCTTTGCCATAATAGCGCAGGATGACAAGCCCAGAACTCAGAACCGATATTCCGTGGCTGGCAGTACATGTATGGAGAAAGATTATCTGTTGACGGATGTCGAAGGGCCGCTGCCGCAGATCGGCGATTTTATTCAAATCGACCAGGCGGGGGCTTATACGATTGTGTTAAGTCCGCCGTTTATCAATCCCGCCCCGGCCATTGTCGCCGCCGAAGACGGAAGTTTCAAAGTCATTCGTTCCCGGCAGAGCCTGGATGACATGTTCCGTAATTATGTATTTTGAGATAAACGGATGTTAAACGCGCATATTACAGGTGACAGAATAGTACTTCGACCGCTCGAAAAAGCCGATTTGGAAAATCGCGTCCGCTGGTATAACGATCCTCGTGTGCGGGAAACGCTCGTGATGGACGAGACGTTTGAATTGTGCAAAACCATCGCGTGGTTTGAGCGGGTTGCCGATGACGACCGCCGGGCGGAATTTGTTATTCAATCCCCCGATGGCAGACCTGTCGGCGTAACCGGCCTGATTGATATTGACCGTCAGCACGGCGTCGCGGAATGTTATTGCGTCATCGGCGAAAAAGATTTCTGGGGCAAAGGTCTCGGCACGGAAATCCATTCCATCTTGATTCAGTGGGCCTTTGAAAAACTCGGACTCTATAAAATCCGCGCCGACATCCGCGCCAACAATCCCGCGATTTTTCGCGTCGTCGAAAAACTCGGATTCAAGATTGAAGGCACGCTGCGAAAGGAAAAAATAGTGGATGGTCAGCGGATTGACCTCTGTCGAATTGGTCTTCTGCGTGAAGAGTTTACGCCTACGCACAAAACATTTGTAGTCGAACAGGGAACTGAATGAATAAAGAAATCAAAACTGTTGCTGTTCTCGGCGCCAGTGGAACCATTGGCAGTTTGACCGGCGGTATTTTGGCGCAAAACGGCGTTCAGGTTTATTTTCTCAGTCGCAGCCGGGAAGGTTCGCAGAAGGGTCTGAATCGTGCAGTTAAACAGGCCCGCTCTGAAGTAGTTGCCAGGTTTATTACCTGTGGCGATTATGAATCTTTATTTGAGAAAGCCTGTGGGCAGGCTGACTGGATTCTCGAATGTGTCACCGAAGATATGGCCGTCAAAAAACAGATGTATGAAAAAGTGGATGCCGTTCGTCGGCCTGATTCGATTGTCAGCAGCACGACCTCCAGCCTGCCGCTGGAAGAATTGCCCAAAGGACGTTCTGAGTCCTTCTGTGCGAATTTTCTTTCCACGCATTTTTATAATCCGCCCGCCCGGATGCTGGCCTGTGAGTTGACCGGCCAGACCAAAACCGACCCGGCGGTGGTAAATTTCATGCACGAGTTTCTTGAGAAAAAACTTCGCCGTGTGGTCATTCCCGTAAAACCCGCAGCCGCCTTTGCCGGCAACCGTGTTGCGTTTTTGCTGTTTGCCTGCATAACGGAATTAGTCGAACGGTTCGGTGTGGAAATGATGGATTATCTCATCGGCCCCTACACCGGACGTTTGATGGCGCCACTGGCAACGATTGACCTGGTGGGGCTGGATATTCATAAGGCCATTATTCAAAATCTGAAAAATTATACGCAGGACGCGATGTACGATAAATTGGTGGTTCCCGCCTATATAGAAAAAATGCTTGCCGCGGGGCGTCTGGGCAACAAAACCCGCAACAATGGCGGTTTCTATAAGAAACTCGAAAGCGGCCAATTTCTCTATTATGATTCCGCATCCGGCGATTATATTCAGGGATATGGCCCCCATATTCAGTTTGTCGAGCGTGCCAGGAACCTGATTCACCTCGGCAGGTACAACGAGGCTTTCCAGGAGATTCTGAATGCCGCCGGCACGGAAGCCGAAATCGTCCGTGAAATTTTAGCGACCTACATCGCCTATTCTTATATGCTCATTGGCGAGGTGACCGATGAGAAATACGGCATTGAAGGGATTGACAGGGTTATGGCCGCGGGTTTTCACTGGGCCTGCCCAAGTCTGCTGGTTAATATGCTCGGCGGCAACGAAAGGGCGGCCGAGTTGATTCAATCTGCGGGTTTGGCTGTACCGCGGGCATTACGAACCGATACCACCTGGAAAAAGTATTATTTTAACGCCGGCAAATACTTTATTGCCGGATAAATAAAAGGACAATTATGGCTCCTGATGTTTACATACTCGGTGGTTTTCAGACGGATTTTGCCCGCAACTGGGCCCGCGAGAAAAAGCATATCTCCGCGATGATTCGTGAGGTTTATGAGGGAAGCATTGCCGTTACGAAAATAGAGCCGAAGGATATTCGTGCCGCCTTTGTCGGTAATTTCGCCGCGGAGTTGTATTGTATGCAGGCGCATTTAGGAGCGTTTTTTGTGGAACTCGACCCGGTTTTCAAAGGCCTGCCAACCTGCCGCTATGAGGCGGCCTGTGCCTCCGGCGGTGTTGCGGCATTATCGGCGATGGCACATATTCAGGCAGGTGTTTATGATGTGATTGCGGTCATTGGTGTCGAACAGATGAAAACTGTTGATGCCGTCCGAGGGGGCGATTTTCTTGGCATCGCCGCCTGGTATGAACGTGAGTGTGCCGGCGTGGAATTTCCGTTCCCGAAATTGTTTGGCAGGCTGGGCGATGAATATGATAGGCGATTTGGCGTCAAAGCCGAACACTTGGCGCGCATTGCCGAGATTAACTACAGCAACGCCAGACGCAACCCCAACGCTCAGACGCGTGACTGGTATATGAGTTTTGACCATGCCTGTGGGGCCGGTCAGTATAATCCTGCGATTGTTGGCCGGATTAAGGCGACGGATTGTTCGCAGATTACCGATGGCGCTGCGATAGTCTATCTGGCTTCAGAAAAATTTGCCGCCGAGTACGCCCGCCGCTGCGGGATTTCGCTCGATAAACTGCCCCGCATACTAGGGTGGGGGCATACGACTGCTCCCGTAGAATTTGCTGCCAAAATTCAGGATTCACAAAGCGACCCCTATGTCCTCCCTTGGACGCGAAAAGCGATTACCGATGCGATGAAAAGGGCGGGATTGGATTCCTGCTGGCAATTATCCGCTATTGAAACGCACGATTGCTTCACAACATCTGAATATATGGCTATAGACCATTTCGGCCTGACCGAACCCGGAAAATCCTGGCAGGCGATTGAGCAGGGCGTCATCGAAATCGGCGGCAAACTGCCCATCAATCCTTCCGGCGGCCTGATTGGCTGCGGCCATCCCATTGGCGCTACCGGCGTTCGACAACTGCTGGATGCGTATAAACAACTTACTGGTACCGCGGGCGACTATCAGGTCGCAGGCGCAAAATGCGTTGCCACGCTCAACATCGGCGGCTCCGCCACCACTAACGTGGTCTTTATTGCAGGTATTTAAGTTTCTGACAGAATGACAAGTATAGGAAATTGTCATTCCGAATCCCCCTTGTGGGGTGAGGAATCTGAGACTAACTGTTAAAAAGCTAACAGCTAACGGCTGAATGCCAAAAAACCAAACAAAGCCAATCTTAACAGGAACTTAATAAGTTGATTTCTCAATTTTCAATTTCTTGTCGCGTCGAAGCCTTGGCGAAGACGGATTATTCTCAATTCCAGCCGTCTCCTGCATTTACTGAAAGCTGGCGACGGGTAGCTTTTGAATTTCTCAATTCTCAATTACTTGATACTGACTGCTGGCTGCTGTATACTGAATTTCCAAACAAAGTCATTTTATGAAAATATTGTTTATAATCCATTATTTTCAGCCGGAACCCAACTTTTTTTTGGTCTTCCGTTTGCTAAAGGATTAGTTCGAAGAGAACATCAGGTATACCGGTTGACGGCTTCTTCTGTGAACGATGAACAAAGTGTTCTGTTGTCTGCGGCTGCTTAACCAAACGAAATAAAGTATAGCATCCAGAAATCGGAGTAAATTAATGAAAATAGGCATTCTGATAGCTACCTTGGTTCCTTATGGAGCTGAAAAGGCTGCCCTTCGTTTATCGCAAGGACTGAAAGACAGAGGAGTGGATGTAACAATCCTGGTGACAGACACCCCGACATCAGTGCAATCAGGGGATATTCCCATTATACCAATGTTGCATGGTGGCGAGTTGAACCTTGCAGAAAAGCTTTTTTATGCGCCTTTGCAATATATTCGCTTACATCGGACGATCAAAAAAGAACAGTTTGATGTTCTGATTAGCTTTATGGAACGGGCAAATATCTTCAATCTTGCACTGCCAGGGGGACAAAAAAGAATAATAACTATTCATAGTTTTCTTAAGAGGAGTTTGAAAGAAAGACCTATCATAAACAGAGTGTCGGCAAAGCTGTTTTATACCTTCTTTGTAAACCGGGCCGATTTGACAATATGTGTATCCAGGGCTTTGATGGATGATTTCCTTAACACCTTCCCCATTAAATCTGACAAGCTGAAGGTTATATATAATCCGTGCGACATAGAGCAGATGCTCTCTTTATCGCAGGAACCGATAGAGGCTCAGTATCATAAATTATTCGAGGGAAATGTTATTATCCATGTAGGACGATTTAGTAAAGACAAAGGGCAGTGGTACTTAATCAGGGCCTTTAAGAAAATACTAAATACTATTCCTGATGTTAGATTAGTCTTCTTAGGCGACGGAGAACTGCGAGGCTATACAGAAAAACTGACAAATGACTTAGGCATAGTAGATAAGGTTCATTTCTTAGGGTTTCAACAAAACCCGTTTAAATTCATGTCCCGAGCCACAGTTTTTTCGTTTCCTTCTTTATGGGAAGGATTCCCTGTTGCGCTGGTGGAAGCCCTGATTTGCAAGGCGGCGGTCGTAGCAGCCGATTGCAAATCCGGCCCAAGGGAACTGCTGGCACCAGATACCGACTTTTCCCGAACCGCACAAGGAATCGAAAAAGCTGAATATGGTATTTTGATACCACCATTCGATGGAAATTTCAAAGATGCCAACAGTCCATTGACGAAAGAGGAATCGATGTTGGCAGAAGCTCTGCTGACATTACTACAAGATAGCTCGCTGAGACGACATTATAAGGAAGTTGGTTACCGGAGAATAGATGCCTTTAGAAGCGACCGGATAATTGACAAATGGATGGACCTGTTGAAGAACGTTTAAAGTCGAGAGTGTCACTAATGGCAGGGATATTAATGTTTTACGGCTTTTATCAGCCACCTTTTGATGAAGGGGTGAAACTATTTGTCTATAACCTGCGACAACAGATGGAACGGTTGACATCGGTGCTAACGGTAACCACAGTACCAGGAGCACCCAAGGATGCTGTGGTTATCCGAAAACAGCTCTGGTATTTTTTCTACGATATGCGACGGCTATGCAGGGATTTTCAGCCGGAGGCAATACTCTATGTACCCGATGCCAGTCTAAACGAGCTGAGTCTGGCACGTTGTGGCCTGTTCCGGCTCGCCGCTGGGTCAATACCTATTGGTATGATTACACTTCAGCCGAATTCATTTAACATGCTCGTCCGTATGATGCTCCGTCTTTGGAAGCCAGATATACTTTTCGCACAAGCCGTACCTTCTAAGCAGGCGCTATACAAACGATATGGGATTCGCTATCAGCTCCTGCCACCAGCAGTTGATATTGAGCGTTTCCAGATAGTGAAAGGGAATCTCGAAAAGCATCGCTTGTTACAAAAGTATGGTTTGCCGCAGCACGGCAAGATTTGTCTCCACGTGGGGCATATCCGTCAAAGTCGGAATATAGACTGGCTCTTACAGCTAAACCTGCCTGCTGAAGCACATCTTGTCGTGGTCGGTAGTACCAGTAGATTCATCGAAAAAGACTTGAAACGTGCTCTCCAAAAGCGTGGCGTTACGGTAATCGACAGTTATCTGCCTGCAATCGAGGAAATATACCAGTTGGCAGATGTGTATTTGTTTCCGGTTCAGTCTCCTGATGCCACCATCGAAATACCTCTTTCAATTCTTGAAGCAATGGCCTGTAATCTGCCTGTGGTGACGACTTCTTTTGGAGGGTTAACAAAATACTTTACGAATGTGTCTGGGTTTTACTTTGCAGATACACTCGAAACATTTCAGAAAGCGGCGAGTGAAGCGATTGAAGCTCACATCTGCAAAACTCATGCTGCTGTTCAACCCTTTGGTTGGCAAAATATGGCAAAAATACTTTATAAAAATTTAAGGAAATAGTAATGGAATTAACTAATGCAGAAAAGTTTATAAGTTTTCTCCTGGCACCGCGAATTGTTCCACGTCCATCCTTGCTATCGCTTCCATCATCGGAGAGTTTGTTGACGTTGGCGGAAAAGCATAACTTGCCGCTGGATGAAATCATCACTGTTAATGAGCTTACTAAAGATCCTTTGGTTAACTCGGAATGTGCGAAACAGGTTTTGGAATTGGATCGAGAACGCCATCGATGCATCCGAGATGAATTCGTAGCTTTCCGAGAGCGCCTTGATGAGGCCCAAATTCCGTACGTGCTCATAAAGGCAGTTCATGGTGTGCCGTATCGGTCAAGTAACATCGATATCCTTATCCCGGAAAGTGACTTTGACCGTGTTGATCGAATTCTCGTTGAGTTGGGATATCTGTACAACCCTTTTCGGTGGGCCCATTACAAGCGTCTATACGACCGGATCTCCGGAAGCAGGCCTTCTGGGATAGTTCATGTCCATAAGTGTGTAGGCTGGTATTCACCTTTCATTGAGCCGAAATTGATTTTCAGCACCGCAGTGGACGACAAAGAAGCAGGTGTGCGGATACCGGGGACAGAAGTAGCTCTGGCTATTATTGGCTGTCACGCCGTCTATGAAGACGCCTGCGTGAAGTTTATTGATTTGCACAAGATCTTATGCCTATTGAAGCGCGGTCCAGTGGACTGGATTTGGCTTTGGAAGTTCGCAAAGAATAGAGGCTTCGCTTCAGGGCTGGCTCTGTTTTTCCTTATCGTGGATCGGCAGCATCGTACATATATGGGCCAGCCGCTCTTCAATGACGCCTTACTTCATCAGATGAAATCGCATTTGAGTTGGCTTGATGGAACGAAACAGCACTATCAGAGGCGGATTGCTGAACGAGACCTGTTAAGTCCATATGCGCTGTCAAAATATTTCGTTCGACGCTGTCTATTTACTCAGCTCAAGCGATGTCAATTTATGGACATTCCGACAAAAATAGTCATAATTTCGCGTATTCTCCGAGAAGGATTCAAACAGGTAACTCGAATATTTCCTCAACCACCGATGCTCATGGCTATCTGTGGACCGGATGGATGTGGCAAAACAACACAGGTTGAGCAAGTGGCAAATGCACTCAAATTCTTTGAAATCAAGTCTGTTTGCTCCTGGATACGAATTGGAGATTCGCCTTTACTGAATTGCTTCAAGTCGCCGTTTCGCCGGCGCGTGCGGGCTGAAGTTGATGCAGGAATGATTTCTGAGCAAGGTGTCTTTAAGAGCAGAATTGTCCGTGCCCTTTGGCCTATAGTTGCAGTGGCAGATTATATTATCAGACAATATGTAACAATCTCCATGACTTATTTGCGACAGCGCGTAGTCATTGCTGACCGTTACCATGTTGATGCGCTTGTTGATTTGGCAATGCGCTGCGGACCAAATGTGCTAAATAAACATTGGATTGTGATGGCAATGCGCCTTCTTCCAAAAGCACAGCCGGCATTTGTCCTCGAGGTTCCTGATGAAACACTTTACAACCGCCGCAAAGAAGACCACATTGAAGGTATCTCCAACCGACAAAGCATCTATTACTGCAAAGCAGCCGAACTAATGAAAGCAAAAACCATATCAGGAAAGGAACCGATTGAAACTATCTCTGAATTGATGGTGCGAGAGTTCCTTCGTAGATACTTCGGAAAACTTGAAGCTCGTAGCAAAGTGGCAAAATTAAAAACGTGGGAGGAATAAATTTAAACTTTTTCCTGAAGAAGGATTGGTAACAGGCGATATTGCAGCAAATACCAAGATACCTCTTCGAAGCCGACAGGAAGAAGAGTTTTTATTTTACCACAAGTTCACATCAGCACAGGTGTAATCATAACAAAGGATATACCTGATTATGGATCGGAGTATCACGGCCGGATTATACTTTAAGGAATCAAAAAAACGATAGTTGAGTAAGTAAGAACGTTTCGGAATTCACAAAAAATATGCCTGATTTCAAGAGAAACGAAATGGCGTGAAAAATGCAGACATTTCCATTGGTTACAGTAATTGTACCCGTCCTGAATGAGGCGGGATTTATTGAAAAGGCGCTGAACAGCATAAGAAACGGACGCTATCCCGCCGAGAAACTGGAAATTCTGGTTGTGGATGGAATGAGCAATGACGGCACGCGGGATATCGTCAAACGGATGGCGCAGGAAGATCCGAGAATCATATTGCTGGACAATCCGAAAAAGATTCAGGCGCCTGCAATGAATATCGGCATTCGCGCCGCCAAAGGAGACATTATCATTCGTGTGGATGGTCACGCTGCTGTGGCGCCAGATTTTATCTCTCAATCGGTCCAAGTGTTAGATGATCACCCTGACGTTTGGTGTGCGGGAGGGGTAATGAAAACTATCGGTACTACCTATTGGGGTCGGGTGATTGCCTCTGCCATGAGCAGTCCTTTTGGTGTTGGAACAGGTAATTTTCGTCTGGGTAATGTCGAGGGATATGTCGATGCCGTGATTTTCGGTGCACATCGTCGATGGGTCTTTGATAAGGTCGGAATGTTCGACGAGCAGCTTGTGCGTAATGAGGATGATGAGTTCATTCAGCGGATGGTTGAAGCCGGCGCTAAGCAATACATGTCCCCAAAAATCCGCAGTACATATTTCCCCCGCAGTAGTCTGCGAAAACTGATGCGCCAGTACTTTCAGTATGGTTTCTGGCGTATTAGGACTATCCAAAAACGCAAGAAGCCAGCACGTCTGCGCCAGATTATACCGTTGATTTTCGTGGCTGGTTGGATTGTCTTGATTTTGGGAGCTTTACTATGGCGCCCACTATCGTGGCTTCTGGCTTGCTACGCTAGCTTATACCTTATCCTGCTGATTATGGGAATATTTCATACTGGGCGCAAGGAAGGTTATAAGAAAGCACTTCTCGTGCCGATTGTGTTTGTCATTATGCATTTCGGTTATGGGTTGGGGTCGTTGGTGGGTGTTTGGTCTTGGGTAGCCTTAAGGGGAAAGTACGTCTCCAAGGGGGCAGATCACAAATTGTCCCGTTGAGATTTTTTTCTCTGCATCGATATTAGGGCTCTGAACTTGCGCCGAAGGATTTGTTCTCAGTCGTTCCGAATGGTCGCTCCGCCTTAAAAATCGGTGGACGCACCACCGAGCCAGGCTCAAGCGTGTAGGGCCCATAATCGATAACGGCCAGATTGTTGTACCGCGTCATTGCCTCGCTCAGCGATATACACTCGAAGTTCTTCAAGAGCCGTCGCATCTTTGCTGCTGTTTGTTTACGTCCTATTCCCTGATGTAGTTGGACCTTGAGGGGGACTTTAATATCCATTTTCTTAAACTCCTGGCTATCAATCTCATAAGGATGGCAGTAAAACACCGGCGGGGTGCTTAATTGCGCCTGAGCCTTACGAAACGCTCTTACCAGGACAACTCCAGGCAGTAGTCTCGCATAGCCTCCCCCACCAATCGGCAGACGGCATCGGAATAAGTCCAAGGTAGCCAGAGGGAATTCAGTGATCGTATTGCCTGTTTTCAATTTTACCTGAGTTGCTTCTCGTGGCCATGCGATGATACCGTACCGAGCTTTGCCTATCGGAAAAATGCTGGAATCGTAAGTATATCCCTCCTCGGCCAGTATCTCCAGAGCCCATAATGTTTCACCTACAATTGAAAAGTCAGGAGCGCGATATCCAACGGGTCGTTCTCCTATAATATTGGCTATTGATTCGGTGCTGCGTCTGATATCTTCTCTAAATTCGTTTTTACTAAGATGAAAAAGGTCTATGTGTCCCCAGCCATGCGAACCGATGTCGTGTCCAGCTTGCTTGATCTCTTTAACAATGTGAGGATATTGGTCCGCGAATTTTCCCAGAACAAAAAACGTGCCTCGCATCTTAGAAAATTCCGCAAATATTTCCAGCAACTTTCTGGTATTGTCTGCAGAATGATCGCTTAAGGGTAAACTGCAATCCCATGTAGATTGAGCCCAGTCTTCTACATCCACGGTGATAACGATTGTAGAAATGGGTTTGTTCATGATGTTTTGGGCTTATCTCCAATTACTACAAAATCCATTCCAGCACCAGGTATCTTTTCAACATTGATTTTCGAAAATCCTGCATTTTGCATTAATGACTTAATTTGTGGAGAGTCGTAGAAGTACACTGGGCATCGCTTGAGCCAATAACGAACCTTCCGCAAAGGAGTGCGGAACCAATGCTTGCTTGGAAAGCTCAGCACGGCACGCAGCCGGACTCGCTTGGCTAGGGCTGACAAAAAAGCCAACGGGTCTGCAATATAGTCCATCACGCCCATTACAATAGCGTAGTCGAACGTTTCCTGTGGTGAGTCTTGCGGAAATGTACCTAAAAGAAATTCACATTTATCAGCAACTCCGGCAGTGGTAGCATGTTGACGGGCTAAATCGATCATACCTTGAGCCATGTCAAATCCCATCGCTCGTTTGCTGCCGCGTCGAGCCGCTTCGACTACATAAGGGCCGGATCCACAACCGATATCAAGCACGGTCCTGTCGTTCAAAGGCTTGAGAGCTTCGAAAGTCAAGTGGTACCGTTCAAATATGTCGGAGCGGAACTTCCTGTCGACCCATTGCATGAGAGCAGTTCGCTGGTGATCGTAGAAAGTATCGAAAGTAACAGCGGCTTTGCTGAAATATGTACCAACTTTGCTATCATGCTCTTTCTGGTTGTTCAAATTCATGATATTATCCTTCCACCATGTTTTGCGAATCCCCAATACAACATTTAAGAGTGATATTCCAGGCGATCGATGGTATTTTAGCAATATAGTGCACCTTTTGCAACTAAAATTAATGAAACGAGTTGAATAATTCTGGCCCTAAAGATAAAATGCGTGTGTAGTGATTAATCATAATGAAAGGTGAAATGCATTTATTTACCACTGGGCAGGGACGAAAGATGGCGAGTAATGAGAGCGAAAGAATCAAGAGGGTATACCAAAAATACAAAGAAAAAGGCATTGGTGCACGGTATACGCTATTTCAAAAGGGAACCCTTCAGGTGCTACAGGAGCGTGAACGCGTGTTATTGTCGATGCTTGCAAAGACACCGGGAATATCCTTAGCTGACAAATGCATTTTGGATATAGGATGCGGAAAAGGGGGTACACTGCTGCCTATGCTTCTATACGGCTTTTGTCCAGAAAACTGTTATGGTGTTGATATTCTTCAGGACAGAATTGATTATGCTCGGCAAAAATACCCCAATATTCATTTTCAATGCTGCTCAGCAGAAGAATGTACTTTTCAAAAAGAAAGCTTTGATTTGGTGACGATGTTTACCTGCCTCAGCAGTATTCTTGATGAATCCATTCGAGAAAAAGTATGTAGGGCGGCAATAAATATGGCAAAACCGGGAGGATGGATTTTGATATATGATTTTGTAGTTAACAATCCTTTCAATTCGTATGTGAAAGCGGTTCCCTTGAAACACCTAAGACATTTTTTTGATGGGCATAAGGTCTATTCTAAAAAGCTGACATTATTGCCTCCGCTGGGACGAATTTTAGGAAGATATTCTTATGGATTATGTTCATTGTGTTCTTGGATACCGTTTCTTCAAACACATCGGATGACACTATTTCAAAAAACTGAATAAAGTGAGAATATGAACAGGTGATGCATAATTTAGAGCAAATTAAATAGGAAAGAGAACATATGGAGAAGCCGGCGCATTTCGTTCGGAAGTTTGCACGAATTATACAAGGTGCGGTCAGTGACCTCATTGGACGGCGCGAGCCGCTTACGAACTGCTACGCGGAGGCTATGGCCAAGTACCATGGTAATGCCCCGGTTGCGCAATCCTACTGGAAAGGCCGCGTGGCGCTATATGCGATCCTGCGCGGCCTCGGAGTCTCGGAAGGCGACGAGGTGATTTTGCCGGGGTACACGTGCGTAGTCGTCCCGAACGCTATAATGTTTTGCAAGGCCAAACCGAGGTACGTGGACATCGATCCGATTACCTACAATATCGACCCGGATGCCTTGGACGCCGTGATGAACAATCGCGTGAAGGCGGTGATGGTCCAGCACACCTACGGTATCCCCGCAGATATTGACCGGGTACTCGAATGGGGAAAGCGGCACACTGTCCCGGTATTTGAGGACTGTTGCCATATCTTCGGCTCGCGGTACAAGGGACGGTTATGTGGCACCTTGGGTGTCGCATCCTTTTTCAGCGGCCAGTGGACCAAGCCTTTTTCGACAGGCTTTGGCGGAGTCATAGTGTTCAACGACAGGGTGCTTGGTGAGCGAGTGTTAGAAATTACAAAGCGAGAGGCTTACAACCCCGGAAGACTTGAATCATTGATTCTCGCGGCTCAGTTGCTTGTGCATCACGCGTTTGTCTATCCGGCGACGTTTACACTATGCGTCGAAACATACCGGTGGCTTGGCCGTCATAGGATGGCAATGCCTTCAGGGACGAAGTCGGAGATTACAGGAATTGGTGAGTTACCGACCGATTACTTTAAGACAAGTTCAGCCGTTCAGGCGGCATGCGGCATCTTTGAGGTATTCCGGGGCGACTTTAGTGAGGCCCACCGCCGACGGATAGCCGAATTCTATAAAGAGCAGCTTCGTAAGGCCAAATGGCCGGTACCAAACCTTCCTGATTACTGTGACCCCGTGTACCTTCGCTATCCGCTCCGCGTCAAGAACAAAGACGAAATGATGCGGCTCGCCTCAAAGCATTTCATTGAACTTGGCGATTGGTTCGACCGTCCGCTCCACTATGCCAAATCTGAAACGCTTGAGCCTTTCGGGTACAAGGTGGGAATGTGCCCGAAAGCCGAAAAGGCTGCCCGTGAAGTTATCAATTTGCCGCTTCATCCACGGGTGAGCCTCGGTCATGCCAAGCGTGCCGTGGCACTTGTGCTCAAGTACGGCAAACCTGTGGAGTTGCCCTATTAGCAACACCAGCGAGTTGTACGTTTGAGGGCATGGGAAGTCATCTGTTTTAAGATATTAGAAGAGCGTCCATATAGTATTGCTCTGTTGAAAACGTGCAAAAACTGCCATTCTATTGCTCTTTGAAAAGCTAAACGAACGCACGGTCAATATCCGATAATATGGGAATGTGCCCCGAGGCGGAAAAAGCTGCGCA
>Ga0315288_10000753_pt1 | contig 41190 bp, 40 predicted proteins | sample YL17G11_20_MG_FD_203454 | JGI IMG/M metagenome (GOLD analysis project Ga0315288, IMG submission 203454) | Sediment microbial communities from Yellowstone Lake, YNP, Wyoming, USA - YL17G11_20 | ecosystem: Environmental > Aquatic > Freshwater > Lake > Sediment | place: USA: Wyoming | collected...
CGAAAGTCGATCCCATGGTGGCGCTCAGATACGAGTGAGGGGGCAATGGGGCGTGTTGGTCCTGGAAAACATACCAAAAGGTGCTAGCTGCGGTTCCTCCCAAGACCGCAGGCGAAGGAGGGTGCTGTGATTCGATTACGTAATCTCGAGAAATTCTATCCCATGGGCGTGGGGAAGTATTTTGTCCTGCGCCAAATCACCATGGACATCGAAGAGGGAGAGTTCGTCACCATCATGGGCCCCTCCGGCGCCGGAAAGACCACCTTGCTTTGCATCCTCGGCATGCTCGACGGCGCTTGGAGCGGGGAGTATTACTTGTCGGATCAGCCCGTCCACAAACTGAGTCTGAAACAGCGCGCCGAACTCAACAAGCAGTATATCGGCTTCGTCTTTCAGCAGTATCACCTCCTTGACGGCCTGACCGTGGCGGAGAACCTCGACATCCCGCTCTCCTATCGGGACATCAAACCCTCGGAACGCCAAGCCATCGTCGCCGACACGCTGGATCGGTTTCGGATTGTGGGAAAGAAGGACCTCTTCCCCAACCAGCTTTCCGGGGGCCAACAGCAATTGGTGGCCGTCGCCCGGGCGGTGGTTGCGAATCCGAAGCTAATCTTGGCCGACGAACCCACCGGCAACCTGCACTCAAGTCAGGGGAAAGAGATTATGGAGCTCTTCAAGAAACTGAACGAGGAGGGGACAACCATTATTCAGGTCACCCATAACGAGACCTGGGCGGCTTACAGCCACCGCATCATCAAGCTGGTGGATGGATGGATTGTGAAGAATTGAATGATGGAGCGATTGAGTCATTGAGCCATCGGACTCGAAAGTCGGAATCCGAAACTCGTAAACCGCACGCCGGATTTCGAGTTTCTAGTTTCAAGTTTCGTTTTCCCAATGGTCCGACGGTTCGATGAGCCAATTCGAGGTGCTCGATGAGCCCACTGCTTCAAGACCTACGCTACGGCCTGCGGATGCTGGCGAGGAGTCCCGGCTTCACGGCCGTGGCCGTGCTGACGCTTGCGCTGGGCATCGGCGCAACCACTGCCATTTTCAGCGTGGTTTATGGCGTGCTCTTGCGCCCGCTGCCCTATCCCGGGGCCGACCAGATCGTCGAGCTGTGGGAAGTGAATGCCAAGGGCGGCCAGATGCACTTCGCTGACCCCAACTTTGAAGACGTCCGCTCGCAAAGCCGATCGCTCGAGCATGTCGCGGAGTATACGGCGGGGTTCGAATCGGTGTCGGGCGGCTCGGAACCGACGCGCACCGGGACGGCCTCGGTCTCGCGCGATTTCTTTTCTGTAATGGGCGTGCAACCTGTTTTGGGACGCGGCTTCACGGCAGAAGATCAGCACGTCGGCGCTGCTCCTGTCGTGCTGGTCAGCAGCGCCTATTGGGAACAATACCTGGGCGGCACGACGGAGCTGTCGAAGATCAAGCTGGCGGTGGGGGGGCAGGCGTGCTCGGTCATCGGTGTGCTTCCGCCCGGGTTCCGGTTTCCCTTCGACAGTGACCTCTGGGTGCCGCGCGAACTTTTCGAACGGTACCCCAGCCGCACTGCCCACAATTGGCGCGTTGTGGCCCGGCTGCGCGACGGCGTTCCGTTGACCCAAGCGCGTGCCGAGCTTACCGGAATCGCGCGACAGCTCAAGCAACAATACGGCCAGGACACGATGATGACGGACGTGGCCGTCTCCCAACTGAAGGACGCCCTGACAAGCCGTGCGCGACCCGCGCTGCTGACCTTGCTTGGCGCTGTGGGGTTCCTGCTGCTGGTTGCCTGCGCCAACGTCGTCAACCTGCTGCTCGCGCAGGCCACGGCGCGTGAGAGGGAACTGGCCATCCGCGCCGCATTGGGAGCCGGGCGAGGCCGGCTGGTGCGCCAGTTCCTCGCCGAAGCGCTTCTGCTTTCCGTCACCGGCGGTGCGCTCGGCGTCTTTGCAGCGTTCTGGGGCGCGGATGCGCTGCTGGCGATCGCTCCCCGCAACCTCCCGCGGCTCCAGGATGTCTCGGTCAATCTGCCGGTGCTCCTCTTCGCGGTGGGCGTCTCGGTGGCAGTCGCGGTTGGCCTTGGAATCTTCACCGCGCTGCGCGCCACTTCGGCAGACCTACAGGGCGCGCTGGTCGAACGCGGCCAGGGACATTCGGGCACGCTGCGGAGCTACCGCGTCGGCCGCGCGATTGTCGCGGTGCAGGTCGCTATCGCGCTGGTGCTGCTGGTTGGCGCCGGCCTGCTGGGCCGGAGCCTATTGCGTGTGCTTTCGGTTGATCCCGGCTTCCGCACCGAACATGTCCTGACCATCGATCTGGCATTGCCCCCTGTCCTCCAGGACGCAGAAAAAGTCCGCCGCGTGCAGTTCCTGAACGAACTCCTCGCGCGTTTACGTGCGGTGCCTGGAGTTCAGGAAGTAGGCGGAACCAACAGCTTGCCGCTGACCACCGGGGCTTGGCAGACGGGCACGTATCTCATGATGAATCCCCAAGAAAAACAGCCCAGCATGCAGGAGCTTGATCAACTTTTCCATGATTCGACCCGGACGGGCGATGCCGACTATTGCGTGGTGAGTGAAGACTACTTCCGCATCCTGGGCATTCCCCTGCTGCGGGGCCGATTCTTCGATGACCGCGACACCATGGACGCGCCGCACGCTGCGCTCATCAGCGAATCGCTCGCGCGCCAAAAGTGGCCCAACCAGAACCCGTTAGGCCGGGCGATCGAGTTCGGCAACATGGATGGTGACCTCCGTCTGCTCACCGTGGTAGGGGTGGTCGGCGATATCCGCGAAGACAGCCTCGAAGAGAAACCCCGCCCGACCATCTTTGTGAACTACCGGCAACGGCCTAGTGCAACGTCGCGCTTTACCGTCGTGCTGCGTACCGATGCTCAACCCGCCGCCGTACTTCCGGCGGCGCGAGAGATTGTGCGCGACCTTGCCCCCGATGTCCCGCCCAGCTTTAGCACCTTCACCCAGGTTCTCTCGACCTCGCTCAAGACGCGCCGCTTCAACCTGACACTGATGGGTGTCTTCGCTGCGACGGCTTTGCTGCTCGCCGTGGCGGGCATTTACGGTGTGATGGCCTATTCGGTGGTGCAGCGCAGGCACGAGTTCGGGATTCGAATGGCGCTCGGGGCATGCGCGGGAGACGTCTTGCGCCTGGTACTCGGTCAAGCCATGTTGACTGCCGGGATCGGCGTGGCGATCGGAATGGGCGGCTCGTTCGTTCTGACCTGCACGATGCAATCGCTCCTGTTTGGGGTGAGCGCGACTGACCCTGTCACCTTTGCCGGGGTGGCGTTGCTACTCACTCTGGTAGCGCTCGTGGCGAGTTACATCCCTGCGCGGCGGGCGACGAAGGTCGATCCCATGGTGGCGCTGCGGTATGAATGATTGAATCGGTCCATCGAGCCATTGAGTCATCGGGTCATTCAAGAACCGACGCGGCGCATTTGGCGATCGGCCCGATGGAGCAATCAACCGATCGCCCTATGAGCTGATGCCCCGATATGGTGCCTGACACCTGCGGGCATTCGCGTTAAGATAGGGGCCAGTCAGGCGCGTCATGAAAACTTCCGACCCAGCGATCCCGCGAGTCCTCATTGCCGACGATCAGCCGGACGTAATCGAGTCTCTTCGCCTCTTGCTCAAGGCAGAGGGATTCCAGACTGAAGCCGTCAGCTCGCCCGCCGCCATCTTGGCCGCAGTGGAAACGAAGGATTTTGATGCGGCCCTCATTGACCTGAACTACGCCCGTGACACCACTTCCGGGCAGGAGGGCCTGGATCTGCTCACCCGCTTGCAGTCTCTTGACAGCACTTTGCCGGTCGTCGTGATGACGGCCTGGGGCAGCATTGAACTGGCTGTCGAGGCCATGCGACGTGGCGCGCGCGACTTCGTGCAGAAGCCCTGGGAAAATGCGCGGCTGCTGAGCATCCTGCGCACACAGCTGGAGCTGGGAAGGGCGTTGCGCAGGGGTGCGCGTCTGGAAGCGGAAAACCGGGTGCTGCGCGCGGAGGGCCTGCCCACTTTGATTGCCGAGTCGCCGGCCATGCGGCCGGTGCTGGAGCTCGCGGCGCGCGTGGGGCCCTCGGACGCCAACGTCCTCATCACCGGCGAACATGGTACCGGCAAGGAGGTCGTGGCGCGCACGCTGCACGCCCTTTCCAGCCGTGCCACGCGACCGATGGTCACGGTGAACACGGGAGGTCTGGCGGAGGGCGTCTTCGAAAGCGAGTTGTTTGGCCACGTGAAAGGCGCCTTCACCGATGCCAAAACCGACCGCGTGGGTCGGTTCGAACTTGCCGAAGGCGGCACCCTCTTCCTGGACGAAATCGCCAACATCACCCCCAGTCAGCAGGCCCGGCTGCTGCGCGTCATAGAATCCGGAGAGTATGAGCGTGTGGGTTCGTCGAGAACACGCCGCGCCGATCTCCGCATCATTTCCGCCACCAACGCTAACCTGACCGAGGAAGTGCGCGCCAGCCGTTTCCGCGAAGACCTCCTGTTCCGGTTGAACACCGTGGAGATTCATCTCCCTCCCTTGCGCGACCGCCGGGAGGACATCCCGCTGCTGGCCAACCACTTCCTGCGCCAGCAGGCGATGCGCTACCGGAAACACCTGGAGGGGTTCGACGAGGCGGCCATGCGCTCCCTGCTCTCCTGTCCCTGGCCAGGCAACATCCGCGAGCTTGACCATGTCATCGAGCGCGCGGTCTTGCTGGCTCAGGGAGACCTCGTCCGAGTCAGCGACCTGAATTTGCGCCCGGCGCGTGACGGCGCGCCCCGCCTGGAAGAAATGAGTCTGGAGGAAGTAGAACGGTTCCTGGTTCAGAAGGCGCTGGAGCGCTTTGCAGGGAACGTCAGCCAGGCGGCAGAATTCCTGGGTCTGAGTCGCAGCGGGCTTTATCGCCGCCTACAAAAGCACGGATTATGACCCGCCTCTCGTACGAACGCCGGATGCTGCTACTGGCCCTGGCCGCCGGTCTTCCGGCGGTAATAGTGGGACTGGCTTTGCTCTGGACCGGAGACTACACCGACAAGGTGCAGTGGACACTCACCGTCCTGGTGCTGAGCGCCTGGCTGGGCTTTGCCTATGCACTGGAAGGACGCGTCGTGCGTCCTCTGCAAACCCTCTCCAACCTTCTGTCGGCTCTGCGGGAAGGAGACTATTCCTTTCGGGCTCGCAGCCCGCGGCGCGACGACGCGCTCGGCGAGGTCATGGGCGAAGCCAACGCCTTGGCCGATACGCTTCGGCAGCAGCGGCTGGGCGCCGTGGAGGCCACCGCGCTTCTCCGCAAGGTGATGGAGGAAATCGACGTGGCGGTTTTCACCTTCGACGGCCAGGAGCGTCTGCGTTTCCTGAACCGCGCCGGCGAGCGCCTGCTGGCCCAGCCGACCGAGCGCCTGCTGGGGCTAAGCGCGCGAGAGCTAGGACTCGGCAGCTTCCTGCAAGACGCGCCCGCGCGAAGCGTACAACTCAATCTCCCCGGAGGAGCCGGTCGGTGGGAAGTGCGGCGCAGCACCTTTCGCGAGGGAGGCATGCCTCACCACCTCCTGGTTCTTTCTGACGTGAGCCGCGCTTTGCGGGAAGAGGAACGCCAAGCTTGGCAGCGCCTGGTGCGCGTCCTTGGCCATGAGGTGAACAATTCGCTGGCCCCGGTAAAGTCTATCGCCGGAATCCTGGAGAACCTGCTCGCGCGGGCGCCACGGCCCGCAGACTGGGAAGAAGACATGCGGAGAGGTCTGCGGGTGGTGGAGTCACGCGCCGAGGCCCTTAGCCGCTTTCTGGAAGGATACGCGCGCCTGGCGCGGCTGCCGTCCCCGCGGCTTCAGCCCGTCGATGCGGCCGACTGCATCCGACGAGTCGTGGGCCTGGAAACCCGCCTCCAGGTCTCTCTAGAGCCTGGACCGGAGTTGACGCTCAGCGCCGATCTCGACCAGTTGGAGCAACTCCTCATCAACTTGGTGCGCAACGCCGCCGATGCCGCTTTGGAAACCGGTGGGGGCGCGAGCGTCCGCTGGAGAAAGAACGGCGCGTACCTGGAAATCCTGGTCGAGGACGACGGTCCGGGCCTCCCCAGCACGACTAACCTCTTCGTGCCCTTCTTCACCACCAAGCCGGGTGGCTCGGGCATCGGCCTGGTCTTGAGCCGCCAGATTGCTGAGGCGCACGGCGGCACCTTGACCCTGGAGAACCGTGACCTGGGACAAGGTTGCGTGGCCCAACTCCGCCTTCCCATTCGCCCGGCCTGAGTGGCCCCCTTCTGCTTTCCTCTCCGACTGCCGCACGCCGGCTTCCGCCCGGGACTTGAGCTTCTGTGGGAGCTAGTGCTAACCTTCAGAGGTTGAACCGCGGGGGTGGCGGAACTGGTAGACGCAAGGGACTTAAAATCCCTTGGGCCGCAAGGCCCGTGCCGGTTCGATTCCGGCCCTCCGCACCAAACTTTCTAATGAGTTGCAGCGATTGGTAATTCCTCTGCGCGAACGTGGCGCTGCTCGACTGTGGGGACTTTTGTGACGTGAATTGGACCTTCGCGGTCCTTCCTGAGGGGTGGCCCCGTCACGCGGCCCAGTCCCTGCACAGCAGCTCGGCTTGTTCGAGGGCGGTCTGGGTGGCTTTCTCCTGCTTGTCGGACGGGTAGCCGTGTTTTCTGAGGATTCGCTTAATCATCGTCCGCAGCTTGGCGCGCACACTGTCTTTGACGGTCCAGTCGGTGGTTGTATTCCGCCGCACAGTCTCCACGAGTTCCCGAGCGATATTGCGCAAGACCTCGTCGCCCATGATTTTGACAGCGCTGTCGTTGACCTCTAGAGCGTCGTAGAAGCCCAGCTCCTCTTCACTCATCCGCAGCTTTTCGCCGCGCCGGCATGATGCCTTCCTCCTGCTGACCTGGCGGACGTGGCGGAACTGGTAGACGCAAGTGACCTAAAATCCGATCGCGCCGGGCTGAATCCATTTGTACGATTTCGTAGCTGGTAGGAGAACTTGAGCGTAGGGTTCTCCTTTTCGATGGCCACCATGGCGTCGTCTAGGAGCTTGCTGATCGTGGGTTGCTTGGTGTTAGCCTGGAGATATGACCAGCGCGCCACCTTGGGCACCCAGAACACGTTTTCGGCGGCGTACTCGTCACGGTCCTCAGGGCTGGCTGGAACGGGAGTTCCTGTCCGCCTATACCCCGCAGCTCAATCCCGTCGAATCCCTAGTCCCGCCCTTGGGCGGGGCTGACGTACTGATGGGGCTGTCCGCCTCCCCCCGGCGACGGGGGGGAGCGCAATCGTCCTCAGGAGCTACGGTGCTCGAATAGATGGTTGATCGCGACTCGGCAATTGCCTGTCGCAGATCTCAACCGACGAGGAAGGCAAATTCAGAACGACCCGATGCTGAACGGCATCTTTCCACTTGCTCGTCGGTGGCTCTGCGCCGCTTCGAGGAAAGTGTGCCCAAGAAAGGTCTTGACACCGGCGCGCACCTCATAGATGGGGAATTAGGGCGGGATCCCGGGGCCTGGGATCTCGCAGGGATAATTAACGACTGCAGCCTTCGGACACTCCTACTCCCTTCAGGCTGCGTGCGGGGCTGGTTGGTTCTCAGGCAAAAAAGAGACGACAGCCTTTTCCATCTCACGAGCCGTCGCGATATGCTCGGGGTAATTTACCACCCGGATGTCAAATGAGAAGCACTCACTGGCACCCGAGGCAGCCCGCAAACGATCTGCGATCCGATCCGCCACGCGGTAGGCGTCGGCTGCGGATACGCCGGGCAGCAGGATTCCGAACACACCGGGCCGGAACTGATAAATGGAGTCTTCCCGGCGCAGTGTGTGCATAAGCGCTTTGGCACCGTCACCAAAAGCCGAGGTAATCTCCACGGGCTCGGATAGTTCCCTCGCAGGCCTCAATTGCACAACCAGCAGCGAGAGGGGCTCTTGGGTGTTGGACGCACGGCGAAACTCCATGGTCAACCGATCCTGAAAACGGCTGATCCCGGGCAGAGATTCCAATAACTCGGCGCTGGCCTCGTGGCGAATCTGCATCATGTGGTTCTGCTCCTCGACAAGCTGCCTCCGGAGCTGGCGAATCGTCAATTGCCGATCCAGAAAGTAGCCGGCGAGCAGGATGGAGAGCACGCAGAAGCCGAAGAACGTTTTTCGCAAAGTCGGGCCGCTCAGTATGATTGGGTTGGAAAAGACCGTCGGGTACATCAGCAATGCCGTACCCGTGGCCAAGATCGAAATGACCGTGATGGCCAGCAGCCACAGGTGCAGTTCGCGGCGGTCCAACGTCGTCGGATCAATTCGGTCGAAAACTCGCATGACTCAGCTGCTCCTGCCGCATTCCCCGGCCTCCCCGGTGCTACGACCCTCTCAGAATACCCGTGCGGGCTGCCCGCTACGCTGTTTGTTGCGGCGCATCCAGCACCTCGCGAACTTTGCGGGTCAGCGAATCCCGCGTGAAGGGCTTCTGAAGAAATTGGACGCCTTCCTCCAAAATGCCATGAGGCACGATCGCGTTGTCCGTGTAGCCGGATATATAAAGAACCTTCAGCCCCGGACGCAAAAACGCCACATGTTCGGCCAACTGCGGCCCGCTCATCGTCGGCATGACCACGTCGGTCAGTAAGAGGTGGATGGGTCCTTCGTACCGCTCACAGACTTGCGCGGCTTCCGTGGGATTCGAGGCCGTAATCACCTTGTACCCCTTCAATTCCAGAATCCTTCTTGCCAGGTCCCGCACTCCCTCCTCGTCTTCTACTAGCAGGATGGTCTCGGAACCCCCGGCCAGCGGCGCGCCCGGGGAAATAGCCTCCACCGGTTGGGCGGCCTCTTCGAGTCGCGGCAGATAGATCTTGAACGTCGTTCCATGGTTAGGCTCGCTATAAAGCCCGATGTGGCCCCCGCTCTGCTTGACGATCCCATAGACCGTGGCCAGTCCCAAACCGGTTCCTTTGCCCTCCTCCTTGGTGGTGAAGAAGGGCTCGAAGATGTGGGCTTGCGTTTCGGCATCCATCCCCATGCCGGAATCGCTCACCGCGAGCATCACATAGCGACCCGGCAACACGCTCACGCGGGTGCGCGTGTCGCCTTCGTTGAGCTCCACGTTCGCCGTTTCAAGGGTCAGTTGGCCGCCCTGAGGCATGGCGTCGCGCGCATTGACGGCCAAGTTCAGAATGACCTGCTCGATTTGTCCCGGGTCAGCTTTCACCCGCCCCAATTCCGGCGCGAGCACCGTGGTCAGCTCGATGTTTTCCCCAATCAGGCGGCGCAACATCTTGTCGATGTTGGCGACGACGGCGTTCAAATCCAGCGCCCGCGGTGCTAGTGTTTGGCGGCGGCCAAAGGCCAGGAGCTGGCGCGTCAGGGAGGCGGCTCGTTCCCCAGCTTTCTTGATCTCCTCCACGTAGGCGCGCATCGCGTCTGTAGCACCGAGCCTCTCCAGGACGAGATCGCTATAGCCCGTCACGATGGTCAGCAAGTTGTTGAAGTCGTGGGCCACGCCGCCCGCCAGGCGACCCACGGCTTCTATTTTCTGGGCTTGCCGTAGCTGCTCTTCGAGGTGCCAGCGCTCGCTCACGTTCTCGGCGATGACCTCGTACCCCTCCAAGGCTCCGCGCTCGTCCAAAACCGTCCGCCCGCTGAGCCGGACCGGGACGGGTGTACCATCCTTCCGCCGCCACTGGGCTTCGAGACCATCGAGCCGGCCCTTTTGCCGGTACTGCTGGAGCAACCGTACACCCTCCTCGGGGTCCCGAATGACATCGTGGACGAGGTTCGCCGCCAGCAGATCGGCCTCGGACTCGTAGCCCAGCATCGCCACGAGCGCCGGATTGACGGCCAGAAATTTTCCGTTCACGTCGCACCGAAAGATGCCATAGGTGGCGCCCAGGATGAGGGAGCGATGGCTTGCCTCCGAACGGCGCAGCGCTTCCTCCTCTCGCTTCCGGTCGGTGATATCGCGCAGCACGTGCACGGAACCATACGCAGTTCCGGAAGAGTCGAAGAGGGGCGAAACGGTGACGTCAAAAACCTTGCCCAGCCGGGCCACCTCGATATCGCATCGCTCCTCCTTCCCGGTCCTCAGCAGGCGTCGGAACGGGGAGCCGGGGAGAGGTCCGGCCGTGTCGCCGAGCACTTCGTAGCAATACTTGTCGATCAACTGGCTGGGTTCCAATCCAAGAAGCGCCGAGGCAGCGCGGTTGGCGCGCTGGATGCGGTCCTGGTTGTCCACAAGGAAGACCGGGTCGGGGACGACGTCAAACGTCAGCTCCCATTCCTTCTTGCCACGGTGGATTTGCTCCTGGAGCCGGGCGGCATCCTCGCGGTGGGCCTTGTCGCGCAGCACGCGCTCGACGACCACCGGCAGACGCTGCAGGCGATTCTTGAGGACATAGTCAGCCGCGCCCTGCTTGATGCATTCGACGGCTGCTAGACCGCCCAACGTCCCGGCGACCACCACGAACGGAATATCTTTCCTGGACTTCTTCAGGATCTCCAGGGCGTCCATCGCAGTCCAGGCACGCAGATTGTGGGCGGCGAGGATAATGTCATAATCGGTCCGCGCCAACTGCTGTCGGAGGTGCGCGAGCGAGTCCACAACCTCAAAACTCAGGGCATAACCCACCTGCTTCAGGAGCGCCACCATCAGTTCCACGTCCTGACGGTTATCCTCGAGAATCAGCGCCCGCAGCGACCGCGGCGAGGGAGAGGGCCTGTTGGCCTGCACTTTCTTCATCATTGCCTCGCTCTACCTTGGCCGGAAGGCACTCGCCGGCGGGGGCTCGTTCACGGTTCCCTCCTTCATGAGCGAGGCTTCCAGTTTTGCCATCCTTTCCTCGATGCTGGCGAGGGTTCCATGATCTTCTCCCCGTTGAAATATCGGGTTGTTCACCCACCAATCCATCCCCATTTCCTTGGCTTTGTCGACCGAGCAGATGACCAGGCGGATCTGAATCGACAGGAGTTCGATATCGACCAATTTCACTCGGATATCGCCGGCGATGACGATCCCTTTGTCCAGAACCCGCTCCAGCACGTCCGCCAAAGTTGAACTTTCCACCGCGTGTAACATCCTGCGTTGCTGCGCCATGAGATCTCCTTTTATAGAAGCTTGCCGAGCGGCCCGAGATCCAAGTTGAGATCGTCTTCTTCCAGGCCAAATTCATTGCGGAGACGTTCAATTTCCTGAGCTTGCCTCATCAGCGTCAATCCGAGCCTTTCAATCTCCTGGTCAGTCAGCGAGCCGGCCTCGATGCGGCGGATGGCTTGGCGCTCCAGTAATTCGTGAAGGAGCTTGACCAGAGTCAGCACCAGTTGTCCGAGCCCGTTCTTGGCATTGTTCGCATCGAGGTTCAAGCGGGCGGTTCGCCCCTGCCGACCTTTGGACGGTCGAGCGCGAGGAAAAGGGTCTACTTGCATCACCCGGACGAAGTCACTCAGGGCTTCAGACTCGACCCGCGCCAGCTCCGGTGAATCCATTCGCCTTCTCCTTTCCAATGCCCAGGCCGGCGCCCAATTCCACCGGCGCTTGGCAAAGGCTTTGGCGCGCCGTCTCCATGGACGTGAGCACGATTTGCAGTCCGAGGTAAATGAGGTCAACATCGGCGACCGAGATCGTTACATCCCCGGTCACCACAACCCCCTTGTTCAGCACTCGGTCGAGCACCTCGCACAAAGAGACCCGCTCCCTGTCATCCAGCGCGAGTTCTGAAACCCGGGGTGGCCGGTTTCCTGTGTGGCTTTCAACGGACATAGACACTCGATTCTGCGCGGGCGCCTTGGTAAAGGGCCTTCCCCAGTTCTCCCAGTCGGCCAAGACCTCGGATCTCTCCGCGACGATAAACCACGGCGATGTCCCTACCCGAAAGACTCTGTTGAAACTTATTTTGGACCAGGGACTCCCTGCGATACAGGGCGGAACACAAGTCGCAATCACTGAGGGGCGTGACGAGGTTGAGAAACACTCCGGGCACACTGATGCGTAAGCGCTCGCAGGCAGCCACTAAATCCCGCGTTTCCTCCAAGGCCATATCCGTTGGAATGCTGACCGCATAGAGAGCGGCCCTGGCCGGATTCCTCAACAGTTCTCGCAATCTCTTGAGATTCTTGGACATCGTCACCAGTTCCTGAGAGAACTTGGTCAGTCGAAAGATCTGCCGGTATTTCAGGAAGAGGTCGAAGAAAACCTTTAGCCACTGGTCAATGATTTCCGGGAGCTCCAGCAGCCGAATCAGGTGACCCGTCGCCGCGCAGTCAAGAACCAAAACGTCGTGGCGGCCCGAGGCGAGCAGCGCCATGACGCGGGTCAGGGCCATCACCTCGTCCAAACCGGGAGGAGAGAGATCCAGAATCCTCTCGAGCACCTCGCGGTCGAAGGTCAAATCAAAATTGCTCGACACCGATTCCAGGAATGTCTCAATGTCCCCCGCGTATTGTTTTTTCAAAGCCTCAAATTCCGCCTGCGAATCGATCTCCATGGCCGTGAGGCCGGACATCACGACCCTCGGCTGGGAGTCGATTTCCATCTCGAGACACGCTGACAACGAGTGAGCAGGCCCCGTCGAGAACAGAAGGACATCCTTCCCGGAATTGTTGCGCGCTAGTTGCAGGGCCGTAGCGCAGGCCAGCGTCGTCTTTCCCACGCCACCTTTGCCCGCAAAAATCAGCAGGGTCGCCTCGGGCGGAGGCCCCTGGACGGATGCCTCCACCCTGAGCGCCTGGACTGCCGACGGCGCGCGCTCCGCGGGAGGGGCTTGGGTGATTTGCCCGACCCCATCCCAGAACGACTCGAGAGCTTTCCGCCCACGGACCTCCTCGGCGTAAAGCGGGACAGTCCAAAGCGCAAACCTGGACAACTGGGTTTGGCTGAAAAGATTCCGCAGTTCCCGGATCTGGCGGAGGCGTTCATCCCGACATACCGCGCAGGGATTATCGGGATAGAGCCGGTTGATCACGATATCGTTCATCGGCAGCTGGAGACGGTCCACTTCCTTCACGATCGAGACGGTCTCGCGGATGCTCATCGCTTCGGCAAGCATCACCGGAACAAAGCGGCAGCGAGCCGAATCCCGGAGCAGCTCTTCCATCCGTCTCACCGATGCCGCCAACTCCTCGACGAAGGTATCGAGCTCGTCGCGATAGTGGGAGCGGGTGAAGGCCCACTTCATGTAGCGGTGCTTGGCCAGCAGCGTTTCCAGCATGGCAAGCCATTTACGGAGGAATTCCGGCATGGCAAGCAAGCGTAGCGTGTGACCGCTGGGGGCGGTGTCGACGATAATGCAATCGTAGCTGCGATTCTCCACCCAGGCGGAGATCTCCAGAAAGGCCATGAGTTCATCCAAGCCCGGCAAGGAGAGGTCCAGGAAGCGGCTGATCTCCTCGTCATCGAGGAAGGTTCCGCGGGAGGCGATTTCCCGGAGTTTGTCGTTGTGTTTCTTCTTGAAGGTGGTGAGGTATTCCCGGGCATCCAGCTCAAATACCTTCAAATTATCGGGTGGAACCAAGTCCGCCAGGCTATCGGCGAGGGAATGCGCTGGGTCAGTGGAAACAAGGAGAAAAGATGATTGGCGTGAACGTTTGGCCAATTCGAGCGCCGCTGCGGTGGCGCAGGTCGTCTTTCCGACCCCGCCTTTCCCGCCGAAGATAAGCAGTTTTAGGCCTCGGTAGTCCAAAAACGATGGAGCTGCCATGTTCATTGCGCATCCAATGCGCCCCTCACGCGATCCTTCCCTTTACGCTTTGCTCCTGCAATTCCTCTCCGCCATCCTCCGCTTCGAGGCCCCTGCCACGCTTTTGTGTTTTTCCCAGTCGGTCGAGCAAGGTCTTTTCTTCCGCGCCGAACTCCTGCTCCGAGATCTTGCCGGTTTCCAGCCTCATGTAGAGATGGCTCAGCTCCGCGGTGATGGAGTCAGCCTCGTTGGCAAGCTCCTCCTGGGCGGCGTGGTGAATCTCACGGAAGATCCAGAGCACACTGCGGATCGGAAACATCAAGAGGTCGTCCACAAGCAGCATTGCCTCCTCCCCTATCGTCCGTCTCACAGCTCGAGGTCGATCTCGACAAAGTTGTGGGGGGCCCACGGCCCGTTGTAGTCGAAGGCGAAGTTGTTATCAAACTGCTGCGCGGCCTCGAAAACGCCGCCCTCGAACTGCGGCATCGCCGCCCGCTCGACCAGACAGGCCAGATTCATGAGCTCACGTTCGTTGCGGCATTTATTGCGCTCGATCTCAGTGCAGTGAGGCGCCAGAATTTCTTCCACGTTGTCGGTGTACTCGTCCCGGTCCTCGTTGAGAAGACGGTCGAACATCCTCCCCACTTCGATCTTCTGCTCCTGCGAAGGCTCCCGTTGACCTCCCAGCAAGCGGTCACGAGCAAGCCTAAGCTCCGGATGGGTATTCACGAAATACTCGAAGATGTTGGGCACGTCCCAAGTAACTCGCAAGCCCATTTCAACTCTGCCCGCCACGCGATGGAGTTGCACGAGGAGGGCACGCTGGTTGCGGGAAAGCATCTTGCGAACTGCCTCCGGGCTCTCCGCGAGGATCCCGAAGGCCATAGGCAGCGGCGTGGTCTCCGCCATGAGCTTTTTGAGGACTTCCTGATGGGCCGCGAGACGGGAGCGTTCCGGGCGGATCTTTTCGCTGGACAGGTCGCTGACGACGGCGGCGACTCGCCCAACAGGGATGGAATACACCTTACGTCCATCGATGCCGAAGTCACCGTACGTGCGGCCCTGGGCGTCGGTTATGACCGCGTAAACGTACGTCCTGCCCCTGGCGGCAGCTTGACTCGGCAGTCGTTTCTCAGCCGCTTTCGCCGTCGATGTTTGGCCCACACTCACTGATTTTCCTCTTCCGGAAAGCGGCGGGCGTAGTGAAGGATGATCTCCACCAGCATCGCCGCCCGGAACATGGCGTTTTCGGGCTCGGTAGTCAGGACCTGCGCGGCGATTTCGTCCGCTGTGCGGCCCGAGGCATGGAGCTCCAAGATACGGGTGAGCAAGGTCTGGGAGGCTCGAGCATGGTCACACTCCATCAGCTCGGCTTTTTGTTGATCCCCGCGGGTAACTCTTTCTTCAGGGTTTTCTCCGCCCAAGGCCCCCTTACTCCTTTCATCGACATCATTTCTCAGGGGATACATCGGCCGTTTCCTCGCGCATCTTGAGTCGAGGCCTGGGAAGCGGAACCCAACGCCCTGGCCCCCAGCGCATGGCCCGGGCTAAGTGATATGCACTGGCTCCTCGCTCAGCTTCCTCATCGCCCGTTTGACCGTCCTCTTGGCTTTGAATTCCAGGACCACACCCCCAAGATACGCGGCCATCCGAAGGAACGGCTGCCACGGCAGGATTACCAGAACCAGCAAGAGCGCTAGTATAGGAAAGCCCCAACAAGCCAGCGCCGTGGCGACGGCAACCTGAACGACCTGTCGGAGCTCCTTTTCGGTTTCAAGAAACATCTCTCCTCGCCCCCTAGGCAGCCTCCTTCATCGGGTTGTGAACGCGCTCGAAGACCTCCTCGGCCGAAGGGTGCCGTACGATGTTCACTTGCTTGACCGCTTTGATAGTGCCCTGTTCCGCGCGGATCTCAAGGATCGCCTGGCACGCGAAGCACTTGACCGGGCCTTCGTAATCGTCATAGGCGTCGTCGAGATCCACCTTGTGCCCGCAGCAAAGACAGTTGATTTTCATTTACTCCTCTCTTTCCTCTACCGAGTCCCTGGGTCCGTAGGCCACGATGTTGAGTTGCCCGTCCACCCGAAGTAAGTAGTCGTGGCAATCCAGCACCTCCTTTCGTACCGGCAAGCCTAAAGCCCGTATGGTCGCATTCGGCAAATAAACCTCCGCCTCGGCCTCCCAGGTTCCCTTCTCGGCGTCGATCTGTACCAGCTTCGTCACGCGCGCCTCCCGAACGTCCGGCTGTTTCTTCAAGAAGTCGCAGACCGCAGTTCGGACATTGTCAATAAGAGAGGGCGACGGGCGACGTTGCGCTTGAAGATCGCTCGCAGGCAACACCGGTTGGGCCATCGTGACGGTCTCCAGAATGTTTGCCAATCTGTTCGTCTCCTTGCCCTTGTGGCTGCGCTCAGCGGACACCCTGCCCCTTGCAAGGGGTGCAGTAAAAGACCCCGTCTTCGCCCGTTCCCCTGCATTTGGGGCAGGTGGCGGCCTCCTTGCGGACGGACACAGCTCCCGCCCCCCCACAGGCGAGGCAGCTCAGGTCGCCGCCTTCCCGTCCTGAGCCGAAGCACCTCAGGCAGGTGACCACGGGCGGGGTGACCTTGACCTTGCCGCTGGCCCCGCACACAGGGCAGCGGCTGGCGTGGCCATACTTCGGGTTCACGCCGCTGCCACCGCAGTAGGCACAGTCCACCGAGTCCACGAAATGCTTACTCCGAGACCGTCTCTCTTCGAGTGCCCTGTGCCGGGCGAGGACTTTCTGGGCGTATTCCATGGGCTACCCTGCCATCCTTCCTTGCCCGGAGCGCGCTGAAGGCGGCAGCACACGCAATGGACCGGATACACGCTCGAAGTGTTCGCTCCACTCCTGGTTGAGCCAAAGGCGCCGCGCTCCCCCCGAAGCCAGCCTCTTTTCCTGGAGAAGGATCCGGCGTCGATCCAGATGCGCCATCAGCACTCCCGTGGCATTCGGGAACGAGCGGAAGCTCTTGATGCGTCGCATCGTTCCAATGTGGGCGGAAGTCTTCAGGGTTAACATCGGGTCTGTCCCTTTTAGTATCGGAGCTTGAACCCACCTGTGCTCGGGCGGGCCGCGGGCTTGAGTTCCAAGCCGGGAACGCCCCTGGGCCGGCCGCCGTTTGGCGGCCCCTCCAGGGCTTGCAAGAGTGCGGCCTTCTCGGCTTCGATTTCCTTCAAGCGAGCGTCGATGCCGGCCATCCGCTGGCGGGCGCTGCTCCTCTCCTTGCCGCGCCTGACTTTCTCCATCTCCAGGCAGCTAATCTTCAGGTATGCCCTGGATGGCAGGGTTATCTCATCAACCCTTCCTGAGTGGGTACGAATGTCCCGCAAGCCTCTCCCGGGGATCGCCATACCTTCACCTCCCCTTCTTTCGATCGGCTTTTTTCTGGAGTTTCGGCTTTCCGCACACCTTCCCGATTGCCTCCTCCACCTTTTGCCACATGAGAGACTGGCCGTCGCGAGTAACTTTCGCCGTGTCCGTCTTGAGAACGTCGCAGCAGACCCACCAAAAGGTGGGGTCCTCGATCTGGGCGCGGCTGTGGCGGAGGGCGAGGATCTTCGCGATGGCGATACAGGCCCGGATCGTGGGGCGGTGGTTATTGACCCCCACACGGCGGAGTTCCCTGACAATATCCACGATCCTTTCCACATCGGAGCGGGGAAGGCGCGACTTCGCCTCCGCAATCCGAATCTCCGTCTCGCGATCGAAATGTTCGAGGTTGATGGTGATCAGCCGGTCCATCAGCGCGTCCTGTGTCTTGTGGGTGCCGGCATATTCTTCGGGGTTCGAGGTGAAGATGGCCCGGAAATCCGGATGCACCTCCAGGTAACCGCCGCCCGCCCGCATTTTTGGCAGATTGAGAATTCGCTCCTCCAAAGCGCTGAGCAAGACATTATTCGCCTCCGGCCTTGAACGGTTGAACTCATCGTAGATGAGCGTATGGCCTTCTTGGCAAGCGGTTGTGAGGCGGTTGTCCACCCACAGGGATTTCATCTCCTCTTCGGTTTTCAGCACAGAATGGATGAAGTTGTCAATCAGCCTGTACTTGCGGTAGCCGGCCTCCCTGCCAACGAGGTCGGAACTGGCGAACTCGTCATCCCCGTGAATGAGCGTGACGGGTCGGCCGAGCTCGGCAGCAACATGAAAGGCCAGGGTCGTCTTGCCGGTCCCTGTCAGACCGGCCAGGTGGACCGCATATCCCACTTGGAGATAAGCCAGGGCGCGCTCCGTCAACTTCTGAACGTAGGGTGTTAAGACAAACTCGTCGCTGGGCTCCAGCAGGAGGTTGTCACCGCCGGTCGGGAGCCCGACCGGGGTAGCTGATAGGTTTGTCAGATCCTGGTGATTCATCGTAATTCATTCCCTCCTATTCCCACGCTTGTTGGTCAACAGCCTACTCGTCCCGTGCCACACAGCAGGCACCTCGTGGCTCGGCCCGCTTTCAACCCGTTGGCCAGGGGTTTCTTTCCGCATTCGTCTCATTCCACGGGCAGCCATCCGCGGCCGCGGCATTTTAGACACGCCATCGCTGGGGCTGAGGCGTCATCGCCCGTACCCTGGCACTGCGGGCACACAACGGTGGGGCCCGCCGGCAAGGGGACAAGCCCTTTTCCGCCGCAAACGGTGCAGGTGAGCCTCTTGATGGCCCCGGTGCCCTGGCAATGCGCACAGCGTGCGTGTGGCGCCTGCACCTGCACTATGCCTCTGCCTTTACAAACACAACAGGTGGAAAGCCAGGACATGATCCCAAACGGGTCCCTTCCGCTGCCGTGGCAAAAGGCGCAAGAAACCGCCGCCCCATCGGATTCGCTGGAAGCCGCTTTTGAAAGCATGATCTGCTCGCCCACGCGGGGTCACCCACCCTTCCGCTTGCTCTCCTCAATGTAGGGCGTTATGGATCAGTCCCTGGCGCGCGCTTCGCAATGCCCGGATCTCATTTCGCAATCGAGCCAGGTCGTGGGTCAGCACACCCATGGTGATCCTGCGTCCTCGTTTCTAATCTTGTTACTATTGTTGCCTTCCGTTCGAGCCCGCTGCCGTTTGACGCGACAGGGGGACGCAGCCGGGTGGCGGCCCGCCGCTGAGCACGAGGCGGGCTTCAACGGGCAACCGTTCGATCCCAACCCCCGAGACCTTGCTGACCGCCGGGCCGCTATGCGCCCCTACCGGCCCGAGCACGGCGCGCGGGAGCACGCGCGGGAGCACGCGCGGGAGCAAACTCAGCCCTCCTTTGCGATTGCTGCCCGTGCCCGGCCCAAGCACGGCCTGCGGCAGCCATCTCAGCCCTCATTTCCCGTTGCTGCCCGCCGACAGTTCGTTTCAGGTTTTTGCAGAAAGCAAGACGCTCCTCTTTGGCCTCCTCTGCCACCGTCTGGCGATCGCTGTTGCCCTCTGCGAGTTCTTTTCGGAACGCTTGCCGACTTCCGCGCAGCGCCTGGATCTCCCCGACCAATCGAGTCATGTCCTCCACCAATCTGCCCATAGTATCCCTCCTTCTATTTTTTCCGGCCATCTACCTGTCCACGCTGACCGCCGGGCCGCTATGCGCCCCTACCGGCCCGAGCACGGCGCGGGGCAGTATGCTCAGCCCTCATTTCCGGTTGCTGCCCGTGCCCGGCCCAAGCACGGCGCGCGGCAGCCATCTCAGCCCTCATTTCCCGTTGCTGCCCGCCGACAGTTCGTTTCAGGTTTTTGCAGAAAGCAAGACGCTCCTCTTTGGTCCTCTTTGCCATGCGAGCGTGTGTGTCCGCAAAATCCGCACACATTTCAACAACATCCATCACGAGTTCTTTTCGGAACGCTTGCCGACTTCCGCGCAGCGCCTGGATCTCCCCGACCAATCGAGTCATGTCTTCCACCAATCTGCCCATCGTAGCCCTCCTTCTATTTTTCCGGTCATCTACCTCTCCACGCACTGCCAAGCGGAGGGCCACATGATGGCCCCCCACTTGACGGTGGTCGGTCTCCAACCCAGCATCAGGCGGGAGCCGCAGCACTGGCTGTCAGACCGATAGCCTCGGCATACTTCAGGTAGGTCTCAACCGAGGCGATCACGACGCGGGCCTCAACCGAGAGCAGCTCGATCCCGACCAGCGACACCTTCGCCCAGGCGTCGATCACGATCCCCTTGTCGAGAATCCGATCGACTACTTCTGCCAGGCTCGAGGAGTCAGTCGACTTTACGACCTTTGCCATGGTCATTCTCCTTCCGGGTAACAAACTACCCATGTTTGGGTTAGGGCATGCCTCGCGTATGCGAGACCTGCCCCGCCGCCTTGCGTGCACAACTGATGCCACGCCCTAGAGTTATCGGCGGGTTTCACGAAGACCTTGATTCAAAAGAGAAAGCCCCCATCGCGGGGAGAATTGTCGCACCTGGAAGGGGCCATTAAGGAATTCACTCCATAGAATGCAGGCGCTAGTTGCGAGGCATGTAATCCCGATAGGTGACGTCGAGAGGGCCACGTCGTTTTCGGGGTTCGCGCGGAGCAGGACTCAGCGGTCGAATCGGCCATTCCCAATCGAGTCCAGCCGTCTCCGGCTTGATCACCGACCTGTCCCGAAACGGGAAAGGTCAGCGAACTTCCTTCCGAGGGTGGAAAGGATTTCAACCCTGACTGAGTAAGGGCAGGTGGTTTCCGCCTCGGGACTTCCCAGACCGAGAACCACGCTCTGGAAGGGTAGGCTTACGTTCAGGCATCCCCAACCTACTAAGGCCTCCAAATGTCTGGGACGGACATCTACCTTTCGAGGGAATCAACAAAGTTGTACGGCGGCCACGGGCCGCTCAAGAGCAGCTTGACAGAATCCTTCAGATGGAGGTGACGAGCGGCTTGGCGAAATGATTCTACGGAACCTCTTGGCACGAGGAAGTAGAGGGACAAGAGACGGCTCCTGGCCGAATCCGGGAATTCCACCTTGCGGCGAACGTAGAGGCCGGCCAGGGAACCCCAAAGCTCCTCTACCAACAAGCGCTCGTGCCGGCCTGCGCGGTCCAGGCCCAGATAACGTTCTCGCTTTGCTGCAAGGTAAGCAGCGCCGGAATTAACCAGAAGGGGAAAGGATTTTGGAGGGACAGGCCGTGCATCGCTCTCCGTTCCCGCTCCGGAACTGTCGAGGAGAACATGGATACCCATCTCCCCCAGGCCCTCGAGTTCGTCGAGAAGCGCGCCGTATTCATCGCGGTGGCTTTCCAGCAGGCAGACGGCCTCGGATGCGTCTTCAAGCTGACATCCATACCGCATGGGGATTACGGTCTGGTCGCGATACAAATGTTCGACGACCGCTTCGTAGACGAGAATTTGTGAGATATCAGGAACCAGATCCGATTCCACAAGCTCAGAAAGCCCCGCGCTCAAACCATTCTGAGCCAGCACGAATACCGGTTTCCCTCCGACTCCCAGAGGTATTCCGGGTCTTGGTTGTGCCGGGCTGCGGAAGATGCAGTAAAGCAGGTAACTCATGGGGCCGTTCCCATCGATAGAGGAGGAACAAAGCGATAAGGGGGCCAGGGCCCAGAAAGTTCGAAGACCAGCCCCCTGGTGGCATGGTTCTGGTTCACCTGATCGATTCGCAAGCGAAATGCCGCGCTCGCGCCTCTCGGCAGCAGGAAGGCCCAATTCAGCACAACCTCGATTCCGCTTTCTGGGGGCTCGCGAGGTACAACTTGACATTCGCGGAAATCCGAAGCCTGCTTCCTCAGGTCGCTCGCGACTTGCTGGCAGGTTTCATTTAGCCAGAGGCTCAGTTCTTTCTCTGCACCTCCTCGGATCTGCTGTTCTTGGAAGTAGCGTGTTCCTGGAGGCAGCGCGGCGAGTTGCTCCTGCTGTGCGGCTAGGTTTGCGGAGATCAGGGCCTGCGCGGCTTCCCTTCTGTCGAGCAGGCCCTTGACTGACCATTCCTCTTGATCAGCCACCCGCTCGAAAAACTGCGAAATGGTCTGGCGATGTGTATCGAGAAATTCCGTCAAGCTTTTCTGCGACGAGAAGAGAGTCCCGAAGCGGACGGGCAGCACGGGAGAATGACGCATCACCTCCTCCACTACCTCCTCGTGGCGCAGGGCGCGCGGCCCCACCCAAGCTAGCTGTTGCATTTGGAGTTCTGCCGCCGGGCCGCAGAAATCTTGTCGGGCCACCTCGCTCACGACTGCACAGACATCCGGGAAGCGCCGAAGTACAGAAAGGGGATGCCGACCATCCACACCGCTCCCCTGAAGCTCCCCGACGAGGTCGGAGCGAGCAAAGCAAAACAGATAGAGCGCTGTCTGGCTCTTCTCCATCTACTCTTCACCAATGTCTTTGAGAGTCTGCTGACGAATCTCTTCGAGCGCCGCCTCCAGGTCGCTGGCCTCAATGGTGACCCGCACCTGGTCAGCGGGTGCCTTTTCGCCCGCCTGAACGGCTCGCCGGACAGCTCGCCGGGCAGCTTGGTTGCAGACCGAACCAATATCGGCGCCGCTAAAGCCGTCGGTTCGGGAGGCCAAGTCCTTGAAACTGATGCCTGCGCCGAGAGGTTTGTCCCGCAAATGGATGGCGAAGATTTCGCTGCGCCCGTTCTCGTCGGGAAGCGGAATCTCCACGACCTCGTCAAAGCGGCCCGGCCGGAGAATGGCGGGATCAAGTAAGTCTGCCCGGTTGGTCGCGCCGAGGACCAGAACCCCTTTCAGCTCTTCCACCCCATCAAGTTCCGCGAGAAACTGGCTCAAGACGCGCTCCGCAACGTGCGAATCCGACGAGCCGGCACCTCGGCTGGGCACCAGCGCGTCGATTTCATCGAAGAAAATGATGCAGGGTGCGGCTTGGCGCGCTTTGCGAAAGACCTCCCGCACGCCTCTCTCGGATTCCCCCACATACTTGGAGAGCAACTCCGGCCCCTTGACCGAGATGAAGTTCACCTTCGTTTCGCTGGCAACTGCTTTGGCGAGGAGGGTCTTTCCGCAGCCGGGGGGACCCGATAGCAGAATTCCCTTGGGCGGGCGGATCCCTGCCTGAGTGAACAGGTCAGGGTGCTGGAGAGGCCACTCGACCGCTTCCACGAGGCGCTGTCTGGTCTCGGCCAAACCACCGACGTCCTGCCAGCGCACGTTGGGGACTTCCACAAATACCTCGCGCAGCGCCGAAGGTTCAATATCCCGCAAGGCCTCCAGGAAATCGTCCATTTCCACCTCGAGCTTGGCCAGTTGGTCATAAGGAATCTGCGCCAAGCCAAAGTCCACGTCGGGCATGATGCGCCGCAGGCAAATCATCGCGCCTTCGCGGCACAGGGCTTCGAGGTCAGCCCCCACAAACCCGTGCGTAATCTCCGCCAGGCGACTCAGGTCTACTTTTTCAGACAGAGGCATGCCGTGGCTATGAATCTCCAGGATCTGCAACCGTCCGTTACGGTCGGGAATGGGGATGGCAATCTCCCGGTCAAACCGCCCCGGCCGCCGCAGGGCCGGATCGAGGACATTAGGGAGGTTGGTCGCCGCAATGACAATGACCTTGCGCCGCTTGGCGAGCCCGTCCATCAATGCCAATAGCTGGGCGACGACCCGTTTCTCCACCTCGCCCACCACTTGCTCTCGTCGGGGGGCAATGGCGTCAATCTCATCCAGGAAGATGATGCTCGGCGCCTTGCGACTGCCCTCTTCGAAGATCTTGCGCAAATGGGCCTCGCTCTCCCCGTAGAACTTGTGGATGATTTCGGGCCCGCTGACGGCAAAGAAGCTCGCCTGGGTCTCATGCGCAATCGCACGGGCGATCAGCGTCTTGCCGCATCCGGGAGGTCCGTGCAGAAGCACACCCTTCGGCGCATCAATTCCCAGGCGCTCGAAGACCTCGGGATAGCGCAGGGGTAGTTCGATCATTTCCCGGATGCGCAGGAGTTGGGGCTTCAGTCCGCCGATGTCCTCATAGGAAATCGCGCGGGCGGCCGTTTCCTCGGGTTGGGCTCCCTTGGAGATCACGAGCTGGGTCGTTGGGTTAATCAGCACGGGACCTCTGGGCACTGTGCTTTCCACCTTGAAATCCGCCCAGCGGGCTCCAAAGAGGATGGCCCGGATGCGGTTCTCGGCCAAAACCGGCAGGCCATCGAGGCGGCTGCCGATGTAATCCAAATCGCGCTCGGAAGGAGTAATGTTGGTGGGGGCCAGCACGACCCGCTCGGCGGGCGGACAAGCGATCTTGCGCACTTGCACGAACTCATCGAGCCCTGTCCCGGCATTCTCGCGGGTGATTCCGTCCAGTTGAATCCGGGACTGACCGCGCATCTCCTTGTAAGCCGGCATCGCCTTGCACACGGTCCTACCCTTACCCACAACTTCCACGATGTCGCCTACCTCCACCTGCAATCTCGCGAGGTCCTCCGGTCCCACGCGGGCGTACCCACGACTCACGTCCTTGCTGATCGCCTCGCTGACTTTGAGCTTGAGCGACTTCTCTTCGGTTTCGATGGTGGCTCCTCCGAAGCAGGCTACTTAGGGCACTTGATCTCCAAAACCCCGTTGTTACACGAGACCTGCATCTTCTCCTTGGAAACGCTGCGGGGCAGGAGAACCTCCTTGCGGTACTTCTTGTCGCCTCTCTCAGCGGAAATCGTCAGCACATCGTCCTTGACGTCAATCCGCACATCCTCTTTGCTGATGCCGGGCAACTCTGCCAAAAGCAGCAGGTGGTCCTCTTCCTCAAAAACATCGACCATGGGTTCACGCACCTCCTGAACCTCGGTTCGTCCGGATTTGAAGTCCCGGCGAATATTCCCAAAGGGCTCGATGCGCGGCCCCTCATCCCCCAGCCCCACCTTAACCGTAAATCCGTAGATGCCCCTGAGCTGTTTTTCTGGGCCGCGAATCTCTCCCGTTTTGGAGAGCTCTCGCCCGGTTTCGGCCAGTTCGCTGAGCTTTTCCAATAGGCCTCCCAAGCCCTTGAGTATCCCTCCGAGCCCACCTTCCATCCCGCCGTGCGAGTTCCTGTCTTTTTTCTTCTCTGCCATACGCTCGTTACTCCTTTCGGCCTAGAGAAAGGCCATATTGCCTGATCTTAGATTGGATGGTTTTATAATCGATGTGAAGCAAGCGAGCGGCTTTCGCTTTGTTGCCTCCCGTTTCCCGCAGCACGTGGGCTAAGATCTCCCGCTCAATTGCGGCAATCTTCCGTTGCATGATTTCTTTGAGGGGAAGGTCTCCCCGGAGCGTGTCCTGAGTTTCCTGATTAGCTTCCGGGCCCGGAATTGCGGCTTGGGGAGATACCCAATCCATCCCCAGGGGCTGCTCGGTGACCATATCGTCCGCCAGAAGCACCGCCCGGCGGATCATGGAGCGGAGCTGCCGCACATTTCCGGGCCAATGGTAAGCGAGCAAAGCATCGACCGCCGATTGGGTAAAGCCCTTCACGTCCTTCTGCAACTCGAGATTGGTGAGATCCACGAAGCGCTTGGCCAGATAGAGGATGTCCTCCTGACGCTCCCGCAAGGGCGGAACCCAGATGGTGAACTCGTTCAACCGAAAATAGACGTCGCGGCGAAATGAACCCGATTCTCCCAAGCGGTGCAGATCCTGGTTGCTGGCTGCCAGAACTCGGACATCCGCACTGACGGGCTGGGTGCCGCCGATGCGGTAGATCGTCTTCTCTTGAAGCACGCGTAGAAGTTTGGCCTGGGAGCCTAAAGGCATGTTCGAGATTTCGTCCAGGAAGAGTGTCCCGTCACGAGCCATTTCGAATTTGCCGATCTTCTGTTTGTCCGCGCCGGTGTAAGCTCCCTTCTCGTGTCCAAACAGCTCGCTTTCTAAAAGCGTCTCAGGGATGGCCCCACAATCCACCGCCATAAAAGGAGCCTCGCATCGAGGGCTGAGTTGATGGATGGCGTGCGCCACGAGCTCTTTCCCCGATCCGGTTTCCCCCAGAATCAAGACGCTGAAGTTCGTTTTGGCTACCCGGGTTACATCAGAGATCATCCGGCTCACGGCATCGCTGGGTCCCATGGATTCCCGGAGCGAAGACTCGTCCTGGATCTGGCAGGACAGACGCCGGAGCTTACGCTTGAGAGCGCGTTCGTTCAGCGCGCGGAAGACCACGCGCAGCACCTCGTGGTGTTTGAGAGGTTTCGCCAGGTAATCGTGAGCGCCTGCCCTCATCGCCGCCACCGCGCCCCGGATTTCCGGGAAGCCCGTGATCAGAATAACGGGGAGGTCCTCGTCCAGGGCTTTCGCTCCTTTCATGATCTGCATCCCGTCCATATCGGGCAGCTTTAAATCCACGATCAGAGCGTCTGGATGTTCTGAGCGGATCTTCTCCAAGGCCGCTTCCCCGCCGTGGGCCACCACGGGGGTTAGTCCCTCATGTTCCATGTACTCGGAAAGGACGGCGCAAATCTCGCTCTTGCCGTCTACAATGAGAATCTTGCTCCCGACGGCTGTCACGGTTCTTACCCTCCACGACCCAAGGGTTAATGAATTGGGTAGACGACCCGAATATCCTTATCGAGCCAGGACCTCACGGAGTGAAGCATCCCCAGGAAGATCAGGCCCGTTTCCCCCGCGAGAAGCGTGTCGTTGATCCGACGGGCGATGTATTGATCGCGCCGTTTGAGCAAGGAATCCCTCAAGGCTTTCTGGCGCGCTTCCCCCCGGGTGGCGACTTTGGGCTTCCCGGAAGCGAAAACCTCCTTGACGAGTTGATACTCCTCCACCAGGAGCTCGGAAGATTCCGTGCCCATGATCGTGGCGCCTTTCTCCCTTAAGCGAAGAAGCAGCCGATGGTTCCGGCTGCCCGCTTCTGCGAGCTCCGCAACAATCTCCACCTCGCGACCACAAACCGGCAACCCATCCTGATAAACACGAACCCGCTCGTAGCGGAGGACCAGACTCTCGATGGCCTGTTCGATCCGGGCCCACAATTTGTCGACTAGGTTCACGGTGCGCTCCCAGCCTTTTCGACCCAGCCTCTTGACTTTCAAACGCTGTATTGACTCGCTCAGCGCCCCCATATCGGCTTGGGTGTGGATAATCGGAATGTAGATCAGAGTCCTCCCACCAGATTCGGGATCCTTGGCTCCGGCAGCGCACGTCCTGGTTTCTCCACCCATGGTACGTATGGTAACGGCTCTGCCGAACTGAATCTATGGAAATCAGGTGGAGCTTCCTATGTTTTCGGGAAGCAAGTCACTTCATGTTATCAGATCGCCTCCAGAAATGGGCCGCCGAAGTCTGTCGCACCTGGAGAAGTAATTGACCGTGGATCAAGGCATTACCCCAGTTTTGGCATAAGAATTTCGCGCTCAAGAGACAGTCACAAGGCTGGGGATCCACATCATCCCGATCCTAACCGCTAAATGCGAAGGCTCCCTTCCACCTACATCAACTCGAACGCCTCGTGCCCACTTGGAGCAGTTCTGTACTCATGCCCTTCTTGAAAGAGTTTCTCGCTGGGCGACTTGCAGGCTGCTGGCTCGCCATCCACGAGCCAAACGCGCGGCGTTGGCCCAGGTTCCTCCGTGAGCAATCCCCCTTCTCTGTATCGGCCCCCTAAAGGCAAAGGTTGAGCCCTTTTGTGAAGTCAATGTGCCGCAAATATCAGGACCAGATTTGGTTATTTTGCCGTCCGCAACAATCTCGGCTCTTAGTCGATCAAGCGAAGACGCCGCATGACCAAAGCCTTTGTTCGCAGTGAGGGGGCAATTTCGGACGACCGCGGTTAGCGTCCTTACTGCTGGTTGCTTCGATTAGGTTTGGAACTTCTCGCCGAGGCTAAGAGCGGCCAGAAATGCTTGTCCCCTGGCCCGGTCATTTGTCAGTCCCAATTCCAGCTCCGGGTCAGGTCCAATGACCACCCCCAACCACGCAAATCCGTAAGGCGAACCCCTGCCCCCCCCAAGCGGATCCGCAGACAAACAGCGAACTCACCAGGCAGGCTCACAAGGCTGCTGGGACATTTGAAGGAAATGAGAGAAATCAACGGTCTCATTTGCGCTGAAGTCGGACACCGCAAGGCCCGTGCCGGTTCGATTCCGGCCCTCCGCACCAATCATTTCGCTGAGAACGAAGCCAGCGAGCCCTATCGGCAGGCTCTCCAGTTCCAAGGCAGGTCATTCAGTGGCCACTGCTGGCGGGCAATCATTTTATGAACTCATCAAGATACATGTTGTCTTGCGCATCGGCGAGATCCGTGGTGTCGCCCAGAACATAGCGATACCGAAACGGCGGACCGAGAGGAACAATCCGGCCCATCCAGTTCGTCGGCTCGGTCCACAAAACCGGGCGATCTCCCATGGCCTTCGTAAGATCCTCCAAATCCCAATGCAGCGCAAAGCCGGGAATCACAGCATCAAATAGGCCAGTGTTCATCGAGTTTTCCAGAGCAAGTCGCAGACTGTAAGGTGTTCGATCCAGCCAGACCTTGCGGATTCGGGTGTCGGCCGCAGCCGCCAGCAAAAGCCAGATCCCTTTCACCCCGCGGGCAGCCACGCGAATGGAGGCGGGATCGACGTCATCGCGAGCGGCCAGAACATCCACGCCCCGCAAAATGTCATGGGCCCGCATCGCCGGCAGGTTGCGCCCGATCTGGTTAGCCCGCGCATTGGTGAGCCAATTCCCGACAAATGGCCGATCGTCATATCCCGAGGGAGAGTCACGCGGCTCCAGCGCGAGAACCACTCGCCCCTTCTTGGCCATCCTTTGCGCCAACGTTTCTGTTGAGGCAGCCAGAAAGTAACTGGCCTTATCCGCCACCAACAGCACCGCCGGCTTGCGCCCAGGAGAAGTTGGGAGGTAGAGCTTTCCCTCAAGCTCGACGCCGGGCTCACTCTCGAACTTGATGTGCTGACGCCGGCCCTCCGGGCCGTTCGATTCATCCCATGCCTTCACTTCGGGGGAGGAGCCCTCCGTGGGAATTCCCAGCTTCCGCAATTCGGCGAGCAGCTCAGGGATGGTTCCCTGCCGTTTCTTGGCGCGAAAGTCCGCAAGGATCAATTGATAGAGCTTCCGGCTCCCCGGCTCATCCTCCACTCGGCCGTTGGGTGTCACCAGAAGCTCGTGGTTGGTATAGAGTCTCACCGGCTGTTCATGAAAGTCACCCTGACCGTCTTGGAGCCAGCGGATCATCCATTCATAAATAGCTTCGCGACTTTCCAGGGGAGTGCCGTGGGGTCCCGATCCGATGAACAAGCGCACCTTGTCCTCAGCGCCGTAGAGGGCGTACCAACGCCGCACTTCCTCATATACGAGCTTCGTCCCTGCGGGCGTGAAGTAGTCATGCTCGGTCGCCTGGATCAGCCAGGGCGCGGGGGCAGAGAGCTCCACGAAATCCGCCGTGTCCAGGCCGCTCGCAAGGAAATCAGGGAAGCTCATTTCGGAATCGGGGTCAGGGCCTGCAAACAACACTCGATATGAATTGGGATAGCAGGCGGGGACGACCGCCTTGACCCGCGGATCCAGAGCACCGATGAACGTAGTCAATGCCCCGCCGCCCGAGCAACCTGCGGCTCCAATACGCGTGGCGTCCACGTCAGGCCGGCTGAGCAGATAGTCGAGAGCGCGCTTGGCATCCCAAATGAAATAGCGACCCACGCCCTCACCAATCAAAAGGCTCTGGGCTCCCGCATGGATATGCTCGTTGACCGACCAGCCCGCTAAGGGTCCCTGGAGTTGCGGGTCAAAGGTCTGTTCCCTTTCGCCTTGACCGATAGGATCAAAAGCCAGTGCCACGAAACCCTTCAACGCCAGATTGGCGGCGAGTCTCTGCGGCTCGGGCTTGCCCTCCTGTGTATGGCCGGACTGCAGCAGGACCGCAGGATAGCGACCCGGTCGGTTGGGCCGGTAAAGATTGGCGGTGACGAAGAAGCCCGGCAGGCTCTCGAATATAACCTTCTCGATGGTGAAGGACTCATTTTGGATCCGGCCGGTGACTCTGGCATTCAGCGGCCCGTTGTAGTCGGGCAGGCCACCCAGGATCTCCAGGAGTCTCTCGCGGACCAGTTTTTTCCGGCGCTCCGCGTCGGCAACAGTGTGGATTTCGGCGATGGCGTTCTCCCGACGCTGTAGTTGCTGCTGCGCGATTCGGTCCATCCATTGGAGAAAGGGGTCTTGGACGGGCCCCTGGGCAGAAAGAGATGAGAGACTGAGGGAAGTGGCAAACAGTAGCGCTATGGCCGTCTGTTTCATAAGGATTCAATACCCAACCGAGATTTCCATCAGGACGTGACTATAAACCCGCGCTCTTGCGGAGGCGCATTAGGGCATCGCGGTATTCGTCGGAAATGAGGCCGTGCTTGTTCGGCCCCACATCGAGAAGCAGGTTGGCCCCTCGCCTCCGGGTCTCGGTGAGAAGCGTCAGGAGTTGGCCATCCGGCCGCGGGTGGTCCCCTTCCGCGTAGAACCATTCCTTGCCAATGGGATCGCTGACCTCGCCAGGCAGGTAGTAGCGTTTGCCTTCGATTGTCCGCCAGCGGACGTGGCCCGTTGCGGGCGGCAGGTTGCGCTCGATGGCGATCAGGTCTGAGGGCCAGGCGTAACTGACGTTGTAGTTCGAGCCGTCGGAGATGCCGCTGTTCATCATGATGACGCAATCCGGCTGAAGGCTGGCGATATGCTGGTAGAGAAACGTCCTGTAGCCACGCCCCAGAACCCCCGGGATGTCGATCCACATCTCCGCGATGGGGCCGTAGTTGGTCAGCAGTTCAGTCACCTGAGCCGTCTGGAAATCCTGATAAAGCGACGTGGTAAAGGCTTTCTCCCATTTCCTCAGGCGGGGCGTGAGACTGCCGAAAAGGTGGTGATTATCCCAGGAGCAGTAGTAAAGGCCGGGCAAGACACCCCGCCGCTCGCAGGCCTTGACCAGCGCGCCGACCACGTCGGTCTTATTCCCGCTGTTGGCCACCGTGTAGTCAGTATGCCGGCTGGGCCACAGGCAATGCCCTGCCACATGCTTGGCCGTCAGCACCACGTATTTCATTCCCGCATCGCGCGCGATCTGGACCCACTGGTCAACGTCGAGCTTGGCAGGATTGTAGGTCGAGGCCGGCGCCTTGCCGTCAGGCAGTTCCTGACCCACAAAGGCGCTCATCCCGAAATGGAGGAACACGCCATAGCCAAGCGCCTCCCAGGCCTGGAGCTTTGCCAGGCTGAGCCGCTGCGCGCCGATCTCCGGCTGGCTGGCGCCTGTTGCCCCCCGCGGCGAAGCAGCGAGTCGTGGGGAAAGCAAGGCTCCACTGAAACCCATAGCCATGCTTCCGATACCCATTGCTGACAGGCGCTGAATGAATGCCCGCCTTGCACAACGAGACTTTCTCATGGGTGAATTAACCTCCGCGCCAGTGAATCATGATCAGATAGGACGTTACGGACCCACATAGGAAGGTTCTTACATGGCGGGACGATGCCCACTCCCTATTTCGTAGCCGGCGTTACATTCTCGCCCTCCGCACTCGTATTCCTGAAGTCGCTCATCTGCTCCCGCTGCCTCAGGTGGAACGACTTGAGCAAAACGCGCCCCTCGACATAAGCGTCAATGTGGCTGGGCAGCCAGACGCCATCTGTGCCTCGGGCCTGTTCAAACGACACGTCGAGCCGCCGAAACACGGCCAAGAGGCCCCATCCGATCGTCACATTCTCTCGCAGACGGAACTCCACTTTGGCGATGTCATAATCGCTTTCATCGATCCAGAGGCTTCCCTCGAGCTTGATGAGAACGCGATCCACCTTGCGCCTTACCGGGAGGTCATTACTCTTGGGCTCGAATCTCAGCAGAAAAGCCGTCCGGCCATTGACCGGCTCTCGCCTCACCATCTCAAAGCGATACTTCCCCGCCAACTCTTCGTCGAAAGAAACTTCTTCGTCATCCTTGTGACGGCCTTGTCGAGCCCACCTCTCGCGGAGCTTCTTCTGGCGGTCGCGTTCCTTTTTCAGATCCTGCTGGGACGGTGGTTTTCCGTTTTTCTGGATCAGCTCCGCATAGGGAAACCTTTCGACCGGATAGACATGGTACAAGAGTTCCTCGCGGTCCTTGACCACCCCGTGGTCGTCGAACTCTTCTTTGACGGAAAGCTGAGTGAACGCATGATTGGCTTCGAATTTCTGCTCTTCGACCCACTTGGCTCTCTCGACGGCCTTGTGGATGACCGCGTCGGCAGAGGGTAAGGCGTCCGCAGCACGCACGAGAGGATGGTAGCCGATCAACAACCCCAGGGTGACGAACGGTAAGAGTCGCGAATCCAACTGAACACGTTCCACAATCGCCTCGTCGTCAGGCAGTCGTCCGGACTAGGGGCTAGGGGCCGGGGGCGGCGGCAGCATTCTCACTCGCGCCTTAGCGGCCTTGAACAGGAAGCTGTCCTTCGTCAGGCCAGGGGAGGGCGGGCGCTGCTTGAGCTCCACGCGCAACATGTCCACCCGGTCCCCGGGGAGCGGATGTCGTCGCAGGAAGATCTGCATCAAATCAGAGGTCGTATCGAACTGACCCACGTGACCCAGGAAGACAATCAGGCCGTTCGGATCCCAACCCGCCCGCTCCGTGTTGTAGAGCCCCAGCAAGTCAGCTTCGTTCTCCTCCTCGCGGCTGAACTTGCGGTCCACAAAGAGCAGCAACGCGCCGCCGTACTGCTGCAATGCGTCCTGGATCTGCTGGTCATCCAACCACCCTGCCTTCTTCCCCTCGTGCATGACGCGGCTCACTAGCCAGCGGCGCGCGACGTCATTCATGCTGTGGTAGGCCACAATGTGGCCAACTTCGTGGGCCAGCACGCCCACCAGCTCGTCTTCGGTCTCCGCGAATTCCAGCAGACCGCGATGGACGTAAACGTAGCCGCCAGGCAACGAGAAAGCATTGACCGCGAGCGTGTCCACAAGCTTGAAGCGATACACCAACTGCGGGCGGCGAGATGCTTGTGCCACCTTCTGGCCGATGTGGTCGAGATAGGTCTCAAGGATTACGTCCTGCAGGATGGGGTACTTCTTCTCCACCTCCGCCGCAGCGTTGCGGCCCATCGCCATCTCTTCCTCATCCGAGAAGGTGTTGTAGATGGGCTTGACGACCTTGGGCTCCTCCCCCCGGACGGGGAAAGAGGCAAGGATCCCCGCCAGCAGTATCACCGCAACTACAGGAGCACGTGAATACGTTGCTCGCATGATCCCTGATCCAACGGATGCTCGTACGGCGCTTGTCTCACACACGGAACTCATGCCTCCACGCTAAGGCGTCCTGCCCCTCGGAAGTGCACCACTGCCTCAGCAAACCACGTCCCAGCCCATCGCGCTGACCACCCCAGACGCGGCTAGGAAACCACCTGCCCCTTCGCCGCGTCCCAGACCACTTTTGTGCCCCGCTTGAGCGCGATGTTGCCGATCCAGGATGTCCGCGCCGCCTCAAAGCCCGCCTGGATCGAAGCGTTGGGAGTCTTACGGCTGCGCACGCAGTCGAGAAAGTTCTCCACGTGGTCCAGAGCCCCATCGTGCTCGGAACGCACGAAGATTTCAGGCTCCGGAGCCTGCAAACCGGGCACCCATCTGACGCCCTCGGGATAGACTGCCAAGTGTTCGCGGTCGATCTTCAGTGTCGCCTGGCTGCCGCGAAACTCGATGCCGCCGTCGTCGATGCTGTGGTTGTACGCGCCACTGAAGGCCACCAGGAAGTCACCGGGAAATTCAAAGGCCGCGCTGACCGCGTCCGGTGCCTCCCATTTGAAGATGTAGGTTTGCGCCGTGGTGGTCGCGGTCTTGGGAGCCGTCTGGGCCGTATACCATTGGATAACATCAATCCAGTGGGTCAGCAGATCAGCCAAGATGCCGCCGCCAAAATCCCAGTAGTGCCTCCAGAGGCGAAACCTCTCGGCGTTAAACGGCTGGTCGGGCGCGCTCCCCAACCATCGCTTCCAGTCCAGTTGGGAAGTGTCGATCTTGGGAGGCTCCGCAGTCCACTCCAGGTAGTTCTGGTACCAGTAGGTGTGGATGAAGATGATCTTCCCGAGTTTCCCGGAGTCTACAATGTGCTTGCCCAGAATGTAGTGATCCCAGCTCCGCTGCTGGGTGCCGGTCTGAACCACGCGCTTTGTCTCTTCGACCGCGCGCACCATCTCGACGCCTTCCTCGATCGAATGCATGATGGGCTTTTCGAGGTAGACATCCTTGCCAGCGCGCACGGAGTCCACAAGCATTTGCTTGTGCCAATGGTCGGGGCTGCCGATGAGGACCGCATCCACGTCCTTGCGCCCGAGCACCTCCCGGTAGTCCACATAGCCCTTGGCGTCCGGCCCCGCGATCTTGAGCGCTTCCTCCCGATGCGGCCCGTAGACATCGCAAACGGCGACGAACTGAATGGCGGGGAACTTCTTGAACAACCCCATGACGTACTGGGCGCGCCCCCCAGACCCGAGTACGCCGACCCGGATCCTGTCATTCGTCCCCAGCACGCGGGCGGGCGTAAGACCACCCAGCACCGCAGCACCCGCCGCACCGACGGCGGTATCCTTCAAGAATTCGCGCCGTGAGAGATCGGATTTTCTGATCATGGAACATCTCCTTTGGGCCAGCGGGGGCTGGCCGCGGAAAATTCCTTTGCCCAAGCGCTGCGCAGCTTGCCCGTCTACTGAGACCATTCCGTCGGCGTGCGGTCCCAGCGGTGGCTCTGCAACTGCGCGTGCAGATCCTGGGAAAGCGGCGGCGCATCGCTGACCACCATGTTGGCTTCCACGTGTGCGGTCTTCCGCATCCCCGGAATGACCGTGCTTACGGTCGGCTCATCGAGAATGAAGCGCAGCGCCATCTCCGCCATCGTCATACCCGGGGGGACCAGTGACCTCAGCGCCTCGGCGCGTTCCACACTGGCGTGGAGGTTTTCCGGCACGAAGTAGGTGTTGCGCCAGTCATCCTCCGGCCACGTGGTGTCATGGGTCAGCGTCCCCGTCAGCGTTCCCTCGTCGAAGGGCACGCGCGCAATTACCGCCACATCCATTTCCTTGCAGGCGGGAAATAACTCGTCCTCCGGGTTCTGATCGAGAATATTGTAGATCACCTGCACGGCGTCGATCAGTCCGCTGCGCACGGCCTCCACACCGTTCCAGGGCTCCCAGCGGTTGATGCTGATCCCCACGGCGTGAAACAGGCCCTGGCGGCGCAGGTCATCGATCTTCTTAACCCAGCCGTGGTCCTCCACCCAGGCGTCCTCCCAAGTGTGAAACTGCATGAGGTCAAAGCTATCCAGACCGGCGTTTTTCAGGCTCCCGTGCACGTACTCCTCAATGTGATCGGGCGGAAAGCAATCGTCCAGCGTGTACTCACGGCGGCTGGGCCACTGAAGATTCTTGGGAGGGATTTTCGTGGCGGTGTAGAGCCGCTTCGCCGGGTTGGCGCGCACCAGGCGGCCCAACAGGCTCTCGCTCTGGCCGTCGCCGTAAGCCCAGGCCGTGTCGAAGAAATTGCAGCCGAGGTCCACGGCACGCTGCAGCGAGCGCATCGATTCCTCGTCATCCGATCCGGTCCAGCCGGCCAGGCCCCACATGCCGTACCCTACCTCGCTCACCATCCATCCTCTGCGACCAAACCTGCGATAGCGCATGATGTCTACTCCTCGCTTCAGCTCGAAATCCGCCCCTCTACGCCGCCGGCTATCCGACGGCAGCAAATCTTACCGCGCCAGCGAGCGCGGGTCGATACCGATTGTTGTTGTCGCAGTCGGCAACTGAAGAAACGGCCCCGGCGGGCGCGTCTTGGCCGCCCCTTGGCCAAGAAAATCGCGTTGGAAGTGGTCTCCTGTCGGGACCTCCGGAACCTTGCCCGACACGGACCAGGTCATCTGGAGCGCGTCGAGATCAAGCTCGATGTTCATCTCGGCATAGGCTCCGTTCGGGTCAAAGCCAAAATACTTCTGCCAAGCCAAAAGATCCAAACGCAAGGCAGGCCCCGGCCCGGAAATCCAGTTCAGCCCCCGGCCCTCGGCCTGGTATTCGTCCTCCACCTCGCGACCGCCTTTGGCGTACAGGTTTCCGTCAGCCTTGTTTTCCCGGTGCGAAAAATCAATCGACCTCCCACAGCGGAAGAAGATGTTGTTCAGCACCTGGCTCCAGCGCGAGGTTCCGCCCCGCGCCCCCACAATCCGCTCCTCCACGGTGCGCGTCTTGACGCCCGCGTCCTGCGTGTAACCGAAGAGGTTGTGGGCGATTACGGCCTCGTCGCTGCCGTCGGTGATGATGCCCCAGCCGCCATGAGGAGGGATGTTGTAGGCCGCACCGCCCTTTCCCATGCTGACTTTCCAGATGATGTTATGGTCGAGCATGTTGCGGTCCTGCGAGGCCTCCAGATAGATCCCGCCGCGCACCGTCTCTTTCAGGTCGCCGATCAGATTTCCCGTCACCCGCGTGTTGGCATTCTGGTAGTCGAGCCAGATTCCCGGCGCATAGCTCAAGTGACGGATGATGTTGTTGCGCAGCAGGCAGTTTTTCGTCACGTGCAGCTTGATGCCGCCGGACTCCCACATCAACTCCACGTTCTGCCAGCCCACCTGCTCGATGAGGTTCGACTCGACAAGGGTCTCCTGCACGCCCATTCCTGCCAACCCGCAGACGCCGGCGTCGGAAATGTGGGTCCGGCGCACAATGCTGTGGCCGATGATGGCAGGCGGCACCATGTTCCAGTCCTGATAGCCAATGTCCAAGGCGACGGAGTTGGCGTGACGGGTAACGCAGTCCTCGATGATCCAATGATGGCCGCAGTTGGCGGAGACCAGCCCGCGCTGCGGGACGGGGAACCCATTGGCGGCATGCTCAAAGGTTATCCCCTTGATCCGGATGTAGCCCAGCTCGCGCTGACGCGGCGCAAAAACCTGCTCCTGGATGACCAGCTCCACTTCGTGCTGCGCGGGGTCCGCATCCCCGGGGGGCCGGACGTGCACGGTCAGGCCGTGGTGCTCACACCAGAAAGTCCCGTCCTTTTGCGCCAATTGCCAGTAGAGTTCGACCTGTTCCAGTCGCTGCCCGTCAACGAATACCATCCCGCGGCGAAGCAAGTGCGGCTTCAGCTCTTCCGGCTTGGGGCGCAGGTACTCGCGATCGCCCATCACGTTGACCATGCCGAAGGGGTTGTAACCCTGGAAGTCGAGGTCATCCAGGCGGCGCTGGTAGATCTTCGCCGTCGAACCGGCCGGCCCAAAGCGACCAAGGTTGTAGCCGTTGGACGGTTCCCAGCCCGTCTTCACCAAGCGCGAGCCTTTCACCACCACTGTGGCGCCGGGCGCCGCCTCGTAGCTAATCATCTTGTCGGGCCCGGTCCCGCCGCGCGCCGGAGACACACGTTCGCGATAAATTCCCGACATGATGACAACGCGCTCGCCGGGTTCCAACACCTGCGCCGCCTTGTTGATAGTGAGAAATGGCAACTCCTTGGTCCCCGGATTCAAGTCGGAGGCTTTGGGGTTCCGGTTGTCCACGTAGCAGGTCTTTGTGAACTGGAGTGGCTTTTCCCAGGACACGAACTCGCGACCATCCGGCAATAGCACTCCAGTGCGGTCCGTGGCGGCGTTCATCGTTGCCAGCCATCCCGTTAGAAGCAGCACCGCGAACTCCGCCAGGACGCGCGCTGCACTTCGCGGCAAATATCTGGGCGTCATGTTGTGGCAACCTTGTCAGGTTCGGTTCTTACCTGCTGCGTTAACGACGGCCCCCGCCGCAGACAGCGCGGGGCGGTGCCAAGTCTAATCCCACCGCACACGCGACGCAATTGAGAATGAGGGCCTATTCAGGCTATAGTGGAGCGCGCGCTGGCAGAGGGAAAGGAGTGGATTGAAGCGGAAAGCGCCAATTGGTTGCCGGAACCACTCAAATCGGAAAAGGTGGGTGGTTCTCCTGTTGGCCGGGACCGCCATGGTCTTGGCCTGCGTGGCGTTCGAGCACCTCGCCGCACAATCCAACACCCCGCCGCCCATCTCCATTCCCGTGCGCTTTACCGATGTCCGCCAGGCGGCGGGAATCACCTTTCAGCAGGACGCCACGGCGACAGAAGAGAAGCAGTACATCGAGACCATGGGCACGGGCTTAGGTTGGATCGACTACGACCAGGACGGTTTGCTCGACCTCTACTTCGTGCAGGCGGCGGGCACCGACTGGTACACGCCGCCGCAGCCTCTCCGCTCTGCCCTCTACCGCAATAATGGCGACGGCACGTTCACCGACGTCACCGAGAGAGCCGGCGTCGGAGCCGCAGGGCTTTACGGCGAGGGCGTGGCTGTGGGCGACTACGACAACGACGGCTATCCCGACCTTTACGTGCTCGGCTATGGCCGGGCCATCCTCTATCACAACAACGGCAACGGCACCTTCACCGACGTCACTGCCAAAGCGGGCGTCGGCGACGAAGGCTTCTGGTCAACGAGCGCCGGCTGGTTTGACTACGACAAGGACGGCCATCTGGATCTCCTGGTATGCAACTACATCCAGTGGACGCCCAAGAACAACCTTTGGTGCGGCGAACGCCGCCAGGGATATCGCGCCTACTGCCACCCGGACAATTACCGCGGGCAGAGACTCAAGCTCTTCCACAGCAACGGCGATGGAACCTTCACCGATGTGAGCGACAAGTCCGGCATCGGTGCGCCGGAAGCCAAAGGCATGGGCGTGGTGCTGGCGGACTTGAATAACGATGGCTGGCCCGACATCTTCATTGCCAACGACACTTGGCCGAACTTCCTCTTCCTCAATAACCACGACGGGACGTTCCGCGACATGTCCTTCAGCTCCGGCGTGGCGGCGAGCGAAGACGGCAAATATGAGGCGGGAATGGGCACCGATGCCGCCGATGTGGATGGCGACGGTTGGTTCGACATCTACGTGACCCACCTGGATTTCGAACTCAACCGCCTCTACCGTAACAACCACGACGAAACCTTTGACGACGTGACCTACTCCTCCGGCATCGGCAACAAGGCCATCTTTCTGAGCGGCGTGAGCATGAAGATGTTCGACTACGACAACGACGGCTGGAATGACATCTATCAGGCCAACGGGGCCATGCTGGACAACATCCACATGTACCACAGCGAGGTGACCTACGCGGAACCCAAGCTGATGTTTCGCAACCTCGGCCAGGGCAAGTTCGAGAAAGTCTCGGAACTTCTAGGGCCGGACTTCATGCGGCCCACGGTGGGGCGCGGCTCGGCCATCGGCGATTTCGACAACGACGGCGACCTCGACATCGCTGTCCTCAACCGCGGCGACTATCCCCAGCTCCTGCGTAACGACGGCGGCACTGCCCACAACTGGCTGACGGTGAAACTGGTGGGCACCAAATCCGCCCGCGACGGCACGGGAGCGCTGCTGAAGCTGGTCTCCGAAGGAGTCACGCAATACGAGCAGGCCAAGGGCGGGATGAGTTACATGTCGGCTCACGACCAGCGCATCCACTTTGGCCTGGGCCAACGCAAGACCATCGAGTCGCTGGAGATCACCTGGCTGAGCGGGGTGGTGGACAAGCTCTCCAACGTGCCCGTTAATCAGATTATTACCGTCAAGGAAGGGGTCGGGATTGTGCCCGGCTCATTCCCGAGAATCGCGGGCAAGTAGCGCGGGCCCGGACTTCGGGGGCAGGCCATTTCGACATGGCAGAAGGAAGCCGGCGCAGAGTCAAGAAGCAAGCTTTGCGCTCAGCAGTTATCAATGAGGAGGAACCTGATGAGTGAAGCAAATTCACCCGCAAAGAAAATCGACCGAAGATCATTCTTGAACCAGAGCGCGAAAATCGCGGCCGGGACCGCTCTGGGGACTGCGGCTCTGTCCTATGGCCGTATCCTGGGGGCGAACGACCGCATCTCGCTCGGCATCATCGGCAGTGGGCGCCGCGGACAGGGACTCTGCCATCTTGCCTCGCGGCTGAAAGACAAGGCTAACGTCGAACTGACCGCCGTCTGCGAGCTTTGGAGCGTCTATCGCGAGAAGGCGACTGCGCAAAACGCCCGCTATTACGGCCGGCCGCCCCGGTCGTTCAAATACATGGAAGATCTGCTGGCCCTCAAGGATGTGGACGCAGTCATCATCGCCACGCCCGAGCACTCGCACTCACCCGTCCTGAAAGTGGTGGCGGAGGCCGGCAAGGACGCCTACGTCGAGAAGCCCATGGGGAACGTCCTAGAAGAGGTGAAAGCGGCCCGGGACGCGGTGCTTTCCCGGAACTTGATTGTCCAGGTCGGCACGCAGCATCGCAGCGAGCCCTACCAGCTTGCGGTGCGGGACTATGTCAAGACCGGCGCACTTGGCGACGTCAGTAAGGTGGAAATCGTCTGGAACTATCACGGCCCGCGTTGGCGGGGCGACCGGCCAGGGATCATCAATCAACTGCGCGAGGAGGATACCGACTGGCGCAAGTGGCTAATGACCAAGCCCTATCGGCCCTTCGATCCCCAGCTCTATTGCGAGTTCCGTCTCTACAAGGACTTCTCGGCGGGCATCGCCGACCAGTGGCTGAGCCACGGCATTGACTCGGTCCACTACTTCCTGGACGAGACCTGCCCGCGGTCAGTGGTGGCCCACGGCGGCGTCTTCGCCTGGCACGATGGGCGCGAGAACCCGGACACCTTCCAGGCGCTGCTGGATTACCCGAAGGGCTATCTGGTGAGCTTCGCCACCAGCTTCGGAAACGATTCCGAGAGCTTCAGCCGCATCATGGGCAAGAAGCAGACCTTGGTGAACATCGGCGGCGAGGGCAGCCCGCGCTGGAAGTGGGTCGAGGAGAAAGGCGTTCACGAGGACGATCCCAGCATCTACGAGAGGCGCGCCTGGAAGTACATCACCCTGCCGGGTGACGACAAGATTCCACCCACGGGCATCGGCGACGACGACCTCTCGCACATGACGAACTGGTTCGAGTGCTTGCGCAGCCGCCAGCAACCGCGCGCTACGGTCGAGCACGGCTTCCGCCATTCGGTGGCGTGCATCATGGCGGCGCGCGCCTACTGGGAAGGCAAGCGGCTGTGCTGGGACCCGAAGACGGAAGCAATCCTGGATCACCCGCCCGCCGCGTAGAAGCAGCGGTAGGTACAGTGTGGACGACAGTTGCTTCCCAGTGCCTGCGCCCTGCTTAATCGTCTGCCGCCCGCTGGCGCAGACTGCTGCTATCGCGCTGAGGATTCTCATCCAATCCCCAGCTCATCGACTTTCTCGAGCGGCGTGCCGCACTGGCGGCAGATGACAGCGGCGCAGTCGCCGCAGACCAGAGGGTTGTCGACTTCCTGCCGACACTCGGGGCAGTAGAGAGTTCTGCGCTCGTCACCTTCTTCTTTTGGCATCGCTCCACCTTCGTCGCGCAAGCAGAATCTACCGCAGCGCGCGTGCGTGGCCAAGGCCATTCTGCGCGCGGCGGCGCTGCAACTTCCTGGAGGAAGCAGCGGATGGCGGTCTGGACTGGATTGAGCTTGCCGGTGAGGAAATGGTCTGCACCCTCGACCCAGTGGAGGCGTTTGGGCTCGGCCAGGGACGCGAAGAGCGCTTCGACCTGCTCGCGCGTCCCGAAAATGTCTTCCGTTCCTTGGACGATTAGCTTGGGCTTGGTGACGCCG
>Ga0315288_10000754_pt1 | contig 41137 bp, 39 predicted proteins | sample YL17G11_20_MG_FD_203454 | JGI IMG/M metagenome (GOLD analysis project Ga0315288, IMG submission 203454) | Sediment microbial communities from Yellowstone Lake, YNP, Wyoming, USA - YL17G11_20 | ecosystem: Environmental > Aquatic > Freshwater > Lake > Sediment | place: USA: Wyoming | collected...
CAGGTCTCTCACCGCAAACCATACAAGCAATAGGAGGCAATCAGGAGAGACCCGGGGTGAGGTTGCCAGAACCGCTCGATGGTGATGGACGACGACCCTGACTCCGAAGCTCAGCCGACGTTCCGAAGTCACACCCGTCGTCCGCTCTCACCCCATCCGCCGCGCCGCGGTCCGGATGAACTCTGTCGCCTCCTCGAGCGTGGGCTGCGTAGTCGTCCCCCCGGCGGCGCGCGTCGAAAGCCCGCCGCACGCAAGCCCAAGGTCAAGGCAATGCGCCAGGTCCATCCCTGCCATGTACCCGTGGATGAACCCTCCGTTGAACGAGTCCCCCGCCCCCGTGGTCTCGACCACGTCAACAACGAACGATGGCTGGCGCAGCACCTCGGCGCCGCGCTGAACCACCGCACCCTGCGCTCCGAGCTTCACCACAACCGTGGAAACCTGCTCGGCCAGCACTGGGAGCGCCTCCTCCACCGTGGGCCGCCCGCTGAGCGCCATCGCCTCCACCTCGTTCGGCAGGAACACATCGAGATGCGGCCACACGCTGGCGAGGTCGGCGATTTGCTCCCGGTCGTGCGGCCAGCCCGTATCGAGCGAGGTCGTCAGCCCCATCTGCCGCGCCTTCTGGAAGATGCGCCAGATGTCAGGTCGCAGATTCTGCTGCAGGAAGAACGAGCTGATGTGAACGTGTTGGGCAGGAGCTCGCCCTTTCAGCAGCTCGAAGTCGATGTCATCGTAGCGCAGCTCCTGGATGGATCCCATCACCGTCATCATCGCCCGCTCGCCGCCGATGGCAACCGAGATCGTGAGGCCGGTGTCGAGCGAATCGTCGACCATGATCGCCTCGGTCGACACCCCCTTCTTACGCAGCGATTCCAGCGCGCTCCGCCCGAAATCGTCGCCGCCCACCTTGCTGATGAACAGCACATCATCCCCGAGCCTGGCGAGCTGACATGCGATGATCGCGGATGAGGAGCCAAGCGTCAGCACCATCTCGTCGACGATCATCTCCTCGCCCGGCCGCGGAAACCTCCCCGCCCCGAGCACGATCAGATCGAAGTTCAGCTCGCCGATCACGCATACCGACGCCATGCTATCCTCTCACCACCTCATAGAGTTTCTTGCATTATTGAGGCTCGCAAAATATAGTGACATTGCCAAGAGCGGAAAAAGCCGCCCGGAACCTGGCAAGAATGCGCCTGTGCATTGTAACTCTTATATGCGAGACTCAATAGAAGCTATCTCAAAACTCCGTCAGGAGGTTGAAGATAGCTTCCCCCAAGCACTCACGTGACTTTTGAGATGACTTCTATGGTTATGAGCAGCCATAATGCAGGAAACTCTACAGCGCACAGCGTGAGGCTCACACGGCAGATTCTCTTGCATTACGGTCCTCACCGTAATGCAAGAGAATCCGCAGATACTCGAACGCCTCCCGCAGCGACGGCACGATCGCCTGCGCGCCGGGGAAGCTCAGACCCTCGGTGTACTTGTTCGGCACCGCAACCACCAGCATCCCTGCGGCGGCGGCCGACTGCGCGCCTGGTGGCGAATCCTCCAGCGCGAGGCATAAGGCCGGCGGCACGTCGAGGCGCTTCGCACCCTCCAGGTAGATGTCAGGCGCGGGCTTGTTCCGCGCGACATCGTCGCCGCTTACAATCGCGTCGAAGTATGCCTCCGGCGGCGCGAGTTCGGGCCGCATCTCGAACAGGCGCCTCAGCACGATCTCCACCTGCACCGCCGCGGCCGACGACACCACCGCCTGCTTCATCCCCCGTTCGCGGGCTGCGGCCGAGAACTCCCAGAAGCCGGCAAAGACCTCGATCGGCGAGGTCCGCACCAGCTCCAGGTAGATCGCCCGCCGCACCGCCACCATCGCCTCAAGCGGCTCGTCGAGCCTGTACTTCGCCTTCAGGTCGCGCAGGTTCTCATCCTCGCTGAAACCGATGAACTCCGGCATCACCGACTCGGGCAGGTCCACCCCGAACCGCCCCATGTACTCGCGAAACGCGGCGAAGTGGATCGGCTCGGTGTCGACGATCAGCCCGTCCATGTCGAACAGCACCGCCTGGAGTCTGTCGGATGAGACCGAGTGGCTCACGACCGGCGCTCCCGCGGGTAGATGGTGACGCCCTGCACCACCCGGTGGATCACGCCACCGGCGCTCGGCGCGTCGGGCTTCAGCCCGCGTTCCAGAGACGCGAACAACCCCAGCAGTTGCCCCGCGATCGTGTAGACCGGCGCGAGCATATGATCTGGCAGCCCGAGCCGCCCCTCCGGATCGAACGCGATCACCTCATCGGCAAGCTCGCGCAGTCCCGTCTCGCGGTCCGCCACGATGAGATGGGCCATCCCTACCCGCTGCTCGCGGTTCGAGCGGATCAGGTCAAGCTCATAGCGCCGCACCTGCGGATCGCTTGCGACGAAGCAGACGACGAGAGTGTTGCCGCGGATCGCCGCCCGCGGCCCGTGCCGGATCCCGAGGAACGTCTCGCAGAGACAGATGAGCTGGCCGTCGGTCATTTCCTGCAGCTTCAGATGGGACTCAACCGCGGCCCCGTAGGCCGACCCGGAACCCAGGAAGCACGCCCGCTCCGGCCCCCGCTTGACCAGCCTCTCGGCCACCTCGGGCATCGCCGCCAGCATCGTCTCGCCCGCCGCGGCCATCTGATCCACCAGCGCGACGTACTCCTCGACCCTGTCGAGATACGCCAGCCCCAGCCCGGCGACCACCATCGAGCTGAAGCTGCTTGTCATCGCCAGCCCGCGGTCGTTCGTTCGCGGGTGCAGCACAAGGGTGACCGCCCAATCATCCAGCGTTGCCGCCCGCGTCGCCAGCTCGCCCTCCCCGTTGCAGGTGATGACGAGGTGGCGAATCGACGGCCGCTCCGCCAGCGCGATCTCCACCGCAGCCAGGCTCTCCGGGCTGTTGCCCGACCGGGCGAACGACACCATCACCCCCGGTCGGTCTGCCGGGAAAGCGTACTGCGGATGGGTCACGATGTCCGTCGTCGGGATCGCCAGGCAGCGCGTCCCCAGCGCCTGGCCCACCGGCCCCTGCACGCACCGCCCGACGAAGTCCGACGTGCCGGCCCCGCTGAACACCACCTCGGCGCCGGCCCCGGGCAGGCCCACCTGGGCCAGCAGCGCGCGCATCGCCGGCGCGGACTCCGCAAACCGTCGCGCGGTGTCGCGCCACATCTCAGGCTGCTGCGCGATCTCGGCCGGCGTGGCCTCGATCCCGAGCCGCGCCTTCTCCCCGGCCTCGAGCGCAAGCACGCGTTGGAGCGGGTTCATAGCTGCTTCCACCTCGTCCTTGAGAGCATGGCGGCCAGTAGGTTCGGTCAAGCTGAAGCCCTTCCCTGCAGTCACAGGAGCGACCAGCGGGCCTGCTGGCGCGTTAGCGGCTGGGAAAGGGTGGACGCGCCCATCCCGTCGGCCGCCGTCCCCGTGCCTTGACAGAGGAAACTGGCCTGATATAGAATCCTGAAGCACGGTTGTCAGTGTAAGCCCGGCCTCCTTTGGGGTATAGACCAGTCGGAGGTCGGCGGCCTACCCGGCGAGGGCCGGCGAGTGGCGGGGTGGCCTTTCCGTGATCTGCTGTGCAGCGGCGGGTTGACCGCCCGCCGGGATGTTGGCTCGAGGCTGAAACGATGAGCGGCGGGAATGGCGCGATCGCGTGGGCGGGGCGGGGGGCCACGAGCTTTGGTCGTGGCCGCAGTAAAGCGGAATCCAATATCGAGGGAGCGGCGGACGCGCCGGATGAGCGCCCGTAGGTGAGCTCCCGCGAGGATGGTGAATGCCGGAATTACGACGTGACCCCATTACAGGCGAGTGGGTGATTATCGCGAGCGAGCGAGCAAAGCGCCCGAGCGATTTCGCCTCCCACTCGCCCGGCCGGGAGGACCAGAACGGCGCCAGCTGCCCTTTCTGCTCGGGCAATGAGGCGATGACTCCCCCGGAGATCATGGCGTTCCGTCACCCAGGCAGCCAGCGCAACTGCCCCGGCTGGTGGGTGCGAGTCGTCCCGAACAAGTTCCCTGCGCTGGGCATCGAAGGCGAGCTCAACAAGACCGGCCGGGGCATGTACGACTGGATGAACGGGGTCGGCGCGCATGAGGTCATCGTCGAGACCCCGGAGCACAGCACAGACCTCGCCTTCCTCGACAACCGCCAGATCGAGGATGTCCTTTGGGCCTACCGCGCCCGTTACCTCGACCTGAAAAAGGACCCCCGCCTCAAGTACATCCTCGTTTTCCGCAACTACGGCCGGGTCGCCGGCGCCTCACTCAGCCATCCTCACTCCCAGCTCGTCGCCACCCCTGTGATCCCCGGCGTCGTGTCCGCCGAGTTGAGCGGCGCGCGGCGCTACACGGAATACCGCGACCGCTGTGTTTTCTGCGACATCCTGCGACAGGAGACCGATGAGGGGAAGCGATTGGTGGCCGAGAACCAGCACTTCATCGTCTTCGAGCCATACGCATCTCGCTTCCCCTTCGAGACCTGGCTGCTGCCCAAGCGCCACTGTGGTTCCTTCGCCGCTATCTCGGCCGACGAGCAGACGAGCTTCGCTATGATCCTGGGCGAGACCCTCCGGCGCCTCCACTTCTGTCTCGATGATCCTCCCTACAATTACAACGTCCACACCGCCCCCTGCGATCGGGACGAGGAGGGCGACTTCCATTGGCACCTTGCCATCGCTCCGCGCCTCACTATTGCCGCGGGGTTTGAGATGGGAACTGGAATATACATCAATGTAACGCCGCCCGAAGTGGCGGCCGAGTACCTGCGCGCGACAGACCCCAGCCAGGGCTCTGTCGCGGCCGAGCAACCGGCCGTTGCTGCAGAGGCGAGCGGGCAGTGACGGCCGAAGCCCGGGACTAGGGGTGTGTGCGGCCGGAGCTGGCCGTACACATCACCGAGAACGGACAGCATGTCCGCCGGAAGACAGTCTGCGACTCGGAGATGCATCGAGCATCCCGAGCATGTCTAGAGGTTACTGATTTGGCGGAATCGACTGTACGGCAGGATCAGGACATACGCGCAGAGCTCGAGCGGCTGCGCGCCCAGATAGCTGAGCTCCAGGAGTCAAAGAGGCAGCTCGAAGCCGAGCTTCAGGATAGCGCGGCCGGCGCCCAGGCCCCTATCACCACCTCCGCCGAACTCGAGTCCACCCTTCGCTGGTTCCTCCAGCGCGTCGGCGTGATCCTCCAGGTGGAGAAGGCTGCCCTGATGCTCTACGAGCCCGACCGCGGCGAGATCGCTGCCCAATGGCCGGCTCTCGGCATGACCAGGGACGATGTCGAAGCCTTCCGCGTCCGCGCAACCCAGGGGGTGTCAGGCCAGGTCTTCCGCGAGGGAAAGCCTATCATCACCGATGATGCGATGACGGACCCGCGCACCCTCAAGGAGAACGTCGCCCTCCTCAACATCCGCAACGTCCTCACCGTGCCGCTCGCGGTGGAGCGCAAGGACGCCGAGGGCCAGGTCGTCGAGAAGAGCGTCATCGGCGTCTTCAACGTCTTCAACAAGCGCGGTGGCCGGAGGTTCACCGAGGAGGATGTCACGCTCCTCACCTCTCTCGCAAAGAGCGCCGCATCGGTGATCTCCAGCGCCAAGCTCTACATCGCTGTCGCTGACGAGAAGCGAGAGCTCGAGCAGACACTCCAGGGGATGCTCGCCGGCGTCCTCGTGGTCGGCGGCGACAACCGGGTGCGGTTGATGAACTCGGCCGCCAAGCATATCTTCGGCATTCCCGGCGAGGATGGCACCGGGAAGCTGCTCACCCAGGTCATCCACGACGAGGAGGTCCACAACCTCGTCCGCTCCTGCCTGGACGGCAGCTCCGAGGCGAATGCCGAGCTTTCGATCTACTCGCCCGAGGAACGGATCTACCAGGTCCAGACCGCTCTGCTCCGCGGCGACAATGGCGATGTCTCCGGCGTCGTCGCCACCTTCAACGATATTACCGAGCTGCGCGGCGTCGAGCGTATGAAGAGCGAGTTTGTCTCCACTGTCTCGCACGAGCTCCGCACGCCGCTCACCTCCATCAAGGGTTTCATCCGCACGCTGCTCGACGACACCGACGGCTACTACGACCGCGAGACCCAGATGGAGTTCTACCGGATCATCGACACCGAGTGCGATCGCCTCGTGCGCTTGATCAACGACCTCCTCAATCTTTCGCGCATCGAGTCCGGCCGCGCCCTCGACCTCGTCCTCGGGGAGGTGGACCTGGGCGGGCTGATCAGCCGCGTCGTCGACAGCCAGAAGGCCTACACCGATCGGCACCGGTTCGAGGTCATCGTCCCAGCCGACCTGCCCAAGGTCGTGGCGGATCGCGACAAGGTGGATCAGGTTCTCACCAACCTGCTCTCGAACGCGGTGAAGTACAGCCCGGACGGCGGCCAGATCACCGTCAGCGCCCGAGACATCGGCGACCACAAGGTCAGCGTCAGCATCTCCGATCAGGGCATCGGCATCCCCGAGGACCAGATCGGCCGGCTCTTCACCCGCTTCCACCGCGTCGACTCCCGCGACTCCCGCAAGCAATACGGCACCGGCATCGGCCTCTACCTCGTCAAGCACCTGGTCGAAGCCCACCAGGGCGAAGTCTCGGTCTCCAGCAAGACCGGCGAGGGGTCGACCTTCACGTTCGTCCTCCCGACCAACCTGTCGCTGGACGAAGCGCAAGAGGATTTGGCCGGGTCTGCGTGAACCAATGAGAGTCGAGGAGTCGAGGCTCGCGACTCTGCGACTCCTCGGATCTCGATTCAACGCGCAGCGAGACCCATGGCACGCCGGCCGAGCTGGGACGACTACTTCCTCGAGATGGCGCGGGTGATCGCGACCCGCTCGACCTGCTTGCGGCGCAGCGTCGGCGCGCTGCTCGTGCGCGAGCGGCGCATCCTGGCTACGGGCTACAACGGCGCGCCGTCGAATCTGCCGCATTGCGAGGAAGTCGGCTGCCGCCGCGAGCAGCTCGGCATCGCCTCCGGTGAGCGCCAGGAGCTGTGCCGCGGCCTCCACGCCGAGCAGAATGCCATCATCCAGGGCGCCCTCCACGGCGTCAGCGTGAAGGGCTCCGTTCTCTACTGCACCACCCAGCCGTGCGTCATCTGCGCCAAAATGCTCATCAACGCCGGGGTCGAGCGGGTTGTCTACCAGGGCGAGTACGCCGACCAGCTCTCCCTCGAGCTCCTCGAGCAGGCTGGCGTCGAACTCGTCCGTGTTGAGCCGGGCGATAAGGCCTCCGAAGACGGCGGCGCAGTGGCCGGACCCGAAGAGCCGCCATCCCGGCCCGCTGGGCGGACCTAGGCACATGACCCTCGACGGGAACGCCTCCGTCCTCCTTGCCTACCCCATCGCCCTGGCCGTCACCTGTGCCGCCACGCCGCTCGCCCGCCGGCTGGCCTTTCGCACCGGCGCCATCGACCACCCGAACGAGCGCAAGGTCCACAAAGCACCCATCCCCACCTCGGGCGGCATCGCCATCATCGCCGGCTTCTTCGCCGCTGTCATCATCTCAGGCGCCATTCACCAGGTGCCCCTGCGCGCGCTCGCCGGCCTCACCGTCGGCGCCGTCTTCATCGCCGCCGTCGGCTTCATCGATGATCGCATCGACATCCCCGCGAAGACCAAGCTTGTGCTCCAGATCGTGAGCACCGCTCCGCTCCTCGCCGCCGGGGTCACCATCAGCATGCTCTCCCACCCCCTCGCGCGCCAGGCCCAGCTCGCCCTTCCCCTCTGGCTCTCCTGGATCATCACCATCGTCTGGGTCGTCGCCGCCACCAACGCCATCAACCTCATCGACGGCATCGACGGGCTCGCCTCGGGCGTCGTCGCCATCGCCTCGGTCGCCCTCGCCTTCATCGCGCTCCAGTGGGGCCAGCTCGGCGTCGCCCTGCTCTGCGCCTCTCTCGCCGGCGCCGCCATCGGCTTCCTCGTGTGGAACTGGCACCCCGCCAGCATCCTCATGGGCGACACCGGCGCCTACTTCCTCGGCTTTGTCATCGCGGGCGTCACCATCCAGGGCGCCTTCAAGATGGCCGCGGCCATCGCCGTTTTCGTGCCCCTTCTCATACTCGCGGTCCCGCTCCTCGACACCTTCCTCTCACCGGTGCGCCGCATCCTGAAAGGCCAGCACCCCTTCAAGGCCGACCGCGACCACCTCCACCACCGCCTCATCGCAATGGGCCTCTCGGAGACCAGGGTCGTCCTTCTCACCTACATCATCACCGCCGCCTGCGGCGCGGTGGCGGTGTGGATGTCGAGGGCGCGGTAGCGTCGAAGCTACGTATCCCACTCAGGAGGAACGCTGAAGTTGAGGGCAAACTGTCTGCCGAGCACAACCGCGTGGCTTGTGAGGTGCCTGGTGATCATGTCTCTCTTGAGCACCGTCTCCGCTGAAGCGGACGATTACTACGTCAGCCCCTCCGGCCGTGACTCCAACCCCGGCACGAAGGCCAAGCCCTGGCAGACCATTGGCAAGGTGAACGCCACCGCCCTCCAGCCTGGCGACCGCGTCCTTTTCCAGGGCAGCAAGACCTTCCCCGGCACGATCACCCTCGACAGTAAGCACAGCGGCTCCGCCGCGGCCAACGTCGAGCTATCGTCATATGGCCGCGGCCGGGCCACCATCGACGGCGGCAACGCTAACGGTCTCCTCGCAAAGGGCTGCAGCCACCTGCTCGTCAGGAACCTCGGCTTCGTCGGATCGGGCCGCAAGACCGGCAACACCACCAGCGGCGTTGACATCCTGAACGGCGACGGGATCGAGATCGACAACGTCGACGTCAGCGGCTTCCAGCACTCCGGCCTTGCCGTCCGAGGCGTACACAACTCCCGCATCACCCATGTCCACGCGCACGACAACGGCGCCGACGGGATCGCCGTCGGCTCGGGCGAACCAGAGGAGCGGTGGTCCGAGAACGTCTACATCGGTCACTGCGTCGCCGAGAACAACCCCGGCGACCCATCTATCCTCGAAAACCACAGCGGCAGCGGCATCGTCGTCGGCGGCGTGCGTGGCTGCCTTGTCGAATACTGCGAGGCAATGAACAATGGCTGGGACATGCCCTGGACCGGCAACGGCCCGGTCGGCATCTGGGCGTGGAACGCCGACAAGGTCACCATCCAGTTCTGCGTCTCCCACGACAACAAGAGCACCGGCTGGGATGGCGGGGGCTTCGACCTTGACGGTGGCGTGACGAACTCCATCCTTCAGTACAACTACTCCTACAACAACATAGGGCCTGGTTACTTCCTTTGCCAGTACCCGACTGCCTCCGCCTGGAAAAACAACATCGTCCGCTACAACATCAGCGTCAATGATGCCTATAAGAACAACGTCGGAGCCGCGATCGAGGTCTATGGCGGCGACGAGCGCATGTCAGATGCCGAGGTCTACAACAACACCGTCTACAATGAGAGGAGCGGGGCCGTCGCTTTCGGCGGCCTGCCCGCTCCCCGCGTCCGCTTCCGCAACAACATCCTCGTAGCCACCGGCGAGCTTATCAAGGGCGACGCCGCCCCATCCCGCTTCGAGGATAACTGCTACTGGCTGCTCGGCGCGGACGGGGTCATCGCCGCAGGTCAGAAGACCCTCGAGGACTGGATCGCCGCGACCGGCCAGGAAAAGGATGGCGACACCATCATGGGCCGCTATGCCGACCCGCTGCTGGTCGACGCCGGAGCGATGCCGCATATTCCCCCAGCCAAGCTCCGCACTTTGAACGCCTATCGCATCGAGCCTGGCTCGCCCTGCATCGGGGCCGGCATTCCGATTGAGGGCAGCGGCGGGCGCGACTTCTCGGGTTACAAGCTCCCTAAGGGGCGCAAGCCCAGCCTGGGGGCTTGTCAGGCCCCGGCTCGCCTGCGACGGTGACGTGCGCTCCCGTTGCGCTCGGCCTTGCGGCCTGCTATACTACGCCCTGTCGGACCAGCCGGGGGCCCGCGTCGCAGCAGCCCCCGGTTAACTTCGGGAGGAGTGTCGCGCGTGCGAGTAGTCATCTTGGGTTGTGGTCGGGTTGGCTCGACCCTCGCGGCGACCCTGACTCGCGAGGGACATCACGTCAGCATCATCGACCGCGAACAGTCTGCCTTCGATAAGGCCGCCCAGCGCCTGGGCCCGTCGTTCACCCAGGAGACGGTGCGCGGCATCGGCATCGACGAGGATGTCCTGCGCCAGGCCGGCATCGAGGAAGCCGACGCCTTCATCAGTGTCACCAGTGGCGACAACACCAACATCGTCGCCGCCCAGATCGCCCAGAAGCGCTTCCACGTGCCAAAGGTGCTCGCACGCGTCTACGATCCCATCCGCGCCGAGGCCTATCGCGAGGCCGGGGTGAACACCATCTGCACCATCGCCATCAGCACCGGCCTCTTCCACGACCTGGTTCTCGACCGGCCGCTCCGGACCACCCAGGAGTACCTAGACATGACCGGGTCGCAGGTCAACGGCACTGGCAAGTAAGGATGTGGGGCGGGCCTGTCTCTGCATGCCCGCCGGCCGTCTGTGGGGCGCGGGACCCACGCCTGCTAAGGGCAGGCATCAGGACGCCCGATAGAGGTTACGGGCGACGTCTGGGTCGGCCGTACGGGAGTAGAAGGCATGTACGTCATAGTTGTGGGCGGGGGTAAGGTTGGCTACTACCTGACCCGGACTCTCCTCAATGAGGGTCACGAGGTGACACTCATTGAGAAGGACACGGCCCGCGTCTCTCGCCTGACGGCGGAGTTCGGCGAGAGCGTCGTCGTCGGGGATGGCTGCGAGGTCCGCGTGATGGAAGACGCGGGCATGAACCGCGCCGATTGCGTCGTCGCCGTCACCGGCCACGACGAGGACAACATCGTCGTCTGCCAGATGGCCCAGCGACACTTCCACGTCCCCAGGGAGATCGCACGTGTCAACAACCCGGAGAACGAGGACATCTTCCACCTGCTGGGCATTTCCGAGACCGTTGCCAGCACCCGGATCATCTACAGCCTCATCGACCAGGAGGTGGAGCGAGGTGAGGCGCTGTTGCTGACCGCGCTCAAGCGCGGCAACATCGTCATCGTGGCAGTGGACCTGACGGCGGAGTCGCCGGCCGCCGGGCGGATGGTCAAGGATATCCACATGCCGGGCGAGTGTGTGCTCGCGGCCATCGTCCGGGACGAGCATATCCTGCTGCCCAGCGGCATCACCGAACTCCAGGCCGGCGATACGGTGATCGCAGTGGCCGACCCCGAGTCGCAGAACATCCTCCGGGACGCCCTGTTGGGCGCCCGGCCGACTCGCGCCGCCCAGCCCTAGGGCGGACGCCATATGCAAGGGCGACCCGTTCACCCCGAGCGAAGTCGCGGGGGCAGGGCTGCCCGGTATCGTTGGGCGGGGGCCTCGGCGGCGTTACGTGACGCCGCCCGTCAGGCGATCTGAGCAACCAAGGAGGAAATCTTCAGTGAAGATTGGAGTGCTTACCGGAGGGGGTGACTGCCCGGGGCTCAACCCGGCCATTCGCGCGGTCGTGATGCACGGGCTGGATTATGGCGACCAGATCATCGGCCTGCGGCAGGGATGGCTGGGGCTGCGCGAGGGCATCACCATGGACCTCAGCCTCGAGGTGGTCGAGCCCATCATCAATCAGGGCGGCACCATCCTCGAGTCCTCGCGGACCAACCCGCTGAAGGACAGAGAGTCGATCGACAAGTGCCTCGCCACCGCGAAGAAGCTCAAGCTCGACGCGCTCATCGCGCTGGGAGGCGAGGATACCCTGGGTGGCGCGCATGGCATGTGCGCCGAGGGGCTGAAATGCGTCGGCGTCCCCAAGACCATGGACAACGACCTCAACGCCACCGATTACACCTTCGGCTTCGACAGCGCGGTCTCGGTGGCGGTGGACGCGGCCGATCGCCTCAAGGATACGGCGAAGTCGCATCGGCGAATCATGGTGCTGGAGGTCATGGGCCGTCACGCGGGCTGGGTGGCTCTCCACACCGGGATAGCCGGTGGCGCAGACTACATCCTTATCCCTGAGGTGCCGCCCGACCTCGACGGCATGGTGGCCCATGTGGAGACGATGCGCGATCGGGGCAAGCACTGGGGCCTGATCGTCGTATCGGAGGGCGTCAAGCCGCCAGAGCGGACGGACGCCGAGAAGCACCTCAAGGACGAGTTCGGCCACGAGAAGCTCGGCGGCATCGGTGGCTACATCGCCGCGGTGATCGAGAAGAGAACGAAGATCGACACGCGTTACGTTCAGATAGGGCATATAGTTCGCGGCGGGCCGCCCACACCGTTCGATCGGTGGCTCGCCACGAGGGTGGGCATGAAGGCCGTCGAAATGGTCCACGACGGGCAGTTCGATCACATGGCTGCCCTGCACGGCGTCACCATCGAAGCCGTACCGCTGGAGGCTGCCCTCGGGGTCCTGAAGACGGTGCCGCCCGCCCTCTACGAGGAGATGAAGGCCCTCTTCAGCCGCTAACTCGAGTCCGAGTCACGCCGGCCAGGGCGGCCCGGCACGCGTGCATCGCCGGCCGCTTTCGCGCGGCTGGGCGGAACTCATCCAGGAGGAATCGGGAATGCCGCTGGTTACGTCGAAAGAGCTGCTGCTCCAGGCGCAGACGGACGGCTATGCCGTCGGAGCATTCAACGCGAACAACGTCGAGACCGTCAAGGCCGTCATCGAAGCGGCCGAGGAGGAGCGCGCGCCGGTGATCCTCCAGGTGAGCCAGGGCGCCATCAAGTACGCCGGCCTCGAGATCGCCACCGGGATCGTGAGAGCCGCCGCACAGGCCGCCAGCGTGCCCGTCGTCTTGCACCTGGACCATGGCACCAGCTTCCTCCAGAACGCACAGTGCATGCAAGTCGGCTTCACCTCTCTCATGTATGACGGCTCCGCCGAGCCGCTCGAGAAGAACATCGAGATATCTGCCAAGATCTGCGAGATGGCCCACGCCTGCGGCCTGCCTGTCGAGGCCGAGCTCGGCAAGATCCCGAAGATCGAGGACTACACCACCCCGGCCGAGGCGGAGGAGCTTCGCACTCACACCGAGGCAGAGCAGGTCGAAACCCTCCGCAAGAAGGCCGGCCCGAGCGTCGAGCAGTTGATGGCCGATCCCAGCCAGGCCGAGCGGTTCGTCAAGACCACCGGCATCGACTCCCTCGCCGCAGCCGTTGGCTCCATCCACGGCATGTGGGCCGATATCTGGCCGCTGCGCCGCGACCGCATCGAGCAGCTCCGCAAGGCCACCAATCTTCCGCTCGTCTGCCACGGCAGCAGCGGCGTCATCCGCACCCGCGCCGACGCCGCGGCAAAGGGCATCAAGCTCAGGCCCGACGAGTGCACCCTCGAGGAGGGCGTCCAGGCCGGCATCTGCAAGGTCAACGTCGCCACCGCCGTCAGCATGGCATTCCTGCGCGGCACCTATGGCGCCTTCCAGAAGAACCCGACGGAGAAGGACCTTCGCAAGATCCTGCTCCCCGGCCTCCAGGAAGCAAAAGAGCTCGTCCGCGGCTATATGCGGCTCTTTGGCTCGTCCGGCCGCGTGGGCGGCAAGGCGACCGGCGAGGCCAGCCAGGTCAAGCATGCCGAGTAGGTTACCGTAACGGAGGATATGACAGTGAAGCGTGGACTCATCGTTGGCTGGATGGCGCTCTTCACAGCGCTCTCCGGCCTGGCCTTCGCTAGCGAGGCCGAGGTCGTTCTGCCCAAGTTCGAGACGACGGACTGGACGCTCGTGTACATCGTGCTGGCATCGGCGTTCGTGGCGCTGATCTACGGCGGCTACCTCGCCCGGAAGACCACCAAACACGATCCCGGCTCGCAGGCGATGCAGGACGTCAGCGCGGCGATCCAGCAGGGAGCGATGGCCTACCTCGGACAGCAGGTGCGAACCATGATCTGGTTCGTCATCGCCATCGCCATCGGGCTCTTCTTCCTGTATCGGAATGCGCCCGGCATGACGCCCACCCTCGCCGGCGGCATCTCGCTCGCCTTCCTCATGGGCGTCGCCGCCTCCTACGGCGCGGGCTACGTCGGCATGGGCCTCGCCGTTCGGGCCAACACCCGCGTCGCGAATGCCGCCTTGAGGAGCTTCAAAGGCGCGCTTGAGATCGCCTTCCAGGCCGGCACCGTCTCGGGCATGTTCACCACCGGCCTCGGCCTGCTCGGCGCCACCATCATCATCATCGTGTTCAAAGAGAACACGATGAAGGTGTTGATCGGCTTCGGGTTCGGCGGCTGCCTCGCCGCGCTCTTTATGCGTATCGGCGGAGGCATCTTCACCAAGGCCGCTGACGTCGGCGCCGACCTCGTGGGCAAGGTCGAAGCAGGCATCCCGGAGGATGATCCACGCAACGCCGCCACCATCGCCGACAACGTGGGCGACAACGTCGGCGATTGCGCCGGGATGGCCGCCGACGTCTTCGAGTCCTACGAGGTCACCCTCGTCGCCGCCATCATCCTGGGCGTGTTCGCCGCGAACACGCCGGCCGGCGCTGCCTACGGCGTCAAGCTCATCATCTACCCGCTGCTCGTCCGTGCCATCGGCGTCTTCGCCTCGATCATCGGCACCTGGTTCGTGCGCGGTCGCGACGATGAGAGCATGGACCCGATGCAGCCCATCAACGTTGGCTTCTGGACCTCCGCAGCCATCGCCTCCGTCGGCTTCGGCATCGTTAGCTACGTCTACCTCGCCGGCCCGGACTGGTGGCGCTTCTTCATGGCGAACTTCATGGGCATCGTCCTGGTGCTCGTGATCGGCCGCCTGACCGAGTACTTCACGTCAACCGAGAAGGCCCCGGTGACCGAGATCGCCCTTGCCACCCGCACAGGGACCGCCACCATGCTCCTCATGGGCCTGGCTGAGGGGATGGAATCGAGCGTCTGGGCGATCGTCGCCATCGCCGCGACCATCTTCGGGTCGTTCGCCATCTTCCCATGGAACGCGACCTTCGCCTTCTACGGCATTGCCCTCTCTGGCCTCGGGCTGCTCACCACCACCGCCTACCTGCTGGCGATGGACACCTTCGGCCCGATCACCGATAACGCCAATGGCATCTTCGAGATGTCGGGCGCGCTCAAGGGTGAAGGCGGCAGGACCAACGAGGCGGCGCACCGCATCGTCGCCCGCCTCGACGCCGTCGGCAATACCACCAAGGCGCTCACCAAGGGCTTCGCCATCGCCACCGCCGTCATCGCCGCCACCTCGCTCTTCGGGTCCTTCGTCGACGACGCCGGCCTGAAGGCGACGGGCGTTCAGTTGAACATGCCCGTGGTGTTCGTTGGACTGCTGATCGGCGGCGCGGTGCCGTTCCTTTTCTCGTCGTTCGCCATCCGCGCGGTGAGCCGTGCCGCGGCGCTGTTGGTGACGGAGGTCCGCCGACAGTTCCACGAGATCCCGGGCATCATGGCCGGCACGGCCAAGCCGGATTACGCCCGCTGTGTTGCCATTAGCACCGCGGCCGCCCAGAAGGAGCTGATCGGTCCGGGACTGCTGGCGATCGCCACTCCCCTACTCGTCGGCTTCGGTCTGGGCTTCTCCAATCGCGCCGACGGCGCCGCCGCGCTCGGCGGCTACCTCGCCGGCGCCATCCTGACCGGACAGCTCATGGCCGTCTTCATGGCCAACACCGGTGGCGCCTGGGACAACGCCAAGAAGAAGATCGAGGACGGCCTCCTCGGCGGCAAGGGCACCGAGTTCCACAAGTCAGCCGTCATCGGCGACACCGTCGGCGATCCCCTCAAGGACACCGCAGGCCCCGCCCTCAACCCGCTGATCAAGGTCATGAACCTCGTCGCAATCCTGGCCGTTCCCGTGGTCGCGCTCGGAGAGATCTCGACCGCCACCCGCGCGGTCATCGTGATCGTCTGCCTCGCCTGTCTCGTCACCGCCGTCGCCTTCAGCAAGCGCAAGGGCAAGCACGAGCTCGCAGGGGAGGCCCCGGAGGTCGTCTCGCCGGTCGCGGGCGGTGGCTCCTAGCAGATCGCTCCTCTACCCGACGACGTTGATCTGAGGCCCGGGCCTGTGCCCGGGCCTCGTGTCGTCTATCGGTACATCGACGCGTTTCAGCGACAGGACGTGCGTGCGCGCTGTTGAACTGCGGTAGCGGAAGCAGGGAATGCCGGCTCAGGGTTAGCCGACAAACCTCACCCCCCCTCTCCGCGCGCGGAGAGGGGGCGAAGACGAAACGCGAAGCAGACTTGCACAACGCGGGGTGAGGTTCGGTTTCGGATGGCGAGAGAACCAGGAACGTAACGGGATCCAGGAAACTCTTAGGTGTCAAAGGAGCGACCGAATGGGCCACAACTCGAAGGGACCGAAGGGTGTCGAGGCGTTCATCTTACTGGAGGCCAAGCCGGGCAAGGCGCTGAACGTCACTCGACAGGTCGCCAAGATCAAAGGCGTCAAGGCAAGCTACGCCGTCACCGGTCCATACGACGTCATCGTCCACGCTGAAGCGCCCGACTTCAAGAGCGTCGCCCAGCTCGTCGTCGCCAAGATCCAGGGCCTCACCAGCGTCGCCCGCACCATCACCTGCACCGTCATCGAAACCGGCGAAGGGTAGTCCTATGGACTGCGGCGCGCAAGCGCCGCTTTGCACCCGCCCGGAGGGCGCGGGGTCGTCTCTGTTGGGCAGGAGCGGCAGCTCCTGCCACTGAACCTCCCACTATGCCCGCCTCGCCTCAACAATCCCGCCCCGACCTCCTCGGCCTCACCTCCGACGAGCTCGACCTCTTCGTCCAGGCCGTCGGCCAGCCGCGCTATCGCGCCCGCCAGCTCTTCTCGTGGCTGCACCGGGGCGCGTCGTTCGAGGAGATGACCGACCTGCCCCGCGCGCTTCGCGACCGCCTGATTCAGCTCGCGACCGCAGGCTCCCTCGTCGTTGTCGCCCGCGACGATGCGCCCGGCGGTTCGGCCAAGTTCGCCTTCCGGACGGCCGACGGCCACGTCATCGAGACCGTCCTGATCCCCCATCGCGGCCGGACCACCGTCTGCGTCTCCAGCCAGATCGGGTGTGCCTTCGGCTGCGCCTTCTGCGCGACGGGCCAGCAAGGTCTGACACGCAGCCTGCGCGCCGGCGAGATCATCGAGCAGGTCGTGCGCGTCCAGCGCGCGGTCTCACCGACGCGTGTCAGCAACATCGTCTTCATGGGTATGGGCGAGCCCCTCGCCAACTACGGCGCGGTGCTCAAGGCCGTCTCGCTCCTCAACTCCGAGCACGGCCTCGGCATCGGCGCCCGCCACATCGCCATTTCAACGTGCGGCCTGCCCAAGGAGATCCGCCGCCTGGCCGATGAGGGCCTACAGATCGCGCTGGCAATCTCCCTCCACGGGGCCACCGATGCGGTCCGCGAGCAGCTCGTGCCCCTGACCCGCAAGCACCCCATCGCCGAGGTCATGGCCGCGGCCAGGTACTACGCCGGGAAGACCGGCAGGAAACTCGCGTTCGAGTACGTCGTCGTGCCCGGCGTCAACGACACTCCGGAGCAGGCTAACCGCCTCGCCGCCCTGCTCCGCGGTCTCCCCTCCATGGTGAACGTCATCCCCCGCAACCCGATCGACAGCTCAGCCAGGCCTGACCCAGGAGCGGCATTCGGTTTCGCTCATCTCCTCGAGGACCGCGGCATCGCCGCCGTCGTCCGCCGATCCCGCGGCGCCGAAGTTCTCGGCGCCTGCGGCCAGCTCTCGTCTCGCCATCCGGCCAAAGAGAGGGCCGGGCGAGACGAATCCCGCCCGGCCCGTATCTGGCGCTGATATAATGGGTTTCGCCAAAGGAAGTAATGGCGAAACCCAGCCAGAAGCACCCTGGTCGTGCGCACAGGCCGTGCGGCCCATTACTTCGATATGCGAACACCTATAGAGTGAACCTGTCTCAGAACCTCGCAGCCCAGATGTTCCCGAACAGGATCGCGAACACCGCGACCGCACCCAGCGTTCGATCGCTATGCTCCCGATGGATCACCGCGTCCATCGCCTCCCGTGGCCCGTTGACCACCACACGGACATCATCCCCCAGCAGGATCTGCCCGGCGGGCGTTCCCGGAGCCGGCGCGATGACGCAGTCGGCGGTCCTCGCCTCGGTCACACACCCCTGAGCCACCACCTCACCATTCCGCACGAACGCGACCACCGCCGCCGGCCGCAGCCCGTGCATCGTCCCGATGGTCGCCCACACCTCCGGCCGTCGCTCATCGTAGAGATAGACGCTGCCCTTGGCGTTCTCCGTCACTCCGAGCTCGAGCGTCGGGTCGCACTCAACGGCCTTCGCGCACGATGCCTCCGGCTTCGCCGCCTGAGAGCTCGCAGCCGGAGCAGGAGCCGCCTCCTCGGCCGCCAGCGCCAGGGCGGCGACGCCCACCAACAGCGCGACAACCATCAGGGCGATACTGCGTGTCTTTGTCCCCATTGCACAGCCTCCTCATGGGCCGGTGCGCATGCGACGCCCGACCTTTGACAGGTCGCGCCTGCCAACCGTATAATCCGGATGGCAGGTCGCGCCGACCAACCACTCGATCCGGACTGCGCGCGGCCAGGGGTGCGCGATCACCCCCCTGTCCGGTACCGGCGCTGACTCTAGCCAGTTTATACCACATCATGCCCTGTTCCTCCAGGCGCCTTCGCTCCGAGGGAGTATGTCTACGACAGAGGTTGTGCGGATTTCGCACTCGCCCGAGGAGACCCGAGCCCTCGGTCGGGACCTGGCCGAGCGCCTGGCTCCCGGCGACCTCATCTGCCTGTTCGGCGAGCTCGGCGCCGGGAAGACCACCTTCATGCAGGGCCTGGCCGACGGGCTGGGCTCCCCGGAGCCGGCCACCAGCCCCAGTTTCACCCTCATCCACGAGCACCGCGGCCGGCTTCGCCTCTACCATCTCGATCTCTACCGCGTGCGCCCCCGGGACCTCGCCGACGCGGGCATTGAGGACGTCATCGGCTCAGACGCGGTCGTCGCGGTCGAGTGGGCCGAGCGGCTCCCGCAGGAACTCCGTGCCGGCGCGCTTGAGATCCACATCGATTTCGATGAGGCCGACCTGACCACGCGCAGGTTCCGCTTCAACGCCCGCGGTCCCCGAGGCGCCCGCATCGTGGACGAACTCATCCAGGAATTCGATGCTTGTTCTCGCCATTGAAACAGCCACAGAACGCGCCAGTGTCGCGCTCGTCCAGACTGGCATCGAGCGCGCAGCCTGGCACAGCGTCACCTCCGAGGACCTCTGCCGCTGCCTCGCCCCCGAAGTCGGCGGCGTCATCGCGCGCGGCAAGGCCGCCTTCCCTCAGCTCGACCTCATCGCCGTTGGCCTCGGCCCCGGCTCCTTCACCTCCCTTCGCATCGGCCTGGCAACGGCCAAAGCCATCGCGCTCGCCCACGACCTCCCACTCGTCGGCGCCTCGTCGCTCGCGGCGATGGCCTGGCAGATGAGAGACACCGTGGATGGCCTCCTCTGTCCGGCCCTCGACGCTCGGCGGGGCGATCTCTACGCAGCCATCTACCGCGCCTCCAATGGCGGGATCGAGCAGGTAACAGCCGAGTTCCTTGCCACGCCTGACGCGCTCGCCGCGGTGCTGAAGGAGCAGGCCGCCCCGGTCGCCATCTTCGGGCGCCTCCCGCCGGCAGCCGTCGAGCAGATCAAGCAAGCCGGCGGCAACGCGGTCGATATGATCGCCGCTCCCGTCCTGCCGAGCGCGCAGGCGGTGGCAGAGCTCGGCCGCCAGCGCTTCGAGTCGCGCGGCGCCGATGACCTCGCCGCGCTTCGTCCCATCTACATCAGAAAGTCATACGCCGAGGAGGCGTTCGACATTGACCTCAGGCTGTGCTAGCAATGCCTGGCTGGACAAGGTCGTCATCGAGCCAATGCAGCCGGATGATCTCGACGAGGTGCTCGCCATCGAGCGCGAGGCGTTTCCGTCGGCCTGGAGCCGCGGCTCCTATGAGCGCGAGCTGCGGAACGACAACTCCCACTACTTCCGCGCCCGCTTCGCGGGTGTGCTCGTCGCCTATGCCGGGATGTGGATCGTCTACGACGAGTCACACATCACCACCATCGCGGTTCATCCCCAGTGGCGGCGGCGCGGCCTGGCAGCGCGGCTGTTGCGCATGCTGATCCGGCTCGCCTGCGAACGAGGAGCGCTGCGCCTCACGCTCGAAGTGAGAGAGAGGAACGAGGCCGCGCGCGCCCTTTACCAGAGGCTCGGCTTCGAGGAGAAGGCTGTGCTTCCCGGCTACTACGGCGACACCGGCGAGAACGGCGTTGTCATGTGGAAGGTGCTGTCCTGTGCGGACGTGTAGGAGGCGCATTCCTGCGCCGAGCCCTCCGGGTGACGTAACCGCGTGACATCCCTGATCTACTGGCTGTTCCTCGCCTCCGGCGCCGCCGGCCTGATCTACGAGGTCGTCTGGATGCGCATGCTCATGCGCATCCTGGGCGCGACCGTCCTCGCCTATACCATCGTGCTGTCGGCCTTCATGCTCGGCCTCGCGCTCGGCGCCTGGCACTTCGGCCGGCGCATCGATCGCAAAGGCAACCCCCTGCGGCTCTACGCGGCGCTCGAGTGTGGCGTCGCCCTCTGGGCCATCGCGCTCCATCCGCTTTCCCGCCTGATCCTGCACCTCTTCACTGCGTCGGCCCGGGCTTTCCCCACCTCCCCACTGCTCGTTGACCTGATCCGCTGCCTCCTCGCCTTCACCGCCTTGCTCGCCCCGACCATCCTCATGGGTGGCACGCTGCCCGTGCTCAGCAAGTTCCTCGTCCGGCGCAGCGACGAGCTCGGCCAGAAGGTCGGCCAGCTCTACGCCATCAACACTCTCGGCGCGATCCTCGGCGCCGGCGCGGCCGGCTTCGTCCTCATCGGCATGATCGGCGAGGTCCGCACGACTCTCGTCGCCGCCGCGCTTAATCTCATCGCGGCCGCCTGCGCGGTGCTCCTGGCGCGAGCGGTAGCTCGCCACGTCACCGTCGCAGCGGTCGCCCCCGGGAAATCGGCTGGGCCTGCGCCGGCGCTCGGACGCCGCGACCTCCTCGTGCTGGTCGCCGCAGCCATCACCGGCTTCACCATCCTCGCCTACGAGGTCCTTTGGACCCGCACTGGTGTTCTCCTCGTCAACAACACGACCTACAGCTTCAGCCTCATGCTGCTCGCCTTCCTCACTGGCATCGCGCTGGGGAGCGCGGTCATGTCCGGGTGGGTCAGCCTGGCCCGCCCCGACCTGGCGGCGCGCTGGCGGCTCTTCGCAGCCCTCGAGTTCCTCATCGGCCTCGTCGCGCTCATCAGCTTCGCCTCCCCGGTGCCGGTCGTCGGCGCCACCATGCCGCTCTGGTACCGCCTCGGTGGCCCGCTGGCGGCCTGGCTCCCTGGTCCCGCGCTGCCGATCTTCGTGCTCCTCGCGCCCCTGACACTGCTCAGCGGCGCCTCCTTCCCCATCGCGGCCGGTCTCTACGCACGCGATCTCGGCAGGGTCGGAAGCGGCGTGGGAACCGTCTACCTCTGGAACACCATCGGCGCCGCCGCCGGCTCAGCCGCGGCCGGCTTCCTGCTCCTTCCCCGGCTCGGCATCTCCCACTCCTTCCTCGTATGCGTCGCCCTCAACCTCCTCGTCGGCGTGGTGCTGATGCTCGCGGCTCCAGCGCAGCCTCGCTCCCACCGGCTCCGCGCCGCGATCGCCTGGTGCGCAGCCGCTGGAGTGGTGCTCGCTATCGCCCTCCCCACCACAAGCGGCCTCCAGATTCCGTTCATCCTCCTGAAGAAGCGGCTCGACCGGCCATACCGGAAGTGCATCTTCTACAAAGAGGACATCAACGGGATCGTCAGCGTCTGGTACGACCCGCAGGAGCCGGACCCATGGGCCAATAACAAGCGCCTCTATATCGATGCCCAGCCGATGGCCGTCGCCTATCGCTATGGCATGATCTACGAGCGCCTTCAGGCCCACTATCCCCTGCTGCTCCACCCGGACCCCAAGGACGTGCTCGTCGTCTGCCTCGGCACGGGCACCACCCTCGGCAGTGTCGGGCAGTACCCCGTCTCCACCATCGATTGCGTCGAACTCTCACCATCCGTCGTCGCCGCGGGTGTCCGCTTCATCAAGGAGAACCACGGTATCCTCAAGGACCCGCGCCTGACACTCTACATCAATGATGGGCGCAACTATCTGCTCACGACGACGAAGACCTACGACGTCATCACAGCCGAGCCCATGCATCCGCATCTCGCGGGCACCGTGAACCTCTACACGAAGGAGTACTTCCGGCTCGTCAGGTCCCGGCTCCGCCCCGGCGGCATCTGCTCCCACTGGATCCCCGTCCACATGATGCGCCCCGACGAGGTCAGGTCGGCCGTCCAGGCCTTCCGCGAGGTCTTCCCGCACACCATCCTGTTCCTGGAAACCGAGGACCTCATCATTCTCGGCTCCGACCGGCCGCTGCGGATCGACGTCGGCCGCTGGCGGCGGCTCCTCGCCGACCCGCGCATCTCCGCCGACCTCGCCGAAGTCGGTCTGTCCGGCCTGCCGCAACTGCTCTCCACCTACGTCATGGGCGAGCGCGGCATCGCCGCCTACGCAGACTCGGCGCGAGCGGTGACCGACGACCTCCCCACCCTCGAGTTCTACGGCTCCATGGCGCCCCTCGACCAAGCGGCGCCGGCGAACGTCCGCGACATCGTTCAGCATCGCGATCCGTTGAATGGCCTGAAGCAGTACATCGCCGGCCCGCTCACCCCGGCTGAGGAGGCAGCGCTCGCCAGGCTCTACCCGCTTGAGAGCACCTATCTGCTCGCCTACGCCGACCTCATCTCCAGGGACCTGGCGCCGGCGCGCGCCGGCTTTGTCCAGGTGCTGGCAGAGGCGCCGGGCGACAAGAGGGCGGCGATTCACCTCGGCGAGATCGACAAAGCCCTCGCCCGCTCCGGGCAGCAGGGTGGAGCCCCCACTCCCTTCTCCGTCGGTCAGTAGAGGATAAGCCAAGCTGATGTCGGATGTCCTCGACACAGCTCGACCTGCGGCCATGTTCGGGCTGTGGTCCGCCAGGCTATACTGCGTGCAGGCTATGCCAGAGCAAGACGAAGAACAGCAGTTGGGCGAGGCGCGGGCGCGCGTCGAGCGTATGGTGGAGCGCTACGTCGGGCGCGGACGGTACTGTCTCAACCCCGATCCGGTGACCGTGGAGCACGTCGAGGCGGGCCTGGCGCGCAACCTCGTGCAGTATGGCCACTGGTACTGCCCATGCCGCGACGTGACCGGCGACGCGGAACAGGATCGGAAGAACATCTGCCCGTGCCCGCAGCATCACGACGATATCGCCCGCGATGGCGTCTGCGAGTGCGGCATCTTCGTCAGCCGCGAGTTCGCTCAGACTCACCATCCGTAGTGGCGCAAGCTTCCAACTTGCGGAGGGCCGGCGTCAGCCAGCCCGGGGCCGTTGCCGTTCTGTAGGGCGGGTATCTCGCCGAGGCAGTCGCGAGGCGGATGCCCGCCGGCCGTTGCCGTTAGCTGGGCAGGAGCGGGCCGGCCCTGCATAGCCCTGGCGAAGCTGGGGCGTAGCAGGGAGCTCCTGCCACTCTGCGCCCTTTGCGGCTTTACGGTGAAATGCCGTTTGGGCTTGCTGGAACAACGAAAGGAGATATCATGGGCTGGACTCTGGAGATCGGCGCAAAGGCGCCCGCATTCACTCTCAAGGGCGTCGATGGCAAGATGCACAGTCTTTCCGACTATGCCGACAAGAAGGCCGTCGCCGTCGTCATCACCTGCAACCACTGCCCCACCGCGATTCAGTATGAGGACCGTCTGGTCGCGATTCAGAAGGACTACGCGGGCAGGGGCGTGCAGCTCGTCGCCATCAACCCGAACGAGACCGACGGCCACCCGACCGACAGCTTCGACCACATGGTCGAGAGGGCCAAGCAGAAGGGCTTCAACTTTCCTTATCTGCGGGACGAAACCCAGGACATCGCGAAGGCCCTCGGCGCGGTCCGCACCCCCGAGATCTTCCTCTTCGGGCCCGGCCGGACGCTCGTCTACCACGGCCGCATCGACGACAACGCCGACGAGCCGAAGAAGGTCAAGCGCCAGGACCTGCGCGCGGCCCTGGACGAGGTTCTCGCCGGGAAGCCCGTGACCGTTCCCGACACCCCATCTGTCGGCTGCACCGTCAAGTGGTGGGGCAAGGACCCGCACTGGATGCCGGGCGACGAGTAGCCTGTATGGCGCGGCCGGGATATATCCGTTCCCCCCGAGCGCAGTCAGAGGCGACTTGCCGGTACACGTAGGGCAGGACCTTCGCGTCCTGCCCTGCTTTCATCGCGTCACGGTGCTGACGACCTCCCCTCTCCAAACCTGGAGAGGGGACTGGGGGGTGAGGTTCCCGCCGCAGACGGCCGGGGGCGCCGTCAGTATCCCCCGCCACCCCCACTAGTACCTAACGTCAGAAGTCCGAGCATGTGAGCGCTAGGCACATAGCGCCTGTAGCGTCGTTCTCAGGCGATCCGGGCGTTCTCAACATGCCATGGAACTTTTGTCACGTGGTACTAGGCGCGGCGGGCGCTGGCTGCTGTGTCGGCTGAGCCGGCTGTGCTTGCGCGGGCTGTTCGGCCGCCGGCGGATGCTCCGTCGGTCCAGCCTGCGGCGCCGCGGCGGGCGGCTGCTCCGTGTTCACAACCTCGGCCGGAACCTGCCGTCCCCCCTGATACACGAACGTCACGAACAGGTACCCGGCGATGAGGACGACCAGGACGATGATCACGACCCGGGTTACCGGATGCAGCCGCCAGTGGCTCATGTGTGCCTTCCTCGCGAAGATCAGAGTTCGCCGATCATCTTCCAAGGCAGATGATCGCTTTTCCTGTCACTCGCCGCGACTGAATGGTACAAGCGCGCGATAAGTCCCCCCGCGCGAGGAGGCAACGCCATTGGGCTCGGGGTTCGTGAACCCCGCGTCCACAAGCCCCCCGCGCGCGAGGAGGCAACACGGACCTGATGGGCAGAAGCAGCAGCTTCTGCCCATCGGCGTTCATCGGCGGCTATCCGCGTTCATCGACGTTCTGCCGTTTCTACAACCGCAGCACGTTCTTCGGGCATACGCGAAAACCGAGACGGCGGCCGCTGGCCATCGCCTCGGCTGTAGGTAGCTCTTGCCCGCGCAGCCCCCCGGCCAAACGCACCAGGCACGCATGTTGGGCAGGAGCGCGTCTCCTGCCCCTTCATCCCCCTCTCGCCGCCAACTAACAAGCCCCAGCCACCACCGGCAGCCACCCGCGGCCCCACCAGCGATAGTGCCGGATGGCGTTCCGCTTTCCTATCCTGTGGGCAATCCCGTAGCTGGAATGGGCGTCCGCTGACATGGTGTCCGACAGCAGCATGAAGAGCAGGAATCCCTTGGCGATGAGCCCAAACGCTGCCACCGGCCCCACCACGAAGAGAAACCAGTCAGGCCCATCCCCGTCCCGCACCACGGCAGCGAACCCAAGGGGGACGGCGAACCGCCATAGGAGATGCGCTCCAGAGAGCTCGGCCAGCCATCAAGGCCGCGCCCCAGCCGACTCCTTCTCGAACTTCTCTTGGTCGGCCTCGTCCTCCGCCCGGGCCACCCGCGCCGCCATGAGCCCTCTCACCTTGCGCTCGGCGTGCACTGCGGCCCAGATTGCCTCCCGCGTCATCTCAGGCGTCGCCAGCCGGTCCAACCGTGGCGCCAGCCGCCTATCCAGCAGCCATGTTACCGCGAGCAGAAGCGCCAGGACGCCAAGGTCCAGTAACAGGAAGAAGGGCGCGCGATCGCTCCACCCCCCTGCGCCGGCGACACGATGGGGAAGCCGTTCGGCCACCCACCGCGCGACAGAAGTCAACGCTAGCCAGAACGCGGCCAGCATGCACAGTCCGGCCGCTCCAACGACGAGCTGCCCAGCGGTGGCCTCCCGCCTCAACGCCCCCCACTCCTCCTCTCCCACGGCTGCGCGCACGCGCTCGGCCTCGTCCAGCCGCGCCCGCGCCTCCTCGGCCGCCTTCTCCCGCGCCTCGTCGATTCGCTCCGGATCTGAGGGCAGGGGAATCCCTCCCGCAACGGTAACTGGCACATAGCTACCACGAAAGGCCCCCCAATGCAATACCGCACCCTTGGTCGCACCGGATTGCGCGTCTCTGAGATCGGCTTCGGCGGCGCGCAGGTCGGCATCCCCAACTACATGGAGAAGTGGGACCCGACCGGCGAGGCGGAGCAGTCCACGATCATCGAGGCCCTCAACCACGCCCTCGACATCGGCCTCAACTACGTCGATACCGCGCCATCTTACGGCAATGGCATCAGCGAGGAAATCCTGGGCCGCGTCGTCGGAAAGCGCCGCGCCGAGTGCGTCCTCGCCACCAAGGTCAGCGATTACGACGGCAAGAGTGTGATCGAGAGCGTCGAGCAGAGCCTGCGCCGCCTCCAGACCGATGTCATCGACGTCATCCAGTACCACGGCGGCGACTACCCCGCCGACGCGCTCGATGCGATCTTCAACCGCGGCGGACTGGGAGCATTCCAGAAGCTCCGCGATCAGGGCAAGGTCCGCTTCCTCGGCTTCACCGCCGAGCTGCCCTCCGGCGGCGTCTCCCAGCTCATCGCCACCGGCGCCTTCGACGTTATGCAGATTCGCTACAACTTCATGTACCAGGGGCCCTGCGACTTCATCAACGAGCGCGGCGTCATGCGAGAGGCCGAGGAACAGGGCATGGGCATGGTCATCATGCGCCCCCTCACCAGTGGCATCTTCCAGCGCGTCATGCGGAGCGCGTTCCCCCAGCTCGCCGGCGCCGACCTCGAGGCGTTCCTGCTGAACTACGTCCTCTCAAACCCCTTCGTCGACGTCGCCGTCATCGGTATGCGCCGGGTCGACGAGGTCGACCGCAACAACGCTCTCTCTGACAACACCGCATCGCGCCTCGACCTCGCGCAGGTCCACGACCGCTTCTACCCGCGCATATAACCGGGGAGTGGCAGCCCTCGGCTCGGCGCTGCTTCGGAGGCCTCAGCCCCGAAGGCATGTCTGTTGGGCAGGAGCGGAAGCTCCTGTCCCTTTGCGTTCTCTGCGCCTCTGCGGTCAGCTCTCGGCCGTTCCGCCGTTTCCTCGACTCCTCGACTCTCCGTGTCCTCAGTGCCGCGGCGGCTTCGGTGCGATGCGCGACATCACACCGCTCATAGCGAGCATGCGCCCGACCTCACGACGTCCCAGTTTGCGCAGCGCAACCAAAGCCGCTCGGTTCTTCCCTCGCGGCTCGCTCGTGCCGCCTTCCCACTGCGCGATCGCCGGCCCCGTCACGCCGATCAGAGTCGCGAGCTGCGCCTGAGTCACCCCGAGTCCCGCGCGCAGCCTCCTGATCGCGTCGGGGGAGAGCCGGGCTCGCATCACCTCGTCCTCGGCAACCGGCTCGAGTTGGGGTCGTGCCGCGCCGGCGGCCGCCGGCCGGCCATAGCTCTGCTGCAGTGACCTCACCGCCGCGGCCAGACGTGCGACCTCCCGCTTCAGCTCGCGCACATCCCTCGTCAGCGGCTCGTAGCTCGCGCGGCATTCGCGCTTGACGGTCCGCACAATCGCAGAACGAACGGCCTCCTCAGCTGTTCCCACGAGGTTCTCCTTTCAGCACGGTAGAGAGCCGATCTGTGTTCTGTGTCACTATACTTCCGCTCGTATCCCGCCCTCTCCTCCTGAGCCGATCCAGTCCCACAACAGCATATCATGGCTCGCCTGGAATGCAAGTAAAGGAATGCTATCGCTCGAGCCGCTCCCGCGCCGTTGCCAGCTCGGCGTTCGCCTGCTGCATCGATCTCGCGGCCGCCTCGATCAGGTCGGCCACCTCCGCCATCCCGGCCACCCGGGCATGCTCCGCCCACTCCTCGAACTGCTTCGCGTGAGACTCGTTGTGCTCGATCCAGTGCGGCAGCAGATGCGCCAGCCTATCCGCAGCTTCCATCGCCTGCCTCCGCTTCCATCTTCGCACTCACCACCCCGATGTCCACCCTCACCCCGCCTCCTCCGAGCTTCCCATCTCGCCCTGTCCCGCCCTCTCCGCACGCGGAGAGGGGGCTTGCCCGCCGGTCGTCGGGAGGGAAGGGGGTGAGGTCGCCTCCGGTTCGATCTCGGCGCTCACCACCCGTATCTCCCGCCCCCCGATCGCCTCGACATCCTTAGACCCGCACCGGGGGCACGCGACCACCGGCGGAACGAACAAACCTGGCTGCTGCCCCGTCAGCTCGACGGCTAGGCCTTCGGCCGCCGTGGCGGCCGCCTCTGGCGGCCTAGCCACCGCGCTTTCCTCCCCGCACTGCCGGCAGCGCACCGTCACAGGCATATGGGTGATCCGCAGCTCAATGTCGGGCGATCCGTCACGCTCCGCCAGCGCCGTGACCCAGAACCGAAGCTGCTCGTCCTCGATCAGGTTCAGCTCGCCGAGCTCGACCGTGATCGACAGCACCCGCACTGGCGCGTTGGGCAGGAGCTTGTTCACCCCGAGCGAAGCCGAGGGGCTCCTGCCACCGTGCCATTCGGCCGCCTGCCGTACGGCCTGCCATATCTCCGAAGCGATCCCAAACTCGTGCACGACGCGCCCTTCCAGAACAGGCGGCTGCTGCGTCAGCCAACCGCTTCCAGTATCAGCAGCGCATCCTCCCACCCACTGGGTGTCGAGAACGATTCCTCCCCACCGGTCGTGAGACGGCCGATCGCTACCGATTCGGCGCTCCTGGGATCGACCCAGAACGCCTCCACCTCGTCTCCGGCGATCTTGCTCATGTTGATGGAAAAGGAGGCCTCACTGCCGCAATACACCATCGCCCATTGGCCGTCTCTGTGGCGGGCGGCCAGGTTCAGCACTTGCCCCTGGGTTTCGCCGCCGCTGGCGAGAACGGCCTGGTCCGGAACGAGATTCCACCACTCTTTCCGCTCCAGGAAGATCCTCTTCAGGAGGCCCAGTTGGGCAGCGCCAGGCGCATCCAGCGTCTGCCTCCAGCTGGGGAGCACTCGCCAGCTATCATTGTGTCCGTAGGTGTGGTGAGCGCCGGCCAGGTACGAGTAGTAGGCCTGTCGACGGATCCACAGCGGAGTGACATCGAAGCCGTACTCGGAGCCCTGCTCGTAGGCGCCTTCCGCCATCAGGACGGGCTTCACAGGCCTGAGACGGTAGTCATGGGTCACCATCGGGTAGATCAACTCGACTGACGCCCAGGTTTGCATCGAGTTGAAGGCGAGCCACTTTTCCTCGTGGATGAAGCTCGACGAGTAGGGCGCGGGATCCGGCTTGAAGGTCACTACATGACGGCCGCCATCCCCTTCATGGATGCCGGCCGCCAGCTCTCGCAGAACGGGAACGAACTCCTGCTTGGCCTCGGGTGTCATGGACCAGACGATGGTTGGCACATCCCTGTAGCGCTGCGCCACCCACCTCGCCCAGGCCCGAGCGTTCTCCAACGTGATACACGCCCGGTACCGCTGGTGGTACAGCGTCATGGATATGACCACGTCCTTGTCACGGGCGATCTGGACCACCGCATCGACGTTCTTGAAGTATGCCTCATTGGGCGTGAGGGGATTGTTGTCTATCCAGGGCTTTTCCCCGTAGACGTTGGCCTGCGTGCCATCTCCAACGCCCATAAGCATGACCTGCGCAAAGGCAAACCCCGTGCTCCTGGTCTTCTCGAGGATCTCCTCCGCCTCTTCGACTGTGTATTCGCGGAAGAGCTGCCACTGGGTCGTGCCCATCCAGAAGACGGGGTCGCCCTTCTGGCCGACGAAGTACCTGCCGTTCTCACTGACCTTGACGGGATGCATTCCTCACCACCCGCGCGCCTTCGGATCGCGCATCTTTGCTGACGAAAGCTACTGGCTACTCTCAGCCCAGCCCGAGCGCTTCCAGCACATCATCCACCCCCTCGCCGGCCAGGCAGTTCGTCTTCACCACCTTCACGCCGGGGCGGATCGCCTGCAGGTCCTTGATCGGCTGGTCGAGGTCGACATGCACCGCCTCCGCGATGTCCACCTTGTTGAGCACCACCAGCTCGGCCGACCCGAACATCGCCGGATGCTTCTCGATGACATGCGAGCCCTCGCTTGCCGAGACCACTGCGACCCTCGCCTCCACCCCCAAAGAGAAGTACGACGGGCAGATCAGGTTCCCCACATTCTCGATGAACAGCACGTCGATGCCCGACTCAGGCAACTGCTCCAGCGCGCGGTAGACCAGGTTGGCGTCCAGGTGACACATCCCGCCGGTGTTGATCTGCAGCACCTTCTTCGCGCCTCGGCCCATCATCCGCTCCGCATCATGGGTGGTCGCGACATCGCCCGTGATGACGGCAACGCCGCGCTTGGCGCTCAGGCGCTGCACCATCTCGGCGATGAGCGACGTCTTCCCGGCCCCCACCGAGCCCGTCACATCGAACGCCCGGATGCCGCGCTCCCGGAAGAGCTGCCGGTTCCGCTCGGCCACCTCCTGGTGGAGCGCCTGTATGTCCTCATCGATCTTGATCTCGACGCTTCCCTTTTCCGTCGTCTCGAACAATCGCATCTGACTCTCCTCGGAACCTCACCCCCCGTCTTCCAGGCTTCCCGCCTCTGCTGTGATCGCCCCCCTCTCCGCGCGCGGAGAGGGGGAACGGGGATGAGGTTCCACCTTCGTCGGCGCGCCAGTGGCTTCCTCGCGGATACGCCCGAAGGGAGTGTGCATCGGCCGACAGAACGTAGACTGCCAGCATCGTAGCCTACCCCTTCGACGCCATAGGCGGCGAAGGGGCGGGGCGATCCGATGCCTTGCAGGAGGGATCATGAACCGCATAGCACCCAAGTCGCTCGCGCGCCTCACCGCTGCCCTCGGCCTTGTCGGCCTCGCCGCCCTCCTGTCTCTGTCGTGCCGCGCCGCCACCAACGCCGCATCGATCCCGGCGCCCGCTCGCACCGCGCTCACGATTGCCGGCTGCCAGGTCTTCCCACCTGACAATCCCTGGAACACCGACATCTCGACCTACCCGGTGCATCCGGACTCGGTCAGCTTCGTGAACAGCATCGGCGCCGATAAGCCGCTCCACCCGGACTTCGGCACTGTCTACGAGGGCGCGCCCAACGGCATTCCCTATGTCGTCGTCCGCGGGGACCAGCCCAAGGTGCCTGTCACCTTCAGATATGCCGATGAGAGCGATCCCGGCCCATATCCGATCCCCGACGATGCCCCCATCGAGGGCGGGCCGCAATCAGACGGCGACCGCCACATCCTCGTGATCGACGCGGACAACTGCACGCTCTATGAGCTATTCCACTCCTACAAGAGCGCGGACGGCTGGGAGGCGGGATCAGGCGCGATCTTCGATCTCACCTCGAACAAGCTCCGCCCAATGGGCTGGACCTCCTGCGACGCGGCGGGTTTACCGATCTTCCCAGGGCTTGCTCGCTACGACGAAGTCGCGGCTGGATCGATCGACCACGCGCTTCGCTTCACCGTCCATCGCAGCCAGCGCGGCTACATCCTCCCCGCTACCCATTTCGCCAGCCGCAGCGATGACCCGAGCAGGCCACCGATGGGGTTGCGCTTCCGCCTCAATGCCGACTACGACATCTCCGGCTTCCCCCCGCAGGCAAAGACCATCCTCACCGCCCTCAAGAGGTACGGCATGATCGTTGCCGACAACGGCGGCGACTGGTTCATCTCCGGCACCCCCGACCCGCGCTGGAACGACGACGACCTCAACACCCTGAAGCGTGTCAAGGGGAGTGACTTCGAGGCGGTGGACACCGGCCCGATCGTGCACTAGCGAGCAACACTGTTGGGCAGGAGCTTGCTCCTGCCCTATCCGCGCCGTTCCTTCACCTCTCCCCTCTCGCCTCTCACCTCTCTCGCCCGACCCCGTCGGGTTCCGCCGGCCCCTTCCACACACTCCCCCCGAAGGTGCAGACGTATATGCTGTCCGCATCGTTCGGGTCGAATGACACCCGCTGGATATTCCGAAACGGGATCCCCCAGAACGGCTCCCATGTCTCGCCGCCGTTCTTGCTCAGCCAGAGCCCCGGCCCCGGCGCACCTTCCGTCAGGCACATGTACACCCAGTTCGGTCGCTTCGGATGCACTGTGGCTCCGAATGCCTCCGGCCCCTCCCGCCCGATGCGGTTCCACGTCCGCCCACCATCAGTGGTCTTGTAGAGCCCGCCCTGGTTGTTGTTTGCGTCCGCCGCGCCGAGGTAGATCACGTTCGAGTCGCGCGGGTCAACATCGAAGTCCTTCGGCCAGAGCAGCGGGTGGGATTCGTTGATCCACTCCCACGTCTCGCCGCCATCCCGGGACCGATACAGCCCCGGCCCCTCTGCCACGAACCGATCATCGCGCATCAGCGCCGTCACCACACAGAACAGCGTCCCGTCCTTATGCAGGATGAGGCGGCAGGCGCGCATGTTTGTGTCCGGCGCGCCCAGGCCCTGTGACTTCTTGGCCCACGTCTTGCCGCCATCCGTTGACTTGAACACACCCGCCTCGAACACCGACGCGTAGAGCACCCGCACCTCCTTGGGGCTACGCGGGTCCAGGATGATCGACGTCACGGGCTTGCCCGGCAATCCCTCCGAGCTATCTCGCCATGTCGCCGCGAAGTCGTCGCTGATCCCGACGCCGCCCCCCGCCCTCGCGAAGTAGTGTCGCCCCGAGATCACATTCGCATTCGGGATATCGTGCAGATCCGCGAACGCGCCCCAGATCCTCCCCTTCACCGCCGGGTCGAACGCAAGCTCATAGGTCGTGTTCCGCAACGGCTCGTCCCACTGCGATAGCCACGTCTTGCCCGCGTCCTCGGACCGCGCGAACTTGATGTCCGTATAGGCGATGTAATGCCGGTTGTGCTCGTGGGGATCGATGTAGTAGTGCCACACCGTCGTCACCACCAGCCCCGTGTTGATCCAGTGCTGCCCCTTCGCCGGAGGCGCGCCCTCCTCCACGCGTCGCGCGTGCACCGTCCGCCACGTCTTGCCCCCGTCGGTCGTCATCTGGCAGTTCATCCAGTCGCTGGCGATCACCATATCGGGGTCCGCCGGGTTGATCGCCAACCCGCTGATGTTGTCCTGCCCCCAACCCGCCTCACAGGTGATGTAGTTCGGCTGGAGGTTGAACCCTGGATCGCTCGGGACTGCGAACAGCGTTGGCTGCCAGCTCTCGCCGCCGTCATCGCTGCGGAAGACCTGCCCGGGGTCTTCGCGAGCCGCGTACACGCGCATCGGGTTGACGCTGGTGGTCACAAGGAACTTGTACTGCGAGGGCCGCTCGCCTCGACGCCCTGTTACCGCGGTCTCGATCCCGGGGCCCATCGCCTGCTGCCACGTGCGGCCGCCATCCGTGGATCGGTACACGCCGCCCGTGTACCTCCCCTCGGCGATCTCCGCCTCCGTGGAGCAGTAGAGCACGATCTGATCCGCGCGCTCGTCCGACCCCCCGGCGAACGCGAGCACCTGCTTTTGTGGAAGCCCCTGCCCCACTGGGTGCCAGTTCGCGCCTCCGTCCTCCGACACGAACACGTCGTTCCCCGCGCCGGCGAAGCAGCGCCGCCTCTCCCTCGGGCTCGTCTGGTCGATGTGGAACCCGGCGACAGTCCCCGCAACACCCGCGCCGCGCTCCCAGTGTCGGCCACCATCGGTGGATCGGTAGACCCCCTCCCATCCGCCGGCCAGCATGAGGTCCGCGTTCCCCGGGTCGACTGCAAGCTCAATCAGGCCATTGTCCAGCCCGTCCCCGAGCGGCTGCCAGGTCTTCCCTCGATCGCGGCTGACCCGCAGGCCGCCCTCCCACCCATTCGCCGCGTAGACCACGTTCGGGTCGGTCGGATGGAACACCGGCCGGCATCGGGTATTGCCTCGAAGGTACCGGTGGTGGATCATCTCCCACGTGCGGCCGCCGTCGGCCGTGCGGAACGCGCAGCTCATATCGCAGTTGAGCACCATCAGCTTCGGGTCGTGCGGGGAGATCGCCGGCGTGAACATCGCCCCTCCCCCGCTCAGGCCGACGCTGTGCCACTTCGCCATCTGCCGCTGTATCACGTCATCGGAGACCATCCCGCTTCTCCTTCGGCGCTGGCCCGCAGCTCCTGCGCCCGTCGCACCGCGTTCGACCACCGATGCGCCCGCAGCGAGGATCACCAGCGCGACGACCATCGCGATCGCGCCTGCGCTCACGCGCCGCCTCGTCCGGCCGCCCGCTTGCTGCACCAGCAGAGTCATTGCCTCCCTCTCCCAATGCCGTGCCCCATTTCTCTCCGTCCGCATCCCCTCCCTCTCCCCTTCTCCTGGGCCAACCTGAGGCCGGAGAAAGGCAATGTTCCACGTGGAGCATTGGTCCGGCCTTGACCACGTACAAGCTGAGATCCAAGAGGAGCCGGCCCGACAGCGCAATCCCCCCTGGCCGCGATTTGCCAAGAGCCGGACGAAAACATAACGACAGATAGGTTGGTTGCTTACGCCACTCGTAGGAGCGCACAGCGGTACGCCCCTACGAGTGCAAGGAGCGGGTCGCGACAGGAGTGCCGCTCCCGTAGGCGGGCATGGGTCCCTAAGCCCTTGGGGCCGGGATGGCGGCCGCGGAGCGGCTTAGCCACATGCCCGCCCTACAAGCCCCCGCCGTCACCGTCAAGCGTCTGGCTTCTTCCCCTCCTTCGCGCTGGGCTTGAAGCCCGTCCAGAGGTGCTTCCAGGCGATGGCGGTGTTGAGGACGGCGTCGTGCATCACCGCCCGGTCCAGTTCCACCAGCAGGTCTGGGTCGCCCTGGGCAAGAGAGTCCTTGAACGATGGGGTAGCCTTCCCCGTGTAGCCGTACGTGTCAGGCGGAAACGCGATGCAGCTCAGCGCGAATGACGCACGGCAGACATAGACCGTGTCAAGCCACAGGTCCTTCTTCTCCGTCATGGCTGGAACCGCGTTGGATCCGAAGTCGATGTCGAAGGTATTGTCGACGTCACGCGCCTGTTGCAGCACGCCGTCCACGCCCTGGTCGGTCCCCGTCCAGGTGCGGCGCATGCTCGGAGGCAAGATCGTGTCCTCCTCGAATGGGTCACCGATGGCCTTGGCCCAGTGCTTCTCCCACGCCTCGTGAACCTTGCCCTTCGCGTAGCTGGTCAGCACGCGATTGTCGCAGTGACACGGCATGCACGCGTCAGCGACGAAGTGACTCAGCATGAAGAAGTACATCGCCGCGGCCGCCTCCTCGGTAAGGCAGTCAGGGTGCATGTAGGGGCGGAGCTGGGGCTCGCCGGGCAGCAGCTTCTCGACTCCGTCATCTCCGAAGGCGAGGACATCGCTGATGGTTGTGCCCATGGCCATGGCGCGGTTGGCGAGATGCTGACCGGGTGAGGGGTCTGCCTTATAGGGGCGCGCCCACCACTTCTCGTCAAGCGAGTCGTTGCCCTTGAGGTAGGTGCGCATCTGCCGGCCCTCGCCGAGGTTCGAGAGCAGGTCCTTCTTGACCATGGTGAAGCGCTTCGCCTGCTCTCTGCCCTTGAAGGGCGCGAGCTTCAGGACATGGTTGTCCGGCATGGCGCGGGCGCCAGCGCGCCTCGCATCGGTTCGGTCGGGGATCCACGCGCCCACCGAGGACTCTCGGGCGTGCGGTTTGAGGAGATCGACGAGGGTGCTGGTCTGACCCTCGTCCGCCAACAGCGCGATCGCGCGAATGGCGATCCAGGTGTGAGCGATCTGCTCCATCGTCTGCCTCCTGTCGTCAGGTGTGGTACTCCCCACATGGGAGTCCGCTTCGGAGGCCCCCCCGGAGGCATAACTCAGATCGAATGGCCCCCCGTCGAGAGGGCGCTTCGCTGGGGGAAGACGGTCACCTGCTGCCGATCGCGACAAAGCCGGAATGCTGCCAATGGGCAGGAGACGCGTGGCTAGGTCCTTCGGCCCGCCACCCCGGCTGTCCGCCAGATGGCGGGCAGAACCAGAAGCCCCTGCCCTGGCATACCAGAGGATCACCGCGAGGCAGGCATGCGCACCCTACAGAGGGCGACCCGGCGGGTCGCCTCTACGAAGCGGCCGAACGGCTCGTTCCGCGGGTCGCCACGATCGGCCGCTCAACCACCTTGTCGCCGGCGGCGGCCAACCTCGTGTTGAAGGCAGCGGCGAGGGCGGGCGTGTCCTCGACTTTCATGTCGCTGTCGTGGGCGGGGTTGTCGTCGTTCTGCCAGTGCTCGTTCCACCAGGAGAAGCCCATCAGCCGCGGCCAGCGGCCGCCAAGGATGTCATCGAGCGCGGCCCCCGCCCATTGGTCGGCGCCGATCAGGGGGCTGCCCGCCACACACCCAAACTCGGCGACGAAGACAGGTTTGGTCGGCGCCATCGCGCTGACCCGTGCATACCACGGATCCATCTGCGCGCGGAAGGTCTCATACTCCGTGGCGGTCGGCTGCTGCGGGCCGTAGGCGCTGACGCCGATCCAGTCGACAAACGCGTCGCCGGGATAGTAGTTCTCGAACCGATTCCACGCCTCCTCCGGCCAGTCGGTGGCGTTGGGGTGGAAGACCCAGGTGACGTTGCGCGCCCCTTGCGCGCGCATCAGCTTGACGATGCGACGATAGGCGGCGACGAAGCGCTCGGGGCCATCGGGCTTGGTCGGATCGCCGAAGCCATCGACTGTGCCGCCGCCGTGATAGACGCCGTTCCACGGGAACCAGTCGCCATTGACCTCGGTGCCGAACTCGACGATGAGCGGGGAGGCGAACTCCCTCGCTGCACGCCCCCACAGGCGGAGGTTGGTGTCGAGGTCGCCTGCGAGGACATGCTCGATGCTGAATCTGTTGGGCGTGCTCGCGTCTTCCTCGCGCAACATCAGCCGGATGTACGGGACAGCGCCGGTGCGCCGGATCCACGCGGCCGCCCTCCCGGGGAAGCCAGTGCCGGCGTACCAGTTGTGGGAGAAGTAGACCCACGCGACACGCTTCCCCACCGCCTCCTCGTATGACTGCACCTGCGCGGGGGTGATGTCGTCCTCGGCCCCGCTGCTTCCACCCGGGAAGACCCCGTGGTACAGCTTGCCGGCGGGGGGCGCGAGCAGGCGCGCCCGGGCGAATCCGGTGAGGGGAGAGCCGGGGTCAGCGGGCGTGCATCCGAGCAGGCCCAGGGCTATGACGAGGAGCGAGAGGATCGCCGGTCGCAGGACTGGCTCCGTACCTTCGTGAAGCATGGCTGTCACCTCATGGACGTCGCGGCAGCAGTGCCGCTCCTACGGCTTACTGCTCGCGGCCTGGATTGCCTTCGCTTCGTCCCCCGACAGGGCGACACGGAAGCCGACGTAATCGTAATGGAGGTGGGCTTCGAGTCGATGCCGCGCGGTTGCGCGGCAGTAGGATTCGCTGAAGTGCCAGCAGCCCCCGCGCATGACCCGGTACGTATAGGAGACGAGCCGCTCCCGCCCGTCGGTCGGGTCATAGGGGTAGGGCTTCCACTCGCTGCTCACCCACTCCCAGGCATTGCCCGCCATATCGTACAGGCCGAACGGATTGGGCGGGAAGGAGCCGACGGGGGCGGTGACGTCATCCCACGTGTCGCCTCCGCCCGTGCCGGCATAGTTGGCGAGGTCGTGGCCGATCTCACCGGTGGCGGTGCCATAGCGGAACTGCTTTCCGGCGGAGGCGGCGTACTCCCACTCGGCCTCGGTGGGAAGGCGGAGCTCCGCCCACTTGCAGTAGGCGAGCGCGTCATTCCAGCTTATGTCGATCGCCGGCTGGTTGGGCTGGTTGAAGCTGGCGTCGTCCCAGTAGAGCGGCGCGCGACGGTTCGTCTCCTTCATGAACGTGGCGTACTGCGCGTTCGTGACCTCGTAGGCGCCGAGCCAGAAGCCCTCGACCGAGACGCGAGCGACGGGGCGCTCTTCGGGATCGCCCTCGGTGCTCCCCATCATGAACTCGCCGCCGGGAATCCAGACGAGCTGCGAGCCATCGATGGGGCTGGTCATGCGCTGGGGCTCGGCGAAGGCCAGGCAACCGACTGCCAGCAGCGCCAGTGTAAGGCAGATGGCGATGACTCGGGACATGCTATTTGCCTCCCGCAGCGCGGACTGCCGTCCATGTCCCGGAGGTGCTATCAGGAAGGCTGACTACCCCCTTCAGCGTATCGCCCTCGAGTCGCCCGCAGAACACCGCAGACGAACCGCCGTGGGATGGGACATCGAAGCGGATGCTCGCGCCCCAGGTGTAGCAATCCCAGACCGGCTTGCCCTGGTACTCAGCGATGAGCGAACCGTGGGACTCGCGGGAGAGCAGCAGGCCGCCGCCCGTGAGGCTGGATGATGGGGCATCGATCGTCACCCGCCATGTGCCGGCGAGGTCGGCGGGCGGGCGGGCCGCGACCCAGGCGCGCTGGATGGCGATGGGGCGGGTGAGCGTCAGTCGCTGGCCGGTGATTCGATCGCCGTCCACCGTGCCGGCCCAGTGAATCGTCGTGGGCTTGCCGCCGACCGCTATCTCGGCGTCGAACGCGATCTCCTTGCCTTTCAGGGTGGCATTCGTAACCCGGGCGGGCGCGACGGAACCGGTCGAAAGTGTGCCGGAGATGAACTGGAACTCTTGGTTGAGATCGAGAGTGAAGTGGAACCTCTCACCGAACACATCATCGTCCCAGCTCCATCTCCCGCCGACCGGCGCCGGGATGATCCAAAGGTACACCACCTTGCCCCTCGCCTTCGGATGGTGGAGCGTCTGGTCAGGGTCCCAGTCGCCCATCGTGAACGCGTGGGAGATCACACGAGTGCCGGGGCGGAGCTGTTGGAAGAGGCGAGGCCGAAGCTGGAGGTTCACCTCGTTGAGCAGGTAGAGAGTCACGACCGTCGCGTCGCCGATGTCGGCGGTCATGATATCCTGCACGGCGAAGTGGACGCGGTCGCTGACACCCGCGCGCTGCGCGTTCTCCTCGGCCTCGCGGATTCGCTGAGGGTCGAGGTCGAAGCCCACTCCCCTGGCTGCGTGGAAGTCCTTCACCGCCGCCACGACGATACGGCCATCGCCGCAACCGAGATCGTAGACGATATCGCCAGCGCCGACCGCGGCCTGCTGGAGCATGAAGGCGACGACCTGCGGGTGGGTGGGCTCGAACGGCACGTCGAGCTCGCCGGGCGGCGGCGCCACTCCTGCTACTCTGCGAAGTAGCGGAGCTCCTTCGCTACGAAGCACGAGCTGCGCGAGAGCGGGGATGCAGACAAGCGACAGCGCCAGAGTCAGCAGCAACTTCAGTCTCACGCCAACCTCCTGAATCGGTGCGGGTGCCGCAGGCTCTAGCCTGCCCCGCGCGCCCTGGGCCTCCCCTGCCGGACGGCCAGAACGACGGCGCCCGACGGAGCGGTATTTCCGTCGGGCGCGGTGGATAACCTTGTCGCATCACGCAGCGCGGCGAATGCTCACGGCTCCCAGCCCTCGGAGTCGAACTGCGGCGTGGCCGGCTGACCGATCGACAGCCAGAACCTGCGGGCATCCGGCTCGAGCTTGGCGAAGACGGCATCGGCATAGATCACGCTTGCCTTGCGGGCGCCGGCGCCGGTCTTGACCTTGATCCATCCCGGTCCCTCGACCGCGGGCATGTTCAGGGTGCGGTCCTCATCTCTGCTCGTGGTGAAGCTGGAAAGGGCCTCGGCTGGAGCGACGTCGTAGTCATCACCGCCCCGCCGATAGTGCAAGGTGATGTCGGCCGCGTGCAGCGTGATGTCACGATTTTCGGGCTTGTCGATCTTGAAGGTGACCACTGCGAAGTGGTACTTCTCGGGGCTGTTTTCCGTCATGGAGCCGTCGGAGGCCTCGACCTTCTGTAGGAACTTGATGTCGACGATCTTCACCGCGCACTCATTGCTCGGGAAGAACCCGGGCGCGGAGGCGACGGCATAGACGACCGCCGCAGTGAGGAGAATACCGCCTACGATCAACGCCGGTGCGATCAGCCTTCTGCTCATGCAACCCTCCCTCCCACCATAGTGGGCACCGGCCGTGCGCGTTCTCGCGACGGCCTGAGATGCCGCGGGGAGAATGCCACGTCAGGCAGGGGCGTTATAATGTGAGCGAAAGAAGGAGTGCCACAACAACGACATCCACCTCCGCCGAAGCTATGGCACACGGGTTCCGCACGCGGAGAGGCGGCGCGTAATCCCTCGTAGGCGGAGGGGCAAGCGGTCGTGGCGCGAGAAGGACCCCACGGCTCCCCGCCGAACTGAACTGCCAAAGTGGGCGGATCATCGGTGAGTTACTGCGCCGAGACGTCATCCGCTCAGCCCGACCATGGGGAGAAAGGCGAGGGAGATGAAACTCCGTATGTCGACGTTGTCTGTGCCCCTGTTGTTGACCATGCTGCTGGCCTGTGCTGGTCAGTCGCTGGCAGCCAGTGAGCCTCCTGCGGCCGCGGCTGGTGCAGCCCCTGCGGCGACACTGACGGACGGAACGCCCGTTCTGCTTCAGACAATGGACAAGTTGGTCTCTGGCCAGGTAGCCGAGGGCTCGACCGTCCGCTACAGGGTGGCGCGCGATGTCCTCGCGCCGGACGGCAGCATCCTGGTGGCCTATGGGAGTACCGCGCAGGGGAAGGTTACACGCTCGAGAAAGCGCGGGATGTTCGGCAAGGCCGGTCAGCTCGAGTTCACAGTCGACAGCGTTGAGGGGGCCGACGGCACTGCTGTGCCTCTGAGGTCCCAGCAGGCGATGGCAGGCAAGAGCCACCAGGGCACGGTGATCGCCACCGCCCTGCTGCTCAGCGTGTTCACGGTCTTCATCCACGGCCGCGATATCGAGCTGCCCCCCAACACGGAGATCACTGCGTATATCGATCGCGACACCGTCATCCAGAAGCCGCAGCCCGCACCAGCGGGCGGGGTCGCCAGGGGTGAGCCCGAGGAGACCGCCAGCATCTCGGCGCCGTCGGATGGCTCCTCGGCGAGGGCTGGCGCCAGCGTGAGCGTAACGGTGGACGTGACGCCGCAGAACAAGTTCCGATCTCTCGTTCTGTTTGTCAACGGCAAGCAAGTGGCTGAACAGAAAGAGAAGCTCGCTCCGGTAACGTGGTCCACCAAAGGACTGTCGCCCGGGGAGTATGCGCTTACGGTGGACGTTACCTTCACGAACCAGAGGACGGTCAGAAGCGCGCCGGTGAAGGTGAGGCTGACCGGCGACTGAGGACGACGGAAGCTGGACGCGGGGCAGGAGGC
>Ga0315288_10000755_pt1 | contig 41121 bp, 36 predicted proteins | sample YL17G11_20_MG_FD_203454 | JGI IMG/M metagenome (GOLD analysis project Ga0315288, IMG submission 203454) | Sediment microbial communities from Yellowstone Lake, YNP, Wyoming, USA - YL17G11_20 | ecosystem: Environmental > Aquatic > Freshwater > Lake > Sediment | place: USA: Wyoming | collected...
GCGAACAGGGAAACAGCGAACAGGGTGAAAAGCAAAACCACCCCAGCAGATACACGCCGCAGCATAACCGCCTCCTGCTACGATCTTTGGGGTAACAATACGCCCAAAGCGGCAAAAAGGGAATAGCGAATTGCAGTACCGGATGGCTTGGACGGGGCGGCCTTTGCGGTGGCCCTCACCAGGCGGACGCGGTCCGGGCGCGCTCCATCGCGAGAACCTCAGGAACGCTATGGACAGACGGGGGCGAATCGGCTGGTACTCGCGCGGCTATTTGCCGCACTTCGACGGCGGCGCGATCTCACAGTTCATTACGTTTCGCTTGGCGGATTCGCTACCGAAGGGCCTTATCGAGGGATGGACCCTCGAACTCGCCTGCCTTGGCGAGCAAGAAGCGAAAGACAAACTTCGGCGCCGAATCGAGGGGTATCTCGACCAGGGCCACGGCAAGGCCTGGCTGCGAGATGCGCGGATTGCCCGAATTGTCGAAGACGCCTTGCTTTACTTCGACGGGCAACGCTATCGGATGCACGCTTGGGTGGTGATGCCGAATCATGTCCACGTCCTGGCCACTCCGGTGGAAGGTTGGTACTTGCGAGTGATCATCGGCGGCTGGAAATCCCTCAGCGCGAGGCAGGCGAACGCTGTGTCGGGGAGCAAGGGCAAGTTCTGGCAGGAGGATTATTTTGATCGCTACATTCGCGATGGGGACCATTTTGCACGGGCCAGACGATACATCGAAGGGAACCCGGTGAAGGCGGGGCTTTGCGCGAAGCCGGAGGAGTGGGAGTTCGGCAGCGCGCGAAGGCGAGCAGGCAATAGAGAAGCATAGGAGCGCGGGCGTCCCCGCCCGCATCCCGCGAAGATGCGCCCGAGGACGGGCGCGCTCCATCACGGCAGGCGAGGATGCTCGCGCTCCATAACCAGGAGGCGGATGGGGCCGGCAACCCCTCGTTGGGCGCCCAGTTCAGCGATCAATTCCGGTATCGGGTACACCTAAAGACATCGTAACGCGCGCTCGCGCGGAAAGCAGACGCGTCCCGGTTGCCACGCTTCCACCTCGACCGCCTGCCGGCCTGGGCGCCGCGGTCCCCCGCCCCCGCCCGCCAGTGAAACAAGGTCAGCCGCCCGCCTCGACCTGCCGCCAGGTGATCGGCTCAATGGCGGCCAGGCGACAAGGACTCGCGGGCGATTGGCAGGTGATCGGCGGCCTGCCTGCCCAGCTTCCAGGAAGGAAGCGGCGCCCGCCAAGCCGAAAAGAGGAAACCGAAATCCTGGAAAGCGACCGGCCTTGACCGGGGGTGCCACACCATTAAGACGGCGGCGGCCCGTCGGCCTGATTGTGGTCCGTGAGTGCCCGTGCCAATTTTGATTCTTTTATGTCAGGGGGCAAGGCGTCGAAATCGCCCAGGGCGTTAACCAAGTGCCGCAGACTGCGCGCGAAGCGGTCATAGCGGTAAACCACGACGGCATCAACCCGGCGCCGGCGGCAATCCGCCATCAGGCGATCCAGGGGCGGGCGCCGTTCCTTTGAGCCGCTGATGCCTTGGTCTACATACTCGCCAGCGATTTCCCAGCCCCGGCTGTCGCAGTAGGCGCGCAACTCGCCGAGCTGCCCTATTAGCGTCTTGCCGTTTTGCGGGCGTGCGTTATACAACCTGTGGGGTACAGTGCCGTTCATTGGCCAATGGGTGGAACAACATTTGGACTTGACAACCACGTTTGCTATTGTATTGTGCTCGACTTGATTGAAGTGAGCCAATGCCACGGAGCGTCCGAATCCCCCCTTGTGGAGTTCCACAGGAGTCCGAATGCCTGAAATCAATCACCATCCGGTGATGTTCACATTCAGAGACGCGATCTCTGGAGATGCGTTCCTAGCCGGAATCACGCTGTGCGGAAGAGCGTTGATGCTGAAAGAAGACGGGAAGTGGTGGATGTATGGAGTGCGCCCTGCGGCAATCGCCGAAACTGGCGACACTCCACAAGAGACGTTTCTGCGTTTTCGGAACAGGTACAAAGAGGTCCTGTTCGACATCGCAGGCGAACGGAGGACGTTTGAAGCGTTCAAGCAAGAAGTCGAACGCTTCTTCTACGAGCCTGACACAGAAGAAGAGCGAAGATGGGAGGACGCCGTAATCGCTATGCGCTCTGGCAATATCGTCCCGCCCCCGCCGTTCTCTGACTTGCCAAGGGAAGCACCGGAAAACCGTCCCACGCAGATAACGGCTGAGCGGTTGGATGGGGAACACAAGCGTTTCATGCCCAGCGACAATGTGCGAGATATGTATTTCCTACCAGCGGAAGCGCCTGGCCGCTTCCCCGTCGTGGCTTCGGCTTAAGAATGTCTGCTGCTGTATCCTTTAACATCGTATCTCGGATGCTGGAAAACTGCGCCCCCGGATCCCCGGTGCGATGGGCAACACATAGCCGGGTCGTTCAATACAACGGAAAGGTCTACCGGAGCCTGCCAAAACACGACAACATTGAACTCGGGCACATCAGAAAGATGGTTCGCTACCTGCGAATAGACCGCGATTGCGTTGCGAAACACATACCCGATTGTTGACCGACACCGATCATCTCCCTCGGCGCCCAGGCGTGAGGGGTTCGGGCGTCAAGGGGTGACCAGCTTGCCTAGCCGGGTTCACCCTCAGGCCGTGCGCCAACGAATTTCAAAGTAGCCCACTACCCTTAACTCAAACTGACCCACTACCGATCGCCAAACCTTCCTTCGATGTAGACGTTGGTCCGCGCCATAAAGCGCGAAAGCCGCCGTGAGGCGGCTTCCGCAACCCTTCTTTCGAAGGAAACAGGGTGGATGAACTTACACCCCTAGATTAGGACGAAGCTCTATGCCCGTCAAGCATTAGTTGGCCCTGTCCGGACTATATTTGGTTTGTTTTCAACGGCCGGATGCTGAAAAAGGGCTCCAGGGCTTGACACGTATGTCATAATGAAATATGGTATAGAAGATCGTAATTTCGGACAGGTGGGGCTCGTTCACCTGCTCTCCACCTGTATTAGCAGGTGGCTGTCGCGACCACCCACAAGCTACTGATAATAAAGCACTTCGGCCCTGAAAGGTGGCAGCGGCGGTTGGCTGCCCGCAGGGAATGCTCTGCAACGCGCTGAAAACGGGGCACTTGCACGTGGGGAGCGGACGCCTGATAATAGATGCCTTATTGGTCTGTTTTTAGGTCAGCGCCCAGAGGGCCATCTTCAGGCTGTCGCCGAGCTTGCGGTTGAGGCCCAGTGCCGCCGCCGGTTCATACCCGCAGTGCATCATGCAGCGCTCGCAGCGCGGGTCGCGGCCGTAACCGTATTTCTCCCATGGCGTCTGCTGAAGGAACTCGGCGAAGGTCTGGTGATGGCCATCGGTGATCATGTAGCAGGGCGTTCTCCAGCCCCAGGTGTTGTAGGTGGGATTGGCCCAGGCGGCGCAGCTTAGCTGCCGCTCGCCCCTGAGAAACTCGAGGTAAACCGGCGAGGTATTCAGCTTGAAGCGCTTCAGCAAGGACTCGGCCTGGCGGAATTTCTCGTGAATGTCCTCGCGGCCCATGAAGATTTCCTTGCTGCCCACCGCCTGGTAGGAGTAGCCGGGAGAAAGCATGAAGCCGTCCACGCCCAGCCCGTGCAGGTACTGGAACAAATCGCGGATCTCGGCCATGTCGGTTTCTTTGTAGACGGTGGTGTTGGTGCAGACCATGAAGCCGGCCTGCTTGGCGGCGCGGATGCCGGCGACCGCGGCCTGGAATACGCCCTGGCGATCCACGCACATGTCGTGCGTCTTTTCCAGGCCGTCCAGGTGGACGTTGAAGAAAAAGCGGTGCGAGGGGGTGAACTCCCCAAGGCGCTTCTCCAGGAACATGCCGTTGGTGCACAGATAGATGTGCTTCTTGCGCTCCAGGATGCGGCGCGCCAGTTCGCTGATGGGCGGGTAAATGAGCGGCTCGCCGCCGCAGATGGAAACCACCGGCGCGCCGCACTCATCGACGGCGCGCAGGCACTGCTCCACGGTCAGCGACTGGGAGATGGTCTGCTGGTACTCGCGGATGCGGCCGCAGCCGGTGCAGGTCAGGTTGCAGGCATGCAGCGGCTCCAGCATCAGCACCAGCGGGAAGCGGACCTGGCCGTTGGAAAGCTTCTTCTTGAAGATGTACGCGGCCAACGAGGCCGTGAGCGAAATCGGGAATCGCATGTTGGTCAGGTGCCAGGTTACAGGTTTGATACTCCTGGCACCTGGCGCCTGGCACCTGAAACCTTGTTCTGCGCCGTCGCCTGCGCGTGTTCGGCCAGCGCCAGCAAGGGGAAATAGTGCCGGTACAGATGGTAGCGCAGGTAGAAGGCGCGCGGGAACCCGGTGCCGGTGAAGTAGGGCTCGTGCCAGGTTCCTTCGGCGGTTTGCGAATTCGCGAGAAACTCCAGGCCGCGGCACACGCTGGAGGAACCGTAGTCGCCGAAAGCGAACAGCCCCAGCAGGGCCCAGGCGGTTTGTGAGGCGGTGCTGGGGCCCATGCCCTTCAGGTCCGGGTTGTCGTAGGAGTCGCAGCTTTCGCCCCAGCCGCCGTCGGGGTTCTGGACGGCGCGCAGCCATTCGATGGCGCGGACAATGTAGCCCTCGCGCATGTCCTCTCCGGCGGCGCGCAGCCCGCGCAGCGCGAAGCAGGCGCCGTAAATGTAGTTGACGCCCCAGCGCCCAAACCAGCAACCCTCCGGTTCCTGGGTGCGCTTCAGGTACTCGATGGCGCGGTCCACGGGCGTGGAACCTTTCCGGTAGCCATAACAGGAGAGGGCCTCCAGTGTGCGGCCGGTGATGTCGGCGCAGGAGGGGTCCAGCATGGCGTTGTGGTCGGCATAGGGCACGCGGCACAGCACCACGTGGTTGTTGTCCACGTCGAAGGCGGAGAAGCCCCCGTCGGAGCCCTGCATGCTCAGCATCCAGGCCAGGCCGCGCCGAACGCCGACCTGCAGCCGCTCGGGATTCGTGGCCCGGGCGCGATCCAGCGCCAGCAGCACCATGGCCGTATCGTCCACGTCGGGGTAATACTCGTTGGCGAACTCGAAGGCCCAGCCGCCGGGCTCGGCGCGGCGATTCTTCACCTGCCAGTCGCCCTTCCTGGTGGTTTGCCGGGCCAGCAACCAGTCGGCGGCTTCCACCACGCGGCTGTCTTCCGGCGGCGTTCCGGCCACCAGCAAGGCATACAGCGCGATGGCCGTATCCCAGACCGGCGACAGGCAGGGCTGCATGCGCAGCGTCTCGCGCTCCTCGATCTCGAAGCGGTAGAACTCGTTCATGGCCCGGCGCATCAGGGGATGATCGCGCTCGTAACCCAGGCAGTCCAGGGCGAAGATGGCGTTCATCATGGCGGGATAGATGGCGCCCAGCCCGTCGGACTTGCTGAAGCGCTCCAGCATCCAGGCTTGGGCGGCGCGAATGGCCTGCGAACGCAGCGGCTTGAACCACAAGCGTTCCACCAGCTTCAGGGAGCGGTCCACGGTGAGGAAGAAATTGCGCCAGGTCAGGTTGGCCGGATCGCGCGACATGCCCAGGTTCCGCCGGCCGTCGCGAAAGATTTCGTCGATGCCGGCGCCGGGTGGAATGGGCCGGTGCGGGTGATGCGCCCAGACAATCGAAAGCGGCACCAGGATGGCCCGCGTCCACGAAGACATTTCATAAATGCTGAAGTAGGAGAACTCGGGCACCAGGACCACCTCGGGGGGAATGGCCGGCACCGCCGACCACGGGTACTGCCCGAAGAAGGCCAGGTAGATCTTAGTGAAGCTGTTGGCGGCTTGAACGCCGCCCAGCTCCAGGGCCACCTTGCGGGCCCGCTGCAGGCGCGGTTCCTGGGGGGAATAGCCCGCCAGCTTCAGCCCAAAGTAAGCCTTGACCGTGGCGCTGACATTCGGCGGGCCGCCCTCGAAGATGTTCCAGCCGCCTTCCCGCAGTTGTTTCTCGAGAATGTAGGCGGCCGCCTTGCGAATCTTCTCCTGGCGCGGGGCGCGCAGGAAATACTCCATCTGGATGTAGTCGGACTCCAGCGTGGTGTCGGCTTCCAGCTCGCCCAGCCAGTAGCCCTCCGGATAGCGGAGGTCGAGAAGATGGCGGCGGGCCGCTTCCAGCGCCGAACTCACGTTCGGAGCGAAGGAAATCCAGGCCGGCTCGGTGACGGCCGGGCCGAGGCGGTCGAGCGGATTCATACCTGCGCCAGTCTGGCGCCCGGCCCCGCGGGAACGGCCACCAATTCGGGGGGGAGCGCAAACCGAACGTCCTCCTCTATCACTTCGACTTCTTGAAGCTCCGTAAAACCATGCTTCTTGAGAAACGCAATGACCCGCTGGACCAGGTGCTCCGGCGCCGAGGCGCCGGCGGTGAGCGCCACCGACCGCACCCGGTCCAGCCAACGCAGATCGATGGCTGTTTCGTCTTCGATGAGGTAGCCGCGCAGCCCGACGTTGCCGGCCACCTCCACCAGCCGCTTGGAATTGGAGCTGTTTCCGGAGCCCACCACCAGCAGCAAGTCACAGCGGCCGGTAATGGCCTTCACCGCCCGCTGGCGGTTCTCGGTGGCGTAGCAAATGTCCTGGGCCGGCGGTCCCTGGATGTTCGGGAAGCGCCGCCGCAGGCATTCGATGATGCCGCTGGCCTCATCCAGGCTGAGCGTGGTCTGGGTCAGGTAGGCGACGCGGTCGGGCTCGGGGACCGCCACCCGTTCGGCTTCGGCCACCGAGCTGACCAGCGACATGCGGTCGGGCGCTTCTCCCAGCGTGCCGATCACCTCATCGTGATCGCGGTGCCCGATCAGGATGATGGCGTACCCGGCGCGGGCGAACTTCATGGCCTCCAGGTGCACTTTCATCACCAGCGGACAACTGGCGTCGATCACCCGGAGGTTCCGCTGGCGCGCTTCTTCGCGCACCTGGGGCGAGACGCCGTGGGCGCTGAAGATAATCCGGTTTCCCGGCGGCACCTCGGAGCAGCAATCCACAAAGATCGCGCCCCGCGCCGACAATTCCTCCACCACGTGCCGGTTATGCACGATCTCCTTGCGGACGTAGATGGGCGCCCCGTAAGCATCCAGCGCGATGTTGACGATGTCAATGGCGCGGACGACACCGGCACAGAAGCCTCGCGGGCGCAATAGGAGAATCTGCTTCATGCCTTATTTACCATACGATAGTTTACCGCTGATTCATGAATTTCGGGGCGGCTGGTGGCTGGCGGCTGACGGAAATCGGCGGATGGGCCTTCAACTGACAATGCGGCCGTCGCGCATGGCCACGGTGCGGTGGGCAAAGCCGGCGGCTTCCGGGTTGTGGGTAATCATGAGGATGGTCTGGCCGAGGCGTTGGTTGAGGCCGCGCAGCACCTCCAGCACGGCCTGCGAATTCTCGGTGTCCAGGTTGCCGGTGGGCTCGTCGGCCAGCAGGATGGCGGGGCCGTTCACCAGCGCGCGGGCGGTGGCCACCCGCTGCTGCTCGCCCCCGGAAAGCTCAGCCGGGCGATGATGCAGGCGGCGCTCGATGCCCAGCATCTTCACAATCTCCTGGAAGTGGGCCTCCTGGTAGTGGCTGAAGTCGCCGGCAATGTGGCGAGCGACATCGATGTTGCCCTGGGCCGTGAGCGTGGGCAGAAGATTGAAGCGCTGGAAGACGAAGCCTACCTTCTCCTTGCGCAGGCGGGTGCGGCCGGCGTCGCCCACCGAAGCCAGGTCCACGCCGTCCACCAGCACCCGCCCCGCGGTCGGCGAAGTCAGGCCGCCGATGATGTGAAACAGGGTCGATTTGCCGGAGCCGGAGGGGCCGATGACCGCCAGGAATTCACCGGCCTCCACGCGCAGGTCCACGCCGCGCAGGGCGGGCACGTCCACCCTGCCCACGTGGAAGACCTTTTCGAGGCTCTCGACCTCGATGATGTGGTGTAGCGCCATTGGTGTCCTTCAGCGGCCCGCCCCGCCCTCCTTTACTGCCTCCTGCTTCCTGCCTATGGTCATTCGTACGCCAGCGCCTCGATGGGGTCCTGGCGGGCGGCGCGCAAAGCCGGGTAGAAGGCCCCCAGCAACGCGCCGCCAACGGCAATCAGCGAGGCGCGCAGCAGCCAGCCGGGCGTGATCAGGATGGCGAGGGTCCGAAAGTTGTGCAGCACGACGTACCGCAACAGCAGGCTGGCCCCGATGCCCAGACCGATTCCCAGCAGCGCCACCAGCACCGTCTCCCGCAGAATCACGTTGACGATATAACCCTTCGAGGCGCCCAGCGACTTCAGAATGCCGATCTCGCGGGTGCGCTCCAGCACGGTCGTGTACATAGCCAGGAAGATGACCAGGAAGCCGATAACCACGGCGATGGCGATCATGATCCGCTCGAAGGGCTTTACCCCGGGCAGGTTGCCGGCCATCATCAGCGAGGTCATTTCTTCCATGGAGCGGATGTTGTAGCCCGGCAGCATGCTCTTGAACCGCGCCAGCGCCGGGCCCAGGTCCTGCGGCCCGGCGACGCGCAAGTAGAAAATCGATGCCTTGCCCTGGCTGCCGGAGAGCTGCTGCACCGTGGCCAGCGGAACGAACAGGCGGGCGCCCTTGCCGTGCTCGACGATGCCGGCCACGGTGAAGTCGTGCCCCCAAAGCTCCCGCGTGTCACCCACCTTCACTTTGTTCTCCGCGGCGTATACGTCGTCAATCATGACCTCGTAGCCGCCCTGAATCGTGCGGCCCCGGAGCACCTGGAAGCCACCGCTGACCGCGCGGAAGCTCTCCAAGTCGATACCGTAGGCCAGCGTGAGCCCGCCGAAGCTCTGGAAATAGACTGGAGTCACAGCCGTGACGCCCGGCACTTGCCCCAAAACGTCGCCCATCTTGACCGGCATGGTGGCGCTGCTGAGGCCCATGAAGACGGAGGCCCCCGGGGGCTGCACCACGATGTCGGCGCCGATGCCCTGCTGGCGGCGCGCCCCCTCATCCAGCAGGCCCCGCACCAGCCCCACCACGCTGATGATGAGGACCACCTCGATGACCACCGCCAGTATGCTGAGCGCGGTGCGCACCGGGCGGCGGGCCAGGTTGTTCACCACCATTCGGTTGATCATATCGTTTGCCGGCTGTCGCCCGGACAGCCGATGGGCCGTGGACCGTCAGCCTGCCGTTCACATCTTCGCCGCCGGGCGCTTCGGCGCCGACAGATCCAGCAACTCGGTCCCCGGCGGTTGGGTGAGCGCAAACTTCTCGTCGCCGAGCGTTTCGTTCAACTGCAGCTTCAGGACGGTCAGCGCCACGCCGTACTCATCCTTGGGGCGCATGACGGAAATTTTCTTGGGGAACGCGACGCCGCGGACATCGTCATAGTCGTTGTACCGGCTGTCGCTGACGATGTCGCCCGTTTCGTCGAAAATCTCCTGGCGGGCGATCGAAAGGCGAACGCGGTCGAACCAGATGTTGCGGGTGAGCAGCAGGCGGCCGCCTTCCTCGCGCAGCAGGTGAACGATGTAGTAGGCGTTGGTCTCGTCGGTGTCGTTTTCCAGCACCGCCCGCTCGCCTTTCTCCGGCGGCGCAATCACCAGCGCCTCGAAGATGTGCTGCGGCCGCAGGTTCTCCAGTTTCCTGGGTGACGGCTTGTCGAGGTGGTTCTTTCCGACGATGAACTTGTTCTTTACCGGCACGAACAACTCGAAGTCGGTGCCGTTGGACGCCATGTCAAAGGCGCGCGTCCGCACCACCGGGTATAGCCCAAACATGCGGATCATGTTCGGCTTGCGGATCAGCACGTAGCCGCGGATGTCTTTTAACTGGGAGATCTCGCCCTTCAGCACCGTGCCCAGGGTCGGTTCCAGATCCACCGTGGCCGTGACTGTCTGGATCTGCTGGTTCCAGGTTTGAAGGCGTGCCAGCAGTTGATCGAGGGTGGCGGTCTGCAACTTGTCGGTGCTCTTGACACCGGGCCGCACGATCTTCAGCTTGCGGACCAGGCAGCCGGGTGAAAGCAGGAGCGTGGCCGCAAGGGCGGCAAGCAACACCACGCGGTACGCGAGCGGGATGGCGCGGCTCGGCATCAAGACAACAGAGTAAACGGAAACCACCGACCGAGGCAACCCTAACCAACGGGCTGTGGGCTGTAGGCTGTGGGCTGTAGGTCAAACCCCATACGCTGTGGGGTGCCTGCATCGCGTGGAGCCCACAGCCCAGAGCCTACAGCCTACCGCCTCAAGTCAACCCCGCGCCGGTGGTGCTGGTGGTGAGCCTGCCGTGCTTGACGCCCTTGACGCTGATCAAGGCGTCGGCGATTTTGCGCACGTCCGCCGCCTTGCCGCGCACCACCAGCACCTCCAGGCAGTGCTCCTGGTCCAGGTGCACGTGCAGCGTGGACAGTATGTTCTTGTGGTAGCGGTGCTGCATGTCGGTCAGCTTCTCGTTGAGCAGGTGAACGTGATGGGGATAGGCAAGCGTGATGGTGCCCACGACTTCGCGGCGGCCCGATTCCCAGGCAGCCTGCACCAGTTCGTCGCGGATCAGGTCGCGGAACGCTTCCGAGCGGTTGGTGTAGCCCCGCCGGTCGATGTGGCGGTCGAACTTGCGCAATAGCTCCCGGTCGATAGCAACGCCGATGCGGCTCAGATGGTCGGCTGGCATAGCTGGCTCTTTCCTGCGGCCGTGCAGGGGAGTGCGCAGTGCGAAGTAGTTCCCTTATTCCGCATTCCGCCTCCCCGTATTCCCTTACATGGGCCGGTTGGCGATATTATCATCTTTCGTGCCACGATTCCCGAGATCGTGCTACAGTGGCGCGTGCCGCCATGCATATTCCCGACGGGTTTCTATCGCCGGCGATCTGGGTGACGATGGACGCGGCGGCGGCGCCGGCGGCCGCCTGGTGCGCCCGGCGGAGCCGGGCGCAGATCGACGAAACGCGCGTGCCGCTGCTGGGCGTGATGGGCGCCTTCATCTTCGCCGCGCAGATGGTGAATTTCCCGGTGGCGCCGGGCACCTCGGGCCACATCGTCGGCGCGGCCCTGCTGGCGGTGCTGTTCGGCCCCTGCACGGCGGCCCTGGTGATGGCCGCCGTCCTGCTGGTGCAGGCGCTGTTGTTCCAGGACGGCGGCGTCACCGCTCTGGGCGCCAATTTTTGGAACCTGGGCATGACCGGCTCTTTCTTCGGCTATCTGCCTTACTGGCTTTCGCTGCGCGCTGGCGGGCGGCTTCGCACGCCGGCGCTGTTTCTGGGCGGCTGGCTGGCGGTGATGGCCGGGGCCGCCGCCGTCGCCGCCGAGCTCAGCTTCTCGGGTGTGGCCTCGCCGCGGCTTCTGTTCGTCTCCTTGCTCGGCGTTCACGCCCTGACCGGGTTGGCTGAGGGCGCCATCACCGTCGCCGCCGTCCGGATGATCGAGAAGCTGAATCCGAAGCTGGCCGGCCTGGAAGTTAAGAGTTATGAGTTAAGAGGTGGGGCGGACTTGTAACGTGAAAGCGCGGTCAACCATCTTGTTGTTTGCCGGGCTAACGGTGGTGCTTTGCGCCGCGGGCTATTACCTGGCCTCCGCGGCGCCGGACGGGCTGGAGCGCATCGCCATCCGGCTGGGCTTTGCCCATCGGGAGCGCGCGGCGCTGACCGGGCCGCTGGCCGAGTACGAGTTCCCCTGGCTGGCTTCTCCGGCGTTGCGCAAGACGGCCGCGGCGCTGCTGGGCGCGCTGGTTTGTTTCCTGGCGCTGCTCGCCTGGGGCCGCTATGCGAAAAAGTCCAAAGTCGCCGCGCCCTGACCTTGGACTTTGGACCTTGGACCTTGGACTTCAGACATGCATTTGATCCTGTTGGATCACTGGAACGACCTGGATAGCCCGCTGCACCGGCTGGATCCGCGCGGCAAGATCCTGGCGACCGGCGCGGTTGTGCTGTTCCTGGTGCTTTCCACCGGCGGCCTGGGATGGAAGTGCGCGGCGGTGGTTGCCATGCTGGCCGGCATGATCGTGCTCAGCCGGGTGCCGCTCGGGTACTGTTTGGCGCGAGCCTGCCTGGTGCTGCCGTTTTCGGGGTTGGCGGTGGCGTCGTCGCTGGCCGGCCGCTGGCTGCCCGGCGCGTATTTCTCGGGTGGCCTTTCGCCGGAAGCGGCTCTGGCGGCAGTTGCTAAATCCTACGTTTCGGCGCTCGCGGTTATGCTCCTGGTCGCTACCACGCGCTTGTCCGACTTGCTGCGCGGGCTTCAAATGCTCCGGGTTCCGGGAACATTTCTGCTGATCGTGCAGTTTCTGTGCCGCTATCTGTTCGTGCTGTCGGAGGAAGCGCAACACATGAGTTGCGCGCGGCGCAGCCGCGGCGGAGGGAGCTGGGCAAGCGGCGGGTGGCGCGCCGCCGCCGGCTCCATCGCCGTTCTGTTTGTTCGCGCCTATGCCCGCGCCGAGCGCATCCACCGCGCCATGCTGGCGCGTGGCTTTACCGGTGCGCTGCCCGCCGGCTGCCGCCTGCGCTGGTCGCTTGGAGATAGCACGCTGATGGCGCTGACGCTTGCGTTTCTGGCCGCGGTAGAGGCGGCATCGCTGTTTTTGTAGCTGATAGCTCACAATGAATCCCGTCATCGAGGTTCGCAGTCTTCGCTTCGCCTATCCCGACGGCACCCTGGCCCTCGATGGCATCGACGTCACGATTGATTCCGGCGAATCGGTCGCTCTGTTCGGGCCCAACGGCTCGGGCAAGACGACGTTCGTGCTGCACTTGAACGGGCTGCTGGCCGGGGAAGGTGATGTGCGCATCTGCGGCGAACCGATCGGCAAGAGAAACCTGCGCCGGATTCGCCAGCAGGTGGGACTTGTGTTCCAGGACGCCGACGACCAGTTGTTTATGCCCACGGTGGGTGAGGATGTGGCATTCGGCCCTCTGAACCTGGGAGCGACGCCGGAAGAAGCCCAGCGGGCGGCCGCCGCGGCGCTGGAGCAGGTTGGCCTGGCGGGCATGGAGCGCCGGGCGCCCTACCACCTGAGCGCGGGCGAGAAGCGCCGCGCCGCGCTGGCCGGAGTTCTGGCCATGGCCCCCGAAATTTTGGTGCTGGACGAGCCGACCACGGCCCTGGATCCCCCCGGACGCCTCTCCCTGATCGGCCTTCTGAGCCCGCTGCGGCAGACCAAGCTGGTTGTCACCCACGACACCGAGCTGGCCCGCCACGTCTGCGGCCGCGCCCTATTCTTCGAGAAAGGAAAGATCACCTGCGACGGCCCCCTCCAGCAGGTGATCGAGCGCATGCAGTGGGGCGCCGGGGAATTGTGGAGTTCGGATTTCGGATTGCGGATTTCAAACACGGCGGGCGCTTGAAATCCGCAATCCGAAATGGGCTGATTCTCCGTCTGCTCTGTGCCTCTGTGCCTCTGTGGCTGTTCTTTCCCTTCAAATTCTCCCGGAACGATTTCCCGCCTGGCTCGTATAACCAATGGACACATGACGGTACGGGAATTATTCGCCCAGGTCTGGCGCAGTTTGGTGGCCAACAAGCTGCGGAGCTTCCTGACCATGTTCGGGATCGCCTGGGGCATCGTGTCGATCATCCTGATGATGGCCGCCGTCGAAGGGATGAAGATCGGACAGAAACAGGTGGCCGACACGCTGGGCAAGGACATCATGATCGTTTGGGGCGGCGTCACCTCGCGGCAGGCGGGCGGGGAACGCGCCGGCCGCCGCATCTTCCTGCTGGATTCCGACGGCGACCTGCTGCGCCAGCAGTGCCCCAGCCTGGCGGTGGTGACCCCGGAGGAGGGCTGGGGCAACGTGCTGGTCCGCTCGCCGCACAACAGCGGGCGCTTTCTGGTGACCGGCGCGCTGCCGCCCTACGCCGACATCCGCAGCCTGGGGCTGGCCGACGGCCGCCTGTGGAACGACAATGACGAAGCCGACGCCCGCCGCGTCGCCGTTGTGGGCTACGACGTGAAGACGCAGTTGTTTTTTTCTCGCAACCCGGTCGGCGGGACCGTCTACCTGAACAGTTTTCCGTATATGGTCATCGGCTACCTGGCCAAGAAGGATCAGGACTCGAACTACAACGGGCCGGACAACAGCCAGGTGTTCATCCCCTTCCACGCGGCCATGCGCGATTTCCCCGACCGGGCCAGCGGCCGCAAGTACACCGTGGATCAGATTATCGCCACCCCCGCGGACCCGCGCGAGCACGAGCGGGCGGAAGGCGAAATCCGGCGGGCGCTGGCCCGCAGTCATAACTTCGACCCGCAAGACAAGGACGCCGTCTTCATCTGGAACACGGCCAAGCAGACCAAGCTGTTCCAGAGCATGACCGAGGGCATGGGCCTGTTTCTGGGCACGGTGGGCGTTGTCAGCCTGGTGCTGGGCGGCATCGGCATCATGAACGTGATGCTGGTTTCGGTGACCGAGCGGACGCGGGAGATCGGCGTGCGCATGGCGGTGGGGGCCAGCCGCCGCGCCATCCTCCACCAGTTTTTCCTGGAAGCGGTGGTGCTGACGGCGATCAGCGGCCTGGCAGGATTAGGGGCCGCGGTGGCGCTGAGCGCCGCCTCGCGCGCCGTCATCCCCTCCGGCTCGTACTTCGCCGGGCTGGTTCTGACGCCGGGCGCCGGGCTGGTGGCCTTCGGCGCCCTGGCCATTGTGGCCGTGGCGGCCGGAACGTATCCGGCGAGCAAGGCCGCGGCCCTGCAGCCCATCGACGCGCTCCGTTATGAACACTAGAGTTGAATGAACCACAAAGGCACAGAGAGCACTAAGGTCACAAAGTACGGGTCTTCGTGTTTCTTTGTGACTTTGTGGTGAAGAACACTGTGGAAACGATACGGCAGGCTCTGGATGCCTTGCGGCAGCACATGTTCCGCTCGGTGCTGACATTGAGCGGAATTACATGGGGCATTGTCGCCGTCACCATTCTGAACGCTTACGGCGACGGCTTCCACGGCACCATCATGCGCGCCTTCGACGCCTTCGGCAAAGACGTGGTGATCTTGTGGCCGGGCCAGACCAGCGAGCAGGCCGGCGGTGAGCGGGCCGGCCGCCGCGTGCAGTTCGAGGTGGAGGACGCCGAGCGCATCCGCGCCGAGTGCCCGCTGGTGAAAAACGTGAGCCCGGAGATCGTGCGGCGCACCCAGATCGCCACCGAGACCCGCCTGGTGGCCGCGCCGGTGCGCGGCGTCTGGCCCTCTTACGGAACCATGCGCAGCGAGGCCCCCGACTCCGGCCGCTTCCTCAACGACGACGACCTGCGTGAGCGCCGCCGCGTGGTCTTCCTGGGCGATCACGTGCGCACCAAGCTGTTCGGCAATTCCGACCCGGTGGGCCAGACCGTCACCATCAACGGCATGCGTTTCACCGTGATCGGCTGGATGATCAAGAAGGTGAGCTTTGGCGGCTACTTCTCGCCCGACGACTACTGCGTCTGGATTCCTTACAGCACCATGGGCGACCTGTGGAACAACCGCTATGCCAACGTGCTGGTGTTCGAGCCCATCCACGGGCAGGCCGAATCGGCGGCCACGGCGCAGGTGCGCGCGGTGCTGGCCCGCTACCATCGCTTCTCGCCCACCGATAAGCGGGCGGTCATCGCGCACGGCCGCGAAGAGTTCCGCCCCATCGTCGAACGAATCACCATCGGCATGCAGATCCTGCTGGTCTTTATCGGAACGCTGACGCTGGGCATCGGCGGCGTGGGGGTGATGAATATCATGCTGGTCTCGGTGACCGAGCGGACGCGCGAGATCGGGTTGCGGCTGGCGGTGGGTGCGCGCCGCGGCCGCATCCTCCGGCAGTTCCTCTGCGAGGCGCTCACGCTGACGGGCATCGGCGGCCTGCTGGGGATCGCCATCTCGGCCGCCATCGTGTATTCGATCGGGACCCTGCCGCTGATGGGCGCGCTGTTCGAGGACACCACCGGCCGCGGCGACATCACCATGCGCTTGAAGCCCGACACCGTGCTGGTCTCCGTTTTGGTGCTGATGCTGGTCGGCTTGATCAGCGGCTTCTTCCCGGCCTTGAAAGCCTCCCGCATGGATCCCGTCGAAGCCCTGCGCTACGAATAATTGCGGATTTCGGATTCAAGCGTCCGCACGGACCAGCATGAAATCCGCAATCCGCAATCCGCAATCCGCAATCCGCAATTCACCGTTACCCCTCTGGTACCAACAGGAAATCCACAGGGTTTCCACAGGTACCCTATATATAGGGGCCGGGTGGAATGACCACAACTAAATGTTCGGCAAGAAACGGGAGGAGAGCCAAAGAAGTCCCCACAAAACCCGAGGATTTCGGCAGAAACCCGAAGGTTTGCGCTTGACACGTTTCGGCAGGAGGTGCAAGCATGGACGACGCCGCTGGAAGAGCGACTCCCGCAAGTATCGGCTCTGCCAAGAGGGGCTGTTTCGCTATGACGGAATCGCGCGAAGTTATGAACGTGCGCCAGGCCTCGCAATACCTGGGAATATCCACCGACACGCTCTACAAGTATGTTGCGGAGGAAAGAATCCCGGCCTTTAAGCTGGGCAACCGGTGGCGGTTGAAGAAGACTACGCTCGACCGATGGATGGAGAAGCAGAGCGCGGTGAAAGCCGGCGGGGGACGCGCTTCCCGATGACGGCAAGTGTTGGTGTCGGCGGCGCTGGCGCGCGCCGGACCACGTGAGGGTTGACAATGTTCGGAATGGGAAAAAGCAAGCAGGTGGTGGCCCTGGACATCGGCTCCAGCTCGGTCAAGGCGCTGGAGCTGAAGAGAACCAGCAAGGGCATCGAGGTCGATAAGCTGGGGGTGGAGCTGCTGGCGCCGGATATCGTCGTCGATGGTGCCATCGTCGATACCGGCGCGGTCTCCACCACCATCGTCAAGGTGTTCGACGACAACAAGATCAAGACCAGGGGCGTGGCCACCAGTGTCAGCGGCCACTCGGTCATCGTCAAGCGCCTGTCGATGGCCTCCATGAGCGAGGAGGAGCTGTTGGAAGCGATCCAGTCGGAAGCTTCCCAGCACATCCCCTTCGATATCGCCGAAGTCAACCTCGATCACCAGACCCTGGAGACCGACCCCAACACCGGGAACATGGACGTGCTGCTGGTGGCCGCCAAGAAGGACAAGATCCTGAATTACACCAACGTCCTGAGCCTGGCGGGCAAGACGGCGGCCGTCGTGGACATCGACGCCTTCGCGCTCCAGAACGCTTACGAGTTCAACTACGAACCGGCCGAGAACCAGACGGTGGCGCTGTTGAACATCGGCGCCAGCGTGATGAACATCAACATCGTGCGCGGCCGGGTGCCGCTGTTCACCCGCGACGTCAGCGTGGGCGGCATGCAGTATACCGACTCGCTGCAGAAAGAGCTGGACCTCAGCTTTGAGGACGCCGAGCGGGTGAAGATGGGCAAGAGCGTGCCCGGCGTCAGCGACGAAGCGCGGCTGCCGGTGCTCAAGTCCGTCTCGGAAATCATCATTCTGGAAATCCAGAAGACCTTTGACTTTTTCAAGGCCACCGCTCCCGGCGAACACATCCAGAAGATTTATATCGCCGGAGGTTCCGCCCGTGTGCCCGGCCTGCTGGACCTGCTGAAGCAGGAGTTTTCGATCCCGGTCGAGGAACTGAACCCGTTCCGCAAGATCCTCTACGACCCGAACAGCCGGCACGGCGAGATCATCCAGGAGGATTCGCCGCGGCTGGCCGTGGCTGTAGGGCTGGCCCTGAGGAGTTTTGAAAACCTATGATCCGCATCAACCTGCTGGGGTTAAAGAAGGAAGTCAGCAAGAGCCGGATGCCCTCCATCAGCATGGAGGGCGCCAAGGCCACCGCCCTGTTCGTGGTCATCCTGGCCCTGGCCGTGCTCGGACTTGCCGGTCATTACTGGATGCTCAACAGCGAGAAGGTGAGGCTGGATGACGAGATGAAGATGGCCGAGGCCGAGAAAGCGCGGCTGGCCCGCGTCAAGGCCGAGTACGAGCAGTTCCAGAAGGCCACGCAGGCGCTCCAGAGGCGCATCAACATCATCGAGGGCCTGAAGAAGGCCCAGACCGGCCCGGTGACGCTGCTCAGCACTTTGGCCGCGACGGTGGAATCGAGCGGCCCCATTTGGCTGACCAGTTTCGACGCCGACGATAAGAACAAGATCACCATGGCCGGGGTGGCCAACAGCGTCAACACCGTCGCCGATTTCATCACCAACCTGAAGAACTGCGGCCAGTTCAAGAATGTGGAGATCAAGGAGTCGTACCAGGATGCCTCTTCCAAGCAGGTGATGATGTTCCTGTTCTCGATCACCGCGGACGTGGTGGCGCCGCAGTCCTCGGGTGGCGGGCCCAAGTCCTGACAGACAGGCGCGGGCCGGAGTCAGGGTTCAGACAAGGGATAGTGCCATGAAGAAATTCAGCGAGCTTCCATTTGCCGTGCGGTTGGGCATCACGGTCGCCTGCGGGGCGGTCATCGTGCTGGGCGCCGAGTATTTGTACCTCGGCGACATGAGCACCGCCAACAGCGAACTGCGGACCAAGGTGACGACGCTGAAGGCCGAGAACGACAAGCTTCGTCCCATCGAGAAGCAGTTCAAGGACCTGAAGGTGGACAACGAGCGGCTGCTGCAGCAGTTGGCCAACCTCCGCACCATCGTGCCGGATGAGAAAGAAGTGGATAACTTCATCCGCATGCTGCAGGAGGCGAGCGTGCAGGCCGGCATCTACGTCCGCCAGTTCACGGCCAAGCCGATTGCCGCCAAGGATTTCTACGTGGAAGCGCCGTTCGACGTGGCGCTCGACGGCAACTATTTCTCCGTGCTGTTGTTCTTTGACCGGTTGAGCAAGCTGTCGCGCATCATCAACGTCGGCAACCTCTCGATGGCGCCCACCACCGGGAGCGTGAAGGGCGGCTCCCGCAAATACGATTACGACCCGAATGAAACGGTGCTGGCCTCTTGCACGTTGACCACCTTCTTCAGCCGGGAGGAAAAGCCGGCGGCCGCGCCGGGCAGGAAGTAGGGGACGACCATGACTGACCGCGTGCATGCACTCACACTCGGATTGATCGCCGCGCTGGCCGTGCTGCCGGTCGCGGCCCAGCAGAAGCAGAAGGCGGAAAAACAGCCGGCCGTGAAGCAACAGCCGCAGCCCGCAGCCAAGGCCGAGGCGCGGCAGCGCGCCGGCGAGCACCGCGATCCGTTTATCGCCGTGATGCGCCCGCCGAAGCAGGGTAGCCCGCCGCCCGCCCCCACCTGCGGTCCGGGCGTTCGCAGCCTGGTCATCGGCCAGACCGACTTCAACGGCGTGGTCAAAGCGCCGGCGGGCATGATCGCTGTTGTGACCGCCAACCCCGGCGACCGCACCTACTTTCTCAAGGAAGGAACACCCCTGTGCAACGGCCGGGTGGTGAAGATCACGCCGGACGCGGTCGTTTTCGAGGAAGACATTATTGACGTGATGGGGAAACCGGCAAAACGAGAGGTAATCAGAAGAATACCCACCGAAGCGAAATAGCTTTGTGGGCGACCATTTCGTCATAGATTGGCTCTTAGGTTCCACGTTGCCGGCTCCCAGTTCCGGTTTCGCAACCTGAAACCTGGGGTCAAAGAAGTACCCCGAGAGGGGGCTTCGCCGAGAGGCGGAGCAGCAAGGGATCCCGGGGAACTCGATCATGGGTGGGGATGGCTGGCCTGGCAGCGAAGCCGGCTCCCGATGCCGGGCGGGAACGGGCCGCGACAGCAAGACGCGGCAACCCTGTTTCCGCAGCGGGAGCGGCGCTTCCAGTTGCCGTCCGGCTTGTCCCCTTGGACAGGAGTAAAGACGCAATGAAGGTACAACGTCGTTTTCGGTTCCCGGCGGTACTCCTCGCATTGGCGGCCGCGCTGTTGCTCGGCGGCAACCTGGCCTATGCGCAGGACGTTGCGGCGGCTGATCCAGCCCCGCCGGCGGTTGACAACTCGCCCGCTCGCCTGGGCACGGTCCGAGCCCGTATCGGTCCGGAGGCCACCACGCTCACGCTGGAGATCAGCGGCGAGTTCACCTATTCCTCCTCGACGCCTGGCGAACGGCTTGTCTTTGTGGACCTGCCTCAGGTGCTTTCCACCGCCTCCAGCAACAGCCACCTGCTGCAGTCCGGGCTGGTCTCCAGCTACCGGGTGGTGCCCTACGTGCGGGGAGAGCAGCCGTGCGCGCGGCTTGAGGTTCTGCTGAAGGAGCCGAGCGCCATCAGTTATCAGGAGCTGCCCGGGGCGTTGCAGGTCCGGTTCACGCCGAGCCGCGGGCGGGTGCCGGCGGCGCTCACCGCCGCGGCGCCCGCTTCTCCGGCAGCGTCGCCGGAGCGCGTGCTGCCGCGCGGCACCGCCATCCAGCGCGTGACTTTCGCGCGCCAGGCGGGCTCCACCGTGGTGCGCATCGAGGCCAACGGGCCGGTGGAATACCACGCCTTCGCTCTTCCCAGCCCGCGCCGCCTGGTGCTGGATATCCCGCGCACCGAAAACCGCGTGGGCAGCCGTCCCATCCTGGTGGGACTGCCGCCGGTCAAGAACGTTCGTGCCGGCCAGTTCAGCCGCGAGCCGCTGGTGTCGCGGGTGGTCATGGAGCTGGACGACGCTTCTCCGTACAACGTTCAGTTGCGCGGAAATGTGCTGGAGGTGGAATGGAAAGGCGAGCCGGCTGAGGCGCCGGTGGCCGCGCCGGTGAGCCCCGTGCCGGAGCCGCGCGCGCCCGTCGTTGCCGCCGAGAAGCGCGAAGAGCCGCCCGTGCCGGAGATACTGCTCGCCGACAATTTCCTCCCGCCGCTCCAGACGCCCGAGCTGCCTCTGCCGGACCTGGTGTTGGAGCCTCCGGCGGCGCGCAACGCACCCAAGGCGGAGATTGCCGTGCAGGCCGAGAAGCCGGAGCCTGCGCCGGCTGCTCCCATGCCGGCGGCGGCCGTGACGGCGGAAGCCGAAGTGCCGCAGCCGGTCAGCCCGCCGGTTCAGCCGTCGGCGCCAACCGCCGCTCCGGCGCCCAGCCAGGCACAAGGGCAAGCGCCGCCGGCCGCCCCCCAGGCGCCGCCCGCTGCTCCGCCCACTGCTCCGGCGCCACAGGCAGTCTCTCCTCAGCCGGCTCCTTCGCCGGCGGCTGCCGCCCCGTCCAAGTACACCGGCGAGCCGATTTCTGTCAACCTGAAGGACGTGGACCTGAAGGACTTTTTCCGCCTGGTTCACGAGGTGAGCGGCTTGAACATCGTCCTGGACCCCAGCGTAGCCGGGAAGGTGACGCTGGTTATGGAGGATGTGCCGTGGGACCAGGTGCTCGACATCGTTCTCCGCAATAACGGGCTGGACAAGCAACTGGAGGGGAACGTCCTGCGCATTGCCAAGCGGGACACGCTCAAGACCGAAGAAGAGAGCCGCATGCAACTGGATCAGGCGCGGCAGGCCGCCGTCGAGCGCGTCACGGTCATGCGCCCCCTCAACTATGCGCGGGCCACGCAGATGATCGCCACGCTGATCAAGTTCCGCTCGCCACGGGGCGAAATGGTGGCCGACGACCGCACCAACACACTGATCATTACCGATATCCCGCAGGCCATCCCCACCATCGATGACATCCTGAAGCAACTGGACCGCCGCACAGTCCAGGTGGAGATCGAAGCGCGGGTGGTCGCGGCGTCCCGGGATTTCGCGCGCGACGTGGGCACGCAGTTCGGGTTCGGCACCACGGTCACCGGCGGCCGCACCGTCTTCGGCGGCAACATTCAAGGCTCCAGCACCAGCCCGGTGAACACCGGTGCAGGCCTCCCGCCGACGCGGCCGTTTACCTCAGGGAACCCATCCACGACCCCGTCGCTGCTCCCCAGCCTGCCGCTGTTCTCCAATTTCCCGGTGGCCGCGACGTCCGGCCTGGTCCTGGGGCATCGCAGCCCGAACTTCGCGGTTGACCTGGTGATTTCATTGGCCGAGAGCAAGGGCCTGGCCAAGACCTTGTCCCGGCCGCGCATCATCACCCAGAACAATGTCCAGGGCAGCGTGCAGCAGGGCGTCCAGGTGCCGGTGCAAACCACCATCAATAACACCGTGAGCGCGCAGATGGTCAACGCCACCCTGACGCTGACCGTCCGCCCGCAGGTGACCAACGAGGGCAGTATCTTCCTGGAGATCACGGTCGAAAACAACAGCCTCGCCGGTTTCTCGCCGCCGCCGTTCAGCCAGCCGCTGATCAACACCCAGCGGGCCACCACTTCGGTGCTGGTCAACGACGGCGACACCATTGTGTTCGGCGGCGTGGTCACCAACTCGAACAGTACCAGCACTTCGCAGGTGCCGTTGCTGGGCAGCGTGCCGGTTCTTGGGCACATGTTCAAGAACAGCCGGCTGACCACCGGCACCCAAGAGTTGTTGTTCTTCATCACTCCGAAGATCGTCTGATCCGAGGCTGGAGGCTGTAGGCCGTAGGCTGTAGGCTCTTTCGGTTGGAGCCCACAGCCCACAGCCTACAGCCTACAGCCGTCTTATGGACCATCCCGCCCGCCTGGACGCTTTGCGCTTGCGGCTGGCCGCCGAGCGCGTCGAATGCTTGCTGGTGACGTCGCTGCCGAACATTTTTTACCTCAGCGGGTTCACCGGCAGCGCGGGAGTGCTGCTGGTTGACGAGGGCCGCTCGATCTTGTTCACCGATGGCAGGTACGCGCTTCAGGCGGCGGAGGAGGTGCATGGCTCGCGGGTCGTGATTCTGCGCTCGGGAGCGCTGAAGGCGGCCGCCCGCCGCTTGGGCCGATACCGATGCGCGGGCTTCGAGGCCTCCGCCGACTGCCGGACCTGGCGCCAGTTGCGCGAACAGGCCGGCGCCTGCCGGCTCCGGCTCCTGGAAAATGTGGTCGAGCAGCTTCGGCTGGTCAAGGACGACGACGAGCTGGAGCGGATTCGCCGGTCGGTCGCTCTGAATTCCCGCGCCTTTCAGCAAACGGTAAAGCGGATTCGCCCGGGCCTCCGCGAGGTGGAAGTGGCGGCCGAATTGGAATACCACATGAGGCTGCTGGGGGCCGAGCGGCCGGCATTTGAGACCGTGGTGGCGGGCGGCCCGCGCTCGGCCATGCCGCATGCCCGCGCCAGCGCCCGGCGGCTTGGGGAAAACGAAGTCGTCGTGCTGGATCACGGTGCTATACTGTCGAATTACGCCAGCGACATGACGCGCACCGTGCACCTGGGCGCCGCCAGCCGGCGCGCGCGGGCTCTATTCCGTGTGGTATTGGAGGCGCAGCAGCGGGCGGTGGCGGCCGTTCGCGCCGGCGCTGCCTGCTCGGCCGTGGACCGGGCCGCCCGCGAGTACATCTCGCGTCGCGGGCTGGGCCGATATTTCACCCACAGCACCGGCCACGGACTGGGGATCGAAGTCCACGAAATCCCCCGCCTCGCGCGGCGCGACAAGACCAGGCTGCCGGCGGGCGCGGTGATCACCATCGAGCCCGGTATCTACATCCCTGGAATGGGCGGATTCCGGATTGAAGATGTCGTGGTTGTGCGCGAGCGGGGAGCCGAAGTTCTCACGACGACTCCCAGGGCGCTGTTGGAATTCTGATGAACCTGAAAGAGATCAAAGAACTGATCGAGCTGATGACCGAGAAGGACATCTCCGAGCTCGAGCTCGAGCGGGCCGGCGTCCGTTTGCGCATCAGCCGGGTGCGGAGAGCGGCGGTGGAGGCCGGCGTGCCCGCTTCGGTGCTTCCGGCGGCGGCTCCTGCCGTGGCCGCTAATCCCGCGGCCGTTGCCCCCGCTCCGGCGCCTGCCGCGCCGCCCGCCGAACCCCGGGAAGACCTGCACATCGTCAAATCACCGATTGTCGGCACCTTCTACGAAGCGCCCGCGCCGGGCGCTCCCCAGTTTGTGAAGGTGGGCGACCCTGTCCAACCGGGCAAGGTCCTCTGCATCATCGAAGCGATGAAGCTGATGAACGAGATCGAAAGCGACGTGGCCGGCGAGATCCTCAAGCGGTTTGTGGAAAACGCCCAGCCGGTCGAGTACGGAGAAGCGCTGTTCGCCATCCGTCCGTTGAAGAAATAGGTTTTAGGTGTTAGGTGTTAGGGGGGTTGCATGGCCGGAGCGAAAACGATCGCAGTCAAGAGCTACCGTTATGACGAGAAATATTAAGAATCGCGCGGCCAACCCCGAGACCACCTGACACCTAACACCTGGCACCTGGCACCTAGCACCTGGCACCTATGTTTAGCAACGTTTTAATCGCCAATCGGGGCGAAATCGCGCTCCGCGTTATTTGCGCCTGCAAGGAACTGGGCATTCGCACGGTGGCGGTGTACTCGGAAGCCGACCGCAACTCGTTGCACGTGCGCTTTGCGGATGAGGCGGTGTGCATCGGGCCGGCGCGGGCTTCCGACAGTTACCTGAATATCCCCAGCGTCATCAGCGCCGCGGAAATCACCAACGTGGACGCCATCCACCCCGGCTACGGCTTTCTTTCCGAGAACGCGAACTTCGCCGAGGTGTGCGAGACCTGCAAGATCACCTTTATTGGGCCGTCCCCGGAGATGATCCGGCTGATGGGGGAAAAGGACCGCGCGCGGCGGGTCTTCCGCCAGGCAGGCCTGCCGGTTCTGCCCGGCTCCGATGGAGCGTTGAAAAGCGCGGCTGAAGCGCAGGCCGTGGCTGAGTCCATCGGCTATCCGGTCATCCTCAAGGCTGTGGCCGGGGGCGGGGGGCGCGGCATGCGCGTCGTTCAGAACGGTGCAGAACTGGCGGCGGCCTTCGCCGCGGCGCAGAACGAGGCCGGCCTGGCCTTCGGTTCCGGCGATCTTTACGTCGAGAAGTTCCTCCCGCGCCCGCGGCACATCGAGTTCCAGGTGCTGGGCGATGGTTCGGGCCGCGTCGCGCACCTGGGCGAGCGCGAATGCACCATCCAGCGGCGCCATCAGAAGCTGCTGGAGGAATCTCCCTCGCCGCGGCTGGGCCCCGTGCTTCGCCACGAAATCGGGTCGCTGGTCATCGGAGCGCTGGAGCAGATCGGGTATGGCAGCGCCGGCACCGTGGAATTCCTCATGGATGAGGATGACGGCCGCTGGTACTTCATCGAGATGAATACCCGCGTCCAGGTCGAGCACCCGGTCACCGAGATGGTCACCAACATCGACCTGGTCAAGAGCCAGATCCTGATCGCCGCGGGAGAGCCGCTGGATTCCGTCCTGCTGGGCTCGCTGGATGACGGCAACGGCGGCGTCGCGCTGCACGGGCACGCCATCGAATGCCGGATCAATGCCGAGCATCCGCAGACCTTCATTCCCTCGGCCGGGCGCATCACCGCCTTCCACACCCCGGGCGGGACCGGCGTGCGGGTGGACACCGCCGCCTACAGCGAATGCGTGATCTCTCCCTATTACGACTCGCTGGTTGCCAAGCTCATAGTGCGCGGGCGCGACCGCGCCGAAGCCATCAGCCGCATGTCCCGGGCGCTGGGAATGTTCATCATCGAGGGGATCGACACCTCCATCCCGCTGCACCAGCGCATCATGGCCGACGCTGATTTCCGCGCCGGCCGCTTCGACACCAACTTCATCCAGCGCTTCGCCCACCCCGCCGCCGGCCGTTACCCTCAGTGAATCTCGCGCAACAGTAATGACAAGTCTTGTAGCGGCGGCCTTCAGGCCGCCATCTGTTTGGCGCGCAGCAGGCGTAGCGATCCGGAGACGGCCGCCACACTGCCGGAGGGAACGGGACTCAGGCCCCGGCGCCGGTCCCGGTCGTGGCGCCGGCCGGCAGCGTGAGCGTGAAGGTGGTGCCGGCGCCCGGCTCGCTGGCCACCTGGATCTTGCCGTTGTGGTTGACGATGATCTTGTGAACCAGCGCCAGGCCCAACCCCGTCCCGGCGCTTTTGGTGGTAAAGAAGGGAATGAAGACCCGTTCCAGATTCTGCTTCTCGATGCCTGTGCCGTTATCGCGAAAGGCCAGGCGCACCACGGGCCCGGTGTCGCCCCGCTCCAACTGACCCTCGACCCGCATCAGTCCCTGCGGGCGGCCCGCCTCGGCAATGGCCTCGCAGCCGTTCCGGATCAGGTTGACGAAGCACTGGCGAAGCAATGTCTGGTCGGCCACCAGCACCGGGAAATTGCCGCTCATTTCCAGGCGCGTATTGGCGAAATCCCCGCGCTGGATCGTTTCCTCGAAACTGGTTTCGATCAGCTCCCGGGTGGAAACCTCGCAGGCCACCAAGTTCATGGGACGCGAGAAATTCAGGAAGTCGGTGACGATCTGCGTCAGGAACTGTGTTTCGGCGACGATGCGCGCGGCATGCTGGCGGGCGCCCTCCACGGTGTCTTCACCTTTGATCAACTGGGCGTAACCGGAAATCGTGGCCAGCGAATTCTTGAATTCGTGAGCGATGCCGGCCGACATCTCGCCCAGCGCGGCCAGGTTCTCCTTCAGGCGGACCTGCTGCTGGAGGGCGGTGATTTCGGTCAGATCGGTGAGCAGGCAGATGGCGCCGCCCACCTGGCCTTCGCTGCGGATAGGCGAAATGCCAATGCCCAACACCTTGTTCTCGCCGCTGGGGGCGAAGTAGCTGACGGTCACGCGGCGAAACGTCTGGCCGCTGGACAGGCAGTCCTCGAAGTTCTGCACGATGGGCGGCGCGGCGGCGGTGCCCGGCGGCGTAAAGACCTCGCGGAAGCGTCGCCCCAGCAAAATCTGGTGGCCCAGCACGGCCTTGGCCGCCGGGTTGGATTCGGTGATGATGCCCTGGGCGTTGGCCACCAGCAGGCCCGTGGCCATGTCCCGCATAATGGTGGCGCTCAGTTGCTCGCTTTCCTCGGCGCGCTGCCGTTCGGCGCGGTGCAGCCGCTCCAACTCCTTCTCCTGCTCGCGCAGGCGCTGGATGACGGCCTGTACCGCCGCCATGGCCAGGGCTGAGTCGCCCCCCGCCGCCCGCGGCGTTTCTTTCCAGGGAGCCTGTTCGCGCAGTCGCCGGAGACCGCGCCCCACCAGCCACAAGAGCAGCACGCAGACGGCCGCGGTGAGCCCGAAGGCCGTCAGCAGCTTCCCGAATAGCGCCACCCGCTCCGGCGGCGCCTGCTGAAACTGGATCACAAGACTGAGAGGTACCAACGGACCATCTCCTGCCCCCACAAAACAGAGATGACTGCCGCCAGCGCGAGGGCTGTGCCAAAGGGCAGCCTATACACTTGCATGGTGTAGTGGAAAGACCCGAGCAGGATTCGCTTCAGACGTTGGCGCCTGGTGCGGCGTCGCCTGGAGCGCCCCTCGTTGCGGATCCGGCGCATCATGAAGAATGCCCAAAGTGGCAGACTGATCACAGTACCCATGACCGATGCGACAAGAACAGTCAGGACAGCAAGCCAGAATCCCAGAAACGTGCCCACCATCGCTATCATCTTTACGTCGCCCAGACCCATACCCATCCGATGTCTGGCGGCGAAGTAGAGTAAGCCCACGGCCCACAGCCCCAAGGCTGCGGCGAGGGCGCCGAATGCGGAGTCGGCGAGCGACAACAATCGCCAGTACCCGGGATCAAGCGCTGCTGGGCCGGCAAGCCACTGCGCTGGACCGCCGGGGACGGGCACCACCAGGCTGAAAAGAAGACCCACGGCCATTCCGGGGAAGGTGATGGCATTGGGCAGCAATCGGACGTCCAGATCAATGAAGGCGAGAGGGATAGCCAGACTGACAAAGATCGCATACTTCGCAAAGTAGGCCGTTGGTCCGAATTCCGACGCCAGCAGCACAAATGCAACGCCGGTCAGCAACTCAATCGCAAAATACCGCGGGGAAATCCTGGCCCCGCAGTGCCGGCAATGGCCCCGCAGAAGGATGTAGCTGAGGAGAGGAATATTGTCATACCAGGCGATCTGCCGGCCGCAGGCCAGGCAGTGCGAGCGCGGCCGTACGATGGACTCCTGGCGCGGCCAACGGTAAATGACCACGTTAAGGAAACTGCCGAAGACCAGCCCGAAAAGGAATGCGTTGAGTATAAGCACGGTAGTGACAAGTGACGAGTGACGGGCGACGAGCGACAAGCAGAGGGCTACTTATCACTCATCACTTGCCACTGATCACTTTCTTGTAAACGGCCTCGCTGCGTCCGGCCATTATATCATCCGTGGCCTCGGCCTCGACGAATTGGCGGCCACGGCGGCCCATCTGCTGTCGAGCGGCCGGCGCGGCGCAGGCGGCTTCCAGCGCCGCGCCCACTTCCTCGGCCGTGTTCCGCACCAGCCAGCCTGTTTCGCCCGGCCGCACGATCTCAGGCAGGCCGCCGACGTTGCTGGCAATGACCGGGACACCATGCGCCAGGGCCAGGAGCGCCGCCGAGCCCAGCCCCTCGCTTTCAGAGAGGTGAACGAAGACATCCAGGCTGAAGAGCAGCGGGGAGATATCGCTTTCCGGTTCGAGAAAGCGAACGTTGTCCGGACACTCCCCGGACAACGCCGTTCCCGTATCCGACGAGGCGATCAGGACCCGGAGCCGGGGCTGGCGCCCGGCCGCTTCCAGCAGCGGCGCAAGCGGTTTTTCCTGCAGAGCGGTGATGGCGCCGGCAACGAAATCATCATCGCGGAGGTCCAGGCGGCGGCGAAAGTCAGCGCGCACACCCACCGCCCTGGCAATATCCGGCAGGGGCACGCCATCGAGGACGACCGTGATCTTCTCCACCGGCGTCCCGGCGGATTGCAGCCCGCGCGCCACCGAGCGCGAGACCGCGATGTAATGGTCCGCGCGCGCATACTTCCAGCGAGACAGCCAGCCGCGGCCGATGGGGAAAGCGACCCGCCGTGAGATCACCAGCGGCTTCCCGCCCTTAAGCGCGGCAAGGGTGTGGGCCCGGGCGTCGTGGGCATGGACTACATCGGCTTTGGGCAGTGGCGACCACCAGCGCAGGGGCCGGGCCGCCAGGCCCGCCAGGCGAGCGCGCTCCAGCAAGGGATAGCCCGAGGGCGCCAGGATTTCCTGCGCATGGCCCCGCCGGCGGAGCGCCTGCGCCAGCAGCAGCAACTGCCATTGTCCGCCGCGCATCTCGCGCCCGGTATCGATGTGCAAAATCCTCATGGTGCAAGCTGTCAGCCATCAGCTATCAGCTTTCTTCGGTCCGGCTGACACCTCGGTGTTTCCCGGTGGTGCGCTGCCTGCCTGCGGCTTTGGCTGATAGCTGACAACTGATGGCTGAAAGCTTTCCAGCGTTTTCGCCCACTTCAGAAAGACGTACCAGGCGGCCATGGAGGAAATCAGCAGGCCTTGGTAGCCGTCGCGAAAACCCTGCTGGAACAGGTACGTGCGCAGAAACGTCCAGGGAGGAGCCAGCAGCAGGCGGGCCGGGCCCGCCCGGCGTCCCTGTGCCCGCAGCTCGTGCGCGGCCAGCGTCGTGTAGCGGTCCAGCGTGCGCAGGTGCCGGCTGAGCGCATCGCAGGTGTAATGCAGCAGGTCGCCCCGCAAGGTTTCGACCGGGCCGGCGACTCGGACGCTCTCATGCACGTAATCGCCCTGCCAGGCGCCCCGTCGCCGGTCGTACAAGCGCAGTTTGTAATCGGGATACCAGCCGGAATGCAGGATCCAGCGGCCCAGGTACTGCGCGCGCCGCGGCAACCGGTAGCCGGCGGCGCCCGGCTCCCCGCGCTTCAGCCGCATGATTTCGGCCGACAGCGCCTCGGTCAGCGCTTCATCGGCATCGATCGAGAGAATCCAGTCGTGCGAGGCCCGCGCGGCGGCGAGGTTCTTCTGCGCCGCGTATCCCGGCCAGGCGTTTTCCACGACGTGCGCGCCGTAGCCGCGGGCAATCTCGCGCGTCCGGTCCGTCGAGCCGCAATCGACGACAACGATCTCGTCCACGCAGTCCAGCGAATCGAGCGCCCGCGGCAGGTTGCGCTCTTCATTCAGCGTGATGATAGTCGCCGAAATCTTCACGGGGTCAGCCCGCGCTAAAGCTCGAGGACCGCCCGCAGGGCGGAAGCCACTTCCGCCATGTGCGGATGTTCGAGCTGGCCAATTATCTTGATAACCCTTCGCTTGTCCACGACGCGGATTTGTTCGCAAAGCAGAACTGAATCCCGATCAAGCTTCCCGCTTTCCGCGGAGACGAACACATGGGAAGGTAACAGCACACGGCGAATTTTCGTTGTGAAGGGCGCGATAATGGTGTGCGGGCTGACCACGTTGGCGCGATCAGCTTGGAGAACCAGTGCTGGTCGCACACCAGACTGTTCAGTGCCGATGACAGGGTTCAGATCGCAGAGGACTATGTCTCCCCGCCTTACCGTTACCACCGGATCTCTCCACGAGCGAGGCGCTCCTCGTACTGCTCAAGGTTTCTCAGATAGTCGGAGATATCCGACTCCGCTGTATCCAGCGCGTCGGCGACTCCGACCCATTTCGTTCCTTCAGCCCTGGCCGCCTTAGCTAGCAGGAAATCGATAAAATCATTCACTTCCTGAGCCAGAGGCTCGGGAAGCAGCCGAATCTTGGCCCGCGCAGCCTCATGGACCGTCATTGCTTCCTCCGCCGATTGCCTCTCCGTCCTCATTATACAATCCGCAGATTCCGCAGATTGACGCAGATTTGACGTGAAATCCTTGACATCTGCGCAATCTGCGGCTGCGGCTCCCTGGTTATTCCAGCACCGCGCGCAGGCGGCCGGAACCGATCAGCGCGGCGGCCGCGTCCAGGTCGGGCGCCAGGGGGCGGTCGGTGGTGAGCCGCGGAGAAACCGAGCGGATCAGCTCGCAGGCGCGGCGGCCACGCGGCCCCGTGCGCAGAGGCGCGCGGTAATCGAGGGCCTGCGCCGCGCACAGCGCCTCGGCCGCCAACACCAGGCAGGTATTGCGCGCCACCTGCTTCAGCTTCAAGGCCGCGCCCATTCCCATGCTCACGAAGTCTTCCTTGTTCCCCGAGGTGGTGATGGAGTCGGCCGAAGCCGGATGGGCGAGCACCTTGTTCTCCGACACCAGCGCGGCGGCCACCACCTGCGGGGTCATGAAGCCGGACTCCAATCCGGGCTCGGACGCCAGGAATGCCGGCAGTCCCTCGTTCAGGAACGGATTCACCAGGCGCTCGGTGCGCCGCTCGGAGATGCCGGCCAGCGTCTGCAGCGCGAGGGCGAGGAAATCGAGCGCCAGCGCCACCGGCTGCCCGTGAAAATTCCCGCCCGACAGCACTTCGCCGACGCCCGGGTCCACCGCGAAGATCAGGGGGTTGTCAGTGGCGCTGTTCAGCTCGATCTCCAGCACGCGACGCACGTGGGCCACGGCATCGCGCGCCGCTCCGTGGACCTGCGGCATGCAGCGCAGGCTGTAGGCGTCCTGGATGCGGGGGTCGGCTTCCAGGCTGCGGTGCGACTCGCGGATCTCGCTGCCCTCGTTCATCTGCAGCAGATTGCGGGCGCTCTGCTGCTGGCCCGGATGCGGGCGGACGGCGTGGATGCGGGCGTCGAAGGCGGCCGGGGTGCCGCGCAGGGCGTCCAGCGTGAGTCCGCCGATGACATCAGCGGTATCGGCCAGGATTTCCGCCTGGCGCAACGAAATCAGCCCGAGCGAGAGCATCGCCTGGGTTCCATTCAACAGTCCCAATCCCTCCTTGGCCTGCAGTTCAATGGGCGCCAGGCCGGCGGCGCGCAAGGCCTCCCCGGCCGGCATCCGGTTGCCCTCGTAGAGCGCTTCTCCCTCTCCCATCAGCGCCAGCGCCAGGTGGGCCAGGGGGGCCAGGTCGCCGCTGGCCCCCACCGAGCCGCGCGAGGGCACAACGGGATGAACGCGCCGGTTCAGCATTTCGCACAGCAGGTCCACTACCGCTTCCCGCACGCCCGAGAAGCCGGCGGCCAGCACGTTGGCGCGCAACAGCAGCATGCCCCGCGTCTCGGCTTCCTCCAGCGGCTCGCCAACGCCACAGGCGGTCGAGCGCACCAGGTTCACCTGCAGCATGCGCAACTGCTGGTGGCTGATGCGGCGGTCGCTCAACTGGCCGAAGCCGGTGGTCACACCGTACACAATCGCGCCGCTGTCCACCAGGCCCTCAATGACGGCACGCGAGGCCGCGACCCGGCGACGCGCTTCCTCGGCCAGCGCCACCGCCCGGCCCTCGAAGACCACCTGGTGGAAGGAGTCCGTGGAGAGAGAACGTCCGTCGAGCTGCAGCGTGCTCACATCCGCATCTTAGCGCAGAAAGGGGTGCCACAGAGGTATCGACCGCCCACCGTGCCGACGGCCGCACTTAAGGCCTCGGAGGGCGCTGCTACTGTTCCTTCACGGACGTTCGGCCCGGTCGTCGTTTTGCGTCGAATGAGAGCCCGCCAGGCCCCGCAATGAACAGAAACAGGAGAGTGCACAAACGGCGATGCGGATCAGCACGATGCTTCGTGCCTGTGTTCCCGAAGCGTTGAACAGGAGTCCGGCCATCTCTCACTCTCCATGTCGCCGGTCGCGGCCGCGACCGCCAGCCTTGCGCCCAGGTTCGCGGCAAGTAGCGGGGTCATCGCGGGGCGAACTGGTCCCGATCGTAGATGCCGAGCGCCTTCTGGCGTGTGAGCATTCGCGCATCTGGGCATCACGAACGTCACGCCGCTTGTCTACTGAGGACATTATAGTCCATAATCGATATCGGAGATCGATATATCAGCGTGAAGCGAGGCGGCCCCAGTGCGCAGGACGAACAGCAACTGTACTCGGGCTTGATCCGTCTACATATTCTCCACCATGCCTGCCGGGAACCGGTCTTCGGATTAGGGATGATCGAGGAACTGGCGGGGCACGGGTACCGGCTAAGCCCGGGCACCTTGTACCCGTTACTGCACGGATTGGAAGCAAAGGGCCTTTTGCGCTCTCGGAAACGGCTTCAGGACGGGCGCATCAGGCGGGTCTACACCGCGACGGGTCCGGGCCGCAAGGTGCTGGCGGCGGCCAGAGAACGGGTCAGGGAACTCTTCGGCGAATTATTCGAAGAAGAACAGCAAAGGAATGCATCGGGTTCGCGTTGAGCGGAACACTGTGCTCGTGTGGTCGCCAAAGCTGAGGATACCGGGCACACTCGGTGTTCGAGAAGGGAAGGGGACAAGAGGGATTCCCAACCAGCCGTGGAGAGAAGGGTCTTAGTCAGATGAAGACGGTTTTCCTGGGCCTTCTGATACTGCTTGCAGTCGGAGCCAGCGGCCTTGAGGCGGGACAGGCGCCTGGGGGCCAACCGCCGGCGGGTGAGGCGCTCACCGTTGAGAAGGCGGTCGAGATGGCACTGGCCAACTATCCCGCCATCCGTGCCGCCCAGGCGCAGGTATCGGCAGCGGGCGCGGGCATTGAACTGGCGCGCACCGCCTACCTGCCGCGCACCGACCTGCTTTGGCAAGCCAACCGCGCCACACGCAACAACGTCTTTGGGCTGCTGCTTCCGCAATCGGTGGTTCCGCCCATTTCCGGCCCGGTTCTAGGCGCCAGCTCGCTTTCCGACACCGTCTGGGGAACCGCGAGCGGGGCCTTGTTTTCCTGGGAGCCGTTCGATTTCGGGTTGAGGCGCGCCGGCGTGCGAGTGGCTGAAACCGCCCGAGACCAGGCCAGCGCCGAGCTGGCCGTCACCCGGCTGGACGTGGCTGCCGGAGCCGCCGACGCCTTTCTCACCTTGCTGGCTGCCCAGGAACGGGTGCGTGCCGCCCGGGCCAATGTCGATCGGACAAAGGTCTTTGCCGATTCGGTCGGCGTGCTGGTCAACAACCAGTTGCGGCCCGGCGCTGAGGAGTCGCGCGCCCGGGCGGAACTGGCGGCGGCCCAGACCGGCCTGATCCAGGCCGAGCAGGTCGAGCAGATTGCCCGTGCGGCGCTGACGCAGGCCATGGGAATCGCCGGAGCAAGCGTGCAGGTGGCGCCCGGCCCCCTGCTGCGCCTACCGGAGCAGGCCCCGGCCGCGCCCCAGTTCGCTCTGCATCCGCTGGTGCGGCTTCAGACACTGGCCGTCGATCTGGCACGGGCCCGCGAGCAGGTGCTGGCCCGGTCGTTCTTTCCCCGGTTCAATTTTCAGTCGGCGATTTTTGGCCGCGGGACCGGCGCGAAAACCGACGGTCGGACCCTGGGCGGGCTGAACGGCTTGGCGCCGGATACGCCGAACTGGGCGGCCGGCATCACCGTCACGTTTCCGATTTTCGACTACGCCTCGTTGCGCGCCCGCAAGAAAGTCGAAACCTTCCGCGAGCAGGCGGAATCGGCGCGCTACGATCAGTTGCTCCAAAACCTGACCGCCCAGGCCCAGAAAGCGCGCGCGCTGATCGACGGCGCCCGCCGCATCACCGGCAATACCCCGCTGCAACTGGAAGCGGCGGGCGCCACCGAGCGGCAGGCGCGCGCCCGCTATGAAGCCGGTCTGGCCACCGCCGTGGAAGTCGCCGAGGCGCAGCGCCTGCTGGCGCAGGCCGAAGTGGAAGACGCCCTGGCGCGCCTGGGTGTCTGGCGTGCGCTGCTGGCCGCCGCCGTGGCTGGCGGTGATTTGGAGCCGTTCTTGAAACAAGCGCGCGCAGTGCCGTGACGAGTGACAAGTGACGAGTGACAAGCGCAGGGCAGCCGGCAACCCATTACTTGTCACTTGTCACTAGTCACTCGTCACTAAGGGGCAATCATGTGGCTGGTTCGCGGCGCTCTGCGGCGCCCCATTACGATTCTGGTTGTCGTCGTTGCCCTGGTGCTTGGCTCGTACCTGGCCATAAACCGGATGGCGGTGGATATCTTTCCGAATTTTGGCCTGCCGGTGATTTACGTGGCCCAGCCTTACGGCGGCATGGATCCGGCGCAGATGGAGGGGTACGTCGTCTCCTACTACGAGTATCACTTCCTCTACATCGCCGGCATCGAACACGTGGAGTCGAAGTCGATACAGGGCGTGGCCCTGGTCAAGCTCTTCTTCCATCCCGGCACCGACATGTCGCAGGCGCTGGCGCAGACCGTTTCCTATGTGAACCGCTCGCGGGCCTTCATGCCGCCGGGAACTGTTCCGCCGTTCGTCATGCGTTTCGACGTGGGCAGCGTGGCGGTCGGGCAACTGGTGTTCTCCAGCGAGACACGGTCACTGGGCGAAATCTCGGACCTGGCGCTGTTCCGGGTGCGGCCGGTGTTCTCGACCCTGCCGGGCGTTTCCGCCCCGCCCCCCTTCGGCGGAAACCAGCGTACCGTGGTGATTCGCGTGCAGCCGGAGCGCTTGCGGGCCTACGGGCTGTCGCCCGAGGACGTGGTGAAGGCGGTGGCCGCCGGCAACACCATCATGCCCGCCGGCACGGTTCGAACCGGCGACCTGGCGCGGATGGCGCCGGTCAACGCCGTGGTCAACGACATCCAGGAACTGCGGAACATCCCTATCCGGACGGGCGCCGGCCCGGCCGTGCTGTTGCGCGACCTGGGCACGGTGGAGAACGGGATGGACATCCTCACCGGCTATGCCCTGGTCAACGGCAAACGCGCCGTCTACATTCCGGTGACCAAGCGCGCCGACGCTTCCACCCTGGCGGTGGTCAAGCAGGTGAAGTCGAACCTGCCGCGCATGCAGGCCATGATCCCGGACGACATCAAGATCCGTTTCGAATTCGACCAGTCGCGCTACGTGCTCAATGCCATCCACAGCGTGATCGCGGAGGGTCTGCTCGGGGCCTTGCTGACGGGCGTGGCGGTCCTGCTGTTCCTGCGGAACTGGAGAAGCGCGCTGATCGTGGTGACAACCATACCGCTGGCGCTGCTGTCCTCGCTGATCGCCTTGTGGATTGCCGGCCACACCCTCAACATCATGACGCTGGGCGGGCTGGCGCTGGCCGTCGGCATTCTGGTGGACGAGGCCACCGTCACCATCGAGAACATCCACACCCACCTAGCGCGAGGCAAATCGCGGGCCCGCGCCGTTCTGGAAGCCAGCACCGAGGTGGCGGGGCCGCGGCTGCTCGCCATGTTGAGCATCCTGGCCGTCTTCCTGCCCTCCTTTTTCATGGCTGGTGTGAGCCGGGCGTTGTTTGTGCCCTTGTCGCTGGCGGTCGGCTTTTCCATGGTTGGTTCCTATTTCCTGGCCAGCACCCTGGTTCCCATCCTGTCTACCTGGATTCTGAAGGAGGTCCATGCGGATGCCGAGCGGCAGACGCCTTTCGACCGGATGCGCGCGCGATACGCCTCGGCGCTCGAAATGCTCCTGCGGTTCCGGTGGCCGCTGGTGGCCGGCTACCTGGCCGTCGCCGCGCTGGTGATATACGCCGGAGGGCGCGCCCTCGGCGTGGAGATGTTTCCCACCGTCGATACCGGCCAGTTCCAGTTGCGTTTCCGCGCGCCGATCGGCACTCGGGTGGAGCGGACCGAGCTGGCCGCGCTCAAGATACTCGACGCCATCCGGGAGGAGGCCGGCGAGGGAAACGTCGACATCTCGCTCGGTTTCGTCGGCACGCAGCCCTCCACCTATCCGGTGAACAGCATTCATCTCTGGACGGGCGGGCCGCACGAAGGCGTGCTGCTCGTGGCGCTGAAGAAGACCCCGCAGCTTGATGTGCAGGGATTGAAAGAGCGGTTGCGGAAGAAGCTGCCGCCGCTCGTGCCCGGCGCGGCTTTCTCCTTCGAGGCCGGAGATATCGTCAGCCAGGTGATGAGCTTCGGATCTCCCACGCCCGTCGAAGTAGCGGTCAGCGGGCCGAACCTGGCCGCCGACCGCCAGTTTGCCGAGAAGTTGATGGCGGAACTGAAAACGGCGCCGATTCTGCGCGATCTGCAGTACGGCCAGCCGCTGGACTATCCGACCGTGGAGGTGAACATTGACCGCGAACGCGCCGGCCAGCTTGGCCTGACCATTGAGCAGGTGAGCCGCTCGTTGGTGGCGGCGACTTCGTCCAGCCGCTTCACGCAGCCCGTTTTCTGGCGCGATCCGAGTTCCGGTACGGCCTACCAGGTGCAGATCGAGGTGCCGCAGGCCGAGATCAACTCGATCGAGGACGTGCAGAACATTCCGGTGCGCGCCGAAGGCACAAGGCCGGTGACCGTCCGCGACCTGGCCCGCGTTTCCTACGGCACGATGCCGGGCGAGTACGACCGCTACAACATGCAGCGCATGGTGACGATCACGGCGAACGTGGCCGGCGCCCACCTGGGCGAGGCCGCCGACCGCGTCGAGCAGGCGGTGCGCAACGCGGGCAGCCCGCCGCGGGCGGTCAGCGTGGCGGTGCGCGGCCAGGTGGCGCCCTTGCGCCAGATGCTGGATGGCTTGCGGCTCGGCTTGCTGCTCGCCATTGCCATCATCTTCCTGCTGCTGGCCGCGAATTTTCAGTCCTTGCGGCTGGCCTTTGCCGTGATTTCGACTGTCCCGGCGGTGATCGGCGGAGTCATCGTGGCGCTGCTGGCCACCGGGACCACGTTGAACGTACAGTCGTTCATGGGCGCGATCATGGCCATCGGCGTGGCGGTGGCCAACGCGATTCTGCTGGTCACCTTTGCCGAGGCGCGGCGCAAGGAGGGTGGCGCGGCCGTGGAGGCGGCGGTCTACGGCGCGCAGAGCCGGCTGCGGCCCATCCTGATGACCAGCGTGGCGATGATGGCCGGCATGATGCCGCTGGCGCTCGGCGCCGAGCAGACCGCCCCGCTGGGCCGGGCGGTGATCGGCGGGTTGGTGGCCGCCACCCTGGCCACGTTGGTGGTGCTCCCCTCGGTTTTCTCGCTGGTACAGCAGCGCCGCTATCGCTCCGCCTCGCTTGACCCCAGCGACCCGGACAGCCGCTATTTCGAAGGAGATCCCCAATGACGCGTGGTATTGAACCACCAAGGCACAAAGGCACCAAGTCTTTGTGTCTTTATGTTTTGGTGGTTAGCATCGTTTTTTCTGCTGGCTGCACACGTCCGGCGCCCAGCACGGCGGCGGCGAGCGCCGCTGTTTCGCAGGCGGCCCCGGTCGTGGAAGTGGTCAGCGTGGTTCAGCAGAAACTGGACCGCACCATCCGCCTGCCGGGCGAGCTGACCCCCTATCAAGCGGTGGCGGTGTATCCCAAGGTGACGGGCTTTGTGGAATGGATCGGCGTGGACCGCGGGTCGCGAGTCAAGCGCGGCGAGCCGCTGGCCCGGCTGAGTGCGCCCGAACTGGTGTCGCAGCGCGCCGAGGCCGAAGCGCGCGTGCGGGCCATCGCCGCGCAGCGCGCCGAGGCCCAGGCCAAGCTGGTCTCCGACGAGGGCACCTTCAAACGCTTGAAGGCCGCTGCGGCCACCCCCGGCGTGGTGGCCGGCAACGACGTCGATGTGGCGCAGAAAACCGTCGAGTCGGACCAGGCCCGCGTCCAGGCGATCGAGAACAGCGAGCGCGCCGCCGAGGCCGCGGTGCGCTCCGTGCGCGAGATCGAAAGTTATCTGCAGATCGCCGCCCCCTTCGATGGAGTGGTGACGGAACGCAATGCCCACCCGGGCAGCCTGGTGTCGCCCACTGCCGCCGCGCCGCTGGTCAGGATCGAGCAGTTGGCGCGGCTGCGGCTCACCGTCGCCGTGCCGGAAGTGGACGTGGGCGGCATCGTGCCGGCCAGCCGCGTCAAATTCACCGTCCCGGCATTCCCCGGGGAGACATTTGAAGGCCTGATCCAGCGCGTGTCCCACTCGCTGGATCAAAAGACCCGCACCATGCCGGTGGAACTGGACGTGAACAACGCAGCGGGGCGGCTGGCGCCGGGCATGTTCCCCGAAGTCTCGTGGCTGGTGCGGCGGGCCAAGCCGTCGCTGTTCGTGCCACCTTCGGCGATTGTGACCACGACGGAGCGCGTGTTTGTCATTCGCGTTCGCGACGGGAAGGCCGAGTGGGTGAACGTGCGCCGCGGCGCTCCCTCCGGCGACCTGGTGGAAGTGTTTGGGGAATTGCGGGCGGGCGACCCGGTGGTCCGCCGCGCCAGCGACGAGCTGCGCCCCGGCACGGCCGTCACCGTCCGCCGGCCACTAGATTGAGCCGTTTTGCGCGGCTGCCGCGTCAATTATACGTGGTTCTGGTTTAGCGCCTGGGCGCAGCGAGAATCAACCAGGGACGCCAAGCCCAACGGGGCATGCGGCCCCGGAAGAGTTCAAGTCGGAAACGGGCGGGTTGCGGCCCGCGCCGGTTCCGGTCGGCCTGAGGTTCATAGATGCACTCACTTGCGCGGCCGGGAATGTGTGCCGGCTTTTGTTGTTTTTTGTGGGCGATTGCGGGTCTTGGGAGCGTAGCGAACAACAGCGTAGCGGTTCCGCCAAACTACAATTCATTTCAGCCGCCGGCCGCCGGGGCCAGCTACGTGGACCCGGTTTTCGGCACAACAATCGAGCGAGTCACGAACGCGCGGGCCACCCCGAACGCCTTTGGCCGCGGGAACCTGTCGTGGATTCAGCCTGAGTACTCGACCGCCTCGCCGTTCAACGCGGACAACTCCCGGCTTATCCTGATTTTCGAGAGTTACTTTGGGTTGTTCGACGGCCAGGGGCATTTTCTGAACGCGCTTCCGGGGGAGATTAACGCCTCCAGCGAGCCGCGCTGGTCGCGCCTGGATCCGAACGTCCTCTTCTATCACGCCGGGAACCAACTGAAGTTCTACGACGTCGCGAAGCGTACCGGGTGGGCGATTCACACCTTCACCGAGTATTCCACCATCGGCGGCGCGGGCGAAATGGACATCTCCCACGACGGCGATCACCTGGTGCTGGTGGGCAACGGGCGTTACGTGTTCATCTACGACATCAGCACCGACAGCGTTAGCCCGGTGTTCGACACCGCCGGCCACAACTTCGACAGCGTCTACATTGCCTCCAACAATTACGTCACTATTTCCTGGACGCAGAACGGGACGGCCCGCTACAACGGCATCGAGCTTTTCGACAACAACATGAACTTCGTCCGGCAGTTGACCGACGCCGAAGGGCACATGCACATGTCCCAAGACCTGAACGGCGATCCGGTGCTCATCTGGACAAATGCCGCCTCCCCAAGGATAACCTGCGGCGGGAACGCGATCGTGAAGATCCGGCTGTCGGATGGGCAGCGGACCTGCCTGTTGACGCTGGACTGGAACCTGGCGGTGCACATCTCGGCGGCCGACAGCGTCTGGGCCTTCGTCTCCACCTACGCGCCCTCCGACCCGGATCCCTCGAGCCCGGCCTGGGTGCCCTACACCAATGAGTTGCTGCAGATCAAGCTGGACGGTTCGGAAGTGCGGCGCCTGGCGCACCACCGCAGCCGCCCGCTGGACCGTTACAATTATCAGCCCAAGATCTCGGTGAGCCGCGATGGCAGCCGCTTCGTCTTCAACAGCAATTACGATCTGCAGGCTATATCCGGCTACCCGGCCGGATACGCCGATACCTACCTGGTGATAACCCCAACGACAGTCCCGGTGGGAGTGCTCAGCGGGGCGGCGCAGGTGAGCGCGGCCGTGAACGGCGCCAGCTTCGTGCCGCAAGGGCCAATATCGCCCGCGCTGATCAGCTCGATTTTCGGCGCCAACCTGGCGCCGGCGTCTGCCTCCGCGCAATCTGTGCCGCTGCCGACGACGCTCAGCGGCGTGACCGTACGGTTGAACGACATTGCCGCGCCCCTCTTCTACGTCTCGCCGGCCCAGATCAATCTCCAGATACCTTGGGAGGTGGCGGGCCAGACGCAGGTCTCGGTCACGGTGACCGTCAACGGCTTTACCGGCGCGGCCTGGAGAGGGACGCTGGCGCCCGCCACCCCGGGCATTTTCTCGATCAACCAGCAGGGAAGCGGGCAGGGAGCGATCCTGATGGCCAACACCGGCACGGTCGCTGCGGCGGCAGGAAGCCTCCCCGGCGCGCGCCCGGCGCAGCGCGGCGAGTACATCTCGATCTTCTGCACCGGGCTGGGCCCCGTGGCCAACCAGCCGGCCAGCGGCGCGGCCGCCCAGGGGGCGCCGCTCTCGATGACCGTCACCACCCCCGTTGTGACCATTGGCGGAGTGCCGGCCGTAGTCAGCTATTCGGGTCTCGCTCCCGGTTTCGTCGGGCTTTACCAGGTGAACGCGCAGGTTCCGGCGAATGCGCCTTCGGGCACCGCCGTTCCGGTGGTGGTGAACGTCGGCGGGGTGGCCTCCAACGCAGTGACCTTGGCAATCCAGTAACGCAATTTCGGATTTCGGATTTCGGGTTGCGGATTTCGGGCATTCGCATGTTTGAAATCCGCAATCCGCAATCCGAAATCGGTGGAACCTCGGGCCGGCCGGCGGTGTCATAATGCTGTGGCTGCCTTTCCTATGTTCCCACGCACGCCATTCCTCCGCATTGTG
>Ga0315288_10000756_pt1 | contig 41101 bp, 31 predicted proteins | sample YL17G11_20_MG_FD_203454 | JGI IMG/M metagenome (GOLD analysis project Ga0315288, IMG submission 203454) | Sediment microbial communities from Yellowstone Lake, YNP, Wyoming, USA - YL17G11_20 | ecosystem: Environmental > Aquatic > Freshwater > Lake > Sediment | place: USA: Wyoming | collected...
TTGAACTTGCAGAAGATGACAGACCTTCAACATTTGCTTCAAATACTGCAACAACATTAGCACCATCTAATGCTCCAGTTGCAATGTCAGTAGCAGCAAGTCCAATTACAACTCCTGCAGCTACTGTAGTTGCTCCATCAGGAGAGGTAAATATCTTTGCTCAAGCAGGAGCAGATGACTTACCATTCTAGTCTAGGTCTAACAAGCCTATAAATACATAGGCTTAAACTTCATAAGCCATGTATAATTTTGCAATTGCTCAAGATAATTGGAAGCCATCCATTGATTGTGTAGACATATACACTCAAATATCTGAGATGGATATTTATTTTAAGGTCCTAGGCTATTTGCCAAATGATAAAATCTCATACAGAAGCCCTTTCACAAGAGATTCAACGCCAAGTTTAAGGTTTAAACAAAAGGCAACACATCTCATGTGGAAGTGCTTTAGTACTGGGAAATCAGGCAGTGCTGTAGGATTAGTGGCAGAATTAAGAGGAGGTTTATCCTTCTATGAAGCAGTACAATATATAAGGAACAACTTTGGTTTATCTGATGTTTATCAAAAACCAGAGCCAAAACCAATAGTTGAAAAAAAGCTTGAAGTAGAGCTTTTTGATAAAACTCCTCAAAGTTTTTACAGTTATTGGGAGTCTCATTATATCACGAAAGAAATTCTTGAACAATATGATATTAAGCCAGCCAAAAGGGTTTGGCTTAATAATGAGTTAGTGGTGTCTTATAGGGACACAAATCCTATAATTAGATATAGGATAAATGGCAAGTATAAAATATACCAACCATTCTCTACTTACAAATGGTTTTCAACAACTAGGGCTACAGATATTCAGGGTTATAAGCAATTACCACCAACAGGAAATATACTTGTAATATCAAAGGCAATGAAAGACGTATTAGTCTGGAGAAGACTTGGTTTTTGGGCTATTTCTCTATGTAGTGAGTCTGCTAATTTACCAGAAGGCTTAGTAAGGGAGTTGAGATCTAGGTTCAAACATGTAGTATGCATTCTTGACAATGATGCTGCAGGAATTAAGACAATGGAAAGATATTACAATGAAGAAGGCATACCCTATGCAATCATAGATGCTTCTTTTGGATGGAAGGACATTGCTGATTATATTCGTGATAATGGAGTCTCAAAAACAATTAATTTAATCAATAGTTTACATTTTAAATTTTAAAATCATGTTGCCAAATTCGGAAAACTCAAATAATGAAACAGGTTCTTCTGCAAATGTAATTCCATCTACATCAAGAAGAATTGCTATTGTTTCTTCTAATCAAACTCCAGGTATGCCACCTCCAGTATTTGAAGGAGAGTTCAGAACTACTGCAGACTTAATGAGAGCTGCTCAAATTAAAGATGGCATGTCTATTACTGTTGTGGAATCAAACAGAACTAAAACGCCTCTTTCAGTATTGGTTCCAGAGCAAGTATTGCCTCTTGGTGACTTAACTGTGTATTTGAGTCCTTCTCAAATGTCAGGAGCAATTTTGCTTTAATCTAAATTAAAAGAACCCCTCTTCTTGTTATCAGGGAGAGGGGCTTTTTTTTTGTTTTACCACTAAATTAAGTAGGCATGAATATTTTAAGTCTGATTTCAAGAAACGCACTCATGGCTATAGTTATGGATTGCGAAGAAATTGTTGTTGGTAATAAGACCAGGGAGCAACTTGAAGTAGAGGTTGAGGAATCTTTAAAAAAGAGAGTTCCTAAATCTGAAGTAAATGAAAGTAATACCAATGCCAATATTGGCGATGATTTTGTGTTAACCTCAAAAACTGATCTTACAGAAATGCAAAAATTATCTGCATCTGTTGGTGAAGCACTAGCAGCAAGAGGAGCATTTGAAGCAATATCTTATTTTAAAGCACAAAGGTCACTAGCAGAGGTTGGTATTATACTTATTCCAATGGAATGCCTAGGGTTAGATCCTGAGCAATTTGGGATGGGAAGACAAAATAATCTTCCAAAAGATTTTGGAAAGAACTTTGAAGACCTAATGGGTTCTCAGGATGGTACTCCTGAATAATTATGACTATGATGTGCTTGCATGTCTAGCCATAGATCTTGGTATTGGAGCTCCGACATACACAACTACTAAGAAAAAACTTGTAGAAGATTTGTCAAGGGTAATTGCCATTGAAAAGAGAGAGATAAAGTCTGGCAATGAAGCTATTCTTTATGACAAAAGAATCAAAAGACTCTTAAGAGAGCATAAAGAATTTCTTAAGTCCAGTACAAAGGAAAGAGAAAATTATTGGAAGTTTAGGTTTAAAGAGATTCAGGATGCAAAAAATGATGGATTCACTGTTGTTAAAGGTGAAGGTTTATTTAGAACTCTAGCCAAAGAAGCACCAATATTATTCTATGGTGAACCACTATTGAATGGAAGTCAAACTCCAATTCAAGATAGGTTTAGACCATTTGCAGAGCTTGATACTGAATTATCTGATAGGGCAACTAGGCAAAACAATATTACAAGGAGTCCAAGAATATCAAATCCTGCCCCTCTACAGACATTTCAAGACATAGAGGGCGCATTATCAAGTTCAGCAAGATTAATTAATCCTGAGCCAGATCAAACAGCTTCTAGACTACATGTAGAATTACCTCCTAGTGATTATGTAGCACATTTTATGGAAGAATATGGAATCATAGTTAATGATCCATCTGGTGTTATTGTGACTCAAAATGGAGATGTAGTAAACACTGAAAGAGATACTGTAAGCGTTATTACAGCTGAAGTTCCTCCAAGAATAAGAAGAGGCAATCCAAGGAATAGTGACCAATTTGAATTTGTAGATCCTGAAACATTACTATCAACAAATCCTTTACAGGAGCAAACTGGAAGTGTTTTCATCACTTCTACTGGTGGTGAAATTCCTCTTGATGATATTGACGACTATGGTAATGAAGACATTGTAATGGAAGTTGATTATGAGGATCCAGATTATGAGGATGAAATGGAAACAGAAGAAATTGAAAGGATTAATAGGGAAAGAAGAACTCCTGTAAATCCTCCTGAAATGGTTCCATTTAATGAAGTTCCAAATAACACTGCAATACCAGTAAATCCATTTAGAACCTTTGAGGAGGTTATGAATGGAAATACACCGGCTTAAATCACTTATACAAATGGCAATAAATCCAAAAGTAAGAGAAATGGTATCAGCGTTTAATGCTTATTTTGGTGAAGAATTTGTTTGCTTACAAGGCCAATCAGTTTTAATTCATTTTCCAACCAAAACAGTTGTATTAAATAGTGACCACACAAAAAGAATTAACATAACTGATTTATATGTTATGCTTAATTTTACTGCAAGAGTAGATTCTGGGATTACCATAACAAGGATACAAGGTGATGTGGGTTCATACTCTGCATTACAATATCAAAACAATTATAGACATTCTCATCTGCAATCAGGTAGAGAAAATAAAGGCTTTGGTGATTTCTGTCTAGGAAACTCTGAGCTTTCATTAATGAAGAATAGGTCTGGAAATCGAATATTCAGTTATGATGACTTCTTTTTGATGGCAAACATGATTGATATATTTATGGGGTGTGAAGGAGCAAGTCCATTCATACATATTACCCAAGGCACTGCAGTAAGGGGAGGTGCAGCACAAACAAGACCAAGACTAACATCAGAAGAGGCTGGAAGAATCATAATGGATCTTGGTTATTTCCCAGACTTCTCTTATGCTGAAGGAGTTAATCCAATTACTCCATGTGTTTCTGAGGATTATCTGTTTGAATTTGCTAAGAAATTAGATAAGCATCATCTTGGTATTTATAATACTGAAAAAGGATATGCAGATGAGTTTGTGTATAAAGAAAATAATGATACATATCTTATTACTTTAAGACATGGAACTATTCCAGATAAATTCATAAAATTCAAAGGAGAACAAAGACCCATAGTAATTCATCCCCCAGTATTAAGTACAGACCCAGCAAGAAGAGCTACTGAAGTTTTGGTTGACTTTCCAACTCCAACTACTGTAAACGTTATTAAAGAGGTTATTCTTGAAATCTATAATGAAAAAATAAGGGACATATTTGGAAATCCTGATAGGGTTGTTAGATACACTGAAAATTACAAAAGAGTACATCCAATTTCGGATAAGTTAATTTTAAATCACCTTCTAAATAAAAATAGGTAATGGAAGTAGTAAAATATACAGGTTTTGGCAAACCTAAAGTAGTGATTTCTCCAAATGTCCTTAAGGATATTGATTTCATGCATAGAGAGTATAAAAGCCTTGAATGGTCTGGAGTTATCTTTTATTCTGTAGAGGGTGACTTATCAAAACCAGAAGAGTTATCATTTCTAGTTCAGGGCTTCTATTTAATGGATTTGGGGACTTCTGGATTCACTAAGTTTGATTTTAATACAAACATGCCTGACATCTATATGGAGAACCCAGAGGTCTTAGAAAATGGGTGGACAATGGGTTTAATGCATTCTCATCACAACATGGACACTTTCTTTAGTGGAGAGGATTCAAGAGTGCTTCATGTGAATGCAGATTTCTTTCCTCAGTTTCTGTCATTGATTGTAAACTGTGCTGGTAGTTATAAGGCTAAGGTTTCTACAGTAATTGAGGGAAATGTTGTTGAAATGTTTGAAAATATCCCTAATCTTCCTGCAAATGTAATTTCACAACAGAAATTCATTAAAGTTTATGATTGCGAAATTGTAAAAATGATTTGCTGTGAGGAAAGATTCAAGGAGCTGGCAAAAGCAAAGCCTAGCTTTTTTAGAGATTCTCAGGTATCTATGAGGGTAGATTCTTTTCGTGGAGGAACAAGAGAGACTGACTGGGAAAATCTTGAAACCAATTCAAGAAAATTCAGGAATGCACCTTATGTTCAAAGTGAAATTGGATTTAATAATGGATCTGAAAAGTTTGACGAGGATTTTGGTGTTGTGGAAACAACACAAGATGGGACTCCGGTGGATGCAATCTTTGATAAACAAGATGAGCAAATTAGCAAAGAAAGTGCCACAAAAATCTGGAATGAATCCAGAGAAAAAAGAAGAGAAAATAGATGTAAACACTAAAAATTATGAGTACTGCAAACAAAAGGTTTAGTGCTTTTGAGTGGTCTGTAAGTAAACTCAAAATACAAGTAATTGGATGTGGTATGATAGGATCATGGATGTCCCTATATTTAAGCAGGATTGGACACTTGCTTGAGTTATGGGACAATGACCTATACTCGGTCCAAAATATATCAGCTCAATTCTGTGGCGTACATAATTTATCAGCAAACAAAGCAACCGCACTAGCAAGCAATATTAAACTATTCTCTGGTAGTGATGTTTCAGCTCAAGCTCATGCTGGGTATTTTGTACCAACAACTACAGCAGATATTGGTGATTGCTTTGTTTCTGCAGTAGATAGCATGAAGTACAGAAAGATGTATTATGAGCTTTGGGTTAAAAAGCAAATGGAACATAAAGCTGCTGGAACAACTCCTAAGCATAGGTTCTTTATTGACTTTAGAAGTTCGCCTCAACATTCTGAGTTCTTTCTTATTACTAATGGTGCTCAAGCAAATGAGTATGCTAAATCATTGTTTTCTGATGATGATGCTGAGGAATTACCATGTAATGCCAAGGCAACCACTCACAATGCAACATTGATTACTAGTCTTGGAATGGCAGCAATTAACAATTTAATCTCCAACAAGATCAATGGCATGACTATCTTAGATGTACCATTTCATTGTTATGTTAATTTGCAACAATTAGACATAGCCAAAACTTATGTATAGCCTCCAAGACATATTAAAGGGTAGTGAAAATATTGTTTTTAACCCTGATGAAGCAAAGCATGTTGATTATAAGAAAGTATGGCTTACGGCTATAGATTTATACATGATTGCCATGTTTGTAAAAGAGGTTAATTCTAGTGAAGAACTCCTTATTAATTTAACAGAAAGTGATATAGACATGTTTATTAGTGATCTTGAAACTACTAATATTGGAAGGATGAGGGTCACCGGGGCTAGTATCCCTTTTGCAATGTTAACCGCGAAACCTTCAAGAGAAGATTCTGTATTAGGAAGGTTAAGTCAATATGGAATTACTTTTATTGGAGCAAATGTATATACATGTTTTTCAAGAGGTGGTGATCCATATATTGATATGTTTGTAAGAGCTTCAGAAGCAAAAAGGATAATATATCAAATGCTTACTACTGGCAGTTTCACAAATGAAGGAATTGTATATGTGGCTAAGACAAGTTCTACTAGGATCACTAAGCCTTCACAACATGAATTTTCATATTACTGGAGTATTGCAGAAAACCAAAACATTCCAATAATAACAAAAGACAATATTGATCAGTTATACAGAGAGAAATCTACCTTTCGCTTGGAAATAGAGGGGGCTAGAGTTTGTACCATACCAAAAAATATTATTGAAGAGATTAAGCAAAGATTTATTAATGGAATATTTGTTAATTACGGATCTCATTCCAGAGGATTATTAAGAACTATTAATCCGTCTTTACCTCTTGATAAACAAGGGAAAGAAGTTGTTACTGGTGTAGGGGAGGGATTTGTACCACTAAGTGAATTTGATTTATAATGGTAATCCAAAGATTAATAGATCTGTTCAGTGTAGATTTGGCAAATCCAAATTTTTACATCCAAGGAATAAATATTCCATCAAAGAAAAATAGTAAACGTTGGACTGGTACACATATAATTTCAAGTAAGAATGTAACAGCTTTTGAAAGAAACACTTCTTTGGTGTTCTCAATACAAAAGTCAAGGTTTTTAGAGGTAGCCAATGCTACTTCTAAACCTATTCTTCTTGGGATGTATCTTATCAGGGATACCAAGAGAGAATTTGATTATAATAATATAACTCAAGTTATCTTGGATGAAATGGAGGAACATGGCTACCTTTCAAGAGACAATATGGATAATGTGGTTGTGATACCACTTGGCTATGAGGTTAATAAGAAAGAGTGCGGAGTTAAATGCTTTATACTTTGACATTATAAAAACTGGAATCTAATATGGAAAACTCACTTAGTCTTTATCAAATAGAGGCCTCTTTATCAGAAACACTTGCAAATATTGCAGAAAATGATGGGGTAGTAACTCCAGAACAAGAGATAGCACTTGCTATTACAAGAGAGAATCTTGCGGTTAAGCTAACCACTTATTCTGATGTTATTAAATCTATCAATCAAGAAGAAGAGCTTGCAAAATTAGAAATTGCAAGAATTGAAAGATGGCTTTTTAAGAAAAAGAAACTTATTGAGAGTCTTGAGACAAGAATGCTTAGTGCTGTAAATGAGTTTGGTGATTACAAAGGCAAAGAAAAGGCAAAGTCTATATCAAGTGGGACAATAACTTTTGCAGTCAAAAAGACAGCTTTTGTATTCATTAACAACCAGGAAGATATTCCGGTTGAATACATGAATAATGAAATTGTTATTAAACCAAATCAAGTAGACAAGGTTAAAATTCTTGATTTTCTTCTTGCAAATAAAATTGCATTTACACAATCTTGCTCTCCAGATAAGACTAAAATTAAAAACACAATTAATGATGGCACTATAGTACCTGGTGCAGATGTCCTTAAAAAAGACAGTCTAAATGTTAAATAATGCTAAAGAAGCATAAGTTTAAAATCATAATAACAAAGTACTATATTTCTGGATACAGAGAATTACATTTATCTGAAGTATGGTTATATGAGGATGGGAAAAAGCCAAGAAAGCTTAATCTTGATAATACAGATGATTGTCATTTGATTGGTAAGTATCCTATTTTCTTTGAAAATTATGAAGACATTAATTATGATGTTGAGGTTAAGGTTTTGTATTGGTTTATACACTCTGTAATTCAAATAAGAGGGTATGTATCTATTTCTAAAAAGGGTATATTGCTTGAAAATAGGCACATCATTGATGTAGTTCCTAAGCTCAATAAAATAAAACTAATCTTTCGCGGAAATGGATAATCTATTAGAAAAAATGAAGAATACTCCACTTGTAAAGCAATTAAATCACCTAAAAGAATTAGGATATAATTGTGAAGCAAGGGAGTATTCTGATTTTATGAGGCTATTTACCTATTTGGATTCTGATATTGTAATTCAAAAATATAGCAAGTCGGGTGAATATATTAACATGTACATTGTAAAAAGAAAAACAAATGAAACTATCCACAAGTCAAGTTGAAGCTATTGCATTTAAAGTTAGAGATAAAAGAGTGTCAGAAAAATCTGCAGAAAAAAATTCTTTTAAAGAGTCTCAGGCTAATATAGATGAGTCAATTAGGATATTTAATATAATATCTTCTCTTCCAGAATGTTTTAGACCAAGATATAATTCATCAGATGATGTATTATACAAAATGGCTAACAATGAAATTGAGAACTACCATGAAAGTATTGATTCAATTAAAAGAGAGATTACTCTATTAACAATAGAGTCTTCTTCTATATCAGAATTATCAGAATCTTTAGGTATTTAATATTATGGCAAAAGATATTCAAAGTGAAATAGCCGAGATTAAAAATGGCTTGGCAAAATGGGAAGAATCTGAAGATGCTTCAGAAAAGGGCCTAGAACTAAAAGAGAGGATGATTAAGAGTCTCAAATTAGAGTTGGCTAAATATGAAATTGATGAGGGTTGGGAAAATTTTAAAGAAATCCTTAAAGCAGAAAGCCCAATACATTTGGTTGAATGTTGGAATAGAGATTTTAATCACCCAACTTTTGAGCACCCAACAGAGCCAATTAAAGAGCTTTCAATTAAAAGACTAAGGCTCATACTTGAAGAACTTCATGAGTTGGCTACAGCTCTGTCTGTAGAACAAGAGTTCTGTGATTTGATGCTTACAGAGGCATCTCATTGTGTTGCAAATACTGGAGAAATTAACATGCCAGAAGCTCTTGATGCTGTTACAGATTTAAGAGTAGTTCTTTATGGGGCAATTAATGCTTTTGGATTCACTAATCTTGCAGAGCCAGCTTTTAATGAAGTAATGAAAAGCAATTACTCTAAAATGTGTAAAACAGAAGAGGAGGCTAAGATTTCTAAGCAAAAGTATGCCGATACAGGCAGAGATGTAAATTATCAAGAAACACCTACAGGTTTTGTAATGAAAGAAGTGGGTACTGATAAAATTCTAAAGTCTTATCTTTATCAGCCAGCAAACCTTTCTAAGTTTTTCTAATATGGATATAGAAAAAGAAAGACTCCAAATGGAGTCTGAAATTGAAGTAATTAAGGCAAAATTCAACTTAAAAGTTGAGGTTTTTGAAAAGTTTGGAAACTCAGTAAGCTCTCTTGCTTATATGGCTGGCAATGAAAAAGTCATACATTTTAATATGGAGAAAGTGGAGTTTAAAGATATACCATCTTTTATTAAATCAATACTTGAAAAATACCCATCAACAGAAACTAGACAAAATGTTTATGAAAAGCTATGGTCTGAATCACCATTTAGATTGTATTTTTCAAATAACTGCAAAAACCAGTCTAAAGTTTGCTTAAGTTATAATAGCAATGACTATTGTATTAACTTTAATCTTAGTGTTGATTTTTATAAAAATTACTTAAGAGTAAGCTCAAGAGAAGTAACCGAGTCAGAATATCATTATTTCCCAGGAACTGCTAGTCATGAAATAAAGAAAATGAGGCCAAGAATTGCTTATGTTGATAGGTTTTTATCTAAACACTTCTATGGTGGTAATATTAATTGTTATCCTAAAGTAGGAGATGAGGAAATATTCAATGAGTTTGTTGTTAATGGTGATTATCAAGTGTAATTATGGCTAAAAGAAAAATAAAATTAACACCAGAATCAGAGAGGGCTGAGGAAAATCAAATTTATCACATGGTCATGCTTGCTACTGCAACAAGAGAAAGTATGATGATGATAAAAGCTGGTCATTTTGCTGATTCAAAAATCAGAAATCATTATCTTCGCGCCAAAGAATCACTTAATGAAATATGCGACTATTTTATTAAGAATATTCCAGAAGAATCAAAAGAGTTTTTTGATGATGCAGTAGAGACTGTTTATGAGTCTTTAATGAAACAGATAAAAGCATCTAATCCAGAAAAAAAACCTAAACAATCTAATCCAGAATAAAATGTCTAAGGCATCTTTAAAAAAGTCAATCTCAGAAAATAAAAGAAATTTCAAGGAAGAAATTTACACTGCAGGAAAAAGAATCTCAGTTGTTCTTGATGCTAGTAGTGTAAATCAGAGACACGAAAAAGCAATTCAAAAACACCCTTCAAAACAAAAATAGTATGTGTCATGTTACTTTGGTCTGGCTTGTATGTGTTTGTATTATAATTACGTATATTTATAGGCTTAATAACAAAAACAAAAATAACCTTCTATAACGTATTAGTATCATGGACTTTATAACACAGGAAAATATTAAGAAGATTGTTCCCTTAGCAAGCAGTAAAACTCTTGCTATCATAACTCCATTCATGAATGTTTACTGTGAAAAATTTGATATAAATAACAAATTAAGGTTTGCCGCTTTCATTGCTCAAGTAGCACATGAAAGCGGTTCTTTTTTTTATACAAAAGAAATTGCCTCTGGAGAAGCTTATGATACAGGCCAAAAAGCAATTGATCTGGGTAATACCCCAGAAAAAGATGGTGATGGACAGAAGTTTAAAGGAAGAGGATATATACAGATTACCGGTAAATTTAACTATACTAAATTATCAAAAGCTTTTGGTATAGATTTCGTTAAAACCCCTGAATTATTAGAGCAACTTGAATATACTGTAGCATCTGCATGTTGGTTTTTCTACGTAAAAGGTCTTAATATTCTCGCGGATAAGCAAGAATATAAAAAAATTACAAAAACCATCAATGGAGGCTATACACATTATAATGAAAGGCTTGCTTTTTATGACAGGGCAAAACAAGTTCTTAATATTAATATTTAACGCCATGACAATTAAGCAAATTGCTTCAGAATATATTACTCCATTGTTTGTGGCAGTGATGACTTCAATTTCATTTAAAATTGAGGGTTTGTTAATTAAGATATTGAGCCCTTTGGACTTTGCTCTTGAAGAAGTGATTCATATTTGCTCTTCAATCTCTGCAGTATTAGGAGTTACATATCTTTTTCTGAAGATATTTTTCTTATTTAGAAATAAAGGAGAAGTTAATAAAAATGAGAAGAATTAGAATGCTCATAGAAAGAGCAAAAAAAAGAACCCCAGTGTTCTTTAAGAATGTAAGAAAGGCTGGATTATACCTTTCTGGATTTTCATTAAGTATTATTGCTGTTCCTGGAATAGAGTTATATCCAGAATTTGTATCTTTGTTTCAACACTTAGCAACAATAGGTGCAACAATGGCTGCAATTGCAACGTTTGCAGTACAGAATGAAAGTGAAATTCAAGATCCACCTATAAATAATTAATATGAAATGTTATCCTATTTTATGGTTGGTATTTATGTCATTATACCTCTTCTCGTGTTCTGCATCAAGAAGATTTTTAACACTAGTAAAAAACCATCCAGAACTAGTGGACACATCCCTGGTAAGAGATACTTTATTTCTAAAAGGAAAAGACAGTGTATCAGTTGTGAAGCAGTTTGAAAGATTTGACAGTTTATTCACACTGTATAAAGATACTTGCGTAAATAGCAAGCCTGTGAGGATTAGTAATCCTGTACTAAAAAAACAGATTACCAATTTGATCAGAGCAGAATGCGGATTAAGTGAGGGTGTCTATTTATCTAATAATACAAAGGTGGAAATACTTAAAGCCAAAGATGGACATTATTATTTAGTAGCAGAACATAAAGAAGTGGTGTACAAACCCAATATAATCCATAAAGTCGGGGGAATACAGTGGGTATTCAAGTACTGGTATTTATTCGTAATTGCCGCTATGCTTGGATATATTCTCCCCAAGATACTATTTGAGATTATAAAATCGTTTATATAAAAAATCCCCTAGCCTTAATTGGTTAGGGGATTTTTTTTTATTAGCACTTACTAGTATTCTTTATCATCCGAGACCCATTCCTGTAGCCCTTTAAAGATTTCTCTCCATAAACATAATCAGGAATAGGATTAGTACTCACTGCCTGATAATTCTCTAGGTACTTAGGTTGCTTAAAACTTTTAATACCATCAGCAGCTGTAGCCTGAATGCCACTTGGCGCAGGCTCTCCAGCAATATTATTACCGCCATTATATAGGCTTTTTGGTTGCTTTTTACCAACACCTTTTCCTCCAGCATAAGTACTAAATGCAGAACTAGCAGATTCAATTGCAGATTGGGTTAACTGGTTTTGATAGTTAATTTTGTTTTGCTCAATTTGCTGTTGGACTTCAATATTCCCCTGGTTGGTTATTTCTTGCCTTTTAATTGGCTTACCAATTTCTTGCTGTAAAAAATCATTTTGATCATATATTCCTTGGGAACCAACAGCATAAGATTTAATTCCTTTTGCTGCAGTTTTAATCTGTGGTTGCTTCTTAATGCCAGTGCCAGAAGTTTTAGTAGTACTTCCAGTCTCTGAAATATTTGGTGGATATAATCTAAATCCTCTCATAGTAGTCGCGTTTAAATCTGCCTCTGTCATTTTACCATTAGTAGGAGCAACAGAATTTACATAATCAGGCTGTGTGGCTGAATCTAATGCATTCTTTTTGGCTACCTGCCTAATTACATCACCAGAAGAAGTTGGTGCATTGTAGGGCCCAATTTTGTCCCTAATTGGACCTCTACTTTGCTTGTAATTACCAATAGCCAAATCATTTCCCATATAAATTTCTTTATTTGCATAGACCTGATTAGGCTGTATGTTAGGATTTGGAATACTAGGATTTGGCTTTTTCATTTTGTCCATTTTTCAATTGGTGTTACAATGCCAGAAGGGTTCTTTAAAAACTTCCTAGCACCATTAAATGTGTGATCACTATAGCAATAACCTGTTTCATTATTGAAATATAGATTATTGCCATAGTCATCTTTCACATAAGTTTTATTTCCCTCTACTGCAATTACAGTAGCTTCTTCTTCAATTTGTATCCCCATATACTCAGAGATATAAATGATTTTAGTCTGTGAACCCAACGGCATAAAACTTACCTCCCTCTGCTTCTATATCAGAAATACCATCCTCCTGCCAAATAAGTTTATGACCAGACCATTTAACAGCTGAAAAAGAGTTCAATCTTGCGGCAACAATTGAGTTTACATGAACATCAATTGGTACATTTAGTTGACTAAGAATATTTTTATATGTAGGGAAAAGATGCTTATTAACAATATAAGCATGGCAACTACACATTTGAACGATCCTATCCCAATATCTAGTTTCAGGTTTTGCACAATTACCAAATGTTGTATAACCCAAGAATGCAAAATCAAACTTAAACGTCATGTCACTAAGGTAATTATCAATCACTATATCAAATAATGGATTAATAACAACATCATCCTCAAGGATAAGAATATTTTCATATCCTTTTTCCATTGCGTCTTCAAGAATTTTAATAGTAGTAAGAGTAAGGGCATACGCGCCCTTATTCCATCTATTTTGCCCTGTCTGTGGTTGCAATTGAACATCAAGCTCCATTCCATCAATGGCTGGGAATACTTCATATTCAGAAAACACCCCTTCAAGTTTTTCTACAAATCCTTTTATCCAGATCTTTTCTCCATTGTTATCAAGAATAAACTCTCCATTCTTGTCAACTTTGAAATAACCATCTTTTCTGTCGGTTCTTCTCTCCAAATGGATGAGATAAATGTGTCCTATTTCCATGATCTTTTTAACTTTTATGCTACCAATAATTTAACTGGACTTGATGTTTGTACGCCACTTGCTATTGCTTGTTTAATACCGCAGAAGTAATAATTAGTAAGTACTACACTGTCTTGAACAAGCATTCCAAATTGAACACCTTTTACTGTAACAACAGCTGCTGTTAAATCAACAATTGAAGATACAAGTGTATTTGGATTTATCATTTTGTTTGCATTTGTAATACTAAATTGACTAATACTTGTTGGCGCAGTTACCTTAAGTGTTAGTGAACTAGTTCCTTCAATTTTAGCATCACTAAGAGACATATTTCCATTTATCTCAACTGTAACACACTTGTCTATGAATAATTTATCATAGTTTGTTGTTGCAGAAAGACCACTAAAACTAATATCCCTTGAGTTTAATATTGATAAATAGTACACTGTGACCTTTGTAAACAAACTCATTGTGATAGTATTTATGTTTGATAGGTTTGCGTACCACAATGTCATATTCCCAAGAGTAATTCCATGTATATTTATCAAGTTTGAATAGTATAAATCTATATTTGTAAATGTAGCATATTTAACATTCTGTATTAAAGCAGAAGTGTTAAACAAGCCATTTGTAAATGTAGAATTCAATACAGACTCAAACTGTAAGAATCCACCATCAGGAGAAATTCTATCAAGAGTTAACGTATCACAGTTTGTAAAATTACAAATCCAGTAATTGCCAGGCCCAACAGGAATAGAAAGAATATCCTGAATATTATATGTCTGTCTTAATTGAACCACAAGATATGTATTATATAATACTACACCTGCGGTATATGAGAAGTTGGTAATCTCTGTAGTGTTAAATATAGAGTTTATTAGTGTTAAACCAGGATCTGCAATATTCTTTAAGTTTATTGTTTTTATAATGCTATTCTTTCCAGATGTAAATATCTTAACATCGGAAGACCCATTAACAATATCTCCATCCCTAAGAGATGTAATACCCTCAACAAGTGTTGTTGGTGCATTAAGATAAATAAATTCACATCTTTCACCAATTACGCCCCCATTAGAGTAACTATCATTTATTGATCTATTATTGTTTCCAATAGAGTACTTGAATGAATTACTAACAGCAATATAGGTATTACCACTACCAATTGTTCCATCAAAACTGCTCAAAAGAATATTAGCATTATCTGACCCAATTTCAACTCTCTCTCCTGGTTGATTTAAATTAAAAGATATACCAGTATTACTATCGCCAATTTTAACAATACCATTGGATCCCACAACTTGAATTTCACTACAGTCTGGACCAATACCAATGGGACCTCTAAGATTTGACATCATAATATTTCTGCAGTTCTTACCAATAACAATTGGACTACCAATTATATTGCCATCAAGAGTGATGTTTCTACAGTAAGAACCAATAGTAGCATTTTGAGCTCCAACAAATGTCATGTCATAAGAGAATCCATCAATAGTAATATTTGTTGGTTGACTCCCATTTGACCCCAAATAGAAAACAATATCTGGGTAAAACTCCCAAGTAACAGCTTCCACATAAGCTGCAGCAAAATCTTTGATCTCTACATTGTATGCAAATGACTGAGAAACAGATGTTGGAATTGCAATAGGAAATGTCTTAGTAAAGATAAAGTCTAATGGATCAACCTCTATAATCTTTTGAGAGCCATTATATCCAAATGGAACAAACAAAGAGTTACTTGTTGATAAATATTTACTCCCACTTGCTACAACTGTAATGTCTTTTAAGAACGCAGAAGAATCAAGAAGATTTGTTGTTAATGCAGTGAAAGCTTCGGTAACAATATAATATCTGAAGTTAACTTCTACTATAGCACCTGTGAAGTATGGCCCAGGAGCAAGTGGAACTGCGCCAAAGAACTTGTAATTTCCTCCAGCATTTATCTTAAGTGCATATCTAATGTAGACAACAGATCTGTAGTCATAAGGAGCTATAGTCCTTTGTATAGTATCCTCTCTGTAGTAAATCCTACCAGCCCTTGAAACAGTGGTTGGGTTTAGGAAATATTGAATATTACTGCCATTTATAACATTGTTTTTACCATTAACAAAGGTACTTGGAATGAACTCTTCAGCATTCTGATTGATAACAGTACTGTCAGTATCTCTCCAGTGAATAATATCCTCTGGGTATTGTAAGCTTCTTACAGTTGTGAAGCTTAATTTATCCACATCTATAGCTTGAACAATAAATTCTTCAGAAACAACAGTGCATCCAGGAAATGACTGAACTAATGGGTTGGTATTAAGATATGATGTTCCTGGAACCTTATGAATACAGGTGTAAAGAAACTTATACCAATACCCAGGCTTAAGTGAAGCTGCGGTTTTTGTAGTTTCTAGTGATCCAAATCCACCATCAAGATCCGCAGTTAAATCTATAATAAGATTTACATTTGGAATATTCTGAGGCAACACTGTAATTTGATAATCTATCAAGTGAGATCCAGGAGTTGTTACTGAAGCTACAGTAGCAATATTGCCAACAGTTGAAGAAGCAGATACGGTAACTCTATCCACAGGAGGTCTCATCATTACAAACCCTGAGCTTGCAAGTGAGTCATACATTAATAAGTATGTACCACCACCCTTTATCATTCCATTATCAACAAATTGATAATTTTGCCCATCATTTGCCTTTAATTCCAGTGGCTTTGCTCCAAACCCTAAATCAAGTGTTGAGGCTGCTAATGCGTCCACTGGAAATTTAACATAGAAATACATTAATGACTTATTGGTAGGTAAGTCTGCAACTAATAAAGAGAAAGACTGGCCCCCATCAGTTGTTGTTACTTCGCCAACATTAATAGTCTCCCTAGTAATGTCAAATACCTGATTAAATGTGGTCTTTGTGGCCTTAACATTTACATCAGACAAGTCAACTTTTGGGAGAATAGAATCTAGCTTCGCATTCTTTGAAGGAAGCTGTGTAAATTTTTTAAGTGCCATCTTATTTTTCTAATATATATCGTGAACATTCATCTCCATCTTCAAGAATGTAATCATCTCCATCCTCATCAATATACCAATTTCCATTTAATTGCGCAGTTCTTATGAGTTCATCAATTAAATAATCAACATCACTTGAACTACCAAATTTACAAAGAAACATTTCTCTTGCGCATTTAATATCAGCATCATCTTTAAGAATAGGCACTGGAGTTCCTGAAACAATTTCACACTCCATTGCTTGTAAATCTGAAGACTTAACAACCAGAAGTCTAATGAACTCTTGAATAGCAAACAACTCTTCATACACACAAAAAGAATCCTTGCCAATAGAGTCAAACTTCTTGCCCTTCATGGTAAGTGCTACCATTCTTCCGCTATCATAAAACACCTCCATGAGATCATTATAAACATCTTCATCCAGAGTGTTTATATACTCTGAATTATCTATAATTACGGGATATTTAGTTATACTTGCCATAATTATTTACTGCACCCGCAGTCTTTAGGTGGACAACTATCTGAACTACACCCACACATTGTTGTTAGCATTCCAAACAGGTCATTAATATAAACTAGTTCAGATACTTCTGGAGTAATATATGTAAATACACTCTGAGACTCAACTATTACTTTAATAAAGTATGACAGGTTTGTGTATAGAGCCCTGAACTTTAGTTGTTGTCTAAGAAGATAACTGTCATACACCCCGCATGATTCACCTGTTTTACATAGTAAATCTACAATGAATTTCTTTTCACATTGCTCTATGTTGCACAAGGCAGGAACATAATATCCTTCTTCAGGAGCATCTCCTTGAAAGATAATCTGATAAAGACCATCAGGAAGTACTGTTACTGCTGAATATCCTGGAACTATTGGATACCATACAACAGGGTCTGGGAACAAGAAACTCCCATCTGTTTGTACCTTGCCAATTTGGTAATATATTGTAACAAGCTCATTATTAGTAATAGAGAGTTTGTTGCAATAGGCTAATGATATAGTCGCGTTTACTGGCATGATTATTTAGTTTGTTTGTAGAAGTCTATTGGCTTTTTAAACAGATTCTCCAGGTAATCAAGGAATGGAATCCCTGGCAAAACTTTTTCACCCTTAACAATCCATTTAGCCTCACCCTTGTGGTCACCTCTGTCATAAACATCAACATCAGTACTTAATGCCGCACTAACCCCCTCTGCAGTAAAATCTACAAGGTTTGTAAGTGTCCTCATTGAAGCCATTGGATTAGAAGTGAATGACTTCCATTCAAACGGATTTACAAGTGTTGATGTTTCTTGTCTAATTCTCATGGCAGAATATCTCATGAAATTTATAGCTGCATACTCAGCAGTTCCTTCTTCATCATCATCCCCCATATCCTTGAGTACATTTCCAAGAATTGACACTGCAGACCATGTTAATGCAATTACGGCAATATCCATCCCTGTCTTTCTTATATTCCCCTTTTGAGCCTCTGTAAGATTTTTCCAATCCATAGCACCAGCTTCTGCTTCTTTGAATTTAACAAGAGAAGATAGCACCCATTTACCAAAAGTTCTGTATCTTCCTTCTACGTCTTCTCTAAGCCTTGTATCATATTTGCTTCTAACAATTCTTTCCTCTACAGTTGCACCAACCCATCTTTTAAACTGAAGTAACATTTTACCCCACCAGTATCTTGATATTGCAGCGGCATCTTCTTTTGTGTACCTACCATGTGTTATCTGTATAACACCTTTTACCCTTTCTTTCCACAAGAATAACTCATGTTGAGATACTCCATAATCAACAACACCATTTTCTGTTGTCACACCACTTCTTAGTGTAGGTAATTGTTGAAACTGCTCTTCAGTTCCATTTCTGTATTTCTTTTTGAAATCTGAATATGAAAGTATAGATCCATCAGAATCTACAGCATGAGAATCCATCATTGCAATTATTACTTGAGACTGTATTGAGTATTCTGCAAAGTTATCTAGTGCAAATGCAATATCAGAAATCATCAACTTAGAGTATGCGCTTTGGCTCATATTAGAAAATCTATGTTCTTTACTGTTAGGAACAAATATTTCTAATTCATCTATAATCATTTTCAATGGAGATCTGTCTTCTCCTTTTTTAAAGAAGCCTAATCCTGGTGCAATGGAATTAAACTCTGCCTTTGCTCTCATTAAGTGAGATGTATTATAAAATAATCTACCAACAGACTCTGTTAAGTTGTTAAGGTGACCCATTGCAAGGTTATAGAAGCTAGATTTAGGGTTAAATGCAACGCCAGTATATGATGCAAGTTGGGTAATCTTTGTTCCAATTATCTCAGCTGTACTACCCTTGTCTGGATCCCCAAGTTGATATAATTGAGATTCAAGATCCTCTCTAAATTGAGCTGCAATTCTATTGCCATCAGTTTTATAATTAATTTCACCATTTATATTTCTTGATGGTTCATTTAATATTAAAGACTTACTGTATACCTGTCTTCTATCAAGAAGTTCAGCAGCAATAAGAGATGCTGACTCTATTTTCATCTTATTATTATTATCATGTACCATTGCTGCAAAGTTAATTGCAGAATCAGCTATTGATCCAAAGTCAACATCTGTATAATCAACAAATGTCATAAGATGATTAAACTCTTCATGTATTTTTCCTAATGCTTTTTCATCTGTTTCAGTTTTCATCAATGAAGATAACTCACTTATTCTTTTATTTTTCTTTTCAGAAAACTTACTTTTGAAAAACATTGGCAATACTGGCGCATTTTTTCCGTTTATAGAATTTTGTTCTGCAGATATATTTGTTGCAGTTTCAACTTTAAACTGATTGAATTTATTTTCAGCATAAGCAGACTTGTCTTCCGCCCCAAAGAAGCCCTTTACAGACTCCTTTTCCATTACTGGAAGCATATTTTTATTTTGTGCATATACTGGAGACATTTGCTTGTACTTTCCAACAAAGTTCAAATATGCATTATAGTAATTCAGCTTTTCTTGATTTTCAGATAACTTTAAAAAGTGTTTGTTAGAATATTTGCCAGGCTTTACTGTTTTATATTCAGCCTTTACAATGAAGTTATCATAATTATAAAACTTTACCTTTTCTATGTAGCTAAACGGAGATGATGTTGAAATTACTTTTCCATTCCTATTTACTTCAACATTTGTTTTCCCAGAAAAGTATTCATCAAACACTCTGTTTACACTGGAAATATCAAATTGTGGATTAACAATTACACTGCCTGTATATGGATTTAACCCAAGTACAGTCTCTTTAAATTTTGCCAATGGAACATAAAGTGACTGTCCATTTGTCATGGACACCTTTACATCAACATCTGGATCAATTTCTGTGTTTGCGCCAAGGAAAGATTCAAGTTTATCCTTTTTCTCTTTAAGATTTTTGTTGTGCTCCTTGGCTTCTTCAGTATCTTCATCTATATAATCAAGATAAACACCTCTATGATCTTTTACATCAGAAATAAGTTCTTCCTTCTTTTTATAGAAACTCCTATCAATATCTGTTATCATGAATGGAATGTTATTTCCATTCTCATCCTTATCTGTAAGAATATCCTCTGGAGAATAGCCTTTCTTTTTTATTTCCTCTGTTGCCTCGATAAATTCACTTACATCTTTCTTTAACTCATCATTGCCTTCCTTAAGAGTCTTGTTATATATTCTTTTGTGAAGTGCAGAAATGAAATCTGGTGAAGATGCCATTGCTCCAACATATCTTTCAGCCATACTTACATCTGCAGCAGACTCAAGTTCATTCATAATAGAAAATCTTGCACTTTCTTCACGTGTTTGGTGGTCCTTTGCAAAGTCATTATATGCATCTTTTATGTGTGAATCAATAATTGAATTTACCTTTCCTCTTAGATCATTTGAGCTTGCAAGAGCTCTAAGAAATACCCCCTTATTTGCAAAACTTATACCTTCAAATAGCTTACTATTCATTGATGATAGTGGTTCAAAAGTTTCTGTAACTGCAATGAGATCTCTAAGAAAGTCCATTCTCTGAACAAGGTTCATTCCCTTATAGTCTTCATTGTACTTTTTGATTATTTCTGAGTAATGAGACTGTGAATAATAAACAGAAGTCAAGACTCCTTTCATTATTTTTGACTTTGTAAGCTTTGTTTGTAGATCTTTAATTTCAGATAAACTACCAGTGGCAACGCGCTTTGTTATCCTTGACTCAGTAATTGCTATCAATCCAGATAAGGACTTGTTTATTTTATTTACAACATTTGATATAATATCTTGCTTTTCTTTTGGCACACTCAAAGACTCTACTCCAATTATATTTACAAGGTTTCTTGTTCCTCCAATGATGTGCGCCAAACTATTAATTGTCATCACAGGTAACATATCAGCCTCAATAATAATACTTGGGTCATTTATGAGCCTATTAAATAGGTCTGAAATTAATGTATAAAACCTTCTAATAAGGTCTTTTAATTTACTAACACCTCCCGTCTTCTCAACAACATCACCAGATGAATTTATCTCATAAGCATCACTAAATGCATACATAGACTCTCTGCCCAGTAATTCAACAAGAGCCTCCTTGTATCCTTCAGTTGTTAGTTTCCCATCAATCACATAGTTGGGATAGTTTATTTCAGTATTGTATATGTATGAAGGCCTTTCTGCCTTAAGCTCTGCAATAAGAGCATTAAATAATTCCGGCCTATTAGTTTCAAGTAGATTTACAAATGGGTGAATATATTCATGCCACATAGTATCAGGTGTGCAAAGTCTTGGATTGATAGTAACAATGTTTGTACCAAAATTGAACATACCTTTTGCTGACATTGTATTATCAATTTCATACCCAATACCAAACCTTCTTGATAGTTCATTAAGAATTGACACCACATGCTCTTCAGAGGATCCTCCCGGAAGATCTTGTGATGTTAATTGATATTCAACATTTGCGCCAGGGAAAGCTTTCTGTAGTAATACAGATTTATTTACAACCTCACTACTCTTTAGCGGGACATTGTTTTCTTGGCTATCAAGAATTGTGTCCATTTCATCTTTAGTAGCAACCCTTGCTATCTCTTCATTTGTTACATTTGATATTTCATATACAATTCTTTTATGTGTTTTAGGACTTGTAAACCATGCTTTTACATCTGGATTAGTAATCCTATCAAGTGATGGTGTAGAATGTCTTGTCACCCCTTCCTTAACATAATCAAATTCATTACCGGTAAACATTTTAAACACCTCACCAATTGTTATATTCTCAAAACCTGGTTGTGTTTTTTTAAATGCCAAATACTCATTAAGCGTCATTGGTGTTGGCACCATCTTGCCTCCTTCAAGATGCTCAAATGGAGACTTGAATCTTGCAATTAATTCTTCATATCCCCTACCTTCTCCAAATACAGAACCACTTAAATATTGAATAATCTCTGAGCCAGCTTTTGATTTTACAGGATCTCTAAGTGTAAGTGTTTTACTGTTATCCTTAATCTTAATGATCATGTCTATGCTTATAGGAAAACCACCCCTAGTAAAGAACTTTGCCTTTCCTGTATCTGAATTATCATCCTTACCATTCAATTGGTAGACTATTCCGCTACCCTCTGGAAGTATTGTATTTACCTTTGTGGTTTTAGAGAGAAATTCCCTTACACTACCTACTATTGATGATGATGCAGAAGCTAAGTTTGCATCAATAGATGGGGTGATTGACACCTTCTCTCCATCAATTATAACAGCAAGTATTAAGTCTTGTAAATTACTAATAGCTACATCATCAGGAACTCCTTCATACTTATGAAGGAGTTCCTGAATCATGATAGGAGATGACATGCCAAATGAATTAGCAAACTTATTTAGTTTTGAGTTTGGGTTTATGCAGCTCATGTTATATTTTTTAACAGTCAATATCTTCTACGATTTTATTAACAAAATCTCTGAACTCTGCAGAGTCATCCCCTTGTCTAAGGATTGCCCTGTTGTCTTTAATCATATTAGAAACACCCTTATACCCATATCTACCTGTCATTTTATTTACAATCTCTCTAGTATCAAGAGGAATAGATTCTGGGTTTAATTCAGACATTCTCTCGTTAAAGTATCTTGTAATTGGATATAACTTTTCAGCAAGACTAACTGTCTCAGGGAATGACTTATCCATATTTACACTTATGGCATTAAGTAATTCTTCTTCTGTAATAGCTCCATGTTCTTGTACAATAACCGCAACATCTTTTGTTAGATTTTTTGTATAATCTACAAGATTACTTGTTGCTGAAGAAAACTCCGTCATAAATGATGAGTACATCTTTTGGGTATTACTTGTTATAACTGAGAAGTTCTCAAGCAAACTAACAAATTCAATTGGATTTTCCTCCAACAATATTTTTGAGATATGTTGGTTTACCGCTGCAGTAACCTTTTTAGAGATCCTTTTTATATTGTTTGCACCAACATTAGTATTATTTGATCTATAACTAAATGATGGATTCATAACATGATAATCTTCTCCAGGCAGCCCAAACTCATCAGGAACCTCATTATAGAAGTCCTCAATGACTATCAGGTTATTTGGAGCCTTGTCTTCACCTATAAATCTATTAGGAAACACACCCATATCTGCAGGATAATCCTGATTAACATTAGAATAAAATGTTGTTGCACTATTTTGTTTACCAGAAACACTAGGGAGCTCCATATACAATCCTTTTCTTTTCCCAGAAAGATCATTCACTCCAAATGTAATCAAAATATTATTCTCAAACAGAGAATCAAAACCTACTCTTTCCTCAATGAAATCTTTCCATTCATTAGTTTCTGTTACAGATTTTGCCTTAGTGCTTTTCACTGTAATTAAAGACCTACTATTAGTAATAAGTTTACTAGGAAGAACCTCAATTATTTGAGCACCACCATTAGCAAGTTCAAGTGGAAGTCTTTTCATTAGTTTTACAGACTTATCACCCTTTGACACAAAGTATTCTGTTTTTTTATTATCAAATCTTGTATTATTTTGAATATCAAGATTTACTTCTGACTCTGCAACAGAAGTAAATATGCTTTTATTATTCATAAAAATAACATAGGCCAAATCTTCTCTCGTTAAGTTATTATCTAACCCTTCAAAGCTAGCATCAATATTACCAATGTCATGAGCTTTGTTTATTATATCATTATTTACTTCATCAATAAATTTATTCAGCAGTTTACTTGCCTTAAATAATGTTGGTACATATCTTATTAATCCTTGAGGACTCCATGTTAAGCCTTCAAAGTATATCTGAGACATAACTATATTTTGAAATTTCTCAGGCAATAAGAAGAAGCTTTCTGAAATACTACTTTCGCTTATTGATAAGTCCTTTTGTCTATTAAATGACAATAGATTCTCTGACAATGAGCTAGACGCAACAATCTTTTTAATAAAGTCATTGTTTATTACAGAGCCAGCATTATCAATAAGCATTTTTCTTGCTTCGCTTTCATTGAATCCATTATATCCAAACAATATTTCTGCAGTTAAAATTGGATTTGGAACACTAGCAAGATCTTGTGGTCTTGAGTTTATAGTATTTGCAATAATAACCACTTTTGATAGTGCAGATACAAATTCATTTCTTGATGCAGTTGATGAATTTGCACTTGTACCAGAAGACCTCATATATGTTACATCAAGCATGTTCTTCCTGATAAGTTGACTTGATATTAAGAATCCAGCTAGATAGTTACCAATCTTTTCTTTAGCGCCATCTTTATCATAAGTTCTTTTATCAATACACATGTCAGATATTTCTTTGAAAACATCTGATTCTCTAATCAGCTCATTGCTAATAACATTATTAATAGTTTCGAATACTTTTGATAAGCTTGATGACAATGAGCCTTCATCTGTAAGAACATCATGTATTCCAAGCCATACCGGAGTTGCTTTTGATAATTCAAGTAGTGTTGTTGATGACCCCTTGTCAAGCCCTTTGAGTGGAGCAGAATATGCCTTCTGTATCTTTCCAAGACTTTCTGAATGGTTTTCTATTAACCTGAAATAGTTGTGCACCATGAATAATTGTTTTGCGTATTTTGGTGTAATTCTATTTACAAGTAATGAGCCCTTCTGATTATCATATGCTTTATCAGAAAGAATGCTGTCAGCAATATTTCCATAACTGGTTATAGAGTTTCTTCCTTCACCACCATGAAATGTTGCAATAAGATCTTCAACAGCAAACACATTGTTTGTCTTTTGCTCCTTAATTATCTCACTTAATTCAGAATCAACTTTTGCCCTAATACTACCATCTTTATCTGTGTGATATTTCTTTATGAACTCCTCTCTTGATAGACCTGAATTTTTAAATTCATTAGTATCCTCTAAGAATGCGATAAATGATATTTCATCTACATACTTATTGTATTCTGCTTTGTTACCCTTAGATTTTAATACAATAATTGGAGTATTGTTTATTAATCCATTTATTGTTGTTCCATGACCAAGAGTAATTCCACCAAATGCCGCAGACAATGTTACTATTGTATAATTGTTTTTATCTGATGTTGCAGCTTTTGCATCATCAAGAGTATTAGCAACAAGTGTTGGAGATAGGTTTAATCTTGTCTCATTAAGTTTTCTATCTGCACTCCAAGCTCCATCCTCAAGGGCTACATCAATAACATATCCCCCCTCAAAATCAACAGGATTTCCGCCAATAGTTAATATTGGTAATGTATTCTTCTTTGCATTAAAATCATTTTCATACGATAAGAATAATGTTGCACCATTAGAATAGTAAACAGCTATACCTACAAGTGGCTTACCAGCCCTTTGTGAAGAAGACTGAATATACATATCCAATACAGAATTTCTTAATGCAGCAGTGGTTTCAAGTCCCATGAATTTTGAAATATCATTACTTGAGTCTATTAGTCCTTGAATGTCTGCTGGCTTATTTGCAGCTTCCATTTGTGGATATGAAACAACTTTCTCTCCATCAATCTCCTCTATTCTTTTTGCATCAAATGTAGAAAGCCTTAATTCAAGTTGTTTATTTTTTAATCCTCTTGATGAAACTTTAGGATTCAATAACCATTCAGAATATGTTGATGGATATTTATCTTCATGAATAGCTATTTTCTCCCATATTGGATATAGATTAGATTTTGAGTCTTTAAAATTAATAGACTCTAATGGTTTTTTATTGACATCAAATTCAACAGAAAATGCCTCAGCCATTTCAACTACATAATCAGCAAACATTTTTTTGTTATGCTGAGAATCAATTGCTACTCCAAAAGAATTCTTATCTACCTTTCCGCTTATCACTCTTAATTCAACAGTACCTTCAGTATCTTCTTCCCATTCATAATCCATCATATTCACAAATAGTGAATCAATATCAAAGTCCATACCTGAGTTTAAAACAAACTCATCAGGCACAACTAGAACTGAACCCATATATGGAGGAAGAAACTCTACAATTTTTAATGGAATAACTGAGTGAGGGGTTTCTGTAGGAATCCTAATACCAAGAGCAATGCATACTTCTTCTGGAATAATACTGCCAATTGATAGGTTATACAATTTTGCTGTTTTTGCAGGAATAATACATTCTGCATACTCGGCTTTCCCATTATTAATTCTGTGTATTTTTAATGGTCTTGAAACCATTTCTCCATTAACTTCTTCTGCAATATTAAATCCATAGGCAGATACACAATAGAATTTATCTCCAAATACTTTTTGCTTTAACACCTTGTTTTTAACAAGAGAGTTAATTGCATTTTTAATTGCATGAGATAATTCACCAGTATCTCGATGAACATATATTCCATCAACCTCTTCAAACATTGAGGCAAGAAGATCTTTACCTGTGTTGATGTTTTGCTTTTTAAGTTTTTTATATAATACTGAAAGGTTTAGTCTTTCTTGTTTTGTAAGAACACCTTTACCATTAGTTTTATAATCTTCATGAAGCAACTCGGAGAATATCTTATCAAAACTAATCTCCCTAACAGCTTTTTGCATATCAAGAAGTTCATCACTTATACTGCTTGCTTCGGAGCTTTTGATTTTATCTGTTGCTTTTATTACAGACATAATCAAAGCTTGAAGTTGAGTTCCATCAATTACAGAAGATTTTCCAGAAGGAGTATCTGTTTGTATTCCGTGATACTTATGTTTAAGTGTTATTTTATTATCAGTGATTTTATGTTTTTCACCAGAAGGGTGAAACCCTACTGAAGCTCCTTCAGATTGCATATAATTCAATCTTGCATGAAGCTTACTTCTGTCTGCAAACATTCCATTTTTAAGTGGAACAGGGCCAGATTTATACCAATGGCCATTTATTGTGTCCTTAAAATATTCTGTTTTGTTATTTGGAATTTTTGCAACCCTTACTCCATCCTTGGAAAACTGATCTTCAAGAATAGAAACTATTTCTGGATCCTTTTCTTTTATAGATGTTAACTGTCTAGGCAGAAAGAATGTAGATTGCTTTAAGTATGCATATCCATCATGGAACACATCCTTGATACTGTTTATATGCAAGATATGGTTATTTGCAAGATACTCCATTTCGGCAAGAGAGAAGTATCCTGGCTTTTTATCATTACTTCTGTCATTAGAAAACTCATCACCCATTATTAATCTAGTGATAAGCGCTTCATCATGTTCATTTGAAATTTTACCAGTACTTACCATCCATAGCTTCATGTGATTTACATCAGCATAGGCTTGACCATCAGTAATGGTTATCTCATCATACTTAGTTGAGTCCAAGTTTAACTTTTTTTCAAACTCATAATTCCCGTCATCATCCCTATATCTCTCCTTTGTTATTTTATTCCTATACACATAGACATCATTAAGCCTAACTGCAACAAAAGAGTCTTCCTCTTCCTGTGTTAACTCAGATATTACACCATCTTTTAGGATTGTTTGTCCATGAGTGTCCATTCTGTATGAAGCTGCAGATATTGCTGCACCTCTTTTTGCTTTATCAAGCATTGCTGTGGTATTTCTGTCCACAAAATCATTTATAATTGGGCCATTATTCTCATCAACAATACCATCATAATATGCTATAAGTGCTTTTTTGACTTCTGTTTTTGAGTATTTTTTACTATCACTCATCCACATTCTGTCATCACCCCTAACAATATGATCAGCAGAGTTATTGTATAATAATGACTCAAGATGAAAGTCAAGCAAGTTGCCTAGTGTTTTTTCAAATCCATTTCCATACCCAGGCTTTTCACTAGATAGTCTAAGCTTGTTTTCTGACTTAACTTCTTCTGGAAGATACTTTGGTCTTGGCTTATCTAATTCTCCTATATTTGTATTATTATCAATAATGATAATTCCATCTGATTGAAGTTTAGTAAACAATTCATTAAATGACTTTCTTAATTCGGACTTAACCCTGCTTAATATTTCAGATTTTACTGCATCACTATTAAAATCTTTGTCAACATACTTTTCAAGGTATGCAATAACATCTTGCAATCTGCCTTTATATGGCATATCCTTGCGTCCACTTTCCCTGTATTCTTTTATCTGTCTAGCATTTGCCACAAACATTTCATAAAATATATTTGCAGTAAAGTCAGATACTTCATACTTAAATCCTGGCGCTGCTTTTGTAGGAGCTGCTAAGTTATATAATTTTGTTTTTCCAGTTTTCTTATCATGATAAGGAGACTTTACAATATTCGCATATTCAATATTCTTTCTTTCCATTACAAATGGAACAAACAATCTTCTCATAATTCCATCAACTGATGATGGTAGACTAAACAGTCTTAGTTTATCCAAGAATATTTCACCTGGAGACTTATCACCATACTTATTGAACTCTCCAAAATACTGACTACCAGTATATGTTGCAAGCTCAACTCTTTTATTATCAATTGATGGTACAAGTTGAGAGCCATTAATACCAAATTCTACCTCAGAATCTCTAAAGTATGGAATGTATTCAGCAATCCCATCATCAGCTAAGTCTGCAATATTTGTTGCGTTGTTTATTTCTTTTGTCTTTTCAATAACAGTATTCATTCTTTGGAATGGCCACTTATTTTCGTCTCCTTGCTTTACAACTGTAACAAGTGGTGACATAGCATAATACTTAGACAGTCCATTAAACATTGTTAAGTATCCTGCAGAAGAGTTTTTAACTATATCTCCTAATGATGTAGCATTTGCTATTGTGTTTTTATTTTTAGAAAGATCTTTAAAAAAGCCAGTTACCGAAGAAATGAAAGCTTGTCTACTTTTTCTGACACCTTTTGAATTAACAGATGATACAATAGAAAGTATTACATCTTCATTAATTGGCAGACCAATATTGTTAAAATAGAACGCTATCTCTTTAGCATTACCAGCCATTCCATTGAGTATTTCTGGATCTCCAGACTTCATTAATGATAGTATATTACTAACATAATTCTGAGCCTCATCAAATACTGCTCTTGTGATTGAGTTGTTTAATGACTCCTGTATTTTATAGGTTTCACTAACAAATCTTTTTCCTCCAGCACCAGATACTGACAATTCTGTTCCTTTATCAGTTGTTATAATATTCACAACTGGAACATAAGAATAGTTAGTAACCTTTCTTAATTTTCTAGCAAAGAAGGTATCCTTTCTTTTATCAATAAGTCCAGTTGCTTTGTTTTTCTTATCCTGAAAGCATAGGTCATAAAGAGCACTAAATGTTTTTGAATTAACAAGCTCTTCATCCCCAACAACACTAACTCCACACAAGCTCTTTATTGCAGATAAGAAGTCTGAATAAGAATCTTGGTCAGAAAGTTTTGATACTGCAGCTGCATATAATGTATTTTCATCTGCATAGTTTGCAAAGAGAATACTATTAGATATTAATTTTAATGTCTTACTGGCTATTAATTTTTTAGAAAGCAAATCAGTTAATATTGTAATCTGATTTGCGTCTTTCATTGGAGATACTGATAATATCCTTTTAAGATTTATCATATCAGGAGTAAGATCATAATTCCCTTCAGTTGCATCATAATCACCAAGAGAGGCATATTTTTCTTCATCCATTTCATCCTCAATGATTTCATCAATAGATGCCATTGTGGTATCAAGGAATGAAGCCTTATTATCTATAATCTCATTGAGAAGTAATGATATAGCGGTGTCATCTATATTCTTAAATGACTCCATTCTTTTTCTCATTGACAATAATAGTGTTTTGTTTTTCTTTATCTCTACAGCTTTATCCGGGTTTTTCTCCGCCTCAAGACCTTTTGTAGCTTCAAGAACAGTATTGTAAACTTTTTTATGTTCTGCAATAAAATCATTAAACCCTGATATCAACCATTTCTTGTTTGATACCTTGAACTTGGACTTTGTTTTTTCATTTGATAAAGTATCTTCATCACCAACCTGAACATAGTTGATAAATGACTTTAAGATTGAACTTTGCTCTATTACGTTTATCGCGGAGCCATCACTCTTTCTTACAACTTTAAAATGTAATGGCAAGCCACCAGTTCCAAGAACTTCTGATTTGGCAAATTTACCTCTATCAATTCTTGTGAATAATTCATTTATCTTATTATTGTTTTGCTTAAAAAAGCCAATCCATTCAAGAAGGCCATCCCAAAGTTGTTTCCACCAAGGTTGCGCATCCTTAGATATTTTGTACTCAGCAAACTGATCAGCCATATACTCTTCAAGATAAAGATTTTTCAATCTTGTCTTTGATAACTTTGCTCTTGATATTGGCTCTTCACTAACAAAAGAATCTAAATCTTCTTGTGTGACTGGGCCAATTTCATCTTCAGCTATGGCTAGGAAGTGAGATCTCTCCTCTGGTGATAGGATTGCATTAAAGACAGCATGGAATGCCTCATGGTAAAGAACTGAGCCTCCAGCTTCTTTATCAAGATATATCATTGCATTTGAATATGCACCAATAGCTCCAGCCTGTTTTAATGCTCTTTCAATAAACCCATCAGCTTCTTTTATAGAGATTCCTGATGGTAAATTTCTTGATAACCATCTTCTTGCTTTTGATAAATTTTCTTTATCTCTTAATTTATTTTCACCATTATCTATTTTGTAACCCTCTAAATCATCCAAGCTTAAATCATCACTTTCATCAACATAGGATAACACAGGTTTTTGTGGAGGATTTTCAACATTGCTAATTTTAGTATTTTCAGTTTGTTTTGGCTCTTGCTCTGATTTTTTAACAGACTCAGATTTTTCATTAGGCTTCATGTTAACCCTAGCCCTAATTGTATTTATAGGATTGGCGACATTGATTGGAGACATGGTTATGCCATTCATTGCCTCTAGTGAAGAATGAGTTCTTGACCTTGTTGGGTTTTGGCTTCTTTTTACATTTGGTATTAATGCATTTCTAAAGCTACCAGACCTTCTTAGGAATGTTAAAACAGTATCACCCTGAATACCATTTTCAACAAAAGATGAAATCACAGAATCCCCGTCCTTTATAAAGGAAGAAACCTTTTCTCCATCATACAGAACTTGATTTAATGGAACTTTGATTTTAAGATATGCATCTTTACCATCTTCAGTCCTCTCTTGTGATTCATCATTATAGTACTTGATTTTACTTTCAGTTCCATTGCCAGTATACTCAAGTGTATATGGAATAACAGCAAGAACAGGATATGAAGCCCCACTCTTTTTATCATTATGAATATTTATACCAAGGTGTAATCCTTTCATATTAGGAAGAACAGCCTCAGTTTTTTCTATCATAATTTGATTGTGAAGAGCAACTAGTTCAATATAAAAATCATCACTAACAAGATTTTCAATATCCATTAAGCTAGACCCAATTGGAGCATTTATTTTTTCATTACAAATGTTATAAAAACTTATTTGGTCATCAACAGAATTAAATATCTTCTTGCCTTCATCAAGCATTCTATTTGCAGAGTCTCTTATTGCTGAAAATGGGGTATTGTTGATATTATATTTTTGACAAAGTTTTGAAACCAAATGTCCAAGAGTACCATTTTGCATAAGTGTTTCTGCAGAAATATTTGCATTCATTTCTGAAGATAGTTTACCCTGGAATGTTAATCCATTTGTGAACACTCTTGCAACAACTTCTTCAAGTTCTGACTTCTCTGCATCTGAATAAACACCATTTGACATTCTATCAAGAGCCACAAAATCATCCTGTGATACTTCTGTTCCTTGAACATCTGTCCTATGAGATGCTCCACCTTTCTTGCCTTTAAGCATTACATAGCAAGATGTTACATATCCATTTGGTGTATCAAAGAATACATGTCTAAAATCATTTTGAAATAGATTTTCATTAACTTCATTTAAAGAGGTCTCTGATGTGTTTTTTGAACCCTGAGCATAATTATATGTAATTTCCTCACCACCAGGAAGCACAGCTTCTTTAAATGGGAATAGCGCATTTGGAGTTTCTCCAACAGCTTCAATTAAAGCCTTTACTGATGGACTTGATATTTTAACACCATCAACAATAAACTGAGAGTCATTATATGAAAGTATAATTGGTTCAGAATCCTTAGTTGGCAAGTACACTAGTTGAATACTATCAATAGCAGTATCTCTATATACAGTTGCACTAGCAGCGCCACTTTCATATATTTTTATGGTTTTTTCTATTAACTCACTTTTTGGATTGCCCTTGTGAAGTCTAAAAAAGAACTCACCAGAATCAGGTACTTGATCTTTATTGAGTAATAAATTCTTAAAATCCTCAGCAATCTTGTCCTTAACGTCTTGAGAAAGATTATCCTTATTATCAGTATAGGCACTAAATGTTTCTATGTTTCTAATAACAGCTTTAACAATAGCAGGATCAAGATCTCCTATTGTTCTGCCTGAGTCTACTGGTGTAGATTTTTTATTATTATTCTTACCAGAGAGTTTACTTTTTACTTCCTCAAGTTCCATTTCTAATAAGAACATTTGGTCATTAAGGCTCTCCTCTGTCACAAGCATTGATGGAGCATATTTTAAAACACCATCAACAATTGCCGGCTTTAATTCTCCATTATCATTTACAAGACCATATTGGTCTATTGAAAGTTTATTACCTCTGTGTCTCAATAGTGATTGCAACCTATCTCTAGCATCCTTTAATTCTTCAACTGTTTCAGCATAAATTGCAGCAACAATATTGTTTTCAACAGTCTCTTGAAGGTTTCCTCTATTTGCCTCTATGTGCAAATATACATCATGACCAGTAGAGTCTGGTTTTGGTTTAAACGCAGGAACTCTTTGTTCATTATCTCCCCTTCTTTGAAGGACAGTCATTGCCTTTTCAAACTGAGAATTAGTTAATACAGAACTCCATGAACCATCTGTATTTGCAGAGTCATACTTTCTTATTAACCTAATAATAAGTAAGTCCGGGATAACAGAAGAACTACTCTCTGGCAAACTATCAATTGCTGTTATTAAGGCAGCAGATATATTTTGAAAAGAATTAAAATCAACACCAAAAGAATTGTGTCCTGTTGTTTGGTTTACAATAAAGGATTCTAATGCTGCAGGAAGAAATACTGATGATGGATTTACATTGCTGTATCCATATTTTGTCAGTAAGTCTTTTACAGTATCTTTTATTTTTACTGCTGGTTTTTCTTTTTCATTTTGTAATTCAGCTATGTCTTTAGCATCTTTGACAGCCTTTGATTTCTCTTTTCCTTGCCATTTAACTGTATCAATAACTTTTGCGTGTTCTGTGTATGCCTTCCTTATGTCACTCTGTATTTTTTCATGAATAGGGATATTTGCTTCATACCTTTTTATGGTTTCTTCTCTTTCCTTTTTATTAGAAGGGTCTGTTCCCATCTTTGCATTTACAGCTTTTCTTATGTTTGCACTAAATGATTTCTCATTAATGAGTTTTGATTGATCTTGAATTACACTTAGATCATCTGTATATTCATCAGTATCCTCTTTGCGGTTCTTTACCTTATCTTTAAAAATAGCCAGAGGGGAATCATCCAAAGAGTCATTAATTTGTTTTTTAGTATAAGTGTGCTTCTTGATAACATCATTCATTAGTTGACCAAATTCTGACTGGAAATCATCTAGTGATGTTAATACACCAAGATCTGCAAGGTCAAGAGATAAAGGATTGTAATAAATTTTCTCAGCCTTAACAGAAGAAAGAAACTCAATGTCATTCATGATCATTGCGGACTCTTTGATCTGTTTAGAATCAGCCCCAGGTAATGATGATTTTGCCGCGTTATATATCTTTTCAGCTTTATCAATTCTTGCTGACATAGATTTTAGCTTCTCTTGCTTATTATTATCAGTCACTTTTTCTCCAATAACATTAGAGATTTCTTCATTAGAAGACTTAGCAATGGCTTCAAGCTCAAGCTTTAGGTTCTCAAGATTTCCGGTGTCCATTGCTGCAAATACAGTTTCTGATAACTGATAATTTGCAGCACTTTCTACATTTATTTTTGTCTCATTTTTAATTCTCTCAGATTCATAAGCATATTCAGTTGGATTTGAAATGCTTAATGCCTTAAGAGAACCAAGAGTATGATTTGAGTTTGGTACTTTAAATGATGATGTCTCTGGGCTAACATCAGCAATATTGCTTATGCCAGAAATGATTGACATGCCATATTTCTTTTGCTCTTCAAGCTCTGCATATTTTAAATTCTTATCAAGCTCTATTCTTTCATTTGGTTTTAATTGCTTAACCAATTGCTCATAAGTAAAGATTTTTTCTGCTTTTTCTTTTTGTTGTTTGTCATAACTTTTAAGTCCAGCAATAACACCCATTGGAGCACCTGTAATACCACCAGAGACAAAAGCTAATTGTGCATCTCTATTTGTAACACCACTAGCAACTGAAGAAAATGCTTCAAGCATTTTGGCCCCAGTACCATCAATAAACTGATTGTCTACAGCGATTTTAGTAATCCTATCTTGAAGATACTCTTCACTACCTTCTTGGGCAAATTGCTTAAGACCTTCCTTCCAGTACTTACTAACCTCTTCAACACCATCACCAAAAGAGTTAAACAGCTTTGCAGACTGTTTCATATCTGAATAGCCAAGCATCATGTTTAAACTAAAAGAAACAGATTGAGCATTTAATCTTGCATCATTAACCATTTTATCTTTTTGCTCAGGAGATAAATCCTCTCTTCCTTCAAGAGATTTCTCCATTTCTTTCTTTGCCTTTTGTCCATCCTCAAATGACCCAAGAATTGACTCATGAAGTCTTCCAGTTGATGCGCCAATCATTGGAGCTGCAGACTTATAACCATTCATAACAGTTGCATCCTTAATCATCTTTCTAACAGCAGGATCTGTTATAGTAGACTCAAGAAGTTCATCCATACTTTTAGTAGAGCCTTCTACTGTTGCTTTAAGAATGGACTTCCTTATTTGATTCTGAGCCAACCTAACACCTCCTTTTTGAGCAAGAGCGCTTACTCCCATTCCACCAAATGTATATCCAGCACTACTAATTGCCTCAGAGAAAAATTTGGCACTAGTAATATCATCAAGAAGGCTTGAGTTCTTAGGGTCAGAGTATACTGGATTTGCTTGATTATAATATTCTGAAATCTTAGCAAGACCTGCATTAAGAGGGTTATTAATAAAGCTATCAAGCAATTGTTCTCCGGTATTATCGCTTGCAGTTATATTTCCTTGGGCAACATCTGAAACAATATTTGCAGTTCCAATTATAGGGGTTAATACACCACCAACAATAGATGAGCCAGCATTTATAATAGCATTTCCAGCGCCAATAGTAAGAGCCTCTGTAGTTGATTGTTCATCAAACAGCCTTTGGTCCTTCATTTCTGAAGTCTCAGCAATATTATTGTTATCACCTTCTTGTGCTGTTCTTGTTGGAATTTCAAGAGCAGGAGCAGACTTAATTGTAGCACTAGACATCCTCCTAAAGTTTGCTTCAAACTCTTCTTTGGATGGGGCCTTAAGGTTTGGATTTACATAATCAACTTTATCAGCTTCCTCTTTAACTTTAGAATCTTTTTTACCTCCTGACATATCCTTGTTTTTTTATATTATTCTTCTCCGCTGTTATCTTGATTTTCACTTGCACTATTATACTGATTATACTCAGCCATGACCGCAGAAGATGCAGCAGATTCTTGACCAGAACTAAGTAATTTAAGAAACATATCCTGATAGTATTTTTGTGTTCCAAGATTTCTTATTAGGTTTCCATTTTTTCCAATTACCATCATGTTGCCATTGATAAGCTGAACAGGAATCTCAATTATCTTCCCATTATGAACCTCTTGGATTTTATGGATTTTTCCAGTATTATTTGTTCTGAACATCCCAAGGTTATTATAGGCAACCCTTAACTCTGGTGTTGATAATGTTGCAACATCTAAATCAACCAATACATTCTCTTTGCCTGGAACAATTGTATTACCAACTTTTACATTGGCAGAAACGGTAAGCACTCCATCTTTTCTTGGTAATCTAATTCCAGTTATGTCATCAATATACTCATTTTCTTCAGCTTGTGTAATACCTCCTGGATTTTGAGCGTCTTTATATGGCATGTAATAATTTTTCATTCCTCTTGTTGAGGCTTTTATTGTGCCAAATAGATTCTTAAATTTAGAATTATTTGAGGTAACAACAGATGGTGAAAAATTATTTTTACTTGTTGTGTTTTGTATTGCAAGCCCAAGCAATTCTGTACTTCCCTTGGGTTTTCCATATTGCACATTAAGCGCTTCAAGATTTGCATCATAAGCATTCTTCATATTGCCTTTTGCATTCTTATAAACGTCAGCAGGATCAAGTTCTGCACTGGATGGTCTAAAGGTATCATTAATAAAGTTATTGGCATCTCTTTTACCTTGGCCTGTAGTTCCTGGAATATTCTTCCATGCTCTTTCCATAACATTTGCCCAGCTACCACCAGCAGAGGAGCCACCAATTGCAGCATCTTCATTTCTTATGTGATCATTGTAATTATCAAAGATATACTTCTGGGCATCCTGAAGATCAGCTTCATTAAGTCTTTCTTTTAGTGGAAGTTTTTGTTGTGAAGCCAAAAATGCAGCATATAATTCATCTGAACTTTTTACTGGAACATCACCAATAACAAATCCACCAGTTCCTTCATATAACATTCCATGGTCTCCAAGCTTATAAGTTTTTCCACCAGGAACCTCAAGAAGAAATGCATCTTGAGTTCCAACTATTGCCGCATCCTTTAACTGCCTGAAATCTCCCATACCAATTCCACTAGCTTTGCTTCCAGCAGTCGGAGTTACAACTTGTCTTTTATATGTAACACCTTGCTCAGGAACAATAGCAACAGCATTTACTATTCCCATTGTTTTAATATTCTGCTCATGCTTAAGAATATTAATTCCTCTAGCATCAGACTCCTTGCCCATAGATCTTACAGCAGCTTCATAAGCGACCTTATTAAACTTTCCACCATTCGTGTAAGAGCTTTTACTTATTACTCCGTTACCATCTTTTCTTTCTACACCATCATTCTCTGGATTATGTGCATATCCAATTTCTATTGGTGCAGCTGCTCTTTGATTTTCTGTCAATTTATTATTAAGACTATAATATGCCGCTGGATCATTTCTCTGAATATTTCTTAAATATCCATCAAGCTCTGCAGTTGCGGTAGACTGCAGATAATCCATGATTTTTGGATTATGTTTTGCATAAAGCTCAAGACCTTTTGCCCTTTGCTCATCAGTAAGACCCGTAGTGGTTCTTGACTGCATATATGCTTTATTGTAATCTTTAAGTAACTGTGTTTCTAAAGTTGGTTCTGCATCTTCATTAACAACCTTATTCATTTTTTCAACAGTATCTTCAAGATCTTTTTGCACATCATAGTATGATGCAACTCCAACTGGAGCAACAGGTTCTGACCAGTCATGATTTGAATTCAGGTCTTCTATTTGTTTATTCAATGCTAAAGCTCTACCATCCAAAGGTTTATCCTTTAGGCTGGTAGAGAGTTCTTTTTCTACAGAATCAACAAATGCATTCTGATTGTCAATTTTTCTGGATAAAGCCTTTAGTCCTGGAGATAAACTTTCAAATTCCAGGATTTCTTGATTAATATCCTGACTATTACTTCCAAGCTTCTTACCAACCCTGTCCCTTATTTCATTTATTTTTTCATTGTACATTTTTATTTCTTGGTTTACTTTTGAGTCACCAAGGCCAAACTTTTCAACACCACTACCAAGGGTTCTTGCCGCATTTGCATGAATCTCAAGTTGCTTTAATGTTTTACCAAGAACCTCTTGGTCTTTTTTAATACCAGCAACCTCAGCAGCCCTCTCAGCATACTTCTTTTGATACAAAGCACCAATAGCTTCAAGTGGTCTTTTATCAAGATCTTTTGCTAGTGTTAATTCAGCAGGTGTACTATTTAGATAAACTCCCATGACCTATTTCTTTTTATAACCAAATCTAACAGACTTATTACCACCTTTTTCTTTTGGTGCTAAACTTTGATTTAACCCTTTAACATCATAACCCTCCTTGACGGCATCCAAATATTCCTTATTAAAGTTTTGCTGAACAACTCTTTCTCTACTTCTTGCTCCATATTCTCCAATCTGAGACATGGCATTTGTGATTTGCTCTTGTTTTTGTGATCTAACCTGATACTTCTCTCTTTGATTAAGAAAGTCTTGTTCATAATTAAATGCTGCATCTTGACTTCTTAATGCATTGTTTGCATTTTGAACTTCAGAGTATCTTTGGTTATCATTGGCAATAGTACCAGCTCTTTGCATTCTTGAAGTTTCATTTGCAGCAATAGCATTAGCTCTAGCATTTGATGCATTACCACCACTCATCTCAACTGCATTATGCTTATTTGCCGCATAAGCATCTGCAGTAACCGCATCCTCTGATGGTTTAGTAGAAATAAACTGATTCATTCTTGAATACAATTTACCTCTTTCATTTGGCATTACAGGCTTTTGTGTTAGGTTATGCAAGATAGGAACTACTTCCGCACCTGCACCAACTAAATCTTTTATTTTTTGATTATCAAATTTATAACCAGGTTTATTTGACTTTCCGCCTTTTTGAGCACCATGATAAACTGCTTTTCCTCTTTTTTCATCACTCCATTCAGAAACTTTATCTGCATCAAAATCCATTTTAGCAGAAGCTCTTTCATCATTGGTTCTCATATCATCTATTTCATCTTTGGTTTTACCTTGAGAGTTATCATAGATAATATCTTCATTTGCACTTACATTAAATTTACTTTTTTCAATAGGCTGCTTACCTCTTAATTCTGGATGCAAAGCATGGATAGCGTCAAGACTGTTTTTATCTGTAATGGTTTTATATTCACCATTAGTCTTAACCCTTGTTAATCCTTTATCTGAATTATAAGCAATTGCTCTGTCATTTTCTACATAAGAAGTCCACCCTTTTTTATCTTTGGGTGTAAATTTACCAGTAAAACTAATATTGTTGGTGGTACTTTGTTTTACTGAGTTATTTTTAGTTTTGTTCATTTTAGAGTAATCAATCCCAGCAATCTCATCAATTCTTGAATTATACATTGCTGTATTAGGGTGCTTATAATTATTATCAACCTTAAATCCTGGCTTGCCTTCATTTGCATATTTTCCTTGTCCAGACTGAACTTCTTTTCTTGCTTTTGTAATGTTTAATTTTCCAGAATTAGCTTCATTAATTAGTCTATTTCCATGTTGTGCCCATAATTTTTTTGCATCTGCAACAGGATGCTTAGACTGAATATCATGTTCATCTAGTAGTCCAGCAGAATATAGCAACAGCTCTTCAGGACTTCTTCCTGTATTGAATTTATAATCATCAATCATTGCCCTTGCCTTTCCTGTAAATCTACTGTCAGAAGGATAATCTTTTAGTGATCCAGCTGCCGCTTCTTCATAGTCATTGTATTTTTTCTTTGCACTATTTTGTCCATAATTAGGATGTGTTGCTGGCTTTCCGCCTGGACCAATGCTATATGGTTTTTTAAACTCCATTAAGGCTTGATTTTGTCTTTCAAAATTTAAAGAATCAGAAACTATTTCTGCATCTCCATTGCCATATTTCTTTATTCCATACTTTGCAGTTTGTCCAGAATCTCCAGGGATTTTCTTTCTTTCTCTTTCAAGCGTCTCCTGATCTCCCTCTGCAATTGCAGTGATAATTTTCTTATACTTCTGTGGCTTACCTTGGGTATTGAAAACCACATCTCCCTCCTTGGCAATAGATTTAGTTCCTCCTGCATAATGTGGCGCTACACCAATAGCTTTAACTTGTCTCATGGTTTCATCAGTGTGGATTTCCCCAATACCGTTCTTACCTTCTATCTCAATAACACCAAATGACTTTGGTTTAATTGATGAAGAACCATTTTTACATTTATACCCTTTCATTCCAGTTTTTGCAATCACTGGACCACTACTAGTATTCTGTCTACCCCAGGTTGCAACTTGTTTCTCTTCTCTATTTTTCTTAGCCATAGCATAATTATCATCTATCTTTTGGTACATGAAGTTTTGTAGCTGCCCTTGCGTTTTCACTTGTTGGTCATATTCATCTTTTGCTTTATCTGCAGAAGACTTTCCAAACATTTTCTGAGTAAGCTTATCACCACCAAGCAGTTGATAACCCATGCTTACCCCTCCACCACCAACAAGACCCACTGCTCCAGTAAAAGTATCATTAGCATTACCGCTTGATAAATTCTTAATGTGCTCTATGGGAGAAAATGCTGAACCAACTTTCCCAGAAAATGACTTTCTGTTTGCGTAACCTCTTTCATCTACTGATCCAGGAATTTTTCTACCAACAGAGTCCATTGCATTTGCTCCATGAATAACAGCACCAAGCCAAGGAACAGCTGCACCAACACCAGTACCAACTGCACCAACGCCTGTTTTAACATTAGTGGTGTTGTCTTGGTTTTTATTAGTAAGTTCAAAACTTCTTTTGGCAGCCTGATTATCTACATCAGACTTGTTAGGGTCAATTACATAAGAATTGTCATAACCCTGAGTGCCCCATTCCATCTTCTTGATTTTTGGGTCTTTCTTGTATATGGATTTATCAATGTTCATTATCTTATGTTTAATCTTAGTGAAGCCAATACTGCATCAATACTTATCTTAGTTGAGCTCAAGTTAGAAAATTCAAACCTAACTATAAAGTACGTATCTTTTAATCTAGGAGCAAAGAGCATATCAGGTTTAATATTATTGACATTAATACCATTAGGATTTGAATACTCAGAATCCTGTACTAAG
>Ga0315288_10000759_pt1 | contig 41017 bp, 34 predicted proteins | sample YL17G11_20_MG_FD_203454 | JGI IMG/M metagenome (GOLD analysis project Ga0315288, IMG submission 203454) | Sediment microbial communities from Yellowstone Lake, YNP, Wyoming, USA - YL17G11_20 | ecosystem: Environmental > Aquatic > Freshwater > Lake > Sediment | place: USA: Wyoming | collected...
GGGCGGTCGTCTGCTCGGTGGCGACGAGGCCGGAGCAGGTGCCGAACATCAGCCGGTGGTCCGTCGAGATCGCCTCCGCGCGCGTGACGCCGTTCGCGTCCATCCATCCGGACTACCCGCAGCCCGAGGCCGAGATCGAGCGCCTCTCCGAGGCGGGGGTGCGGGGCCTGAAGTTTCACGCGGAATATATGGGTTGCGCGGTGGACGACGCGCGGACGGTGCGGATCGCGCGCGCGGCGGCGCGGGCGGGGCTGGCGATGGCGCTGCACGCAGGGTACGACTTCGCGTTCGAGAAGGAAGACCTGGCGAGCCCCCGGCGCGTGCGCCGGCTGCACGAGATGGTGCCGGACCTGCGGATGCTCGCCTGCCACATGGGCGGTTGGCGGCGATGGGAGGACGCGCTCGAGCATGTGGCGGGGTTGCCGATCTACCTGGAGACGAGCATGACGCTGGGGCGGTGCGAGCCGGAGATCGTCGAGCGTCTGCTCGAAAAGCACCCGGCGGAGTATTTGCTTTTCGGGACGGATGCGCCGTGGGCGGACCAGGCCCAGGAGGTCGAGAAGTTTCTCGCGCTCGGGATTTCGCGCGAGGCGCTTCGGCGGGCCGCGTGGGAGAACGCGCTGGAGTTTCTCGGCGAGTGAGGGCGGGGGGCGGGGTTCCCCGGGATTCGTCCCGACTGCGTCGGGACTCATCCCGGGGCTTTAACGGCGCGGCGCGCGGGGAGGCGTTGTTGAAAGCCCCACCTTGAGCGCAGTGAAAGGTGGGGAAAACGAACGGGCGGCGCGCGGGGGTCTGTTGAAAGCCCCACCTTGAGCGGAGCGAAAGGTGGGGAAGAATCGGAGGGAAAAACCGATGCGTTACCACATCACGTGGGGCACGTACGGGAGTTGGCTTCCGGGCGATCCGCGCGGCTTTCGGACGCGCGGTCATCGGCAGCACGTGGAGGGGGACCACCGCCATCCGCCTCTCCCGGGGCAGTACGAGGGGCTTCACGCCCATGCACGAGGGTTGCTGAAGAAGCCGCCCGTGACGCTGGCCAACGGGTTGTGGGAGACAGTCGGGCGGCGGTGCCTGGAACAGTTCGCCAAGGAGCGGTTCGATGTGTTTGCCATCTCGGTGGGTGGCCAACACGTGCATGTGGCGGCGGTGTGTTCGCGCGAGGGGCTGAAGGAGGCCGTCGGGCGGGCCAAGAAAGTCTCCTCCCACGCGGTGCGGGCGACCATGCCCGGCCGGCTTTGGGCGGGCGGGTGCCGGCCGGCCGCAATCCGCGACCGGGAGCATTGGCAAAACGTGTTGGGTTACATTCTGGATCACGCGCCGCAGGCGTGGGTCTGGTGCAAGCCGGGAGTCAGAGAAGGGCTGACGGAGGGGTGAGGGGGTGCGCGGGGACGGTTCCCCGGGCCCGCCTGAGGCGGGTGAAATTCGTCCCGATTGCATCGGGACTCATCCCGGGGCTTAAACGGCGAGGCGCGCGGGGAGGCGTTGTTGAAAGCCCCACCTTGAGCGCAGTTTACCCGCCTGTGGTGGGCGAAAGGTGGGGAAACGAACGGGTGCGTCGCGGGGCGTTTGTGACGCGCGCCTATTTCGCCGGCGGTTTCTCCAGTGCCTTCGGAGCGTCGAGGATCGTTTGGAGGCCGGAGCCGGCGAGGATGGCGATCCCGATCCTGTCGGGACCCTCGAGCATGGCGTAGCGGACAGGCTTCTCGTTGATGAGTTCGGCGACGGCGTCGGGGACTTTCGTTTCAGAGACCAGCAGCGTCCATTCCTTTTTCTCGGTGGCGATTTTGATTTTGAAGGTGGGCTTGTCGAGGCCGAAGCGTGCGGGGTCCTTGGAGTCGTAGGCGGCCCAGCGTGCGGCACTGAGGCGGCCGACGGCCGACGCGAGGTCGCCCGCGGCATCGGCCTGGACCTCGCCGGCAGGCTTGCCGGCCTCGTCGAGGCGATTCCATTTGCCTTCCTCGCGGGCGAGGCGCAGGGTCGCGCCGCCGGCCGCAATCTCGAGGCCCGTCACGTCGGCGCCGGGAAACTCGGTCATGGCGCGTGGGAGCGGCTCGGCGGCCAACAGGCGCGGCAGAGTGTCGGCGGCCTGGAACACCAGGTCCGTGCCGTCCACCCGGCCCAGGCAGGAGCCGTCCTCCTTGATGGCGAGGCGCAAGGTTTTCTTCTGCGGTTCCGCGCCTTTGCCCTCGGGCGCGAGGGTGATGGTGCAGACGATCTGGCCGGGGTCGAGGTCGTGGGCCTTGAAGTCGGTGGTGGCGGCGACGAACTTCATGCATCGCAGGTCCTTGAGCGCATCGAGGAGGCCCTCGGCGAAGACCGGTTCCGGGTTGGCCTCGATCGGCTGGACCATTTTCCACGCGTCGCCTTTTCGCTCGAGCACGACGGTGCGGTCGGGTGTCTGGACCGCCAGGCCGGTCGCGTCCTTCGCCTTGAACTCCAGGACGCGCTTGTCGCGGCAGGCGAGCCAGCCCTCGTGGAACCAGGCGAGGTCGTTCTCGTTAACGCGGCCGATCCAGGGTTCGGCGCCGTTGGCGACGAGCGTTCGGCTCTCGGCGCTGCCGCCGACGAGGATGGCCTGCGGGGCGGCTTCGCCCTCGAGCCAGAGCCGGACATGGCCCTGGGGCTTGAGGCCCTCCGGGAAGTCTTTCTTCCGTTCTTCGTCGGAGAGGTAGTAGATGATCTTGAGGTCGGCGGCGCCGGCGAGGAGTTTATCGACGGCGTCGGGGTCGGCGTCGGTTTCGTCGCGGCCGGGGACGAGCAACCGCCACCCGGCGTCGGCTTTCTTGAGTTCGAACTCGCCGGTCGGATTCTTCACTTCGATGCGCGTGACCGGGTTCTTGCTGAGGGCGAGGACGCGCTTGTCGCGCAGGTCGTCGGCGTTCTTTTCGAGGGGCTTCAGGACGTCGGCGTCGACGCTGACGATGCGTCCCATGGCGTCGGCGGTCATCAGGCAGACGGTCTTGTGCTTCAGGTCCGCCCACGAGCCGAACACCAGGGTCGTCGCCACGGCGGGTTCGGCCTTGGGTTTGGTTTCCTTGGCCTTCTCGGCGCCTTCGGCGGTTTCGGCGGGCTTTTCGGGCGCAGGCGCCTCTTTCCACAGGGTGACCCGCAGCCGCGGCGCCGTCAGGCCGTAGCCTGCCAGATCCGTCACCGCATCCTTGACGAACTCCTTGACGCGGAGACGCCCGAGTTCCTGCAGGATGGCGTCGACGGCGTCGGGGTCGGCGCGGGCGGTGATGGGCTGGGCGAGGATCCAGTCCCGGCGCGCCGGGATCGCGCCGGAGCGGTTGAGGACGACCTCGCCGCGGGAACCGGCGAGGCTGATGCGCACGATCTGGTCGCGCGCGGGCGTGGCGACGTCGTGGCTGCGATAGGTGTCGGTTTTTTCGCCGGCGCGCTCCGCGAGCGTCGCCGCGTCGAGGACGTAGACTTTTTTCGCCTCGTCCAGGCGGACGTAGACGCCTTCGCCGAAAGCGCTTCGCCGGCCGATGTCCACGGTGCTGGTGCGTTCGGCCTGGCTGTCCTTCTTCTTCGTCGTGAAGGTGAAACGGAAGGCCGGGGGCTCGAGCCCCAGGTCCTTGAGGCTCGGCTGGCCTTCGGCGCCGGGTTCGATCGTCTGGCGGTATTGGCCTTCGAGGCAGGCGCGCAGGAGTCGATCCACCTCGTAGCCGTCGGCCGCATCCTTGACGGGCTCCGTGAGGCGCCACTCGCCGTCCGTCCTGGCGAAGGCGACCTTGGTCTTTAGTTCCCCCTCGGCGTTCTCAAGGAGCGTGGCGCCGGCGACGTCCGCGGGGGCGACGTCCCGGATGAGGTTGAGGGCCTCGGCCGGCTTCGCCGGTTCGGTCGTCTCGCCGGTCAGGCGGTCGCGGAAGACGTAAACGGCGACGGCGACCGCAAACACCGCCAGGGCGAGGATGAGCGTGGTCGAGTAGCGCATCGGTTACCTCCTGCGAACGACGTAAACGATGAGGCCGACGATGCCGGCGGCCAGGGGAAGCCCCGCGATGATGAGGATGCGAAGCGGCAGCGTCCAGGCGCCCAAGTCGCCGATGCGGCGGGCCTCGAGCGCCTCGGGGCTGACCGTGATGAGGTGCTCGGTGCCGGCCACCCAGAGGAGGCTGTTGAGGAAGAGTTCGGCGTTCCCGGGGAAGACCTGTTGGCCGAACATCGTGCGGTAGAAGGCGACGCGGTCGGCGGCGAAGTCGCCGTCGCCGAAGAAGACAACCTTCTGGACCTTCCCGGCGGGACGTTCCGCTTTCTCGACAGGCGGTTTGGGTTCGCCCTCGGCGGTCTGCTTGGCGGTTTCGGGCGCGAGTTCCCTGGTGACGGCGGCGGCGAGGACGACCGGCCTCTCGGCCGTCGGAATGAGGTCCTCCACTTCGTCGCGTTTCGCTTCGCCGCGCATCGCCTCCATGGCGGTCGTGTCGGCCCAATAATCGGCGCCGAGCGGCAGCGTCAGTATCGGCTGGACCGTTACGCCTTCGGGGAGCATCGCCTTCGGCAGGACGGGCATGGCCGTCAGGAGCATCGTCGGCAGGGCGCCGAGGGGCGCCGTGATCGCGTGCTCGGGATAGCGGGTGATTTCAATCTGGGGGACGGCCCGCTCCGTGCCGCGCTGATCCACGACGACCTTGTGGACGGCAACGGCCTCGAACCTGCCCTCGAGGCCGAAAGTGTCGAAGAGGTCGCGGTAGGGGACGGCCGGGCCGAACATGCCGGCCGGTTCCCCCAAGACGATCGCCGCCGCCCCTTTCTTGATGGCCTCGACGGCGGGGGCGTATTGTTCTGGCGAGGGCGGCGGCGCGGGCATCTGGGGATTCATCGGAGGCGGCGGCACGAGGACCAGGATCGGGAAGGTCATGTGCTCGGGGGCGGGCATGGCGGGCTCGCGCGCCAGGTTCCAGTCCTCGACGATGAAGTTGGCCTTGCGGAGCCGCTCCGCCATTTCCGCGTACGGGCCGCCCCCCATCGTCGCCGGCTCGCCGGACGTGACGAACAGGACGGCCGGCTTGTCGGCGTGCAGGAGGCCCAGCAGCGCGCTGGAGACGGCCTGTTCCCCCGCGAAGAGGCGCTCTGCCTGGCCTTCTTCGCCGGACGCGCGATTGCGGACCCAGACTTCGTCGAACGAGACGACCTGGACCTTGGCCGGCGTTTCGATGAGGACGGCTTCGCCTTCGCCGATCCGGTCGCGGATCTTGTCGAGTTCGAGTTCCGGGAGGTCGGCGGCCTGCTTGTTGAACGCCTTGATGCGTTCGACGAGCGGGGCGTAGACGGCCTCGGCCGAGGCGAGGACCTCGCGGGCAGCAGGCGGGACGTCGGCGTCCTTGGCGGCGTCGCGCATTTGCTTGTAAAGGGGGGGGACGGCCTCGAAGTTGTCGCCGACCGGGCCGAGGAATTCCTTCGCGCGTCCCAGGGCCGTCGCGTAGGCCGGCAAGGCCTGGTCCGTCAGGGATTGGATGGCGGCGGCGGTGAAGGTGCCGAGCGTCTCCAGTTGCCGCCAGCGCTGGGCGACCATCCGCAAGGAGTTGACGACCTCGGCGGGGCCGGAAGTCCAGGCGTCGGCGGCGGCGCTCGCGCGGTCGGCCTCGGCTTTGAGCACAGCATTGAGATCCGTCCGCAACCGGCCGAAGTCCGCGACCAGGGCCTTCGGTTTCTCCAGGTCCTTTTCATAGCGCGTGCGGAGCCGATTGACGAGCGTTTCGACCTGGCCGACGTCCACGGCGGGGTTGACGGCCTCGGCGGTGATGCGCGGCGAAGACATTTCGTATTCCGAGAGGAGGTCCTGGACGCGCTGCCACTGTTCCTCCGAGGCGGGGATCTCCGGCGCGTGCGAATACAGGTTCGTCAGACGGATGTCGCAGTCCGAAGGGATGTCGGCGAGGAGGGCCTTGGTGCGCGGGCTCAGGCTGAAGCGCCCCGCGGCGGTCCAGTCGCTCCGGGCCCGGCCTCGCAGAAGCGCCTCCGAGAGCCAGACGGCGGCGACCACGAGGACCGTCGCCAGCACGAGCGCCAGCGCGACGTTCGAGCCGAAACGAACCCATCGCTGAGATTGCGAGAGAGGCCCCGCGTCGGCGGCGGGGGGCCGGTCGGAAGGATCTTGCGTTTTCAGCGCCATCGGCGACTCTCCACGATTTTGACCGCGAGGAACAGGGCGTACACCGTTACCGCCACGAAATAGAGGACGTGCACCAGGTCCACGACGCCCTGGCTGAAGTCCATGTAATGGGACCGGACGGCGATCCGGCTGACGATGTGGCGCCACGTGCCGGGGACGCTCGCCGCAATCCACGGCCCCAGGAGGCCGATCACCGCCAGGATGACGAACGCCACCACCGCCGCGATCACCTGGTTCCGCGTCATGGAGGAAGCGAGGATGCCGACGGCCACGTAGAGCGCCCCGAGGAGCGCGAGGCCCAGGAATCCGCTGGCGATCGGGCCGTAGTCCGGCCGGCCGAACGCCGCCAGCAGCACGACGTAAACCAGGGTCGGGACGAGCATCGCCAGGTACACGAGCCAGCACCCCAGGAACTTGCCGACGACCACCTCGGCGTCGGTGACAGGCGCGGTCAGGAGGGTTTCAATAGTGCCGGTGCGGAACTCTTCGGCCAGGCTCCGCATCGTCAGGATCGGCAGGACGAAGATGAGGATGATCATCATGATCTCGAAGAGGGAGCGCATCTGGGCGGGGGCGCCGGGATAGAAGTCGCCGAGCGCGAAAAAGATGCCCGAGATCACCAGAAATAGCGCCATCGCGACGTACGCGACGGGCGAGACGAAGTAGGACGCGACCTCGCGGCGCGTCAGAACGAGGACGTTTCGCATCGCGGCACTCCTTGACTACACCCGGATTTCACCGCAGAGGCGCAGAGGTCGCAGAGAAAAAAGCATTCCGTTTTTCAAACCAACACGGTTTGTGCCGTTTCCCAATCCTTGCTGTTCTCTGCGCTCTCTGCGCCTCTGCGGTGAATCTCCTTTTTTCAGGCGGCGGCGATCGCGCGGGCGGCTGCGTCGCCCGCCGTAATCTGAAGGTACAGTTCCTCCAGGCTCGGCGCCTGGCTCCGGATTTCCCGCAGCCGCCAGCCGCGCTGGGCCGCCAGGGCCGCCAGGGCCTCGCGCACGTCGCGGTCGCCCGTCGGCGTGACGGCGAAGTGTTGCCACCCGTCGCCCGCCTCCTCGCGGGAGACGGCGGCGACGCCGGCGATTTGTCCGACGGCACGGCTCATTTCGTTAGGCCCGTCGCCGCCCTCGGCGGCGCGGACCTCCAGAACGACGTGGTGCTGGGCCGCGGCGCCTCGGCGAAGTTCCTCGACGCTGCCCGCGGCGGCGATCCGGCCCGCCGCGATGATCACCAGGTGCGAGCAGGTCCGCTCGACCTCCGGCAAGATGTGGCTCGACAAGAGGATCGTGTGCTCGCCGCCCAGCGAACGGATGAGGCGGCGCGTTTCCTGGATCTGCGTCGGGTCCAGGCCGATCGTCGGCTCGTCGAGAATCAGGACGGGCGGCTCGCCCAGGAGCGCCTCGGCGAGACCCACCCGCTGGCGGAACCCTTTCGAGAGTTGCCCGACCGGCCGGCGGCGAACGTCCTGGAGCCAGCACCGCTTGACGGACGCCTCCACGGCCGCGGGGCGCTTCGACCCCGGGATGCCCTTCAGCGCCGCCCGGAACTTCAGGTACTCCTCCACCCGCATCTCCGGATACAGCGGGACGTTCTCCGGCATGTAGCCGATCGAGGAGCGCACGGCGAGGCTGTCGCTGAAGACGTCGTGTCCGGCGACGCTGGCCCGGCCGCTGGTGGCGGGCATGAAACCGGTCAAGATGCGAAGCGCCGTGGTCTTGCCCGCGCCGTTGGGCCCCAGGAAGCCGACGATCTGGCCCCGCAGGACCTCGAACGTCGCGCGGTCGAGGGCCAAGGTCCGGCCGTACCACTTCGTGAGGTTTTCGACCTCAATGATCCTGTCCACGGTCAATCCTCCCGAGACCCGGCGAGTCCGTACGTTTTTGGAACCCGGATATTTACGGAAAGAGGCGGGGATTGTCAAGGGATCGCCGGGGGGTCGGCAATTCATGCTCGGTTGCCGAGATACCCCTTGACAGGTTTTGGGCATATGCCTAGAATGCGGCGGTTCAGGAGAGTGGACCGTGCCGAGACCGAAATGTTGCCGAAGAGTGGCCGGGCTGCCGCGATGCAAGGTGTTCAAGCCTGCAGGCATGGCCGCCTGCTCGCTTGAGGAAGTTATCCTGACGGTCGATGAGCTGGAGGCTGTCCGGCTCGCGGACCTCCAGGGCCTGTACCAGGAACAGGCCGCCGAACAGATGAACATTTCGCGGCAGACGTTTGGCCGGATCATCGAGTTGGCCCACAGGAAGGTGGCCGAGACGTTGGTTGAGGGCAAGGCCCTCAGAATCGAAGGAGGAGAAATCGAAATGGCCGAGATGCGCACATTCAAGTGCTGCGATTGCCGGCACACGTGGGGGCTACCCTTTGGCGCCGGGCGGCCGCAGGAGTGCCCGGAGTGCAAGAGTCTGAACATCCACCGCGCACCCGAGGACCGCTTTGCGGGCCGGGGTCCGCGCGGGTGCGGAGGTCGCGGTCGATGCCGCCGTGGCGGACGCAGCACCTCGGGGCCGAAGCCCGAGGCGCCGCCTGAAACGAAAGAGTGATTCCACGGTATCTTGTGTGATTACCAACGAAAGGAAGAATTCCATGAAGATCGCAGTGGCCTCTACCGATGGCGTTTCCATCTCCCCTCACTTCGGGCGGAGCAAGAGTTTCATTGTGTTCGAGGTGGCCGACGGTCAGATCGCCGGCCGCGAGGTGCGGCAGAACTCGTACACCGCCCATGCCCAGGGTCAGTGCGAGGGACACGAAGGGCATGACCATGCCCAGCCGCATAGCCATGCCGACATCGTCAACGCCCTCAGCGACTGCCAGGTCGTCCTGTGTTACGGCATGGGATGGCGTGCGGCCGAGGACCTGAAGCAGGCCGGCATCCAGGCGTTTGTGTTGGATACGGAGACCTCTCCCGAGGAAGCGGTGCAAGCGTTTCTGTCCGGGAAGGTCAAGCCCGGCGGGGCGTTCTGCCGCTGCCACGAGCATTAGCCGATATCTCTGAGCGGCGAGTCGCCGTTCCGCCGGCGCGCGAAGGCCGCGCGATTCAAGGCCGCGCGCCGAAGACAGACGCCTCGCCCTACCGCCCCGCACCCGACCACCCCTGGCGCCGACCCTTCAAGAAAAAGCGGACATTTCCACTTTGCGGGAAAGAGGACATTTCTACTTTGCGTTGACAGGCACCGCTTGGTGCTCTGAAAACATCCCTCTCCACCCTCCGGCTCGTGCTTCGTAGCGAAGTAGCACTCTCTTCTCCGCCCTGCGTAGCAGGGGAGAGGGATAACAAAAGCATGTTTTCAACAGAGCAACCGCCGGGGGGTTCCCGCGGCAGGAGGCGCAGGGCGCCGGGCGTTGTCAGAAAACCGCGGCTTTCGGCTCGGCTCGGACGGCAGCGTCTTGCCCACGCACGTTTGTAGGTCCTCGAACTCCTGGCGAATCTCGTCGTTGGGCTCCAGTTCTTCTCGAAGGAGGGTTTTTGCCCCCATCTTCCGCATGAGCGAACAGAGCCTGTGGATAGCCCCCTCCGCTCGGCAGTTGCGCCAAACGGGAGCGATCAAGTCGAAGTAGAAGGAATAACCTGGCGTCCCGCTCTCGCAGGAGAATACTTCCGGGACGGCCTTTGCGAAGACATCTTGCAAACGCAGTCCTCCCCTGCGCGAGGTGGTGCGGCGCTGTCGGAACGCTACGGATCAGGTTACAGGCCCGCCGAGAACGATCTTGCTGCGCAGCGACTGCTCCTGCCAGGCCCAGAGATCGGCTATGGCCTTCTGCTGGTCCTTGTCGAGGCCAAAACCTTGCGCGCCAATGGGGCGAGCGGAAGTCGGAGTCTTTTCTTCGGCACTGTGGGGCTGCCGCGCGGAATCCGGCATTCTCCTAGCTTTGCCTGCCATCAGTCGCCTCCTAAAAAACTCGGACCCGGAACTATACGCGCTGTCTGTCCTCCTGTCAAATAATCCCCAAGCCGAAAATGGTACCTCCGGGGAAAGAGAGCCTGCGAATACAGGGCCGGCCACACCGCTTGGAAAGCGGCAGCGCCACGCTCGTCTCCGCCAGTAGTAGGCGCATATGCCTTGGACCCAACATATAGGCTATCGGCCCTCCGGGGGCGGGTGCAAGAGAAAAAACTGAGCGATCCCTGCGGCATAGATGGGGGTTTTCCACATCGTCTTCACCCATATTTTCGTGGACGGCCGACGGGCGCGATACGCCGAGGCCGAGCGGCCTACTCCTTCGGCACCTCGGCCTGGGGTGCGGGTTCGCCGGGCGCCTGCGGTGTCTCGGGTGGCGGTGCCTGGGCGGGGGGTTGGGCGCGTTTGGCGGCGTCGCCTTCGTGGACGGGGGCCTTCGGGTCCGAGAGTTTGACGGTCGAGGAGAGGAGGTCCACCTTCTCGGCCGTGGCCGTGACGGTCTTCGTCGGCGCGCCCTCGGCCGGGGCCGTCTCAATGGTGAATGCGGTGCCCGGCGCGACGCCGTCGGACGATCCGATGTCCAGCACCGCCATGCCCGTCTCCTTGTCCACGCGGACGACGCGTGTGGGTTCGGCGACGTCGCGCATCTGGTCGAGGAGGTCTTCGACGGCGCGTTGGACGGCCACCAGGGGCCTGAGGTCGGCGCCGCAGGCGACGGCTTTGACTTCGCCCGTCTCGACCTTGTAGACCGTCAGGTACATGACGCAGGCGAGGGTGGGGTCGAGGTTGAGTCGGCGTTTGGTGATTTCGCGGCGAACGGGGGCGAGGGCCGGATCGTCGGCGGGCAGACCCCCCGCCGGACAGTAGAACCCTTCGACGATGTAATGGACGCCGATGAGCCGACCCGGCCGCGGCGCGGTCTCGGGGTTGACGGCGGCGGTCTTCGCGAGGGCGAGTTCGCGGGCGATTTCGAGGATGCGCTCGCGCTCGATGACGACGAACTGGCGCGTGGCGACCAGTTCGCGCGTCAGGTACTGGCGGATCACCGGGGGCATGAAGACCGGCGCGTCTTCGCGACCCGTCCGGATCGTCGTGCTGCCCTCGCCCGTCACGGTGGCCGTCGTTCCCTTGCCGGTCCCGTCGGTCTTTGTCGTCTGGACGTTCACTTCGGCGGATCCGCTGCGCGAGATGTTCACGCCGCGGCCGAAGGGCAGATAGTCCGCCAGTTCGACGACGTCGCCGGGCCTCAAGAGCGCGAGGACGAGTTTACGGTCGCGCTGGACCTTTTGGATTTCGTGTTTGTAGTCGTAGGCGGGTTTGGCCGGTTTTTCGCCGCTCGGCGGCGGAGGCGGCGCCACCTCAATCTTCGGCTTCGCGAAACACTCGCACGGCGCGCTCCACGCGGCGCCAACGAGAACCACAGCCGCCAGGAACACAACCACCGGGCGGCCTCCAACGCAGTAGTTGAGGCGTTTCATCGGACCCTCCTTGTCCCGCTCCGAGCCGCTTGGGCGGCGACGGGCGGGGACGTTTTACTTGGGGCTCGCGTTCGCTTCGCCGGGCACGAGCGGGGCGTGAGGCCCGTAGGTGATGGCCTCGTACATGGGCGTGCCCGGTATCGGAGTGGCCAAGCACCTGCCTCCCGCGAGGACGTGCGGTCCGTGGTCGCACAGGTTGCCGCAGTTCTTGTGGTCCAGGTCCGTCACGATGCCGCGCTGCTTGTGTAAATCAAGATATGCCTCGTACAACATGTCGCGCGGGAGGGTGCCCTGGGCGACGTGGAGGTCGTAGTTTTCGCGCGTGGGGGTGCAGCAGCAGGTTCCCCCCAGGATCCAGGGCTTCATGCCCTTGACGTGGCCGACGGCGTCGTGGCAGGCGGTGATGGGCGGCGCGGCGGCGGCCTTCGGGACGTAAGGCAAGGGTTTGTAGGCCGGCCCGCAGCCGGTCGCCACGAGGAGGAGCGCGCTGCCGAGCAGAAGCAGGAAGGCCGTGGCAGCGGGTGGGCGCTTCACGTCGGATCGCATGGTCTGGTTTCCCGTCGTCAGGGCCCTCGCGGTTCGGATGGGCGGTTCACTTGACCTCGGCCTTGCTGGCCTGGCGGACGCGGTATTCGTAGTCGGCCGCCTGGGGGTTGATGCTCACGATCTCGTGGGTCTTGGTGTAGCGTGCGGGGATCATGAACGGCGCCCAACTGGTTTCATAAAGCGAAAACCCCTTGGCGTCCTTCCAGACGACCTGGATGTCGACCCAGATGTTTTCCTTCTTGCGGTTCTTCAGTTCCGTGCGGACGCGCAGGAGGTCGCCTTCAACGCGGTCGCTCTCCTGGCGGAGGACGGAGACGTACTGGCTGACAGTGAACCCTTCGAGGAGGACGCGTCCGCCCTGGTCCACCTGTTTGGGGTTGGCCTCGCAGCCGGCCAGCGCGAGCACAAGAATTGTCGCCAGAACCGCCGTCGCTGATCGCATGGAACCGCTCCTTTCGGAAAGTCGCCATTCGCGCCGCGTGCGCTAGAATCCGTAGGTCGAAGCGGGCTGCGCGCCGCCGGCGATGGCCTTGCGGACGTCCTCCGGCCCGAGCCGGTTGTCGCCGTCGAACCAGGGAGCCAGAGAGACGTAGGCCTCGCCCGTCTTCGGGACGCCGATACCATAATATGTATTCGTCCACCGGGGCAGACGCGAGCCGTTGATGTCGTACATCTCGAGCCGGACCGTGTGCGGACCGGGGGCCACGTCGGCCGCAAAGACGAAGACCTTGCCGGGCAGCGTGGTCCAATGGCGGACGTCGCCCGAGACGTCCCAATGGCTGGCGGCCGAGCCGGCGTAGGGGGCGTAACTGAGGACCTCGCGGAGGATCGCCTTGGTGGCCTGGGCGGCCTCCTTTTCGCCGATGCGGTCCTGGGTGGACGCCTGGTCCCAGAGGTCGAGAACCTGGAAGGCGGGTCCGGCGTAATGGCCGTCTATGTAAACGCGAACCGCCCGCGGACAGACGGGCGACCGGCCGAACTCGGTCCTCTCGCCGCTGATGCCGCCCAGGTACTTGTAGGGGCACCGGCCGAGGTCCAACGTCAGGACCAGGTTCGTCGCGGTCTGGAAGGCGGGGGTGAAGAATTCCTCGGGTTTGTCAACGGATCGGCGAACGGGGCTGGCGGGCGCGGCGCCCTGGAGGACGGCGGGGGCGCCGGCCGGCGTGGCCTCGGCCTCGGCGAGGTTGATGATCGGCTCGATGTACAGGTCGGGCTTCTCGGGGTTGTGGAAGGTCTTGTAGACCCAGGCTTCGCCCTCGGTCCGTTTCTTGAGCATCTCGCCGGCGGCCTTGGCGTCCTCTTTGGATTCGCGCTCCGCGTCTTTTTCCTTTCGCGGCGTGCGGGTGGTGGCTTTGCGGAAAGCGATGGCCGAGTTATCCATGTCGCCGAGTTTCGCGTACGTCTTTCCGACCCAATAGAAGGCGAGGCCGAAATCCTCGCCGACTTCGGCGGGGGTGGATTTTTCGACGACGGCCCCCTTGTCGGCCAGGAGCGCCCGCGACAAGAGGATCCGCGCCTCGTTGTAGTTCCCCGCCAGGTACTCGGCGAGGGCGGAGTAGGTGCAAAGCATGGCCCGCTCGTAGGTTTCGCCCTTGTAATACTTCAGCCGCTCCGACGAGAGAGCCGCCCCGACGTTCTCGTGCTCGACCTCGAGTTGGTCAAAGGCTTCGCGGAGCCGCGGCCTGGCGCGCGTGTAGGAACCCAGGAGGATGGCCTGCCGGCCGAACTCCATCCGCGCCAGGACGTAATTCGAGTCCTTCGGGTCGGCCGGGAGGCGCGATTCCATCAGGTCGAGCGGGTTGACCCAGGCAGGGGCCGTCCGTTGGGCCTGGGGTTCGCAGCCGAGCGCAAAGGCGGCCAGCGCCGCCAGAATTACCAGGGTCCGCTTCATCGTTTTCCCTCCGGTTCGCCGCGGGGCTTGCCCCGCGCTGCGAACAGCCAGCGCCCCCCAAGCGGGGCGGCGAACCCCCCGCACGAAACTCATCTGAAGTCGCTTAGCGGTCGTACACGCCGGCCCGGACCAGTTTCTTCAGTTCGTAATCGTTTTCCCAGAGAATGGCGCTGGAGGCGGCGTCCGTCAGGCGGACCGACAGGCGCATGTATTGGGTCTGCGTTCGTCCCCGGCTTCGGCGGATGCTCTCGACGCGGCCGGACATAAACAGGTCGGCCCCGTAAACGGGCTTGCTGCCGCTCGTCGTGACCTTCCCGAGGTCCTTGTCGCGGCGTTCGGCGCGAATCTGGTCGATGATGTCGCGGTCGAGGAAGAGGATCTTGCCGCCGCAGTTCTTGATGAGTTCCGTCCGGATCTTATACAGCAGGTCGTCGGTGCTGAAGAGTTCGTCGCTCGCGTTGACGACTTCCGTGAAGGCGAGCGTCGGGGGGTTGGCGGCGTTCTGGATCTGCGGCAGGCGGATGAGCGACTGGGCCATCTGGAAACAGGCGGCCCGGAAGTCCTTGCTGCTCATCGCCCCCAGCAGCGCGTCGTCCTCGCTGTCCAGATCCATCCGCGCGGTCTGGCCCGCGCACCCGCCCAGCGCCGCGAGGGCTGAAAGCAGGAGGCAAAGGACGCCGGCGCGGCAGGTCCCGTGAAAGAGGCTGGCGAAAACGGTCCGATCGGACATAGCTCGTCTCCTTTGGGTGACCCGTTCAGCATGCCCGTCCGGCCGCCGAATTGCAAGCCCAATCGGGACGGCACAGGACCGCCTACCGGTGCCTCTGGTCCAAGCCCCCGGCCCCGCGCTTCCGGCCGCGACGGCACTCTATACTATCGGCGGCTCCGGGTGAGGCGGACCATTCTTTTCGCGCGGGACCGCCCGCCGCGCCCCATAACGCCCCACCTTGAGCGCCGCCGAAGGGAGCGCAGTTTGCCCGCCGGCGCTCCATCGCCGGTCTTAAGGCGCGGCAGAGCGGACCTGGCGAATCCACGCGATGACCTGGGCGACCTTCCGGGCGATGCCGGCGAAGTCGCGTGCGGCCACCGCCTCTTTTGTGATGAGGTTGGAACCCATGCCCACGCACGCAACGCCGGCCGCAAACCAGGCCTCCAGGCTCTCCCGGGTGGCCTCCACTCCGCCGGTGGGCATGAGGGAGGTCCAGGGGCACGGGCCGAGCATGTTCTTGACAAAAGCCGGTCCACCCACTTCCTTTCCAGGGAAGATTTTTACGATCTCCACGCCCAGTTCCTCGGCCGCCGAAATCTCGCTCGGAGTGCCGCAACCCGGACTGTAGGCGACCTTGCGGCGATTGCACAACCGCGCGATCTCCGCATTGAGGACGGGCCCGACGAGGAAGTTGGCGCCGGACGACAGGTACAGTGCGGCCGTCGGGGCGTCGACGAGGGAGCCGGCGCCCAGGATCACCTCCGGCCGCTCCTCGGCGAACCGCTTCGCCAGTTCTGCGAAGACCAGGAACGCCCGGTCGCCGCGGTTGGTGAATTCGACGACCCTGGCCCCGCCGTCGGCGCAGGCCCGAACGATCGCGACGGCCGTCTCAGCGTCGCCGTGGTAGAAGACCGGCACCACGCCGGTTTGGACCATCGCATTCAGGACTTCCAGCCGCTTGAATCTTGCCATGGGCCGCACCATCCTATCTGTGTGTATATATTTCGCCAGCACGATACTCCGCCCAGGCCGTCTCGAAAGACTTGCGGTCGGCCGGCGCCGTCCGCGGCGCCACGGCGCGGACGGAGAACAGTTCCGCGGCCTTCGGGTCGTATTGCAGCCGCAGGATCGAGCGGCGAAGCGACTCGTTCTCGGGCTGGATCCGCAGGGGAGCGCCCGTCCGTTCATCCAGCACCGACGGGTGCACTTCGGCGCCCTCCCGGCCGACCACCAGATACGACCCGCGGGATCCGGCGCCGGTCCGCAGCAGTTCCTTGATGGCCTTCAGATAGGCCGCGCTGGTCAGGGCCATGTGCTGCGCGGCCAGCGACGCGGCCAGTTCCTCCGGTTGTTTGCCCGCCCGCGCCAAGCCGTTCTTTCGCACCTCCCGCGCGAGGGCGATCGCGTCCCGCAAGGCGGCCGTCACGGCGCCGATTTCGCGAAGGTGCCCGCCGGCGGCCGTCATGCGATCCCGGATTTCCTCGAGGACCTCTTGCGGACTTCGCAGGGCCCCGGGGTCGCTTCTGCCGAACAGGCGCTCTATCGCCCGGCCGAGTTGGCCTTCGGTGCGCGCCTGGGCCCGGCCGAAGTCCATCGTGTCCTCGAGATAGACGTTGGCGATGTAGGCGGCGCAGCGCAGCCCTCCGACCTGTCCGCTGTTGAGGGCCGCGCCGCCGGGCCGTTTGACGCCGTGCGTGCCGGCCATCTCGCCGATCACGAACGTGTGCCGCAGGCCGGACTCCCACCACGTATTGACGGCCAGCCCGCCGTTGTTGTGCTGGGCGCAGAGGGCGATCTGGAGCGGCTCCTTTCGGAGGTCGATGCCGTTTTCGGCGTAAACGTCGATCGCCAGGGGGTTCATGTGGCGCAGCCGGTCGATGGGCCGCGCCTGCAAAGCCTCGCACCTGTGCAGATAATCCGATGCCTCGTCCGGCAGGTCGCCGAGGTCGAACGCCTGCATGCCGGCCCGGCCGACGGGATTGCTTCGGAAGTCCATCCACACGCGCCGGCCCCGGCGGGTTTCGCCGAACACCAGCACGTCGACGAGCGACGACTGGTAATCGGCGATCCGCTGCGGATCGAAAGGCCACTGGTACCCCTTGAGGAAGATGGCGCCGGCCATTTGGCGCATCGTCGGGAAAGCCTCGGCCAGGAAATCGCGCGCCTCGCGGCCGGCGGCGTCGGTGGAATAAATCCGCGGGATGACCTGCATGTAGGTTCCGGAAACGTTCCAGCGGAACTTCGTGCTGGCCAGTCCGAACTGGGATTCGGTCAGGTTTTCCGCCGCCAGTCCGGCCTCCAGGGCCGGTCCGTGCAGCCCGAACTGCCCCGGCGGATAGACGGTGTCCCGGTACATTTCCCCCGGTCCGCCGGCGGCCAGCACCAGGTTCTGGCAGTAGTAGACGTTCGCGCGGACCTGCCGGCGGGTGGAGGCGGCCAGGTCCAGCGTCAGGACGCCGACGATGCGTTTCCCGGCTCCCCGCCCCGCCGTCAGCAGCGTCGCCACTTCCTGCCGGTCATGGATGGCGACTCCGTAGCGCTCGGCCTCGGCCTGGAGGCAGCGGCTCATCCACTGGCTGGTCTTGGGTCCGGCCGAGGTCGCCCGCTCAAACGGGTCGTGGTCCGTCTTGTAACCGATGAACGAGCCGAGCGCATCCTGCGGAAAAGGCACGCCGATCCGCACAAGGTGGTAGAACTCCCGCAGCGATTCGATCCCCTCGACGAGGGCCAGGTCCTCGTGGCAGCAGCCCGCGGCGGTCAGGCTCCGGGCGAAACTGGCGGCGCTGTCGGCCGTCAGCGGGCTGGTCCCCATCTTGTAATAGGTCTGCTTGTCGGAGCCGCTCATCCGGCTGGCGCCGAGCCCCAGGCCGCGGGTCAGCACGACGATACGCCGGCCGGTGCCGCGGACGCCTTTCCGGGCCATCATCTCGCAGAGGTGGACGGCGGCGTTCATGCCGGCGGCGCCGGCGCCGATGATAACGGTGTGAAATCGGCGTCTCTTGAGCCTCATAAGTGCGTCCGCCCGATCGGTCACAGCCTTCGGAGGTGGAAGCCGCCGTCCGCGTTGATCACCTGGCCGGTGCAGAAGTCGAGCCGGCCCTGGGCCACCGCGCCGACGGCCATCGCGACGTCTTCGGGCCGGCCCCAGCGCCGCGTGGGCGTCAGGCCCTCCGCGATCAGCCTGTCGTACTTTTCGCGGACCGGCGCCGTCATGTCCGTGGCGATGATCCCCGGCCGCACCTCGAACACGCCGATGTCGAATTCCGCCAGGCGATCTGCAAACAGCCGGGTCATCATGCTCACGCCGGCCTTGGAAATGCAATACTCCCCCCGGCCGGGAGAACTGGTGTACGCCGATATCGATGAAGTATTGCAGATGCGATACTGTCGGTCGGGATGGGCTTTCCGCTGCGAGATCATCCAGTTGGCGACCAACTGCGTCAGGAAGTACGGGCCTTTGAGGTTGACGCTCAGGACGCGGTCGAAACTTTCCTCGTCGGCCTGGAGGATGTCCGTCCGCCGGACCGGGGCGACCCCGGCGTTGTTCATCAGAAAGTCGCAGCGGCCGAAGCGGGCGCGAACCGCTTCGACGAGCCTGCGGCGGTCCTCGGCCAGGGAGACGTCCGACCGAAGCACCAGGCAGGCCCGGCCCGTGGACTCGACCTGTGCGGCGGTCTCCTCAGCGGCCGATCCGCCGGGTGTGCCCGCTGCCGCGAGGCCGCGGTGACTGATCGTGATGTCATATCCCAGGGAAGCCAGTTCCAGCGCGATAGCCCTGCCGATGCCTCGGCTGCCGCCGGTTACGATGGCTACAGGATGGTCTGTCATGGCGGTTAACCTCCGCAAGAGCGGACCGCCTGTCAAGCCTGCCACCGGCCGCGGCGACCCGTCGGCCTCGCCGGCCGCCGAGGCGGGCCCGTGGCGCCGGCCAGGGGCATGCCGAACGCCTGCCGTCAGGCGGGCGGCTTCTCGTTTCGTTCCCGACCGCTGCGGTAGATCGGCCCGTAAACCTCGCCATCGCGGACGACGCAGCCGGTCGTCCCGCCGTCGCGCATGATGGTCGTGCAGGCGCCGCAGGCCAGGCACACCTTGCGTTCGTCGAGCCGGCCGCGAGCCAGCACGTCGGCTGGAAAATCGGGGTACGCAATCGCCATTCGTCCGGCACCCGCCATGGTGGTCAGGCCGGTTCGCTTGGCCCAGGCCATCACGTTGGGCATCAGACCGCGCAGCCAACTGTAACCCGTGCCCACGAGGACCACCTGCGGGAACGTTTTTTGGATCTCGCCCGCCAGCGCAATCAGCCTGGCGACGCCGATGATGGGATGCTCGGGAGGGAGGCCGGATTCCCGACTCTTGCTGTAGGGCCTGCTGTAGTGGGGGTTGTAGTACGGATTGGCGGCCGTGATATTGATCATCGGCACGCTGCGAGCGACCAGTTCGCCCACCAGCCGCTTGGGTTCGGCCAGGTCGGCCGCGGTGAAGTCGTCGCGGCTTGTTCCCCAGCCGTAGGGGAAAGGCACCGCGTCGAAAACGCCCAGCCGCGTGACGATCATCCTGCCCGCCTCGGCGGCCGGTCCGCCTGCGGCGAGATCTCGCAAAGCGGACGAGGCCGACGGGTCGGGTCCGAGCCCGCCTCGACGGCCGGCGAGGCCGGCGGGCCCGCCTCGACGGCCGGCGAGGCCGGCGGGCCGGCGACGGATGCCGTCGATGATCGCCAGGAGCAGCCGCGTGCGGTTCTCAAATGAGCCGCCGTACTTGCCCCTCCGCGTGTGGCCGGCCAGCAGTTCGCTCATCAGATAGCCGTGGCAGGCCTTGATGTCCACGGCGTCGAAGCCTGCATCGAACGCCAGCGCCGCAGCCTCTGCGTAACGCTCCGGCAGCGCGTCGAGGTAGTCGTCGGCGAGAACGGGCCGGTCGGCCGGCAGGTTCATCTTCGCGTCGCGGTACGGATCGTGCTGCACGATCATGGGTTCTGGCCGGAGCGTCGGGCGGCTGTACCGCCCGCCGTGCGTGAGTTGGGCGACGAGGATCGGCCGATGTTCGGCGCCGAACCGTTCGGCGGCAATGCGCCTCATGCGCGCCACCAGGAGCCTGAAACTCTCGGCGCTGTCGGGGTGGAGCCAAAGGTGGCGCGGGTTTGTCCGGCCTTCGGGTACGACGGCGATCGCCTCGACCCAGATCAGACCCGCGCCGCCGGCGGCGAACCGGTCGTAGCGGCGGACGGTCAGGTCGCCGGGTCGGCCGAGGGAATCGCCGTCGCAACCCTCCATCGGGTGGATGGCCATGGAGTTGGGGGCCGTCAGGCCGCCGACCGTCACCGGACGGCCGAGAATCGAAACATCTTCATCCCCCTGAAGGTCGACGTGCCATTGCGCCGCCAACTCCCGCAGTCCCTGAAGGTTCCCGGGGACCAAGGCCTCGGCATCGGACTCATAAGCGGTCTCGGAGTTCATGCGGACATTTTTAACCAGCACGCCCCGCCTTGTCAATCCTGTGCGATTTTCAAAGCCTCTCGCGAAAAGGCTTGCAGCCGCCCCCTCGCGCGGCCTAGAATCCCGGTCGCACGATCTATCGCTCGAGATGACATGCGGTGCCCGACGTACTGCGACCTGACGGTCAACCGGGAGCGCCGCCTGGCCCGGGAGGGCCCGTTTTTCCGGAAGGTCTTCCGGAGCGTCTTGGCCCGGCGGGTGCAGGACGGCGCCTGCGGCACGGGGTGCCACGTGCGGCTGTTTGTGCGGCGGGGGCCGGAGGCGGTTGGGGCGGACCTCTCGCCATCGATGGTCGAGCAGGCCTGCGGCGACGCCCGCGCCGAGGGCACACGCCGTTCGTCACCGCAAAGGAGTAGCCGGACTCCATGAACTCCCGCGAGCGACTCCAGGCGACGCTCAACCATCGGCAGCCCGACCGCGTATGCGTGGACTTCGGCTCGACCGCCGTTACGGGCATACACGTTGCGGCCGTCAGCCGCCTCCGCCGGGCGGTGCTCGGCCGGCCGGACTGGCGCGTCAAAGTCATCGAGCCGTACCAGATGCTCGGCGAGATCGACGAGGAACTCCGTGCCGCCCTCGGCATCGACGTCGTCGGCGTCCTGGGGCGCACCACGCTCTTCGGGTTCGAGAACGCCGGCTGGAAACCGTTCGACCTCTTTGACGGCACGCCGGTGCTGGTGCCCGAGAAGTTCAACGTGACGGCCGACTCAAACGGCGACCTGCTGATGTACCCCCAGGGCGACCTTACGGCCCCGCCGAGCGGCCGCATGCCGAAGGGCGGCTACTTTTTCGACAGCATCGTCCGCCAGCCGCCCATCGACGAGGCGAAACTCGACCCGGCCGACAACCTGGAGGAGTTCGGTCCCCTGTCGGACCGCGACGTCGCGTACTACACGCGCGAGGCCGATCGCCTGACCTCGCGGCCCGACCTCGGCGCGATCCTGTCGATGCCCGGCACGGCCTTCGGCGACATTGCGCTGGTGCCCGCCCCGTGGATGAAGCACCCCAAGGGCATCCGCGACATCGCCGAGTGGTACCTCTCCACGGCCGCGCGGCGGGACTACGTGTACCAGGTCTTCCAGGAGCAGTGCCAGGTCGCCCTCGGGAACATCGACCGCTTGGCCGTCATCCTGGGCGACGGCGTCCAGGCGGCCTTCCTCACGGGGACCGACTTCGGCACGCAGCGGGGCCTGTTCATCTCGCCGGCGGCGTACCGCGACCTCTTCAAGCCGTTCCACGTGGCGGTCAACAAGAGGATCCACGAGAAGACCCGGTGGAAGACCTTCATCCACACGTGCGGCTCGGTGATCGACCTGATTCCGGACCTCATCGAGGCCGGCTTCGACATCCTCAACCCGGTGCAGACCTCGGCGGCCGGGATGGACCCCCGGCGCCTGAAGAAAGAGTTCGGCGGCCAAATCGTCTTCTGGGGCGGCGGGGTTGACACGCAGCACACCATGGCGTTCGGCACTGCCGACGAGGTTTACCGCGAGGTCCGCGAGCGCATCGAGATCTTCGGCGCGGGCCCGTCGGCCTCGCCCGGCGAGACCGCCGAGGCGGGCGGCGGCTTCGTGTTCGACGCCGTCCACAACCTCCAGGCAAACACGCCGACCGAGAACATGCTGGCCCTGTTCGGGGCCATTCGTGACAGCGCCCGGTAAACGCCGGGACGCACAAAAGGAGAAATGTTCATGAACAGGTTCAGCATCCTTCTGCCGGCCCTGGCGGCCGCCCTCATGGCCGCAGGGTGCGCCAGGACCGACACCGCCGTGCCCGACAAGGGCAAGGCGGACACCTCCGGGCAACTCTACATCGAGGTCTCGGCCCTGGGCAGCCTCGACTACTTCTACGACCACAAAATGGGCATGGAGATGGCGGGCAAGGTCCTGGGCGTGCGGACGGAATATGTCGGCCCGGCCGATTACGACATGGCCGCCATGGCCAACGTGTTCGAACTGGTCATCGCCAAGAAACCCAACGGCATCGTCGTCGTGGGGTTCGAGAACTCCCTGAACGCCCTGGTCGATAAGGCCGCCGCCGCAGGCATCCCGGTGGTGACGGTCGACGCGGACCTGCCTGGCTCGAAGCGCGTGGCCTTTGTGGGCACCGGCAACTACCGCGCCGGGTTCGAGGGCGGCAAGACACTGGCCTCGCTTCTGGACGGCAAAGGCAAAGTGGCCCTCATGACCAAGCCGGGGCAGTCGAACCTGGAGGAACGCATCCGCGGGTACCAGGACGCCCTGAAGCAGTTCCCCGGCATCCGGATCGTCCAGGTGGCCGACACGCAGTCGGACCCGGTGGTGGCAGCCCAGGCGGCGGCGTCGCTCCTCCAGAAGTACCCCGACCTGGCGGGCATCGCGTGCGTCGAGGCGGCCGGCGGCAACGGCGCCGCCACCGCCGTCCGCGAGGCCGGCCGCGCCGGCAAGGTCAGAATCGTGGCCATGGACCGCGGCAACGAGGTCCTGGAGTCCATCCAAGACGGCGTCATCAGCGCCACCGTGGCCCAGCAGACGGCCCTCATGCCCTTCTACGCCGTTCAGATTCTCTACAACCTCAACAACAACCCGGTCCCCGTGACCACCGACAACGCCAAGGCGGGCGTCGCCGGCGTTCCCGAAGTGGTCGACACCGGCGTCGTCATCGTCGACAAGGACAACTACCAATACTTTGTGAGGAAATAGCCATGCGACGGACGACCTGTACCGCCTTTCTTGCGCTCGCGGCCGCCCTGCCCGCTTTCGGCGCGGACGCAACGAAGTCGGAGTACCGCGGATGGGAATCGCTGCGCCTGGCGAACGACCTGGTCGAAGTGCAGGTCGTGCCGGCCGTCGGCGGGCGAGTCATGCAGTTCAAACTTGGGCCCTTCGAATACCTGTGGGTGAACCCGCAACTCGCCGGCAAGCAGCCGACGCCCACCGGCCTCGGGCCGGACGGCGCCTGGCTGAACTACGGTGGCGATAAACTCTGGCCCGCCCCGCAAGGGTGGGACAACGACCAGCAGTGGCCCGGCCCGCCCGACGGCGTCCTCGACGGCGGCCCGCACGAGGCCTCCATCATCGAGGCCTCGGGCAAGAGCGCCGCGCTGAGGCTCATGAGCCGCGAGGACAAACGCAGCGGCATCCGGTTCTCGCGCATCCTCCGCGTGGCCGACGGCGCCGCCCGCGTGAGTTTCGATTCAACGATGACGAACATCGACACCAAGCCCCGCCGGTGGGGTATCTGGCAGGTGACGCAACTCAATGCCGCCGCGCCGGCGGGCGCCCAGGGCTACAACAAGGAGATCCGCTGCTGGTCGCCCATCAACCCCGCTAGCATTTATCCGCGCGGCTACTGCGAGATGTTCGGCCTCGTCAATAATCCATCTTTCAGCGTTGACCCGGCGACGAAAATGTTCTCGGCCAACTACAAGCGCATTGTCGGCAAGGCCGGCCTCGACAATTCGGCCGGCTGGGTGGCCGTCGTGGACGGTGCCGCCGGGTACGTCTTCGTCGAGCGGTTCACGCACTTCCCCGATAAGAAATACCCGGACCAGGCCTCAGTCGAGTTCTGGATGAACGGGGTGGGGCAGTTCGTGTGCGGGACCAAGATCGTCGAGGCGAAAGACGACCCGGTCGAGACGCCGTACCTCGTCGAGAGCGAAATCCTGAGCCCCTTCGCCGAACTGCTGCCCGGCGAGAGTTACTCCTTCCGCCTCGACTGGTTTGCCGCGAAAATCGGCGGCAACTACCCCGTGCTGGCCTGCACGCCCGCAGGCGTGACGTGCGAGCCTTTCACGGCGAGAGCGGCCGACGGCAAGGTGCGCCTGGCCGGCCGGTTCGGCGTATTCTACCCCGCCCAGACGGGCCTCGTCGTCCTCGACGGCGACGGGAATGAATGCGAGAGGATCGACTTGAAACTCCCGGTCTCGCCCATCGAGGCGGTTGTGCTCGACAAAGAAGAACCCCTGCCGGCGAAGGCCGCCGCTGTGCGGCTCGTCCTCTTCGATTCCGCCGGCAAAGAGATCGGGGAACTTGCGCGGGTGCAGGTCCGGAAGTAGGGCTCGGATGGCCGACAACGTCATTCTCCAGTTGCGGGGGATCACCAAGACCTTTCCCGGCGTGCGCGCGCTCGACCATGTGGATTTCGAACTTCGCCGCGGCGAGGTCCACGCCCTCGTCGGCGAGAATGGCGCCGGCAAGAGCACCCTGATGCATATTGTGGGCGGCATCTACCGGCCGGACGCGGGCGAGATCCTCGTGGGAGGCCGGCCGGTCCGCTTCCGCAGCGCCCACGACGCGGCCATGCAAGGCATCAGCGTCGTGTACCAGGAATTGTCCCTGGCGCCGAACCTCTCGGTGGCCGAGAACATCTTCGCCAACCGCCAGCCGGTCCGCGCCGGGAACCTCATCGATTGGAGCGCTCTGGACCGCCGGTCGCGCGAACTCCTCCATCGGTTCCACCTCGACCTCTCGCCCCGCACGCTCGTCAGGCACCTCTCGGTGGCCCAGCAGCAGGTGATCGAAATCCTGAAGGCCATGTCGTACCGGCCGCGCGTGCTTGTGCTGGACGAGCCCACGTCGTCGCTGACCGCGGCGGATACGCAACGGCTGTTCCGCAACATGGACCGGCTCAAGGCCGAGGGAACGAGCATCGTCTACATCTCGCACCACCTCCGCGAGGTCTTCCAGGTGGCCGACCGCGTGACGGTCCTCCGCGACGGCCGCCACGTGGAAACGCTCCCGGCTCGCCAACCGTCAGGCCACCCTGGCACGGCCACGAGCCGTGCCGTGGCCGGCGGCACGCCTGCCGTGCCAGGGGGCGACGCCGCGGCAAGCCCGGCGGCGGGCCTCACGGAAGACGCGATCGTCAAGCGCATGGTCGGCCGCACGCTCGGCAACATCTACGGCGAGCGCGCCTCCGAGATCGGGCCCGAGTATTTCCGCGTCGAGGGCGCCGCCGCCGGCCGCTTCAGCGACGTGAGCCTGTCGCTCCGCCGGGGTGAAATCCTGGGCCTGGCGGGCCTCGTGGGCTCGGGCCGCACGGAACTGGCCCGCGCGGTCTTCGGCGTCTCGCCGCTCACCGCCGGCCGCATCACGCTCGAAGGCCGGCCCCTGCGCCTCCGCGGCGCGGGCCGCGCCATCGCCTCCGGCCTGGGCTACCTGACCGAGGACCGCAAGGGCCAAGGGCTGTTCCTCCGCATGTCGGTGCGCGCCAACTGTATCGCGCCGGGCCTCGCGCGGTTCGCCGACCGACTGGGCCTGATGGATGAACGCCGCGTGGACCAGTTCGCCGAGGCCAGCCGCTCGCGCTTTGACATCGTCACCCCCTCCATCGGCCAGACGGTGGGAAATCTTTCGGGCGGCAACCAACAGAAATTGCTCCTGGCGATGTGGATGGGCATCACGCCGAAGGTGCTCATTGCCGACGAGCCCACGCGCGGCGTCGATGTGGGCGCCAAGAGCGAAATCTACGCCCTCCTGCGCCAGTTGGCCGCCACGGGGGTCGGCATCGTCCTCATCTCGTCCGACCTGCTGGAGATCCTGGGCCTGTCGGACCGCATCCTTGTCATGCGCCAGGGGCGCATCGCCGGCGAGTTCCCGCGAGAGGACGCCACCGAGGAGAACATTGTCGCCTGTGCGGCCGGAGTGGGCCGGGAGTGCCCTCCCTAGACGCGATGGCACTTGAGGAGCCGTCATGGCAGAACCGGAACTTGGCACGCGGCAACGCTGCCTGGCCCGCCGCCTGGCGGACCAACGCGAGTTTGTGCTCTGCATTATCCTGCTGGCGATCGTGGGAGTCGTGGCCGTTGCGGACCCCGGTGTCCTGACGCTGGACAACCTGTCGGCCGTCTTCCTGGCCCTTTCGTTCCAGGCGATCGTGGGTATCGGCATGACGAACCTCCTGGTGTCCGGCGGGTTCGACCTCTCGGTCGGGTCCACGGTGGGCCTGACCGGCGCGGTCACCGCCCTGGCCCTGGTGAGCGGCGTCCCCGTGCCTGCGGCGCTCCTTATCGGCCTTGCGCTTGGGGCGGCCATCGGCTTGGCGAACGGCCTCATCATCGCCAAGATCGGCATCAACCCGTTCATCACGACGCTGGGCATGATGGGCATCGTGCGGGGGCTGCTGGAGGTCATCACGAAGGGCCAGAACATCTACGGCTTGCCGGACGCCTTCAAGTGGATCGGCCAGGGAAAGTTGCTGGGTATCCAGCACCCGATTCTTATCTGCCTTGCCTTGGTGGTGCTGGGGGACCTGGCGCTGCGCAAGTTCCGCTTCTTCCGCCAGAACTATTACATCGGCGGCAGCGAGAAGGCCGCGGTCCTCTCGGGCATCAACGTGGACCGCATGAAAATCTTTAACTACGTTCTGACGGGCCTCCTGGCGGCCGTGGCCGGCGTCCTCATGGCGGCGCGGTTCGGCAGCGTCTCGGTCACCATGGGCAAAAACCTGGAACTCCAGGTGATCACCGCCGTCATCATCGGCGGGGCGAGCCTCCAGGGCGGCGAGGGCACGGTCCTCGGGGCCCTCCTGGGATGCATCCTCATGTCGCTCATCGTCAGTGCCATGACCCTCTTCAACGTGGACATCTACTGGAACACGCTGATCATCGGCGCGACGCTCCTCGTGGCCGTGCTGATCGACGTGCTGAGCAAGAGAAAACGCAGCGTGACCTGAACGGCCCCACAGGGTATTGCGCGGCGGGTCTCCCCTGGCACGGCAGCCGGCCCCGGCGGAGCCGAAGGCCGAGCCAGGGGCGTGCCGCCGGCCACGGCACGGCTCGTGGCCGTGCCAGGGTGGCCTGACGGCCGCCCCGCCGCCCAGGAACCGGAGGAGTGAACGATGGCGGAAACTGGCGGGAGTGGCCGAATGACCCCCCAGGAACGTTTTCTGGCGCTGATGCGTTTCGAGCCGGTTGATCGGATGCCGCTCTGGGAGAATGCGCCGTGGCGGTCGGCTTTGCGCCGCTGGCAGCGCGAGGGATTGGGGGCGGAGAACCAGCCGCCGGCCTATGCCGAATGCGAGAACAAGGTGCAGTGCGGCGTGGACCTGTGGATGCGTCCGCGGTACGCGTGCCAGGTCGTTTCGGACGATGGCAAGTTCGTCACGCATCTGACGGAGTTCGGCGTGCTCCAACGTGTGCCGAAATCCCCCGACGAGATGTCCATGCCGGAGCATATCGAGTATCCGGTGAAGAGCCGCCGGGATTGGGAGGAACTCCGAAAGCGCTTCGCGCCCGGTGACGGGGGGCGCTGGCCCGCCGACTGGCCACAGCGTTGCGCCCGCTGGCGAGAGGAAGGCCCGGTCCTTGTCTTCCAGGCCCACCGTGCGCCCGGTCTCTTCGGGTTTGTTCGGGAACTTATGGGCTTCGAGCGCACCCTGTACGCCTTCTACGACGAGCCGGATCTCGTACACGACATGATGGACGTGCAGACCGACTTGGTCCTGAGTCTGCTTCCGAAGGTCGTGGCGGAATCGCCATTGACCAGTCTCTATTTCTGGGAAGACATGTGCTATCGGGGCGGACCGCTCATCTCTCCGGCCATGTTCCGCCAGTTCATGCTGCCGCGATACAGGCGGATCACCGACCTCGTGCGGGAGATTGGCATTGACGTCGTTTTCGTGGATAGCGATGGGGATGTCTCGGAACTGATACCTCTGTGGCTGGAAGCGGGTATCAACGGGGTGTACCCCATGGAGGTGGCCGCCGGCATGGACGTCGTCAAACTGCGGGCCCAGTATGGGCGCGACCTTCTCATGACCGGCGGCATCGACAAGCGCGTCCTGGCGAGGGACCGCGAGGCCATTGACGCCGAACTGGAGGCAAAAGTCCCGCTTGCGGAAAAGGGCGGTTACATACCCCATGTCGATCACGCCATCCCGCACGACGTGCCCTACGCGAACTTCCTGTATTACTGGGAGAAAAAGAAAGAACTGCTGGGTATCCGGGAGCCGGTATGAACGAAAGGCTTTCGCGACTGCTCGATTTCCTCGAGGACACGCTGGACGCGGAGCGGCGGGCGGTTGCCCCGCCGCCCAGGAACCGGAGGAGGATGCCATGAAACACCTCACCCTTATCGTGCTTGTTTCGGCCGCGATGGCGGCCTGGACCGCCGCCTCCGCCGCCGAGGCCGCGCCCGCCGACGCCCCGCCCTGCACCATCGTCGTGCCCAAGGGCGCATCCTACGCCGAGGCGCTGGCGGCCAAGGAAGTGCGGCGATACGTGTATCTAACCACGGGGGCACTGCTCCCGCTCGCGGCAGCCGACGCGCTTCCCGTAACGGGCGACCTCATCGTGGTCAGCGCCGAGAATCGTCTCTCCTGGCGGACGCTGGAGGCGGGGCTGCCGCCCGAGGTGCGCCGCCTGAAGGTCCAACCGCAGCAGTACGTCCTGCACACCGTGACGCAGGGCGGACGGAAGGCCCTCCTGGCGCTCGGCAGCGACGATGCGGGCGTCCTCTATGCCGCCTACCGCTTCGCCGAGCACCTCGGCGTGCGGTTCTACCTGGAAGGCGACGTTGTGCCCGACGCGAAGGTCCCCTTCGCCCTGCCCGACCTCAACGAAACCGGCAGGCCCCTCTTCGACACGCGCGGCATCCAGCCGTTCCACGATTTCCCCGAGGGGCCGGACTGGTGGAACCTCGACGATTACAAGGCCTATATCTCGCAACTCCCGAAACTCAGGATGAACTTCTTCGGCCTGCACACCTACCCTGAGGGCCACCCGAACGCCGAGCCCGCGGTCTGGATCGGCCTCGCGCAGGACATCGGCGATGGGACGAAAGTCAAGTTCTCGTACCCCGCGAGTTGGCAGAATACCCTGAGGGGCAACTGGGGCTACAGGACGAAGAAAACCAGCGAGTTCTCGTTCGGCACGGCCGACCTCTTCGACCGCGACGACTTCGGGGCCGACGTGATGCGAGGCTTCTGCCCGCAGCCACAGACCCCCGAGGCCTCCAGCGACCTCTTCGACCGCTCCGGCGCGATGCTGGCCGAGGCCTTCAAACACGCCCGCCGCCTGGGCGTCAAGACGTGCGTCGGCACCGAGACGCCGCTCATCATCCCGAAAGCCGTGCAGGAACACCTCAAGGCCCTCGGCGAGGACCCCAAGGACAAGGCCGTCGTGCAGGAACTCTACGAGGGGATTTTCAAGCGTCTCGCGCAAACCGGTCCGCCGGACTACTACTGGTTCTGGACGCCCGAGGGATGGACCTGGGGCCGCGTCAAGGAGGAGCAGGTGCAGGCAACGCAGGCGGACCTCGCGGCCGCGATCGCCGCGGCAAAGAAGGTCAAGGCGCCCTTCACGCTGGCCACGTGCGGCTGGGTCCTCGGCCCGCAGAACGACCGGGCCCTGTTCGACCGGACGCTTCCCAAAGACATGCCTATGAGTTGCATCAACCGGCAGGTCGGCAAGGACCCCGTCGAGCCGGGCTTCGCGAAGGTCGAGGGCCGCCCCAAGTGGGCCATTCCGTGGATGGAGGACGACCCGAACCTCTGCTCCGTCCAACTCTGGGTCGGCCGCATGAGGAAGGACGCCGCCGACGCCCTGAAGTACGGCTGCACGGGCCTCCTGGGCATCCACTGGCGGACGCGCGTCTTGGGTCCCAACGTCTCGGCCCTCGCCCAGGCGGCGTGGGACCAGAGCGGATGGAACAAGCCCGAGGCGGCCCCTCCCCCGGAACCGCCCAGGACCGAAGGCCCCGAGGGCGGACAGGTCGCGGCGTTTCCCCAGAACACGATCTCCGGCACCGACGACCCCGCGCTGTACCAGACCGTGCGCTACAACCTGTCGGCCTACCACTTCAATCTGCCCGCGGGCAAATACGCGGTCCGGCTCCAGTTCTGCGAGCCGCACTACCAAGAGGCGGGCAAGCGCGTCTTCGGCGTTCGCATCCAGGATAAGCAAGTCATCGAGAACCTCGACATCTTCGCCAAGGTCGGGCAAAACAAGGCCCTCGACTGCACGTTCAAGGACGTGGAGGTGCGCGACGGCGGACTGGACATCGAGTTCGTGCCCGAGACGGAGTTCCCGAGCATCGCCGCGATCGCCGTCGAGGGTCCCGGAGGCACGAAGAAGGTCAACTGCGGCGGCCCGGCATACAAGGACTATGCCGCCGACCCGCCGGTCGCCGGGCCCACGACGCCCAAGGACAGGGTCCTCCCGACCGCCGATTTCTACCGCGACTGGGCGCTGCACCAGTTCGGCCCGGAGGTGGCCGACCGGGCCGCCGCCATCTTCGAGAAGGTCGATGGCTGCACCCCCGAACCCACCACGTGGGTGGACGGCCCGGGCGGCATCAAGCCGAACAACAAGCCCGTCGACGAGGTCCTCAAGGCCTACGCCTTCGTGGCGGACCTGGAGAAACTCCGGCCCGAGGTCCGCGGCGCGGGCAGCCTGGAGCGCTTCGATTACTGGCTCTCGAACTTCCGCTACATGATGGCCGTCGAACGCCTGAAGTGCGCCTGGGCCAAGAAGGACGAGGCCGCCATGAAGCAGGCCCTCGCCGACCTGCACCGGCACCTCCTGGCCACCGTCACGACGCCCGGCGAACTGGGCACCGTGGCCAACTGGCAGCAGCACAACCTGCCGGGCCTGAAGATCGAAGGCCTCGAGATGGCCTATCGCGGCCCGGTGCGGGTGATCGTGCCGACGGCCCGCACGTCGCTCGATGCCGGCGAGACGCTTAACCTCAGGGTCATCATCCTCGCGGAGAAGCCGCCGACCGCCGCACACGTGTTCGTCCGACCGCTTGGGAAGGGCGAGTTCACGCGGGTGTCCCTCGCGCACGTGGCGCGCGGCGTATACTCAGCCAGGATCACCCCGCCCGGCGGCGAGGACTTCGAGTACTATGTCGAGGCCGCGCCGGCCGAGGGCGACGCCGTCCGCTGGCCCGTCACGGCCCCGGGAACCTGCCAGACGGTGGTCGTAACGAATTAGGGGCGCGGCAACTAAACAGGAAAGCGAGGCATCCCATGACCGTTCGCTGTCACCTCTTGGGAGGGATGCTGGTTCTCTGTTCCGTTGCCGCTGCGTGCGCGGCAGCCGGGCCGCTGCGGCAGACCGTTTCGCTCGACGGCGAGTGGGACGTGGCCGAAGGCGCCATGGACGCCGTCCCCGCGGGGGGCGGCATGAAGCCGGGCGGCGAGGGCCTCACCAGGTGACCAGCACTTCAATCGCCTTGTCTGGCGCGAGCACTGTCTCGGAGGCCAGCGTAATCGTGATCCGGCCATCATCCACTCCGTGTCTGGCGCCGACCGTTGCCCCGCCGATCTTCACGCTCACCCGCTTGGGCCGGGCCTTTTCCGGAACCGCCAGGGCCAGGGTCTTCAGGTGCAGCCGGCCCCTCTTGAGTTCCACGCGGGCCCGCAGCGCGGCCCCTTCACGTTTCTGGCTGAAGGTCCCCCAGCCCTCGGCCGACGTGAACGCCGCTTTGAAATTTTCCGGCGTCAGCCTCGGCGCAAATCCGATGTGACCGTTCGGTCCGTGGTACTCGAATCCGGTGATGGCGATAAAGGCGCCGTATGCAGCCATGGCCCTGGCGTAATGATCGCTACACTCCACTTCATTGTACGGGTTGCGCCGTGACGGGGCATAGCGATCGTGGATGGTGCGGATGATGGCGAGCCCCTTTTCCACGAGATCGGGCGTGCCTTCGAAAATCATGTGGGATGCAACCTGGTATTCGAACCCCGTCATGCACTCGTTGAAGTAGGCCCCGAACCGTTTATCACCTGTCGCGAGAATGTCGGTATCGCCCTTTGGGAAGGTGCACATGATCAGACCGCCTTCTCCGGCCACTGCGTACCAGCGTCCATCTTTGAAATGTTCGCGAAAGGGGCCTACATCCGGCGTGAAGTTATACTTCCAGAGCGATTGCAAAGCCTGCCGGGTTTCCTTTTCCGGCAAGATGCGGCCCAAACCGACCTGATAAGCCCAGCTCTGCCCCATCACCTGGTCGATTTCGCAACCGTTTCCAGATCGGTTGGCTTTGGGATAGGCAGGATCAGGCTTATGAATGAAATACTCGCCGTTGAATAGCCGCTTCTTCAACTCCTCTCCGCCCCTCTCTGCAATCGCGGCACAGGTACGGGCAAAATCCGTCTCGCCCATAGTTTCGGCCATTTTTGCGGAGGCCGCCATCGCAGCAATGTACAGCGACGAAAGCCAGGAAGAGGGGCCGTACCAGGGGGCGTCAAGGGTATTATGCTGTTCCCCCTCCAGTATTCCGTCTGCATTGCCGTCTTGACGAATCATATAATCGATCGCCTTCCTGACCTGCGGCCACAGTTCTTTCAGGAATCGGTCATCCGTTGAGTTCAGATATTCCCGATACATGCAGAGGATACGGCCGCAGTGGCCATCGATAGCAATCCACTGGGATTCTCCACGAACGCGGATGCCCCCGTTGGAGTGCTGGCCAACGCTTGGGTTGAAATCGACATGTGCCCGAACAGATCGCTCCAGTTCCGGGAACAGCCTGCCCATGGCCTGGGCGTACTGCCAGACATGAGTGCAGGTTCCTCCGCAGCAATAGGTTCCTTCCCATCCATAGAATCGGCCATTGTCAAACCAAGCCGTAGTCTGGGTCGCCAGGCAGTCTGTAGGGATCATCAAGCGGTCAAGCAGCCAGTAAGGCAGTGTGCTCTCATACCAGGTGTCGCGCCACAGCCGAGTGGCTCCGGTAAGTTCTTTGAACCGACGCGCAACATCGGCCGAGACATCGCCCGCTCCGCCATAATGCGCGGCGTAATGCCGTTTCATCTTATTGAGGTTGGCAATTCTCGGTAAGGCCAGGTCCCGCTGCCGGCCATGGAATGCCAGCGATGGGAAATACCAGCTCATCACATACTCGTATCGAGTCTCTTCACCCGGCTTGAGAATACGGGATTGCGCCATGGCCGCCACGGGAGTGCCTTTGCCTCCCGCTGATCGGGAATGGCCCGGCGCAATTGTCCCCAGTTCCGGGAAGATTGTGTCGGCAGCGGGTTTGTTCGTGAGTTCAAGGTTCACCTGCGCATTCGCGGCACCGTCCAACAGCATCAGCGCCATCGATCCGTGATCGTAGTCCTCATCGTCCACCGCTTTTTCCGAGACGACATCCGGTTGCGGCGTCTTCCGCTCCGCATCCTTTTCTGCCTGTCCGTCATTCCACGTACAGGTCATCAGGCTGTGCCTGCCCAGCGTCTGCCACTGATTTACCCGACAGCGCGAGTCCTTGTTCCCGGTGAAGCGGCGTACGGCGTTTTCCAGCCAGCCGGCCACCGAAACATCGAGAGGCTGCTGACTGATATTCTTGACCTGGAACGACATGATGGTTGCCGGGATCGCGGAATCTTTCGCCTGGAACGGAATGAATGGACTGAACGCTTCGAGCACCACTTCCACCGGCAGTTCAGGATCACGGTACGTTATGGTGGCGATTGGGTACTCGCCTCGGAAGGTGATATCCTTGAACCCGGTCTTGTCCAAATTCCGCTTCCAGATCTTGTCGCCCGCCTTGATCTGTAACACAAAGCCCTGCTCTACAATCGAGTGCGGTTCAGGCTTCGTGACGTAATGAACGCCGTCGTACTCGTCGAACTTGCTGGTCGCAACCGGCCTGTTGAAGATATCCCAGGCCCAGAGCTTACCATCACCTCCAACATAAAGCTGGCCACAGGCAATGCCGCCAATCGGCATGCCGATATACTTCAATTCCTGCCCCGAACAACGTTCCGGCTTCCCGCGCGCGAAAAGGGACTTGACCCACTCGGGCGACAGTTTCTTGTCGGCCGGGACGAGTTTCTCCAGGTCCACGGCGCCGGGCGACTCGGCGGCGACCTCCTGCGGCGCGAGGGCGGCGGCAACGGCGCCGAGGCCCACGAATCTCAGGAAGTCACGCCGGTTCGGCCCGGACCCGCAACATCCTGGTTTGCCGCAGCAAGGCTCGTTGTCTTCGGTCATGATTTTATGCCTCCTTGTCGCGTGGCGGTTCGGCCTGCCGTGCGCGGACGTTTCGCGTGCCGCCGTATGCGCGGGCATGGCGCCTGTCTCGCCGCGCCCTGCAGGCCGGCAGCGCCGTCCTGGAACTGGAGAAATCTTCCGCCCCGTGGGGGCCGCCCGCGGGCGCCTACTTGGCGGCCTTGATGGCGTCCCGCAAGCGCTGCTCGGCCTCCGCGGTCCAGTAGCCGCAATCCAGTTCCAGGAACACCGAGGTGTACGGCAAGGTCATGTGGGTCTTGAGGATCAGGACGCGGAACCCCTCGCCGGCCTTGTCCAGTTTGGCGATGATCTCTTCGTGCGGGAGCGAGTGGACGGGGCGTTTGCCCAGCACGGCCGCCAGTTCCTTGCGATAGGCCGCGATGCCGGGGGCGTCCTTGTCGGAGACCATCGGCAGTTCGGCATCGAGGTGCACGACGGGGCGGACATGAGGCGAGGCGTCCAGGGCGGCGAGCACCGCCTTGACGACCGCCACCTGGTCGGCCCCCGTGTAGAGCGTCTCGATGCCGGCCCGGCTTTGGGCCGGGTAGGCGGAATCGGCGATCACGATCCAGTTGCGATGGCCCAGGACGGGCAGTTCATCGGACAGTTTCTGTCGCCAGTTGCCAGCCTGGCACCCGGCGACCGCCAGGGCCGCCGCCACGGCCAGCAGGCCGATTCCGTGGGTCCACATTCTCGGATCTCCAGCCGAAAGTGTGTGCATAGGTCTCCCTTTCCTGTCCGTCCGCCGCCACGACTTCGCTGTGGGTGGGATGCACGGCTTGTCGTCGGCGCTCGCTTGTTTCGGCAGGGCCGGCGCGATCTTCTTGAGGCCTGGGCCGAACTTTTCGCTCGCCGGGCGCTCAGCGTTTCCGCAGGTCCTTGACCTGGTCTTCAAGGTTTTCGACGCGGTTCTTCAGCGTCTTGATCTCGCGCTTCTGCGACCCGGTTTCCTGCCGGAGCCGGTCGTTCTCCGCCGTCAGGCGCAGCACCTCGTCCTGAAGCGCCTCCTTGTCCATCTTTTCGACGCGCTCGCGGTCCTTGGGAGCAGGGGCCGAAGAGTAGCCCGAGTCGCCGATCACCACCAACGGTTTGCTGGGGGCGAAGCAGCCGGCCACCAGAATGAGGAACGCCTCCAGAATCGCCACCACCCACAACATTCGGTGGGCCATGCGATGCTCCTCTCCCTGCCCCTCCTCGCTCTCGCGGGGCATAGGATAGCGAGGCCGAAGGTCCGATGCAAGAGGCGAAGTCCCTTGTGTCGCCGCAAAGTGATAATGTCCGGTTTCCGCAAAGTAGAATTGTCCTCTTTCCGGCCGGGTGGCCGGGAGGAGGACGAGGATGGAACTGCGGATGAGCCGGAAGGAACGGGATCGGTTGTCCGAAGGACTCTGCGAGAAGGTGATGGCGGCGTTGGCCCAGCGGCGGATGCGTCAGAAGGAGGCGTCGCGGCTGCTGCGGTTGAGCGAGCGGCAGGCGCGGCTATTTGCCGTCGCCTGCATCCGGTTTGTTCGCATTCGGAGGCCGTTCTCCCGGTTTCAGGAGCATAACCTCGTGCAAACACAAACCGTACCGCCCTCCCGGAGGATTGAAGTTGAGCTTCACGCCATTCCAGCCGGGGCTGAAATTCGCGGAATAGCACAGCCATAGGGTCCGCCCGTCGGGGCTGATGAACTTGCTCGGGAAATTGAGGAAGTACCCTTGCTCCCCGAAGTCCTTCATATAGGATACCATGCGCCATGGGCCGGTGATGGCGTCGGCCTCGAGAATGTAGGAGGTCATCTTGGCCACGGTCGGCCAACCATCGGTTACGCACATCAGGTATTTTTTCAGGCTGGGCACATACGTGGCGGTGACGCACCCCATGTGGTTGTTCCATTCGATCAGCGGTTTGATTTTCTCAAAGTTGTTCGTCCAGATCGGCTTGCCGGCGCCGTCATGGCCGGCGAAGAACTCATAAGCCTTGAGGTCATTGATGGTCTCCGGCGAGGGTTTGACGCGGGCCAGATAGATCTGGTCGGCAGAAATCCAACTCAGGTTGGCATGGGCGAATTTGTCGGTGCAACCCTCGACCACCTGGAACACCTCACCGGGCTTTCCAGGCTTGATACAGGGGCGCGGCTTGGGATCATTCTCTTCCGCGCCCATGCCGAGCAAGTACGCCTTGCCGTCCGGTGAATGTTCCATGTTCTTGCCGAAATCCACGAAATGCGGCGCTCCCATCTTGACCGGACCGAGAAACTGTCGCGGCTCGGGAAACAGGGGCTTTTCCGGTGTGAGTGGCGAGGGCTCCCACGTCTTGCCGTAATCACGGGAGATCTGGAATCCCGGCATCGGCCCGAGATTGGGCCAGTTCCAGGTAAACTCATTGTGCTTATACGACCCGGCAGGCCCCAGGCAGTAGGTGCTGTAATACCAGATGCCGTTGTGCACCAGCGAGCCCGCCGGATAGCGCCCTTGATAGGGCAAAGCGCTGGCCTGCTTGGGCGGGGCGGTGTTGTGTATCTCAAGCCTCAGCGGGTCGTCACCGATCATCACGGCGTGGCCGGTGCGGGCTCCCGCGCCGGACCCGGAGCTGCAACCGACGCCGTCCGTCTTGCCGTCGGTCCAGGGCGAGTAGAGGTTGCCATCGCCGGCCCAGCACGGATAAAAGGTGTCGCCGCAGCGATAGTCGCTGTGGCGGCCGGTGAAGAAAATGCCCGTCAGGGTGGCCGATTTCGGAAACGGGCAATCGTCCGGAACCGGGGATTCCCAGGCGAATCCCTTGGGGCCCGCCGGCACGTTCTTCGACTCCTCGGCCATCACTCCAGAGGCCGCCAGCAGACAAATCAGTAGGGTTGAGATTTTCATATATTGCCTTTCCATGTGAACGACGCCCATGAGGCGCTGAGGAAGCCGCACAAAGCGCGGGTTGGTTCTCGGGTTGTTTGAACTGTGATCAATAATCTTTGGGGTGTTCCCCATTGTCAAGACCCAAAAGCGCTCGGGTTAAGATAGTCTCACAGTCCGACGGTTGCTGGAACGGAAGGAGCCCGTAGGGCGACCCGCCTTGGGCGGGCAACCGAGCGCGCCGCCGCGTTGGCCGGCGGGGCCGACATCCCGTCGTCCAGGAGGAACGGCTTGCCGTCCTTCCACCCCAGTTTGACCCACGAGAGAAACCAGGTCTTACCCTTGTCATTGTTGCCCTGGTAGAACAGGTACGTCTGGCCGTCCTCATCGACGAAGACGCCGGGGTGGCCCGATTCCGAAGAGTTCCACGACCCCGGCTTTCCGTTCGGCAGGAGCGGCTCCTGGAAGAGGCGGGTCCAGTGCACGCCGTCGGCGCTGGTAGCGCAGCCGATCCTGCTGGGGGTCATTGTTGTACCCGCCGCCGTAGAAAAGGTAGAGCGTGCCGTCGCGCCGGACGACCGACGGGGCCTCGATGCACCGGGTCTCCCAGGGCCGTTCGGGTTTGAGGACGGGCCCGTCGCCCACCTGCTTCCAGGCCGCGCGGCCGAAGTCGGACATGCGGTCGGCCACCCTGGCCGGGGTACGGCTCCGGCCGTGGCCCGCGGCCAGGGCGAGCATCTGGGTCTTCATCGTCGGGTCGCGTGTGGCGTCGCCAAAGTACATCTTCGGCGTGGGCATGGCGGCGACCTTCTGGCTCTCCCCAGGCGGGGAGGGCTTCTGCGCCGCCGCGTTGGCCGCCGGGGCTGCCGCTGCCGCCGGCCCCGGCGGAGCCGAAGGCCGAGCCAGGGGCGCCAAGCCTGCGGCCAACATGACCAGAAGAGCGGCAAGTCCGTCTCGCATCACGGGCCTCCTGGGGCTCCGTCAACCACGGGCGCGCCACCCGGCGTTTACCTCTTCGCCAGGTCGGGGCCCAGGCGGGCCTCCTGGTTCGCCCCCAGCGCCAGGTCAACCGTCTTGTCGCCGCAGCGGACCTTGCACGGTCCGCCGAGGGTGGAGCGGATGACGGCCTCGGTGAGTTTGCCGTCCTTCCAGGCGATATCGACCTCGAAGCCGCCGCGGGCCCGCAGGCCCTTGACCGAGCCGGTCGGCCAGGCGCCGGGCAGGGCGGGCAGCAGATGGATTTCGCCCCCCAGGGCCGCGCCGGGCGTCGGCGGATGGCTCTGGATGAGCATCTCGGCTACACCCGAGGTCCCGCCGAAGTTGCCGTCAATCTGGAACGGCGGGCACATGTCGAAGAGGTTGGGGGCCGTGTTGCCGGCCAGGGCCTCGGTGAGCATCTTGTGGGCATGGTCGCCGTCCAGGAGGCGAGCCCAGAAGTTGATTTTCCAGGCCTTGCTCCAGCCGGTGCCGCCGTCGCCGCGGAACTCCAGGGACTTCTTCGCGGCCGCCGCAAGGTCCGGCGTACCCCGCATCGTGATGTCCCAGCCCGGGTACAGGCCCCACAGGTGCGACACGTGGCGGTGCGTGTCCTTGGGGTCGTCCTTGTCTTCGAGCCACTCCCGGAGTTGGCCGTGCTGGCCGATCTGGTTGGGGGCGATCTGCTTATACATCTCCATGAGTTTGGCGGCGAAGTCCTTGTCGACGCCCAGGATGCCCGCGGCGGCGGCGGTGTTGGCGAACAGGTCGCGGACGATCTGGTGGTCCATCGTGGGACCCATCACCAGGCCGCCCTGCTCGGGCGAGTTGGAGGGGCCGCTCACCAGCCAGCCCGTCTTGGGGTCCTTGATGAGAAAATCGGTGAAGAACGTCGCGGCCTCTTTCATGACCGGGTAGGCCCGCTTGGCCAGGAACGCCTTGTCGCCGGTGAACTGGTAGTGTTCCCACAGGTGATGGCAGAGCCACGCGCCGCCGACGACCCAGATGCCGTGGTCCGAGGCGTTGATGGGCGCCGTGCCGCGCCACAGGTCCGTGTTGTGATGCAGGACCCATCCGCGGGCGCCGTAGTGGGCCTGGGCGACCTTGCGGCCGGTGACGGCGCAGTCGTCGATGAGGTCGAAGAGGGGCTCGGCGCACTCGGGCAGGTTGGTCGGCTCGGCGGGCCAGTAGTTCATCTCGGTGTTGATGTTGACGGTCCACTTGCTCCCCCACGGCGGCCTGAGGCTCCTGTTCCAGACGCCCTGGAGGTTGGCGGGCTGGCTGCCCGGACGGCTGCTGGCAATCAGGAGGTAGCGGCCGAACTGGAAATACGTGGCGGCCAGTTGCGGGTCTTCCTGCTTGGCGGCGGCCTTGATGCGCTCGTCGGTGGGCTGGGCGGCGGCCGGGGTGGTCCCCAGGTCGAGCACGACCCGCCGGAACAGCCGCTGGTGGTCCTCGACGTGGGCCTTCAGGAGCGCCTGGACGTCCTTGCCGTCGAGAGCCTTGGCGTAGGCCTCGCAGCGTTGGGCCGGGTCGGCCGTGATGTCCTTGTAATTCTTGAAACTCGTGGCGGCCACCAGCAGGAGCGTGGCCGCGTTGGCGCCTTCGACGGTCGCCCCGTCGTCGGCAACGGTCACGCGGCCGCCCTGGACGAGGATGCGCACGCGGGCCTCGAACTTCAGGCCCCCCTCCTCCACCTGCCCGGCCAGGACGAGTTGGCCGCCGGCGGCCCGCGCGACGGTCGACTTGTGCGGGCTGTCCATCTTGGCGGTGAAACTGACCTTGCCCGGCTTGTCGGCCGAGACCTCCAGAACGATCGCCTGGTCCGGGTGGCTGGCAAACGCCTGGCGCAGGTACGTCACGTCGCCCACCTTGTAGCGGACGGAGGCGACGGCCGTGTCCAGGTCCAGGTCGCGCCGGTAGTCGGTGGCCGCCTCGTGGCCGGGGAACTCGATGCAGAGGTTGCCGAACGGCTGGTACGCCTTCTGTTGGAGCGGAACGCTCATGAACTCCTTGCCTGCGAGGTCCTCGGCCTCCTTCTGCTTGGCCCGGGCCTCCTTCGGTTTGCCCTCGGCCTCGAACTGCCGCATCTCCTGGAGGAGTTGGCGGATCTGGGGCAGGAACTTCACCGCGCCCTCGTGCTGGTACTCGTGGGGCCGGCCGGTCCAGAGCGTGTCCTCGTTGAACTGGATGCGCTCATCGGCCACGCCGCCGAAGATCATCGCGCCCATGCGTCCGTTGCCGATGGGCAGGGCCTCCTCCCACGTGGCGGCCGGCTGGCGATACCAGAGGACCGGGCCGGCGCCCGCCGGGCCGCCGGGGTCCGCGGCCAGCGCCTGTCCGACCAGAACGGCCAGCAACATTGCAGCCATCGTCCGCTGTGTCATGTGCAGGCTCCTATTACTTGGCGGGCGCCGGGGGCAGCGGCTTGGGCACGTACGGCAGGTTGCCGGTGTCGGCCGAGGCATTGGTCTTCAGGCCGGTGATCTTGAAGGCGAAGGCGTGCTCGCACGGCTTCTCGTCCGGCATCTTGATCACCAGGCCCTCCTCGGTGCGCGACCACTGGAGTTTGCCGTCATGGCCGAGCAGGGCGACGTTGTCCACGTCCCCCGTGACCAGCGGCGAGTTTCCGGCCATGGAACGGATGACCACCGGCTTTCCCGGCCAGCCCAGGACAAAGGCGTAGATCGTGTCGCCCTTGGTGGTAAAGCGGATGTCCTCGGCGGTGTATCCGCGTGCCTTGCCCTCGCCGAAGTTGCCGGCCGCGACGTCCGCCGCGCCCTCGCCGAAGACGATCCACGGCCGCGTGCCGAAAATGGCCCCCCCGTTGACCTTCATCCACCGGGCCAAGTCCTCCAGGATCTTGACCTCGTCGGCATCGATGGTGCCGTCGCCCTTGACGGGCACATTCAGCAGCAGGTTCCCGTTCTTCGAGACGATGTCGATGAGCGTGGTGACGACGGTGGCGGCGGTCTTGTACCGGTGGTTCTCAAAGAGGCTCGCGTTGTAGTGCCAACTGCCGATGCAGGTGTCGGTCTGCCAGGGGAACGGTTCCAGGCGGTCGCTGCGGCCGCGCTCGATGTCCCACACGAGGGCCTTGCGCAACTCGGCCGGCACGGCCTTGGTGTTCATGACGGCCTCGTT
>Ga0315288_10000760_pt1 | contig 41009 bp, 36 predicted proteins | sample YL17G11_20_MG_FD_203454 | JGI IMG/M metagenome (GOLD analysis project Ga0315288, IMG submission 203454) | Sediment microbial communities from Yellowstone Lake, YNP, Wyoming, USA - YL17G11_20 | ecosystem: Environmental > Aquatic > Freshwater > Lake > Sediment | place: USA: Wyoming | collected...
ACGTGCTGCAAGCCCTGGCCAATTTGCCGGTGCGCGGGCTGATGGTGGGCAGCATGCCGGCGGCGCTCGTTCCGGCTGCGCGCGAGGCGCATTTCGCCCTGGCGCTCACCGACGGATTTGGCATGCAGCCGATGAACAGCGCCGCCTTTGAACTCCTGGCCACCAACGTCGGCCGCGATGCGAGCCTGAACGCCCAGCCGTTGAACGCCTGGATGGGCAGCCGGCCGGAACTAGTCATCCCGCTCCCGGCAATGGGGACGGCGGATGTGCCGGCGGAAGGCGTGGCGCCGACGGTCGGTCGCAGGGTGCGCATCATCCGCGCGCCGTACGCGGGCAAAGTGGGCACGATTGCCACGATGCCGCGCGGCCCGGTTGCCTTGCCGAGCGGGCTGATGGCTGCCTGTCTCGAGGTCGAGCTGACCGAGGAAGGCATGGTGCTCGTCCCGCTGGCCAACGTCGATATTCTCGAATGAAGCACTCCTGGCCGCGCAGCCGAACGCCACATGGCGCGGTTGCGGGCGATGATAATGGAAGGAGAACCGAGCGATGACCGACAACTTCGACTTGAACGCACCGCCGCCCGCAGAGGGCGGCAACCGGCTGTTTATCATCGTCGCGGCCATCATGGGAGGGGTGCTGATCATCGCCGTTGTGGCGCTGTTGGTTTACGCCTTCGTGCTGGCGCCGCGGTTGCGCACCGGACGAACCGGCCAGGTCGCCACGATCAGTGCTCAAAACACGGCTGTGGCCATGAGCGTCACGCAGACGGCCGGGGCGCGCGTCCAACCCACGCTGCTGCCCTCGACCGCCACCGCGACGGCTATCCCGCTTAAGCCGACGGCAACCCACGTGGTGGCATCCACCGGAGCCGCGCCGACGGCGCCTCCGCCATCGCCGACCTCGGCCACAACGCCGGTCGCCACATCGGCCTCCGGCACCGCGGCACCGACTGTGGCCGTCAGCGCCACCAGCGCCGGAGTGGCGACGCTTTCGCCGGCCACGCTTACCGCTATGGCGCCGAAGCCCGCGGCGAGCATCACGCCGGCGGCGCTGCCCAAGACCGGGTTTGCCGAAGATGCCGGCCTTCCGGGGTTGGTCGTCGTCGGCCTGGTGTTGATCGCTGTCGCACTCATTGCGCGTCAAGTGCGCCAGCGGCAAGCCAGCCCCTGATCCGCTCGCCGTGGCAGGCGGGCCTCCACCCGAGGGCCGATCCTCGGCGCATGCGCGGCAGGCGCGCGATCGGGTCCATCAATCCATACGATCGGTCACATGAGTCCCCTCTCCATTCAAAAGGAGAGGGGACTTGGTTTTTCTCCAGCGCAGCAGCCCCGCAGGCCACTTCGCTCTCTCTACATCTGGCGACCTCTCGATCTCCCATGAGTTTCGCGCACGGCCGCGGCGCCGTTGACCACCTGTCTGTTGCGCCTCGGGCGTGGAGTCCGTCGCGCCTTGACCACCATCGGGCGAGTGTGGCATAATGGTCGAAACCGACATCGGCGTAGATGGAAACGAGTAGGCGCCCTGCAATCTGCGCAGCGAGCCCGGGAGTGGTGAGAGCCGGGCGCGGGTCGGGTGCCGAAAATCCTTCCGGAGCTGCTGACCGAAGGCGCCCTGCGCTTGTAGACTCAGCCGGAACGCTCACCGTTATGCGAGCGCGGGCATGCACACGTGCCCGGATGAGAGCCTCCCGCGAGGGAGGAATCAGGGTGGTACCGCGGATCTCCCGCCCCTGTGTTGGGCGGGGATTTCTCTTTAATGCGGCGGGCGCGCCGCGGGGCGCATCGGAAGGGCGAATGACAGAGCTCACCTATCACAGCGACTCGTACGTGCGCGAATTCGATGCCCAGGTGCTGGGCTCCGGCCCGGCGGGAGTGGTGCTCGACCGCACCGCCTTCTACCCTGGCGGCGGCGGGCAGCCATGCGACCAGGGTTCCCTGGAAGCGGGGAGCCACACCTGGCCCGTTAGCGGTGTGCGCAAGGAGAACGCGGTCGTCGTGCACTCATGCGGAGATCATCCTCCTGCCGCAGGCGTGCGCCTGCGCGGCCGTCTGAACTGGGATCGGCGCTACGCGCTGATGCGCGTGCACACGGCGCTGCACGTATTGTGCGGCGTCATCTGGCGCGATTACGCGGCGCACGTCACGGGCGGCAACATGGACGTGCTGCGCGCCCGCATGGATTTTGAGTTCGAGAATATGCATCAGGCCCTGGTCCGTGAAATCGAAGCCCGGGCGAATCGCGAAGTGGAAATGGCGCGCGAGGTGCGGGTGCGCCTGCTTCCGCGGCAGGAGGCGCTGGCCATTCCGGACCTTATCCGCACCAAGGTCAACTTGCTGCCGGAAGGACTGCGCGAAATCCGCGTGGTGGAAATCGTCGGGCTGGATCTGCAGGCCGACGGCGGCACGCACCTGGCCAACACGCGCGAGGTCGGGACGATCCGCATCGTGGACTACAAGAGCAAGGGGCGCATCAACAAGCGTCTGGAAATCGCCCTCGAGTGATCGGCGCGGCCCGCCGCGCGCGAGTCCCGCAACGAGAGTGGGAGGCACGCATGTTCGAAGCGGTCACGTCTCATTTCGACGCCAAGCGGTTGGAGCAGGAGGTGCTGCGTTTCTGGAAGGAGCGCGACATCTTCCATCGCTCGCTCGATAACCGCCGTGGCAACCCGGATTGGGTATTCTTCGAAGGCCCGCCCACCGCCAACGGCCGCCCGGGGGTCCATCACGTCCTGGCGCGCGCGTTCAAAGATCTCTTCCCGCGCTATCGCACCATGCGCGGATTCCACGTGCGGCGGCGCGGCGGATGGGATACCCACGGCCTGCCGGTTGAGATCGAGGTGGAGAAGGAGCTCGGCTTCACGGGCAAGGACCAGATCGAGGCCTACGGGATCGACAAGTTCAACGAGCGCTGCCGCAACTCGGTCTTCCGCTACATCCAGGATTGGGAGAAGCTCACCGAACGAATCGCCTTCTGGGTCGATCTCAGCGAGGCCTACGTCACCTACACCAACGACTATATCGAATCGGTCTGGTGGATCCTCAAACAACTCTGGGAGCGTGGGTTGCTATATCAGGGCTTCAAAGTCGTCCCCTATTGCCCGCGTTGCGGCACGCCGCTTTCCGATCACGAGGTGGCCCAGGGATACGAGGAGGACACGCCCGACCCCTCCGTTTTTGTGCGCTTCCCGCTGCGCGATGACCCGCAAACCTCCTTCCTGGTGTGGACCACCACGCCCTGGACACTCCCGGCGAATGTGGCCCTGGCCGTCCATCCCAAAGTCATGTACGCGCGGGTGGAACGCACCACGGCCGGCGGTCAACACGAGTACCTCATCCTGGCCAAAGACCTGGTCGACCAGGTCCTGCAGGGCGAGGAGTTCCAGGTGGTCGGCGACTACCTGGGCGAGGAATTGCGCGACCGGCGCTACCAACCGCTGTTCACATTCATGCCGCTGGAGAAGCCAGCCCACCGCGTGATCCTGGGAGACTTCGTCAGCACCGCGGAGGGCACGGGAATCGTCCACATCGCGCCGGCCTTTGGCGCCGACGACATGCAGGCCGCGCTCGAGAACGACCTGCCCATTTCGATGACGGTCGATCCGCGCGGCAACTTCGTACCGGAGGTCACGCCCTGGCAAGGGATGTTCGTCAAGGAAGCCGATCCGCTGATCGAAAAGGACTTGGCCTCGCGCGGCCTGCTGCTGCGCAGCGGCACGATCCGCCATACCTACCCGTTCTGCTGGCGATGCCACACTCCGCTGCTCTACTACGCGCGCAACACCTGGTACATCCGCACTACCCAGCTCAAAGAGCGGCTGGTGGCCCTTAACGAGACCATCAACTGGTACCCGGAGCACATCAAACGCGGGCGCTTCGGCAACTGGCTGGCCAACAATGTGGATTGGGCCCTCGGCCGAGAGCGCTACTGGGGAACGCCGCTGCCGGTCTGGGAGTGCCCGAGCTGCCACCACCAAATGTGCGTGGGCTCACTGGCCGAACTTGAATCACTCAGCGGCAAATCCCAGGCCGACCTCGACCTGCACCGGCCGCATGTGGATCGCGTCGAATGGCCGTGCCCCAAGTGCGGCGAAGAGGCGATGAAGCGCGTGCTCGAATTGATCGATGTGTGGTTCGACTCGGGCTCGATGCCGGTGGCTCAGTGGCACTATCCGTTCGAAAACGAGGAGCTCTTCCGCGCGCAATTCCCGGCCGACTACATCTGCGAAGCGGTAGACCAAACGCGAGGCTGGTTCTATTCGCTGCACGCCATTGCGACGCTCCTCTTCGACCGCGTTGCCTTCCGCAACGTGCTGTGCCTCGGCCTGATCCTGGATGGCGAAGGGCAGAAGATGTCGAAATCCCGGGGGAATGTGGTCGACCCGTGGGATGTTCTGAACGCCCACGGGGCGGATGCTTTCCGCTGGTACCTCTACACCGCCTCGCCGCCCGGGCAGGAGCGCCGTTTCTCCACCGATCTGGTGGGCGAGGTCATCCGCAATTTCACGCTGACCCTATGGAACACTTACTCCTTCTTCGTGACCTACGCGACGCTGGACGGGTGGCGGCCAGATGAGGCGTTGCTGCGCATGGCCAGCCTGGGCCACCCGGCGGGAGGACGCACCGGGCGCAGCTACAACGATCTCGACCGCTGGATTCTCTCCGAGCTGCACGTGCTCACCCGCCAGGTGAGCGAGGCCATGGAGAACTACGATGTGCTGGGGGCCACCCGTCCGGTGGAGACGTTCGTCGACCGACTGTCGAACTGGTACCTGCGCCGATCGCGGCGGCGTTTCTGGCGGGCGGGCGAGAGCGGCGACAAGCAGGCCGCGTACGCGACCCTCTACGAATGTCTGGTGACACTCGCCCGTCTCCTCGCCCCGGCCATGCCCTTCCTGGCGGATGAGCTGTACCGCAACCTGGTGGTTTCGCTCGATAAGGAAGCGCCCGAGTCCGTTCATCTGGCCGACTGGCCCGAGTACGACCGCACGCTGATCGACGAGGGCCTGAACGGGGAGATGCGCCAAGTGCTGCGCTGGGCCTCGCTCGGTCACGCGGCGCGCAACAAGGCCAATCGCAAAGTGCGCCAGCCGCTACCGGAGATCGCTTTCAGTGTGACCTCGCCACAGGAGGCGGAGATTCTCGCGCGCCATGCGGATCTCTTGGGCGACGAACTCAACGTGAAGAAGGTGCGTGCGCTCGACGCGGCGGGAGAGGTCGTTGCTTACACGCTCAACCCGTTGCCTAAATCGCTGGGCCCAAAATTCGGAGCACGCTTCCCGAAGTTGCGCAGCGCGCTGCTGGCCCTTGACCCCGAAAAAGCAGCCCGCGCGCTGCTCTCCGGCTCCCCGCTCGCCGTGTCCGTGGAAGGCGAGGAATTCCAGGTAACGCCCGAAGAAGTGGAAGTCCGCCTGACCGCGCGTGAAGGGTTCGCCGTGGCGGAGGAGGGGGGGCTTCTGGCCGCGCTGCGGACCGACGTCACGCCCACCTTGCTGCGCGAGGGCCTGGCGCGCGAATTCGTCCGCCGCGTGCAGGACCTGCGCAAGTCCTCGGGTCTGGAGATCTCGGACCGCATCCGATTGTTCTACTCGGCCTCGGCGACGCTGGCGCAGGCCATTGAACAGTTCCGCGACTACGTGATGGGCGAGACCCTGGCGGTCGAGCTCGCCTCGGGCACCGCGCCGGAAGGCGCATCTTCGGCCAGTGACGAGTTCGATGGTGAACGCGTGACCGTGGGCCTGCTCAAATCTCGCTGAGCACGCCGCGCCTTTCGCTCTGGCGCTGCCGCCCGCCTCGCAAGCGGGAGCCGGGCCTCGCTTGCCGGCATGCTTGGATTACAATTCGGCCCATGCCTACCTCCTCGCGTGCCACCTTGGTGCGCACCTACGCCGTTCTGGCGGCGATCGCCGGTGCGATCGTGCTGCTCGACCAATACACCAAACACCTGGTGCGAACACTTCTCGCGCTGGGTGAGATATGGATGCCGCTCGAGTGGCTGGCGCCCTACGCACGCATCGTGCACTGGACGAATACCGGCGCGGCCTTCGGCCTCTTTCAGAACGGAGGCATGGTCTTTACCGTCCTGGCCATTATCGTTTCAGGCGCCATCATCTACTACTATCGCAATGTCGAGCGCGCCTCGTGGCTCATCCGCTTGGCGCTGGGGCTCCAGCTCGGCGGTGCGCTGGGCAACCTGATCGATCGCCTGACTCGCGGGACCGTCACCGATTTCGTGTCCGTCGGCACTTTCCCGGTCTTCAACGTGGCCGACAGCAGCATCTCGGTGGGAGTGGCCTTGCTGCTCGTCGACATGCTCCTCGAACAGCGCCGCCCTCCGGCGCCGACCGAAGAAAACCCCGCACCTCACTCGCCGTGAGCGAAACCCGGCACCTCCTGCACGTTGAGCTGGGGGGCGATCGTCTGGATCGCTTCCTGAGCCTGGCCCTCCCTGTGCATTCGCGCACCACGCTGCAGCGCTTCATCGCCCAGGGTTTCGTATCCGTCAACGCGCGGGTTCAGGTGCGCAGCGCACTCAAGTTGGAGGCCGGCGATGAGGTGCTGGTGCGCATCCCGCCCCCTGCGCCGATGAATATCGAGGCCGAGGCCATCCCGCTGGAGGTGGTGTTCGAAAACGACGATCTGCTGCTGATCAACAAGCCGGCCGGCATGGTCGTCCACCCGGCTCTGGGTCACGCGCACGGCACGCTGGTCAGCGCGGTGCTGGCGCGTGCGCCGGAAGTGGAGCAGGTGGGCGAGACGGAGCGACCGGGGATCATCCACCGCCTCGACAAAGACACCTCGGGCCTAATTGTTATTGCGCGAAACGAGCCCGCGCAGCGGGCGCTGCAGCGGGCCTTCGCGGAGCGCGAGGTGGAGAAGACCTACCTAGCGCTAGTCGACGGACGCCCCCCCACCGCTTCCGGGCGGATCGAAACACACGTCGGGCGCGATCCAGTGCACCGTCAGCGCATGGGCGTTGTGCCGGCCTCGCGCGGGCGCCCGGCGCTCACCTTGTTCCACACCCTTGAGCAATTCGACGAGCACGCCTTGCTCGAAGTCCATCCGCACACGGGCCGCACCCACCAGATCCGCGTGCATCTGAGCTATATAGGCTGTCCGGTTGTAGGCGATCGCGTCTACGGCCGGCGGACGCCGACGCTTGGTGCTTCGCGCCAGATGCTGCACGCGGCGCGCCTGCGCCTCACCTTGCCCGGCGAGGCCGGTGCGCGCGAGTTTGAGGCTCCGCTGCCCGAGGACTTCGCCACGACCCTGGCCGTGCTTCGCCACAGCTGAATCCCCCCAAGGACACGCGATGGACTTCATCGATCTTCGTTCCGATACGGTAACCCATCCCACACCCGAAATGCGCCGCGCCATGGCCGAGGCTGAGGTGGGCGACGACGTATTTGGCGAGGACCCGACGGTGAACCGCCTGCAGGCGATGGCGGCCGAGCGCATGGGCAAGGAGGCTGGCCTGTTTGTGGCCTCCGGGACCATGGGCAACTTGGTGGCCGTGCTTAGCCATTGCGGCCGAGGCGAGGAGGTCATCCTCGGCGACCGCGCGCACACCTTCCTATATGAAGCAGGCGGCGTGGCCGCGCTGGGCGGGGTCCACCCGTACCCAGTGCCCAATCAGACCGACGGCACGCTGCGCGCCGAGGACGTGCACCAAGCCATCCGCGCCGAGGATGTGCATTTCCCTCACTCGCGCTTGGTGTGTCTGGAGAACACGCACAACCGCTGCGGCGGTGTGGCGCTGACGGCGGAGTACACCGATGACATGGGCCGCCTGGCCCACGAGCGCGGCTTGGCCCTCCACATTGACGGTGCGCGCATATTCAACGCCGCGGCCGCACTGGGCGTGTCGGCTGCGCGCCTTGTTCAGGCGGCCGACTCGGTCTGCTTCTGCCTGTCGAAGGCGCTGTGCGCGCCGGTGGGCTCGGTGCTGTGTGGGAGCCAAGCGTTCATCGCCCAGGCCCGGCGCATCCGCAAGCAAGTGGGTGGTGGGATGCGCCAGGCGGGGATTCTCGCGGCGGCGGGGGTTGTCGCGCTCGAGACGATGGTCGACCGCTTGGCCGAGGATCATGCCAACGCACAACGCCTCGCGCGGGGATTGGCAGACATTCCGGGCATCCTGCTCGACGCAGGCACGCCGTTCACCAACATGGTGATCTTCGGGTTGGCGCTATCCGTCCCCAGTGATGGCCGTGAAACGGCGGAGCGCCTGGCGCAACTTGGCGTGCGCGTGCAAGTCATCGCTCCCAGGCGCTTCCGCGCCGCGCTCCACTACTGGGTGGATGCTCGCAGCGTCCAGAGGACCGTCGATGCCTTTCGCCAAGTGCTCGCCTCCGCTTAGATCTTGCGCCCGGGCGTCCGGCGTGCGTCTCGACGCGAAGCTCTAGAAATCGATGGCTGTCTGGGGAGCCGCCGCGGTAGCGTGATCAGCAAGGGTCTTTTTCTAGAGGGCGCCAGGGGAAGCCAGGTGAAAATGGCCAACAGCGGGCGCCCACCGCGCGTAGTGGCGGGTCCGCCGATGCTTGCGTATCAAACCAACAACCAGCTCGATGCCTGCGCCCCAGGGACCTACGGCACCCAGCGGTAGTCGAGGCTCGGCCCGAGCGCTTGGCGAATGAGATCAGCCGGCAAGGTAACCCCGCTCATCCGCGTGCTAAGCAGCCCCCACACCGACTGACGTGCGTGCAGGCGAATCACGCGTGGCTCGCCCTCGATCTTGCCCAGTTCGGCAGCCTTGGCCAGTGCCTCCTGCTCGTAGCCCAGGGCGTCAATCAGCTTGAGCTGAAGCGCCTGCGACCCGGTGAACACGCGGCCGTCGGCAATGGCGCGCACGTCCTCCACCGGCAGCCCGCGCCCTTCCGCCACGATTTTGAGGAAGCCCTCGTACGTTTGGTTGACGATGGTCTGCCACAAGGCCTGTTCAGCCTCGGTCATCGGCCGGTAGGGGCTGCCGATGTCTTTGGCGGCGCCGGACTTGATGACCGTGAACTGCACACCGAGCTTCTCGAGCAGTCCATGTGCGTCGGGGAACTCGCTGATCACCCCGATCGAACCGGTGAGAGTATGTGGGTTGGCGACGATGTAATCGGCCGCCATGGAGATGTAAAAGCCGCCCGAGGCGGCCAGGTCGCCCATCAGCACCACGACCGGCTTGTCGCTCTCCTTGAGCGCATGATAGATCTCATCCGAGGGCACCACCGAGCCGCCGGGGCTGTTGACCCGCAGCAGAATCGCGCGCACGTCTGCGTCGGCCGCGGCCTGGTGGATGAGCGGCAGCAATTCGCCGGAGGCCGCCACCACGGAGGTGTCGAACGGACCGCTCTCGCCGCTGACAATCGTGCCGCTCAGGTCGAGAATGGCGACCGCCGGCCCGCTGAACGGCCCGGAGATGTGTTCGAAGCCCGAGGACGAGACCGGCGATGAGGCGGCCAGCGAAGCCGATGAGAGAAAGAAGAACGCGGCCATGCCGGCACAGGCGAGCACCGGCAGCGCGAAACCGACGACGACGCCGGCCAGCGCCCATAAGCCCGAGCGAGGCGCGGCGCCTGTCGGCTTCGCTGGATTGAGACTTGGATTGGATCCTTCCATAGTGTTCTCTCCTCTCAGCGCGCCGTGCTGCCACGGCCCGCAGCCGCCCGATCCGAGATGTGCACTAGGGTGCCCGCCGATTGTCGTACAGCCGGTCTGCGGCGCAGGCTCCGCCTCATTCGCCGAAATGGCGCTCGACAAACTGCGCAACGTGAAGGATCGCCTCGCGCCCTTCAGGGACGAAGCTCGCAGCGAAATGCCACACGTGCTGCATCCGCGGCCAGATCTCCAACGTGACCTTCACTCCGGCCGACTCGGCCCGTGCCGCGAACTCGGTTGAATCGGAGAGCAACATCTCGTCGGATCCGACTTGCAGCAGCAGCGGCGGCAGGCCATGAAGATTTGCGAACATCGGCGAGGCGAGCGGATTGCGCGGGTCGGTGTCGGGCAGGTAGATTCCGACCGATTGGCGCATGTTGCGCGTCTCCAGCACGAGGTCGGAGGCGGCATGCGTTCGGATCGAGGCGCCGCTCATCGTAAGGTCGGTGGCCGGGGAAAGGCACACGCCCATCCTGGGCAGCGGCCGCCTGCGATCGCGCAAGTCGATCAGCAGCGATAGCACTAGCCCGCCGCCGGCGGAATCGCCGGCGAGGATCAAATCGCTGGGCGGCGTGGGTTGCCCGAGCAGCCATTCGTATGCGGCGGTGGCATCGTTCAGCGCGGCAGGGAAGGGATGTTCCGGCGCGAGGCGGTAATTGATGATGAGCGTGCGCGCTCTCAAAGCCAGCGCGCGGTGAGTCCCAATCGAGCCTGCATTGAACGAGCCGCCGTGCAGGTACAGCACGGTCCTCCCGGCGATCACGTCGGCGGGCAAAATCCATTCGGCAGAAATCCCCGCGGCATCGACTGGCTGGTACTCTGCCTTGCCCAGCGGTCGGAACAGGCGCGCCATGGCCTCTAGGTCCGAACGATCCCGGTCCACGATGAGATCGCGACGAGGCGGCGAGACCAGGCGCTGCAACCGCAAGCAAGCTTTCATGATGCGGGCCTGCCACGAGAGCACGGAGTCCTCCTTGCGGGTCGGCTGGCGGAATTGGGAAAAAGGCTGCGTTGCCAAACAGATCAGCTGGTGTGTTGGGCCGTCCGCCTCAGGACGGCCAAAGCCGACAGGATGAAGAGTGCAATTCTGATCCCCGAGATCCGCAGCACGTTCCACTCGAGGCGCAGGTCGGGCTCGCCGGGGGCGATATCCGTAAGAGCCAGATGGCTGGCTCCCAGCGCAAGGAGCGAGAGCCTTTCGAGCCCCGATAAGACCCTGGTTGCGAATTGTAATCCCCTCATGGCGATAAGCCTGCAGGCCGATGAGCGGGCCGAGAGTGCGTCTGCAAGGGGCCGATCAGTCAATTGTAGCGCCTCACGACGCATGGCGCGCGGCCAGCGGCGAGGGCCAGCACATCCTGTGTCTGTATCAGGGATGCCCGCCTCGCGTGTGGCTCCTTCACATATGCCATCACGACGCCGATAGACGGGCAGTGCGCAACGACGGCGCTCGATTTGCACGCCTCGATCGATCCCATCGATGCCGACCTGCTCGCCTCACCGGTCCCCAATGGATGTCAGGTGGAAAGCAGACCCCGTGTATCTCAAAACCCTACAATGGCCTGGCATCCCTCGATGGCGCAGATGATTCCGATTGGCTTTGACAACTCTTTGCCTGCATGATACTATCTGGCGCGCTGTTCCCCCGGGGCGCCTCCTCTTTGACCCTTGATGACGCGGTACAACGGTCGCCCGGCGGACCGGACGCATCTCTTCGTTGGCGAGGCAGTCGGTAATGGATAACGCGTGGGCAGTTGTCGGCATCTTCATGATCGTGGCCATCGTACTGCCGGTGGCGGCTCTCATCATGGCCCGGTTGCTCGGTCCGAAGAAACCCAGCCCGATCAAACAACAAACGTACGAATGCGGTGTCGAGACAGTGGGCGAGAGTTGGGTGCAGTTCAAGGCCCAATACTACGTCTATGCCCTTGCATTTGTCGTCTTCGAGGTGGAAGTGGTATTCCTCTTCCCGTGGGCGCGGGCCTACGGCCAGCTGCCCTTCTTCGCCACACTCGAGGGCGCGCTCTTCATTCTTATCCTGGCAGTCGGCCTGCTCTACGTATGGCGCAAAGGTGCCCTGGAGTGGCAGTAGACGCAGTCCGTCCGTCGTCCCGCGCCTATCGTCAAGAGCACGATAGGCGGTTTTCTGTCTTTAGGTGATGCACGCATGGTCAACCTGGGTGACTTCTTCTATACGCTCGGGATGTGGCTGCAGGGCCTGCTCATGCGCGCCGGGCTCAGCGAGAGTGCTGCGCGGGGCGTGTTCTCGGCGCTGGTCGCGGCCCTTCTGCCGCTGCTCGCCTTGCTCACCGCCGTCCCACTCATCTGGCTTGAGCGCAAATGGATCGCGCGCTTGCAGGACCGCATGGGACCGAACCGCGTCGGGCCGTTCGGCCTATTCCAGGTCTTTGCGGACATGATCAAGATCTTCACCAAAGAAGACATCACCCCGCTCGGCGCAGATCGCATCGTTTTTGCGCTGGCGCCCGTGCTCGCGGTCGCCGGCGTAGTGGGTTTGTGGGCGGTCATTCCCTTCGCGGCGAACGCGTTCGGCGTGGATCTGAATGTCGGAGTGCTGTATCTGGTGGCCGTGGGCACCCTCTCGACTCTGGCCATTATGTTGGCCGGGTGGTCGGCGAACAACAAGTATGCGCTGCTCGGTGCATACCGCACGGTGGCGCAAATGATCTCTTATGAAGTACCGCTGGTGCTCTCGCTGCTTGTGCCGGTCCTGCTTTCGGGCTCGCTGGGATTGAACGGCATCGTCGCCGCCCAACGCGAGGTGTGGTTTGTCTTCTCAGCGCCGCTCGCCGCGCTGCTTTTCCTTATCTCCTCACAAGCGGAGGTGAGCCGCGCACCCTTCGACCTGCTGGAAGCCGAGTCGGAAATCGTGGCCGGGTTCAACATCGAATACTCGGGAATGAAGTTCGGCTTCTTCTTTGTCGGCGAATTCCTGCACTCGTTCACCATGGGCCTCTTGGGCGCCACACTCTTCCTGGGCGGATGGACGGGGCCGGGCGTGGACGCCTACCCGGCTCTGGGTGCCGTGTACCTTATCCTCAAGGGAACCTTCGTCTACTTCATCTTTGTTTGGGCACGGGCCACCTTCCCGCGCATCCGCATCGACCAGATGCTGGACTTCAATTGGAAGCTGCTCACGCCCCTTGGCCTGTTCCTCATCCCGCTGTTGGCCGTGGTTAACCGCGGGCTCAGCGAGAGTTCCCTGTGGCTGCGCAACGCGGCGCTTCTGGGAGCCAACGTGTTCCTGGCCGCCCTGGTGCTGATCATTCTCGGGACGCGCGGACGGTCAGCGCGGATGCGCGCGGCCTCCGCCGCTGGGCCGGCGGCCTCGAGGCGTTAGGAGTGACGATGACGATCCCCCAAGTCATCTTCGTGGTGATTGCCGCTGTCGTGCTGGTGTCGGCCGTCCGGGTTGTCGCCAGCCGCAACATCGTGCATGCGGCCTTATGGCTTATCCTCTCCTTGTTCGGCGTGGCGGCGCTGTTTGCGGTGCTGGAGGCCGGCTTCATGGCGGTGGTGCAGGTGGTGATCTACGTGGGCGCAATCGCCACGCTGATCATCTTTGCCATCATGCTCACCCGGCGCGAGATGCGCGAGGGCGGACTGCAGACTCACCGCTGGTGGCCGTTGCCCGCGCTGTTGGCAATGGCGCTCTTTGCCGGGCTGGCCTGGCTGCTGGGTTCGCTGCCCGGCACGGGCGCCACGCCGCCGGCGCTGGCGGGCGACGATTCGGTGTTGCTACTTGGCCAGGCATTGCTCTCGCCCGAGCACTACGTGTTGCCTTTCGAGGTTGCGTCGGTGCTGCTGCTGGCGGCGCTGGTTGGGGCGATCGTCATCGCCGGCGACTCTCGCAAGTGATGGGCGGCGCGGGAGCCTCGTTGGCCCGTTTGCCGGACGTGAGGAACGCATGGTCCCCCTTTCCTGGTATCTGATTGTCGCGGCGGCGCTGTTCTGCCTCGGGCTGTACGGGGTCCTGGCGCGCCGCAACTCGGTGGCGATCTTGATGGGCATCGAGCTCATGCTCAATGCCGTCAATCTGAACCTGGTCGCCTTCTGGCGCTATCTGGAGCCGGCCCGCATGAGCGGCCAGGTATTTGCGGTGATGGTCTTCGCGGTCGCCGCCGCCGAGGCGGCGGTGGGGCTCGCGCTCATCATCTCCCTGTATCGGCTGAGGCGCACAGTGGTGGCCGATGAAGCCGATCTCTTGCGCGGCTGATGCCGCCCGCCGAGTTGGGCCTTGCCACGCAGTTGTGGGTGAACTTTTCTTGCCGAGGACGCTATGCCGCTTGAACCATTGCTCTGGCTGATCCCGCTGCCCCCGCTGGTGGCCTTTTTCGTCATCCTGCTTTTCACTCGTTCGCATCGCAGATTGAGCCACACCCTGGCCATCGGGCTCTTGGCGGTTTCGTGGCTTCTGGCCATGATTGTCTTCGCGGGTGCGGTGCGCACCGAGGGCCTGGCCAAGCATCCCATCCAGTCCTCCATCCCATGGCTCCCCACCGGCAGCACGGTCTTCGCGATCGGCACGCTGATTGATCCACTGGGCGCGGTGACGCTCTTCTTTGTCGCCTGGACACTTCTGGCGATTTTCGTCTACAGCGTGGGCTATCACAACTTCGGGCAGCCGCGCGGCGAGCACGACACGCCCGGCTTGCCGCCGCACGGTGCACACTCGAAGGACGGCAGCGGCCAAGAGCACAGCGTTCCTTCCGTGGAGCCGCTGTATTCGCGCTTCTTCGCCTTCATCTCGCTGTTTGCCTTCGGCATGCTGCTCCTGGTGGTTTCCGATAATCTGCTCACCCTGTTCGTCGGGTGGGAGATCATGGGCTTGTGCTCGTACCTCCTGATCGGCTTCTGGTATGGCAAGGACAGCGCCAAGCGAGCCGCGGTGAAGGCCTTCCTCACCACGCGGGTGGGCGACGTATTCATGTTGCTGGGTCTTTCGACGCTCTACGCGCAGACCGGAACCCTCTCGTATCGCACGCTGTTCTCGCATGAAGTGCTCGCCCGCCTGGTGGAGGCCCCGTCCTACATCCCGGGCCTGTCGATGGCCGCGCTCGCCGGGCTGCTGCTCTTCATGGGCACGGTCGGCAAATCGGCCCAGTGGCCCTTGCATGTTTGGCTGCCGGACGCGATGGAAGGGCCGACGCCGGTCTCGGCGCTCATCCATGCGGCCACCATGGTCTCGGCCGGTGTGTATCTCATCGTGCGCTCCTTCCCGCTGCTCACGGCCGGGCTGGAGCACGGAAGCTCCTTCACCCTCAGCGTCATCGCGTTCATTGGCGCGTTCAGCGCACTATTCGCCGCCACAATCGCCCTGGCCCAAAACGACATCAAGCGCGTGCTGGCTTATTCCACCATCTCCCAGCTTGGCTACATGGTGGCGGCGGTCGGCATCGGCGCCTACGTCGCTGCCGCCTTTCACCTGTTGACCCACGCCTTCTTCAAGGCGCTGCTGTTCCTCGGCTCGGGATCGGTCATTCACGGCATGGAGCACGGTGTAGCGGCGACCTCCCCAGGCGCCGCACACGCCGTGCCGGGCCAGGGAGGCCCGGCCGGCGTGCTGCACACGGGCAATCACCACGTCGATGCGCAGGACATGTTCAACATGGGCGGGTTGCGGCGGCGCATGCCGATCACCTTTGCCACGTTCCTCATTGGCGGCCTCGCACTGTCGGGCTTCCCCTTGATCACCGCGGGCTTCTGGTCGAAAGATGAGATCCTGGCGGACGCCTTCGGCCACGGACACCTGGTTGTGTTCATGACCCTCTCTCTCTCGGCGCTGCTCACCGCCTTCTACACCGCGCGCCAGATCACGCTCACCTTCCTGGGCGAGGCCCGCACCGAGGAAGCGCGCCACGCTCATGAATCGGTGTGGACCATGACCGCGCCGCTCGTGCTCTTGTCGGTCTTTGCAATCGCGGCCGGGTGGGTGGGCATCCCCGAGCACTTCCCCGGGTTGGGCGGCATCGTGCCCAACTGGTTCCACGAATTCGTCGGCAGCACGCTGGGCGAGGCGCCGGAGGCAGTCGCCTTCTCGGCCGTGCCGCTGCTCACCTCGATCGGCGTCGCACTCACTGGCCTCGGGCTGGGGTGGCTGGTGTACCGGCGCGTGCCGGCGGGCGCGCCAGATCCGGTGGCGCGCGCGCTGGGCCCGGTGCATACCCTCTTGAAGAACAAGTACTACTTCGATGAGCTCTACGACCTGACCCTGGTGCGCCCATTGCGCTGGTTTGGTGAGACGTTCGTCTACCAATGGGTGGATCGTGGGCTGATCGACGGCATTCTGCACGGCATCGGCCGCCTGGCCGGCGCGCTGGGTTCCTTCTTCCGGCGGGCGATCGACCTGCCCGTCATCAACGGTTTCGGCGACCTCGTGGGTGAAAGCACCAAGCGCGCCGGCCGTTCTCTGCGCGTGCTGCAGACCGGCCGCGTCCAGCAATACTTGCTCATTGGCCTGATCAATGTGGTGGTTGTGGGCGCACTGCTCTTCTACCTGAGCGCGCTCCGGCCGTAGGCCGGCCCGACCCGACCTGGAGCGGGTGTCATGGATTTCTTCAATTCGCATCTTCTCTCGCTCATCCTCTTCACGCCCACGCTCGCGGCAGCGCTCGTCATGCTGCTGCCCAAGGCGCAAGCGAAACTGTTGCGCGGGGTGGCGCTCCTCGCCAGCCTGGTCCCGCTGGCGCTTTCGCTTGTGGCGTGGATGCGCTTCGACCTGTTCGCTGCGGGGTTCCAGTTCGAGGAGTTGGCCGGCTGGTACACCTCCATCGGCTCCAATTACCACCTCGGCCTGGATGGGCTCTCGCTGCCGATGGTGCTCCTGACGACGCTGCTCACGCCGCTGTGTATCCTGGCCGCCTTTAGCATTCAGGAACGAGTGCGAGTCTTCCTGGCGCTTTTTTTGCTTCTCGAAACGGGCATGCTGGGCGTCTTCCTTTCGCTCGACCTCCTGCTGTTCTTCGTCTTCTGGGAAGTCGGGCTGGTGCCGATGTATTTCTTGATCAACCAATGGGGCAGCAAGAACCGCGATTACGCCTCGCTCAAGTTCCTCATCTACACCATGGGCGGTTCCCTGGGCCTGCTGCTGGCCATCCAGATGCTGCGCATGGTGGTGGGCACATTCGACCTACCCGTGCTCTACCAACGCTGGCCGTCGCTTGACCAATCGCTATTCGGGTTGCCCATCGGCACGGTCAAGACCATCGCCTTCTGGGCCTTCACGATAGCTTTTGCCATCAAGGTGCCCGTGTGGCCGTTCCACACCTGGCTGCCGGATGCGCACACCGAGGCCCCCACCGCCGGTTCGATGATTCTGGCCGGGGTGTTGCTCAAACTCGGCGCCTACGGCTTTCTCCGCCTAGTGCTGCCGCTCTACCCGGCGCAGGCGCACGCCTTCGCCTGGGTGCTGGCTTTGCTTGCCGTTGCGGCCATTATTTTCGGCGCCTTCGCCGCCTGGGGCCAGACGGACTTCAAGCGCCTGGTGGCCTACTCCTCGGTCAATCATATGGGCTTCGTGGTGCTGGGCATCGCGGCCGCGGCCTGGGCGCGCGGGACGGCCTCCGCAGCCGACGCGGTCATCGCCATGAACGGCGCGGTGTTGCAGATGTTCAACCACGGCTTAAGCGCTGCCGGCATGTTCTTCCTGGTGGGCGTGCTCTACGAGCGGACCCACACACGCGAGCTCAACGATTATGGCGGGCTCTTCCCTCTGGCGCCGATCTATGGCGGAATCTTGATCTTCACTTCGATGGGCTCGCTCGGCCTGCCGGGCCTGGGCGGGTTCGTCTCGGAATTCCTGGTGGTGCGGGGCAGCTGGCCGATCTTCCCCCTGTTCACTGCGGTAGCGATGCTCGGCTTGCTGCTCACAGGGGCCTACGTGCTCAAGGCGATCCAGAAGGTGCTGCACGGGCCGGTCAATGCGCGGTGGAAGGGAACGGCGCTCGAGATCGCCCCGCGCGAGGTGCTCGTCATTGCGCCGCTCATGGTGCTCATATTCCTCATCGGCGTATGGCCGGCGTGGCTGCTGAACGTCATCAATGCCGCCGTGTCGCGGCTCTTTGGATAGAGGCGCCAAGGCCCCCCAGGGGATCCGCTCGATGGCATGGCGGGCAGTGAGGTGTGTGCATGACCTTTCCGATCCTGAGCATTATCGTTTTCACGCCGATCGTGGCGGGGGTAATCCTCTTCCTCCTGCCGCCTGAGCGCAAAGCGTTGATCCGCGGGGTGGCCCTGCTGGCCTCGGCCGTGGCGCTGCTGCTTTCGGTGGTCACCTACTTTTCCTACGACATCCCGCAGGGCGGCTACCAGATGGTGGAGAAGATCCCCTGGTTGCCCACCTGGGGCATCTCCTATCACATCGGGGTGGATGGCCTGAGCCTGCCGCTGGTCCTGCTCACCGGCGTGGTCATGTTCACTGGGGTGCTCATATCGTGGGGCGTGGACGACCGGCCGCGCGAATTCTTCGGCTTCTTGTTCATCCTGGCCACCGGGGTATTCGGGGTCTTTGTCTCGCTCGACCTCTTCCAGCTGTTCTTCTTCTACGAGATCGCGGTCTTCCCAATGTACCTGCTCATTGCCATTTGGGGTTGGCAGAAGACGCGCGAGTACGCGGCGATGAAACTGACCCTGTACCTGTTCATCGGCTCAGTGGTCGCGCTGGTCGGCGCGCTGGCGATGTTCTTCGCCTCGGGCCTGCACACTTTCGACATGCTCGAACTTGAGCGGGCGGGGTTCTCGGGCGCCTTCCAGCGCATCTGGTTCCCGGTGGTGTTCTTCGGTTTTGGCGTGCTGGGGGGCCTGTTCCCCTTCCACAACTGGAGCCCCGATGGCCACGTCGCGGCGCCCACCGCCGTCTCCATGTTCCACGCAGGGGTGTTGATGAAGCTGGGGGCATTTGCTGCGCTGCGCGTGGGCATCATGCTGCTGCCCGAAGGCGCCAAGGTGCATCTGCCGTGGATTATCTTCCTGGCCCTGGTCAATGTGGTTTACGGCGCGCTAATTGCCATGGTGCAGACCGACTTCAAGTACGTCATCGGGTTCTCCTCAGTCTCGCACATGGGCCTGGTGATGCTCGGCTTCGCATCGCTTTCGCGCGAGGGCTACATCGGCTCGGGCCTGCAGATGTTCTCGCACGGCGTGATGACGGCTCTCTTTTTTGCCGTGGTCGGCATGGTCTACGACCGCGCGCACACGCGCGACATCCCCAAACTGGGCGGCCTTGCGCGCAAGATGCCGCTGGTGGCCATGGCCTTTATAGTGGGCGGGCTGGTCTCGATGGGCATGCCTGGTTTTTCGGGATTCGTTGCGGAGTTCCCGATCTTCCTGGGGGTGTGGTCAGCGCAGCCGACGGTGGCGATCATCGCCGCGCTGGGCATTGTCGTGACCGCGGCCTACATCATGATCATCGTGCGGCGCGTCTTCTTCGGCCCGATGCCGGAAGAGTTCGAGGGGCACATCGGCGACGTGACGCTGCTGGACAAACTGGCCCTGGGCGTGCTCTCCTTCCTTCTGATCGCCTTAGGTGTGTTCCCCGGCTGGATGGCGCCGCTGGTGGGTTCGGGAGTGAACTCGGTCATGCGCCTGTTGGGTGGCGCCTGATCGACGTGCTGCGCATGGCGCGGTAAAGCCGGCGGGCGTGGAGGTGCTGGGTGTTCTTTGATCTGCAATTCATTCTTCCCGAAATTGGGCTGCTCGGGCTGGCCGGGGTGGTCATCGGCCTGGATATGTCTCTGCGCCGCGAGGCGCGGCGGTCTCTGGGGTGGGTAACCGCCGCGGGTCTCGCGGTTCTGCTCGGCGTGGCCGTGTGGTCCGCGCTGCACCCTGCCGGTGGCGACATCGTGGGCGGCATGCTGCGCGCGGATACGCTGGCCGCCTCCTTCCGCGTCATCATCATCGCGGCGGCGATGCTTTCGGTGCTCCTCGCAATGGGAGTGGAGGGACTGGCCGATCGCGGTGAAGTCTACGCTTTGATGCTGGTCGCCACGCTGGGCATGTGCCTGATGGCGGCGGCCGGCGACCTGGTGATGCTCTACCTCGCGATCGAAACCACTTCTATTCCGCTCTATCTCCTGGCCGGCTACCTCAAACACGACACACGCTCGACGGAGGCGGGGCTTAAGTACTTCCTCTTCGGCGCAGCCGCATCAACCGTCATGCTCTACGGATTCAGCCTGCTCTTCGGTTTCACCGGCGAGACCCGTCTGGCGGGCGTGGCTCAGTCCATCGCCGCGGGTGCGATGCCGCGCGTATTGTGGGTTGCGGCCGCGATGCTGGTGCTGGTCGGCTTTGGGTTCAAGGTTTCGGCAGTCCCCCTTCACTTTTGGACACCGGATGTCTACGAAGGTGCGCCAACTCCCATTACGGCCTTCATCAGTACGGCCTCCAAGGCCGCGGGGTTCGCGGTGCTCATGCGCGTCATGCTGACCGTGTTCACGCCAGCCGTGGCCCCGTACTGGGTGGGCGTGGTCGTCGCCATGTCGGTCGCCAGCATGACCCTGGGCAACGTCTTGGCGCTGACGCAGAAGAACATCAAACGGCTCTTGGCCTATTCTTCCATCGCACACGCAGGATACGCGCTGATCGGGCTGGTAGCCCTCTCGCCGCTGGGCGTGGCGAGCACACTCTTCTATCTCGGCGCGTACGTCATCACCAACTTGGCCGCCTTCGCGGTGGTCATCGTGGTCGCGCGGATCGTCGGCTCCGACGACATTGCGCAGTTCGCCGGCCTCAGCCGCCGCGCGCCGATGGTGGCGCTGGCCCTGCTGATCGGGTTGCTCTCGTTGGCGGGCATGCCGCCCTTTGTGGGTTTCGTGGCCAAGGTCTTCGTCTTCGCCGCCGCGGTCCAGCGGGGCTACATCTGGCTGGCGATTGTGGGCGTGCTGAACTCGATCGTCGGCCTGTACTACTATCTGATCGTGCTCAAGATCGTCTACCTGTATCGTTCCGAGAACGAAGCCCAGCCGCTGCCGGTAACAGCGCCCTACAAGTGGGTGCTGGGGCTGACGATGTTTGGCATCCTCGCGCTGGGCATCCTCTCCGGGCCTTGGTTCGATTGGGCGATTCGTGCAGCCGGAAGCCTGTACTGACACCCTCGCGGCTGGCAGCGAACTCGTCGCGCCTCGGAGGAATTCCGTGCGCGGCATGATCGGGCGAGGGGGGAGGAAAGTCACGGCATACCGCTCACTCCGGCCCGCGCCAACGGCTCGTTGGCCCTGGACAGATGCATCAGGGGCGCCCCATCCTCGTGATACAATACGCCAGCCATGGCCCGGATTGACCCCTCGATGGAGCGACAGCGCAAAGAACAAGCCGTGCGCATGGCGCTGATCGGCCTCATCGGCCAGGTGGGCTGTCTGACGCTGGTGATCATCGTGGCCGCGCTCGTGGCCGGCTTGTGGCTCGACCGCCAGTTCGACACGCGCCCGCTGTTCACGTTGATCCTCGTCCTGGGCAGTATTCCCGTCACGTTGTTCGTCATGTTCCGCCTGGTGCTGACCTTCGCACCCAGACTGCAGACTAGCGCAGGCTCGCACGCACAGGCCGTGCCCGAGGAGGATCCCGATCGTGGAAACCGCGCAACCGACTAGGCGGCGTTTCGGCTTCCACCGCTGGCTGATTGTCGCGCTGATAGTGGTCAGCGTCTTTGCGGTACGCGCGTACGCGCCCATTCGACCGCACGTGCAGGTGGCGCCCGAAGCCGTTCTGGGGCCGTTCAACGTGCCGCTGCTGGGCCAGATGTATCTGACCAACACCATGATCTCGCTCCTGATCGTGGATCTGATCCTGCTCGTTCTGGCGTTGGCCGTCCGCCGCGGAGTGAAAAAGGGCACGCCGGTGCTCACCGGAATCGCCGGTCTGATCGAGACCGTCATCGAGGCCCTCTACAATCTGGCGGAATCGACGGCGGGCACGTCGGCCCGGCGCATCTTCCCGTGGATGGCCACGATTATCCTGGTCGTGCTGGTCGCCAACTGGTCGAAGTTGCTGCCGGGTGTGGAGTCGATCGGCTGGCTGCATGAGGCCCAGGGCAAGGTGGAGGGCTACCCGGCGCGCGAATTGTTCCGGGTGGGCGACATTTCGGTCAGCACCATCGAACTCAGTGTGGGCCAATCTGTCGGCCACAGCGAAGGTACCCTGTATACTGTGGCGCCTTGGGTGCGCGGGCTGCCGACCGACCTCAACTTCACCGTGGCCTTGGCCCTGATCTCCGTGGTCATGACCCAGGTCATCGGCCTCACGACCGCCGGGCCGGGCTATCTTGCCAAGTTCTTCAACTTCGGCCGCTTCGCGCGCATGTGGACGCGCAAGGACCTGGGCCCGTTCGAGGCCATCTTCCCCTTCTTGGATATCTTCGTTGGCATGCTGGAACTCGTCGCCGAATTGGCCAAGATCATCTCGTTCTCCTTCCGGTTGTTCGGCAACCTGTTCGCCGGCGCGGTGCTGATGGTGATCGTGGGCACGCTCGTTCCGGTCTTCTTGCCCTCGGGCGTGCTCCTGTTCGAGTTGTTTGTGGGCCTGATCCAGGCTCTGGTTTTCGGCATGCTGACGTTGGTGTTCATGACCATGGCCACCCAATTGCACGGCGGGAGCCAGGAGCAGGAACACGGCGGTGCGCATTGATCGGCAGGCGCCAAGCGATCGAAACGCGCTTGGCCCGTGCGGCATCATCTTGTGGAGGACGGTGAGCAGATGACCCCAGAAGTTGCACAAATCCTGGTGAGCGGCATTGTGACCGGAATGAAGTTCCTCGGGGCGGGCCTGGCCATGGTCGGTACGCTGGGCGCCGGCCTGGGCATTGGCCTTTTGGGCAGCGGCGCGGTGCAGGGCATCGCCCGCAATCCCGACGCCGCAGGCGCGATTCAGATCAACATGATTCTGGCGATCGCGTTCGCGGAGGCGGTGGCGATTTACGCGCTGGTCGTCGCCATGCTCATCCTGTTCGTCGGCTAGCGGCGCGAGACCGGAAGGAGGGCTGCCTTGTCCGCACTTGGAATCAACCTGGGCTATCTTTTGGTCCAGATCATCTCTTTCATCATCGCGCTGCTCATCTTGCGCGCCTGGGTCTACCGCCCGGTGCTCAACCTGCTCGATCGCCGGCGCAAGACGATCGCCCAGGGGCTGGAGGATGCCCGCCTGGCGGCGGAGGCGCGAGCCAACGCCGAGAAGGAAGCGCAGCGCATCCTGACCGAGGCTCAACAGGAAGCGGCCACCAAGTTGCGCGAGGCCAGCGAACGGGCCGAAGAAGTGGCACGCGAAGTGCGCGCCGCGGCCGAAAGAGAGGTGGTCAAGCTGCGCGAAACCGCCTCGGCCGAAGCCACCGCTGAACGAGACCGGGTGCTGGCCGACCTGCGCGGACATGTCGCCGCGCTGGCCATCGCCGCCGCGCAGAAAGTGGTCGGCGAAGCGCTCGACGAGAAGCGCCACCGGGCACTCATCGACGATTTCTTCAGTGGGGTCCAGGGCGGCAAGGTGGAAGTGCTCAAGGACCTGCCGCGCATGAGCGGTGCGAACGCCGAGGTGGTGAGCGCCCTGCCGCTGACGCCGGCCGAAGAGCAAGCCGTGCGCAAGGATATCCTCGAGAAACTGGGCGGCGGCGCCACCCTCACCTTCCGCGTGGACCCGACGATCCTGGGGGGGTTGAAAATCCGCGTGGGCGATCGCGTGGTCGACGGTTCGGTGGCGGGGCGTCTGGAATCGATGCGCCGGTCGCTTCACTGAGCGTCGGCCGGGCCACCACTCTCGCTGCCAACCGGTACCTCAGCCTGATCGTACAAGCTCAAGCTGGGCGGGGCTCCTTCCCCGCCCAGTTGTGCTTATAATCGCCCTCGAACCGTACGCATCAATCGTGATCCAGGGTGTCCTCGTGCGTCTAAGCGAACTGGCCGAAGCTCTGACCGACCGACCGACCTGGTCGGGAGGCAACCCCGAGATTCTTGGGGTGTGCAGCGACTCGCGCCTGGTCTCGGCCGGGAGCCTGTTCGTGGCGGTACCCGGCGCGGCGCGCAATGGACACGAATTCATTCCTCAAGCGATCCGCTCCGGCGCAGCAGCTGTCGTCGGGGAGCAGCCGGCGGCTGAGGTGGGCGTCCCCTACCTGCGAGTGCCGAATTCGCGCCAGGCACTGGCGCATCTGGCTGCGTGCTGGCACGGCTTTCCGGCGCGGCGGCTTACGGTGGTGGGCGTCACCGGCACGGACGGCAAGACAACCACAATTAGCCTGCTGTCTGAGGTGCTGCGTGCCGCCGGCTTCGCCACGGGCATGATCAGCACTGTCAGCGCGCGTATCGGGCAGGAAGAACTCGACACAGGCTTTCACGTCACCACGCCCGATGCCCTGCAAGTGCAGAGCTACCTGGCCCAGATGGCCGCGGCCGGCCAGACCCACGCCCTGATCGAGGTCACCTCGCACGGATTGGATCAGGAGCGCGTGGCCGCGTGCGAGTTCGACGTGGCCGTGGTCACCAACATCACTCACGAACATCTGGACTACCACGGATCGTACGCGGCCTACCGCGCGGCCAAGGGACGTCTGTTCGCCGAGCTGGGCGGCACGCCGGTCAAGGCCTCCGGCCCGGCGCGCATGGCCGTCCTCAATCGAGACGACGCGGCGTACGATTACTTGCGCGGCGTCACGACCGTTCCAGTGGTCACGTACGGCAGCGAGACAGGGGCGGATGTGTGCGCCGAGAACATCGAGTACTCTCCGGCCGGAATCCGATTCGATCTCCTCTACAAACGGCAGGCCTGGCCCGTCCGCTCGCCTCTGGTGGGTGCGTTCAACGTCGCCAACATTCTGGCCGCGCTGGCGGCGAGTGTGGGCGGGCTGGGGGTCGATCCTGGGGCGGCACTTGCCGCCGTGGAGACGCTGCGCGGTATACCTGGGCGCATGGAACGCATCGACATCGGCCAGCCCTTCGCAGCGGTGGTCGACTTTGCCCACACGCCGAATGCATTGCGCCGCGCGCTGGCTGCCGCGCGCACGCTGACGGGCGGGCGGGTGATTGTCATCTTCGGGTCGGCGGGGCTGCGCGACCGCGCCAAGCGGCGCATGATGGCCGAGGCCGCCGTCGAACTGGCCGACCTCGCGATTCTGACCGCGGAAGATCCGCGCACGGAGTCGCTGGATTCCATTCTGGCCGAGATGGCGGCGGGCGCGGAGGCGCACGGCGGCGTAGAGGGGCGCACCTTCCTGCGCGTTGCCGACCGCGGGCAGGCGCTGCGGGAGGCCGTGCGGCGTGCCGCCCCGGGTGACCTGGTGATGAGCTGCGGCAAGGGGCACGAGCAAAGTATGTGCTTCGGCGAGACGGAATACCCGTGGGACGACCGCGTGGCAATGCGCGCGGCGCTGGCGGGAAGCCTCGGGGTGCCCGGCCCAGCCATGCCGCACTTGCCGACCAGCGGCACGTGAGCTGCGCCCGGCGCGCGTTCGCGGGCGGCCGGCTTTTCATTGACGCATGCATGCGGATGTGGTAGACTCCCCTTCACAACAGAACCTTTCAACACTCTTATCCAGAGAGGCGGAGGGACCGGCCCTGTGAAGCCTCGGCAGCCTGCAGCGCGTACGGCGGCGCGGCGTGGTGCCAATTCCGGCAGTGTGATATCTGGAAGATAAGAGGAGAGTGCAGCTCATTGCGCGCGCCCCTCCTATCGTGAGGGGCGCGATCTTTTTCCTGGAGGCGGCATGGAACGCAACATCGTAGTTACCGAAGCGACCGGGCGGTTCATCGAGGATTTGCCGGTCGAGATCGTGGAACGCAAGGGCATCGGACACCCGGATTCGCTGTGCGATGGAATTGCCGAGCGGGTCTCGGTGGAATACACCCGTTGGTGCGAGGAGAACATGGGCGGGCCGCTGCACCACAACTTCGACAAAGTGCAGCTGGTCGCGGGCGACGTGGACCTGGAATTCGGACGGGGGCAGATCCTGCGCCCGATTCGCATTCAGATCGCCGGGCGCGGCACGCCGGAAGCGGGCGGGCGCAAGGTGCCGATGGATACCATCGCCATCCGCGCCGCCAAGCTGCACATCTCCGAAACGATGAAGTACCTCGACCCGGACAAGCACGTCGTGGTCGACTGCTACGCCGGGCGCGGCTCAGGCGAGCTGGTGCACACCGTGGATCAGATTCGCGCCAACGACACCTCCTTCGGCTGCGCTAACTGGCCCCGTTCGACGACCGAGAACGCTGTTTTTGAGTTGGCCCAATACCTCAACTACGATTTGCTGGGCCAATTCCCTATCGGGGAAGACATCAAGGTGATGGGCATGCGGCGCGGCGAACTGATCGTGCTCACCTGCGCTGTGCCGTTTATCGCACCTCTCCTTAAGGACCTCGGCGATTATCGCGAGGCCAAGCAGGGCGTGCTGGCTGCGCTGCAATCCTTCGCCGAGAAGCTGGCGCCGCGTCACACGGTACGGGTGGAGGTCAACACCGCCGACGGCGACACGCCGGGCGAGGTCTACCTTACGATGACCGGCACCTCGGCCGAAATGGGCGACGATGGATCGGTCGGCCGCGGCAACCGCGTCACGGGCCTGATTACCCCATTCCGTTCTGGTTCGCTCGAGGCGGCAGCGGGCAAGAATCCTATCTCGCACGTCGGCAAGATCTACAACGTGCTCTCCTATCTAGCGGCGCAAGACATTGTGGCGCAGGTGCAGGGCGTGCGCGAGGCGAGCGTCTACATGCTGTCGCAGATCGGCCACCCGCTCGACCAGCCGCTCATCTGCACCGCAACACTCACCGGCAGGGATGGCGCCCTGAGCGAGACGCAGCGCACAGAGGCGCAGAAAGTGCTCGACTCGCGACTGGCGCGTGTGCATGAAGTGCGCGCGCTGATGGCCCAGCAGAAGGTCAAGCTTTACTAGGCGCCGCCCTGGAGTTGGGGGGGCGCGTGCCAAACAAGAAGCGAGGCAGCCGCCTCGTTTCTTCTGTTTCCGTCGCTTGCCCAACTACCGCGGTTACTGCTTCGGCAGACGGACAATCACCTCAGCCTCCAGTTCGCGCGCCGCACCCCCCATCCACTGGCCGAACACGGCGACCCGATCGCCCACCTTCAGGTCGCTGCGCGACCCAGCGCGGCCGTCCTCTAAGCGCACCTCGACCGCGTCGCTGAATAGGATGGTGCGCGGACCTTCGCGCGTGGCGAGCTCCACCTGGGTGCGCGTGATGCGGCGGATGATTCCCGCGGCTTCGGGGGCGCGCGGGGGCAGGCCGGTCAGCCCGCCGGGCGGAGCATCGCCAGGGAGCTGTGCGCCGTTAGTGCGAGGCGCCTGATACTTCAGCCCATCCTGCGACAGCCCGTACTTGCCCGCGTAGACGCCCAGCGAGAAGACGGCGATGCACAGCATCCCCAGGATGACTATGGCGCCGGGGAGGATGAGCCAGCGGCTCTTAGCCATTGCTGGAGTGCCTCCGTTTCATCGACCACCTCGACGACGCCCAGGGAGGCGCTCGCCGAAGAGAGAATCGCCTCGCCCTGGCCGGCTTGCGGCGAGAGGGTCAGGGTGTACTTCCCGCGTGGCACGGTCGAGGGGATCACCACGGCATACCGGTCAACGATCAGCTCGCCCGGGCCAATCCCCACCTCGCGCATGTAGCGCGAGAGCAGGCCAAAGCCAACTTCGTGCTGCTCGAGCAGCTGGCTGCCGAGCCGCAGCGTCACCCGCAGGGGGGTCGGCGCCCGGCTGCCCCAAAACAGGCAGATCTCAAGCACGCCTCCGCTTTCGATGGGCTGGCCGGAGATGTCCGCGCCGACCAATACGGCGGGTCCGAAGTCCGTATGAGTCACCACCGCCGGCGAGGCGTTGCGGATTGTCAGCGGGGGCGGCGACTTCGAGAATTGATACAAGGCCAACTGCTCGCGCCGCCCGATTTGCTTCTCCGGCTGCTGCCCGAGGAGGACCGGGAGGGTCCAACTGTCGGAGGGCGTCAGATCGGCGGGCGGCGCGAACATGCCGCCTTGGCTGCTCACGGTGCGTGTTGTGCCGAATACCTCGCGGTCTGTAAGCGAGGCAGGGCTGGGGTTTGGCGAGGGCAGGAGAGGCAGCAGGACATCCGGCCGGGTGTGATAGACGAGCTGCCAGTAGAAGGCGTCGTAGCCGAACACGCCGCGCGGAGTGATCAGCGCAGATTGGGCCGGCAGACGTTCCCACACGTTAGCATAAAAGTCGTTGATCGCCGTGTCGTCGGAAAGGTTGTTCTTCTCCCAGTTGCGGCGGATCGGGGTGAGGCTGTGAAGCAGGATGAGGACTGCCAGCCCGGCCCTCAGCCCGCTCGACAGGCAATCTTCGCCCAGGCGCACTCCGATGCGAGATGCCATCCCGCGGAGGCCGCCCAGCACTTCCATCAGGCCGAAGGCGAGCGGCATGGCCCACAGGTAGTGCGCAGGGACGAAGAACACCTCGAGGTCGAAAGCGCGGTACTGGGTAAAGAACCACACGTTAACGAGGTACATGCCCACCAGGAGATAGAAGTGCCTCGGGCGATGCACGAGCAATGAGCCCAGGCCAACCACGCCCAACAGGAGGCCGCCCAGGCCGTATTGTTGAATGAGAAAGTAGATATAGATGACCACCCGGTCCGGAAGCGCACCCACAGGGAAGGCGAAGCGAAGCTGGGTGAAGGCCCCCAGTGTGTATTGATAGAGATTGGCCAGGGTGATCGGCGCGATCTTGATTGAGAGCGGATCGTTGATGGTCGAGGCGCGCATCGGAAGCCACAGGAATTGGGCAACGCCCAGGCCGAAGGCCACGGCCCCAACGATGACCAGGCCGACTATCTCCCACACTCGGCGGCGGACTGTCGGCACACCTGGCGCGAGGTCGTGCCCTTCGCGCGGCGTAAACACCGTGAGCAGAATGAACAATGCCATGGCCGGGGCGAACCCGAGATTCGACATGTGGGTGCCGAGCGACAGGCCGAAGATCAGCGCGAAGGACGAGAAATCCACGAGCTGGCGGGTGCGTTCCCAGCGCAGGAGGAGCAGCAGCGTGAGGCCGAGAAGCCCGATGTTGGGCGCGTAGACCTCCGCGATGACAGCTTGCGACCAGAAGGTGAGCGAGAATGCGAAGAGCAGGGCCGCCAGCGCGGCGGCACAGCGCCGCCACAGCAGGCCCAGACGTTCGGCGGGCAGCAGGCGCACCACGATGAGATACAGCGCACCCACACCCATGGCGCCCAGCATGGCGCTCATCATGTTGATGCGGTGGGCCACATCACCGGCGGGCAGCCATCGGCTGAACAGGAAACCGAGCCAGGTATAGAGCGGATAGCCGGGCGGGTGTGCCAAGCCCAAGATGGCCGGGACCGTGGCCAACTCGCTTCCATCCGGGCTGAGGTACGACAGGGAAGGCGTCAGCGTGCGCAGGTAGACGAGAAGCGCGAAGAATCCCAGCCCGGCGGCGATCCGGCGGTCGGTCCAGCGGCTCGTGGGTATTGACATGTCGCGAACCATACTCCGAACTAGTTCTGGCGGCACTCGGCCCACGCCTGATGACACCGTTCTCCGCAAGCGTAAGAGGCACATGTGACGATTCTGCTGGCTTGACGTAAAGGGGGTGTAAACTCACACAGTCCTTTCGCGCATTGGCTGGGCAAGGCATCTCGGCGGCAGCCAAGAGCGCGCCGGCTGCGAGGCGCGAAGGGTTTTGACGATGCCGATCATCGACCACTTCGGACTGTTGGCCCCACACTACGACCGCCTGGCCTCCTTTCGCCGAGGGGAGCGGATGGCGGAGCTGTTGCGGCTGCCCACCCGGGGTTCGATCCTGGATGCGGGAGGCGGCACGGGGCGTGTTGCGCAACACCTCGCGCCTCAAGCCGGCCTGGCCATTGTGATCGACGTTTCGCGGCCGATGCTGCGCCAAGCCGTCGCCAAGCCCAGCCTCGTGGTCGTGCAGGCCGAGGTCGAAAACCTGCCTCTCCGCCGGCGCAGCCAGGCGCGCATTGTGATGGTGGATGCGTTCCATCACTTGCGCGATCAAGAACGGGCGCTGGCCGAAATGGCCCGCGTGCTCGAGCCTGGCGGCCGTCTCGTCATCTTGGAGCCGGATATCCACCGACTTGGAGCGCGCCTGATTGCGCTTGCCGAGCAACTGCTCCTCATGCGCAGTCGGTTCCGCCGCGGGGAAGACATCGCTGGCATGGCCACGCGGCTAGGGCTGGCCTCAAGGGTGGAGCGCGATGGCGATGGGTCGGTATGGATTGTCGCCGAGCGACAGGGCGACCCGTGAGTTCCATTCTGACTCTAAGTCGGGAGGCTCTCGCGCGGTCGGGGCCGCGCCGGATGGCGGCGCATGCGGATCCCGCGTGTGGCAGGCGCCCAACGGGCGCGAGGCGTTCCGCGGAGCGCAGTGAGCTTATGAGCAGCCCGACGGACCAGGACTCTTTTCGCGGCGCCAGGGCCATTCGGCAGAGCCGCAGGAAGACCGGCACCTCGGTAGGGCGGAATGGCACGCCTAGATAGTGAGCATATCAACTGTCACCTTTCCGCCGCGAAATCTAGTATGGAGGGGTTGAAAGGTGCCGGATGCGACCGCGGGCAAGCCTGCCCCGCGCCGGCCGTGATAGGTGAGCATGCCATCCTCCGACCTGATCTTGCTTCATGCACCCAGCGTCTTCGACTTCCGTGGCAAATCGATCCTTTACGGACCGGTGAGCGATCTGGTTCCGTCGACGCCGGTCTTCGAAATGTACCCGATCGGGTTCACCACCATCGCGGAGTATCTCGAGCGGCACGGCTACGACACGCGCATCGTGAACCTTGCCAGCCGCATGCTGGAGGATCCGGGCTTCGACGTCGAGGCGTGCCTGCAGCGGCTGGACGCGCCGGCCTTCGGCATCGACCTGCACTGGCTGCCCCATGCGCACGGATCGATCGAAGTGGCGGGCATCGTCAAGCGTCTGCACCCCGCGCGAGCGATTATCTTCGGCGGGTTCTCTTCAACCTATTTCCACAATGAACTCATCCGCTACCCGGCAGTCGATTTTGTCGTGCGCGGGGATTCCACCGAAGAACCGATGCTGCAATTGGTGGGTTTCCTGCGCTCGGGCGGATCGGCCCACCCTGGGCCGGGCTCGGCCGAGGCTCGGCGTCTGGGCGAGATCCCCAACCTGGTCTGGAAGGACCGCGATGGCGCAGTGCAGGTCAACCCGCTGACCTACGTTCCGGAGAACTTGGATCACGTCCTGTTGGACTACACGGGCGTGGTTCGGTCAGTGGCGCGCTACCGGGATCTGGCCTCCCACAAACCCTTCCCCAATTGGATGAAGTATCCAATTACCGCCGCGCTCACCGTGCGCGGCTGCCGCTACAACTGCGTCTCATGCGGCGGCTCGGCCTGCGCCTACCGTAACCTGCACGGCCGGCAGAAGCCGGCCTATCGCGACCCGGTGCAATTGGCGAGCGATATCCGTCGCATCGGCGATTTCAGCCAGGGGCCGGTGTTTGTCCTGGGCGATATCCGTCAGGCCGGCGAGACTTACGCCGAGCGATTCCTGGAAGCCATTGGCGGATATCCCCATCCGGTGTTCATTGAGCTCTTCGATGCCGCGCCCAGGAGTTTTCTCGACCGGGTCAGTCGTGCGCTCCCCAATTGGACGCTCGAGATTTCGATGGAATCGCATGACGACGGTGTTCGGAAGGCATTCGGCCGGCCGTACACGCGTGAGGCGATTGAGCACACCATGGATGATGCGCTGGCGGCGGGCTGCCGGCGCCTCGACCTGTTCTTCATGGTCGGGCTGAAGGGCCAGACCTACGAGTCGGTGATGGGAACGATCGACTACTCGCGCGAGATCCTCAAGCGTTACGGCAGGGAAGGCATCCGCCGGGTGGTGCCGTTCATTTCGCCACTCGCGCCGTTTCTTGACCCCGGCAGCCGGGCTTTCGAAGACCCCGCGGTGCACGGCTTCCGCCTGTTCGCGCGCACGTTGGAGGAACACCGCCTGCGGCTGCTGGCGCCGAGCTGGAAGTACGTGCTGAACTACGAAACCCGTTGGATGAACCGCGATCAGATTGTGGCGGCAACGTATGAGGCCGGCCGGCGGCTCAATCAGCTCAAGGGCGAGCTGGGAGTCATCGACGCGGCGACGGCTGCGGCCACCGATGCGCGCATCGTCAATGCGGTGCGGCTGATCGGGGAGATCGACCGCATCATGGCCGAACCAAACGGCGCCGAACGGCACATCCGCTTGAAAGCGCTTAAGGCGCAAGTGGATAACTCCAATCTGAGCACGGTGTGCGACAAACGCGAACTGGAGATCCCCGTGCGCGGCTGGCAAATCAACCTGGTGCAGGCCGCGCGGGTGGCGGTGCAAGGCTGGTGGCGCCGGCAGACCCGCCCGAGCGGCGGTCTGCGGCTCTGAGGCCCAAACCCAGTCAGTGCAAGTTGCAGAGAGAGCGCGCCATGGCCGGGCCCGGCCATGGCGCGCTGTGCGTCCCGGTCAGGCCGAGCCCATGCGCGGGATGTGGACGATATGGACGCGACACGCGTCCAGGTCGGGCAGGGAGCCTCGATCCGCCTGGACGCGCTGCCTGAACGACGACTGCACGGCCGCGTGTCCGCGCCAACACGGGCGGCCAAGACGGGCTCGTGGGTTGTGATCTTCACAGCGGATATCGACCTGCTGCGAACCGATTCGGTCGTGCGCTGGGGCAAGTCCGCGTTCGTCAACATCACTCCTGCTGAGCGGGACGCACTAGCGGGATAGGACCAATGGCGATGAGCACACATGTCCTGGCCGAAACGACGGACCTGGTGACGGCCTTCGGCGGAAGGGGCCTTTATTCGGCTTGATGATCCTAGTATTTCTCCGAGTCGCGCATACCCGATAAAACAAATCGGATTACAAGCTGCGTGCGCATATGTGATGTAAATCACTAACGAACTAGGGCCGCTGCGAAGCATAATTCGAGCATCCCCTTATGCGCACATCGACATATCCAGCAAGTGTGCCGAGGAGGAGGACAGATGGCAGGAGAATTCGAAGGCGAGATCAATGCACTGCACGCCGAAATCTGCGCGGGGTTGGCGGACCCCAAGCGCATCCTCATCCTCTATCAGCTGCACGATCAACCGCGGACCGTCACCGAGCTCGTCCAGGCGCTGAGGATTCCTCAGCCTGCAGTCTCCCGCCATCTTAAGACCTTGCGCGAGCGGGGCATGGTCATTGCCACGCGCCAGGGCCCTTCGGTTCTCTACAGCCTCGGCGATGAACGCTTGATCCAGGCGCTGGACTTGCTGCGTGCCGTCTTGCGCGAGAACCTTTCGCGCCGCGCGGATCTCGTCGGTCAAATGGGCTAACGCCCAATCTCTCAAGGAGGACACGTGTCTAAGTCGGACCCCACCAAACCCAAGCGCCTGGCCATTATCGCCAGCAAGGGCACGCTCGACATGGCCTATATCCCCTTTATTCTCGGCAGCACCGCCGCCGCGATGGGCTGGGAGGTAGGCATCTTTTTCACGTTCTTCGGGCTGACACTGCTCAAACCCAAGATCCAGGCCAGTGTCACACCCCTGGGCAACCCGGCAATGCCAATGAAGATGCCCTTCGGCCCGAAGTGGTTCCAGAACGTCGTCTGGCCGATCCCGGTCTTCATGATGTCGATCCCGGGCTTCCAGGCGCTGGCGACGACCTTGATGAAGATGACCTTCAAGAATTCGAATGTGGCCACGATCGAAGAGCTGCGCGACATCTGCATTCAATTCGGCGCGCGCCTGATCGGCTGCCAGATGACGATGGACGTGTTCGGTTTCAAGCGCGAGGACTTCATCCCCCAGGCGGAGATCGCCGGTGCGGCTGCCTTCCTTGAATATGCCGGCGACGCCGATGTGAGCCTGTGTGTCTAGCGAATCTCCAAGAGATCCAGGAGTGAATTGAGCCATGAGCAGCGAAGGCAAGACTGTGTTGGATCTGAAAGGCCTGTTGTGCCCGATGCCGGTGGTGAAGATCTCGCTGGCGATGAAGACAGTCCCGGTGGGCGGGATCGTCGAGGCCACCGCCTCCGACCCGGGCGTGGTGGCGGACATCCCGGCCTGGGCCCGCTCGAGCGGCAATGAACTTGTTTCCTTGGAAAAGGTGGGCGACAGAGAGTTCCGCTTCTTGGTGAAGCGCCTGAAGTAGCAGGCGGGAGGCTGGACAATGTCCGTTCTATTGGTATCGAAGTGGGCGGCGCTGGCCGGGCTGGCCGTTTGTGTGGCCGGCCTGGGGCTGCGCTGGCGCAGGTCGATGGAGCGCGCCCGGCCGCGCGATCTTGCACCTGCGCGCGGTTCGGGGATGGCGGGTGTGGTGTACGCCTTCTCGGCAGGCATGATGCCGTGGGCTAAAGAGAGCACGCGCCGTCACTGGGCCGCGTACATGCGCGGCATCGGGTTCCATGTCGGTATCTTCGCCGGCTTGCCGCTGCTTGCGGCCAGCCCGTGGTGGGGGCTGTTGCCCCACGCGGTGCGCCTCGGGCTGGGAACGATGCTCGGGCTTGGTGCTGTGCTGGGTGCCGCCGGGATCGTGATGCGGCTCAGCGAGCCCATCCTGCGGGCGTTGAGCACGGCCGACGACTTTGCTGCGATCGTTCTGGTGAGCGCTTTCCTGGCGCTCGAGGCCGCTGCTCTGGCTTCCGCCGCATGGATGCCGGCGATGTATCTTGCGGCGGGCATCGTGCTCGCCTACATCCCACTGGGCAAGATCCGCCATTGCCTGTACTTCTTCTTCGCGCGAGCGTTCTTCGGCCAGTTCGTCGGCCGGCGTGCGGTGATTCACCCGCATGCGAGCGGCGCGTCGCCCGCGACGCTGGCGGGGGAGACGCGGCAATGAGCGATATGGTTAAGACCGCATTGAGGGTTTTTGAGCAGCAGCTTGGCCGTCCGCTGGAGGCCGCGCTCGAAGTGTGTGCCCGCTGTGGTGTCTGCGCGGAGGCCTGCCACTACTTCCAAGCCGAGCCCTCGGTCGAGAATACGCCGGTAGCACGTGGCGAAGCCTTGCGGCGGGTGTATCGCGCCGAACACGACCTCTTGGCGCGCATCGCTCCATGGTGGGTGGGCGCAAAGAAGTTGGACGAGGCTTCGCTGGCCCGCCTGGCCGAAACCGCTTTCAGTCGCTGTACGCTCTGCCGCCGTTGCACGTTCAACTGCCCGCTGGGCGTGGACACACCACTGATGATGCGCGCCGTGCGTGCCATGGCCACCGCGGCCGGCGTGGCGCCCGAAATCCTGATGATGCTCGCCGACGCTGCAATCGAGAAGGGCCGTAGCCCGGAACTCTTCCGCGACATGTTCATCGAGCAAATGGTGGACCTTGAACCGGAACTGCGCCGGGCGACGGGCAATCGGCACGCACGGTTGAGCGTCGAGCGGATGGGCGCGCACGTACTGTACGTGCCGCTGGCCGGCGTGCATACGATCCTGCCGCCGGCGATCATCTTCACTGCCGCCGGCGAAGATTGGACCCTCAGCTTGTTCGAGGCCGCCAACTACGGTGTGTTCCTGGCCGACCCCGTGCGTGCCAAGCAGATCGCAGCGCGCATCGTGGATGAGGCCAAACGCCTGGGAGTCGAGGAAGTGGTGCTGGCCGAATGCGGGCACGCCTATGCCGCGTTGCGCTGGGAAGCACCAATCTGGTTTGGCGAAACTTTCCCCTTCCGGGTGGTCAGCCTGGTGGAGAAGATCGACACTTACCTGGCGCAGGGTCGGCTAAACCTGGATCCGCGCGCCATTCGCGAGCGAGTCACGTATCATGACTCGTGCAACATGGCTCGCTCGGGGGGCGTGATCGAGGAACCGCGGCGCGTGCTGCGCGCCATCGCACCCGACTTTGTAGAGATGACCCCCAACCGGCACGAGGCGTTGTGCTGCGGGGGCGGCGGCGGGCTGGTGGCCCTGCCTGAGTACGAAGAGCTGCGCCTGCGGGCGGGCAAGCCCAAGGCGGATCAGGTGCGACGCACGGGTGCACGCACAGTCGTGGCTGCCTGCGAGAACTGCCGTTTGCAGATGGGCGACCTCAATCGGCACTATGGCTTGGAGGTCGAAATCAGCGCGCTGGCGGATCTGGTTGTTCGGGCCATGCGCCCGGCTGAACCGAACGACGAGCCAGTCCCCGTCCGCGCAGAGGCCATCGCAGCCTGATGCGCTCGACGAGGCAAATCCGGAGGGCAAAATAGATCGGGCCCGCATATGCGGGCCCGATCTTGTTCTCTAGGCGAGGAGGCGACGGTGGGAATTGAACCCACGGTGAGGGTTTTGCAGACCCTTGCCTTGCCACTTGGCGACGTCGCCGCGAAGCTTGTTGCCCGGGGCAGCCCCGGGCAACAGTGAGAGAGCGGGCGAGGGGATTCGAACCCCCGATCTTCTCCTTGGCAAGGAGACGTTCTACCGCTGAACCACGCCCGCAAGCCAAGCTGCGATCAGCCGGAGTGCCGAGACCCAGAATCGAACTGGGGACACCGCGATTTTCAGTCGCGTGCTCTACCAACTGAGCTATCTCGGCGAGAGTCTCAGCCCTCCGCCAGGATCGACTTGAGACGTCGCGATTCTACCCGTGCCCCTATCGATTGTCAAGCGAAATGCGGTCTGCGCTGCGCTATCGGGCTGCATTCTGCCCCGAGTCGCTCACCCCTGTCGCGCGATGCGGGTCTAGGATCCGCCTTCGGCTCACTCCGCCGAGGCGGTTTGCCATGCCTCGCGGACTATGCTATCATCACGCGGTGTGCCGGGGAGGGCTAGTCCTTCCGGCGGGACGTAGATCCAAACTGCGGCGCGGCCTCCGGCGGGGGTCGCGCGCATGCGCTTTTTGGGAGAGGGGCCGCCCGCGAGGCGCCCCGGCCGCTTGGCATGGGAGTGGACGACGTCGATGACCGATCAACCGGTTTTCCTCACCCGTGAGGGCCTCAAGCAGCTTGAGGAAGAACTCGAGTTCCTGCGCACCAAGCGACGCGCCGAATTGGCCGAGCGCCTGCACGACGCCATGGAAGGCGGCGAACTCATCGAGAACGCCGAATACGAGAGCGCCAAGAACGAGCAGGCCTTTGTCGAAGGGCGCATCCTACAACTCGAAGCGATGCTCAGCAATGCCCAGGTGATCGAAAGCGGCGGACCCGAAGACGTGGTGCGGGTCGGCAGCACGGTGACCATTCAAGAAGAGGCCCAGCCGCCGGAGAAGTACACCATCGTCGGCGCGGCCGAGGCCAACCCCAAGCAGGGACGCATTTCCAACGAGTCGCCGCTCGGCCAGGCGCTGCTCAATCGCAAGCCCGGTGATGAAGTGCGGGTTAACGCGCCGGCCGGGATGCTGACCTTTCGCGTGCTAAAGATCGAATAGGCGCCGCCTTGTGGGGCCGGCCCCGCGCGGAAAGCCGTGCGGGGCTTTTTGATACGCAGGGCGGCGGTTCGTGCAGGAGCCGGGTTACATGCGTCCATTGAGCGAAATCGAGCGGAACCGAATCGACAAGATTCGCCGACTGCGCGAAGCGGGGAGCGAACCCTACCCGCGCAGCGCACGGCGAACGCACACCACGGCCCAGGCGCTGGCCGCATTCGCCGCCAACCCTGAAGGTCGGCCTGAAGCCGCGGTGGTCGGTCGGCTGCGCTCGATCCGCACCATGGGCAAGGCCACCTTCGCCCACCTCGAGGACGTCAGCGGCCGATTGCAGATCTATCTGCGCGCCGACGAACTGGGGCCCGCGATGCTACGCACCTTTGCCGAGTTGTATGACCTGGGGGACTTCATCCAGGCCGAAGGCTACTTGTTCGCCACGCGCACCGGCGAAGTGACGCTGCACGTGCGCGCGCTGGCCATGCTCGCCAAGTCGATCACCCCACTGCCTGCCGCCAAAGAAGAGGTGGTGGACGGCAAGCGGGTCGTCCATTCCGCCTTCGACAACCCCGAGGCGCGCTACCGCCAGCGCTACGCTGATCTGGCGGTCAACCCCGAGGTGCGTGAAGTCTTCCGCGCGCGGGCCAAGGTGGTCGCAACCGTGCGCTCGTTTCTCGACGGACAGGACTTCATCGAGGTCGAGACTCCCATCTTGCAGCCCATTTACGGCGGCGCGGCGGCGCGTCCGTTCGTCACTCATCACAACCAGCTCCATCAGGACTTCTACCTGCGCATCTCGTTCGAGCTGTACCTCAAACGCCTGCTGGTGGGAGGCCTCGAGCGCGTCTATGAGATCGGCCGCGACTTCCGCAACGAGGGCGTGTCGTTCAAGCACAACCCGGAATTCACTCAGCTCGAGTTCTACCTAGCCTATGCTGACTACCGCGAGGTGATGACACTCGCCGAGAACCTGGTGGCCCACGCGGCGCAGGCCATGCGCGGGACGATGCAGGTTGCGTATCAGGGGCAAACGATTGACTTCACACCGCCCTGGCGGCGAGTGGAACTCAACCTGGCGGTGGCCGAGGCCTCCGGCATCGATCTGCGGCAGCACCCGACCGCCGAAGGGCTGGCGGCGGTGATGCATGAGCACGGGCACTCACCCACACCCGGCGCGAGCCGCGGCAAGCTCATCGAAAGCCTGCTGGCCCATTATGTCGAGCCCACCCTGGTTCAACCGACATTTGTCTATGATTACCCGCGCGATATCTCGCCGCTGGCCAAGAGCAAACCCGGCGACCCTCAGACCGTCGAGCGCTTCGAGGGATTTGTGGCGGGCATGGAGCTGTGCAACGCCTTCACCGAGTTGAACGACCCTCTCGACCAGGAGGCGCGCTTCGAGGAAATGGGACGCACTTACGGGGAAGAGGATGAGGAGCGCCACCCGCCGGATGAGGACTATCTGAACGCCATGCGCTACGGCATGCCGCCCAACGGCGGCTTGGGCATGGGCCTCGACCGCTTGACGATGCTGCTGACCGACCAGGCGACGATCCGCGAGGTGATCTTGTTTCCACACCTGCGCTCGCGGGAGGAGCCGCGCTCGCCTGCAAGCGAAAACCCGACACCTAAGTGAACTCACCTGAGAGGTGGAATGACCAACGCACTGGATGAACTCAAGGCGCATTTGGGCGAGGTGGCGGATCTTTCGGCGGCGGGCTTGGTCCTGGAGTGGGATCAACTTACTTACATGCCACGCGGCGGCGCCGAGGCTCGCGCCCAGGCCCTGGCCACCCTGGCCGGGCTGGCCCACGAAAAGATGATTTCACAACGGACGAGCGATCTGCTCGAGGCGGCCGCCGGCGAGACGAGCGCGGCGGATCCGGATTTGGACGAAGCGCGACTCGTGCGGGTGACCCGGCGCGAGTACGACCGCAAGCGCCGTGTGCCGACGGCCTGGGTGGGCGAATTCACGCGCGTCACCTCGACCGCCACCAACGTGTGGGAAAGGGCCAAGGCCTCCTCCGACTTTGCCCTCTTCCGCCCGCACTTGGAGCGCATCGTCGCCATGCGTCGAGAGTACGTCGAATTCTTCGCCCCCTACGATTCGATCTATGATCCCCTCCTCGACAGTTTTGAGCCGGGGATGAAGACGGCCGAAGTCGCGGCGGTGTTTTCGGTGTTGCGGCCGGCGCTGGTGGACCTGGTGCAGAAGATTGCCGAGCGCGCCGGCGCGGTGGACGATCGCTGCCTGCAAGGTGATTTCGACGAAGCCCGCCAGTGGGATTTCGGCGTCCAAGTGCTCAAGCGCCTGGGCTACGATTTCGATCGTGGCCGGCAGGACCGCTCGGCGCATCCGTTTACCACCTCCTTCTCGCCCGATGACGTGCGCATCACGACCCGCTTCCATCGCGATCTGGTGGCCTCGGCCTTGATGAGCACGGTCCACGAGGGCGGACACGCGCTTTACGAGCAAGGCATTGCCCCGGCGCTGGCCCGCACGCCGCTCGCCGGTGTGGCTTCGCTCGGCATGCACGAGTCGCAATCGCGCATGTGGGAGAATTTGATCGGCCGCAGCCGCCCCTTCTGGAAGGTGTTCTATCCGCTTTTCCAGAAGACCTTCGGGGAATTCGCCCAGGTGCCGCTCGAGACTTTTTATCGCGCGCTGAACAAGGTCACGCCCTCGCTCATCCGCGTCGAGGCCGACGAGGTAACCTACAACCTGCACATCATGCTGCGCTTCGAGCTTGAGCTGGCCCTGTTGCAGGGCGACCTGGCGGTGAAGGACCTGCCGGGCGTGTGGAATCAAAAGATGAAGGACTATCTGGGAATCCTGCCGCCCGATGACGCGCGCGGCGTATTGCAGGATGTGCACTGGTCAGGCGGGTCGATGGGCTACTTCCCCACTTACTCGCTCGGCAACGTGATCTCCGTCCAGCTGCTCAACGCGGCGCTCGCGCAATCGCGGAGCCTCTCGAGCGGTCTGGAACGTGGCGAGTATGGTTCGCTGCTAGGCTGGCTACGCGAGAATGTTCATCGCCACGGGGCCAAGTTCGAATCGCCCGAGTTGTTGCGGCGCGTCACCGGCGAGACGCTGACGCCCCAACCGTACATCCAGTACCTGAAATCCAAATTCGGGGAGATCTACGGCTTCTGATGATGCGTGCGCGCGCTGGTCTGCGGCGCGAGAAAGCAATCGCAGGCCGGGGCGGGCCCGGTACGCAAGGCAATTGCATTCTTGATGAAGCCCGTCGTGGCGGCATCCGCAGAGGATGCCGCCGTTTGATGTACGCTCGGTCGCACCCGCGTTCATTGAGGACCGAGGCGCCTCGAGCCGCAGGAGTCTGTCGCACGTGCTGACGATGTTTCATTCTGGCGTGGGAAGCCTGATGCGCCGACTCATTCCGGTCACATCGATCGTGGTTCTCCTGCTGTGTGCTGCGGCGCCTGCGGCAGCGCAGAGCGATCTCAGTGTGTACTACGCCGGCCCCGCAGGGGGCGTGCGCACGGCGCTCGAGCTGGCCGGGTTCGATCTTGTCGCCCAGCCCGAGCAGGCCAAGGTGCTGGTGCTCAACGGCGCCATCCCGGGCGAGGCTAGGGTTGCCGATCAGCTGGCGGCGGGCAGGGGACTCGTGCTCATTCTGGGTGCCGACCTCACTCAGGGTGATCTCGAATCGGCACTCGGCGGTTCGCCTCGCGTGCGTTTGGTGGAGGACCCACTCAGCCTGGAGGCCTCTCGAGCCACGGCGGAGGCCCAGGCGGTGGATGTGGTGTGGAACAGCGCGCCGCAAGTGCGCGCGCGCCTCGAGCTCAGCGGAGCGGACCTGACCCCCCTGGCGCTGGGACATCCAGGCGGCGAGCTTGTACTCGGCGTGCGCGAAAGGGACGGCGGTGCGACCTTCGTGTTCACACCGTTTCTTGATTCCACCAACAACCCGCAGATTCAGGAATGGGCCTACTTCAACTACCTGATATTTGCGCTGGTGATGCGCGCTGGCGGCCTTGAGCCGCTGCGTTTCGCCGATTATCCGGGTTCGCGCGT
>Ga0315288_10000764_pt1 | contig 40916 bp, 22 predicted proteins | sample YL17G11_20_MG_FD_203454 | JGI IMG/M metagenome (GOLD analysis project Ga0315288, IMG submission 203454) | Sediment microbial communities from Yellowstone Lake, YNP, Wyoming, USA - YL17G11_20 | ecosystem: Environmental > Aquatic > Freshwater > Lake > Sediment | place: USA: Wyoming | collected...
GCTCGTGTCCACCGGACTCAGAACTGGAAGGACAACCTCCGGAAGCGCATCGAGGATGCCATCGAGACGTTCGAGGACATGATCGAGGACCGCCAGAAGATCAAAGAGCGGGAAAAAGTCCGAGCCGAACGTCAACGGCAAGGCCAGATGCTCGATGCTCTGGCTGACCAGGAAGAGCGCAGCGGGCGTCCCGGCCCGTTCACGGACATGATGAATCGGATGTTCTCGAACAAGAACATGCTCCTGTCCCCCAAGCAGCTTGCCTGGGTCGAGAGCACCTACGCTCGCCTTCGCTGATGTCCTGCCCCGATCCCTGTGCCATCGTCGCACCAGAACCCTGCCGGGCTCTGGTGGACTACATCATGATGATCGGGAACACCAAGGTGGGTTTCGTGGCGAAACTCCTGGCGACCCTTCGGGTCTGGGGGCCAGAGTTCACTCCGGCCGATATTCACCAGGCGGAGATTCGTGCGGCCTCGACCTTGGCACAGACTGCTCTGATTCGTGGGCAATCTCTCCAGTTCATGAGGCTCGCCGTTCCTTGGGATGAGCCCACAGCGGCGACCTTCTTGGGGGTCACCGTTCCGGAGCTTCAAGCCTTCGAGGCTGAAACCACGGTCATGCCCCCCAGCATCTGGCTGGCGTTGGCAGACTACGTAGCCAAGCTCGACGGCCGGTCGCACTACGACATCCCCCCTCCGTGCCCGCCTGAGAACTGGCAGCCCCGGGTCATTCGGGTGTGGCCTGATTTTCCGACACCTTCGTCGCAGACATTCCCGGCTCCTGGGTGTACTCCTTGCTGAGATGAAGCAGATCGAGTTCAGCGTCTCCCTCGACCCAAACGCTCCTCCATGTCTCGACGACGCGGTCACATTCGAGACCGGAGCCTCTATCCAGCAGGTACGGGATCCTGCTACCTTCGCCTACAACCACCATGGGCCTGGGTTCTTGGATGTGTATCCTGGGGCGTTGACGGTGTTTTTCGAGGACTTGGTCTTGGGGCGGCCGTTGCCGGTGAGGTTCGTGGCTCATCGGATCGAGGGGATGGATACGGTGGTCGCCATGGCTCTTTTCATGCACCGTGAGCTGGCCATTGAGCCTCGGACGCCTGGATTCGTGGCCCAGGTGGACTTTCTGCATCGGCGGGGGCTGACCGTCGTGGGGCATGTAGACCGAGACGTGGAGCAGATGGTGGTGCTCCTGAACGACGGCCCTGAGAAGTCGGACCCCGAGTGGCTCCAGAGGGCTATCGGCTGGGTCAGGGAGTACCTGCTGACCGGGAGTGTGCCTGGGACGGTCAGACCTATGCCCGTACGGGTCATCGACCGTGGGACCAACGGCTTCGTGGTCGCAACGACCTCCGAGCCGCATCTGCTTCGACCCTGGATCGAACTTTACCGGCTCGGGTTTCTACGAGGGGTCGTTTTCGGTGAGGACGTAGAGGGGCGTCGTCAAGTTCTCGTGAGTCGCAAAAGCCCTTTCGTGGAACTGGACCTTCTGAAGGCAGCGGCCATTTTGAACGAGATGGAGGCGGCCTTGCAGGTAGAACCCTCGTGGACGGTGGAGGGGCTCTGGTTGTCAGGGCCCCCACGGGGCACGCTTTTGTTGCCAGAGCATGTGCTACAGGTGCTCATTCGGATGTGAGTTATCCTTTCGTATGTTTGTAGGAGCGTGGCTCAGCTACGGATGGTAGTCGTCGGAACGGACGGAAACATCGACTATGTCGAGACGCCCGATGGTATCCGGTACGCTCTGGGGACGACCTCCGTGCTCTCGGTCGTGGCAAAGCTCGTCGCCGGGCTGAGGCAGCGTCGGGAAGCTCTGGATGCCTTCAACAAGGAGGGCCAGGTCGCGGTAGTACTGGACGTGGATGCGCTCTTCGACATGCTTGCACCTCGACGGTTGAGGTGGGCAGCCGGTACTTCACTTATCCCCCGCTCAAATCAAGAAGATCCCCTTCAAAGATGGCTCGGTCTGCCGAGACAAGGTGAACTCATGAATCCCAAGGCATCGTTCGAGTCCAGGCTCGCATACATCGAGCAGCAAGTCGGCACCCTCAACAACGGACCGAACCCGGAGGCGCTGAAAAACCTTCAGGTCGCCGTTGCCAGCATCAACCTTCCCAACTTCGGGGATCAGTCGGACAACAGCTCGTTCATGGGCCTGGGGCAGCCCAAGGTGGACACGGTCGAAGACCCGGGTGCGTACACCCCGCCGCCCGCCGTGACGCACCCCCTGGGCAAGTCTGCGAGCTTCGCCTCCTTCCAGGAGAACACCAAGCTGGCCGAGGAAGTCATCCAGCACGTCGCCGAGACGGACTCGAAGATCGATGCCCTCGTGACTGCCGGTCGCCGGTTCAACGCCTCGAAAGCCCGTGGTGACCTGCACGTCGTCACCGCCACCCTCGCCAGCATGATGCGTCAGGTGGACCTCGCGGAGCCGTGGGTGACTACGGACCTTCGTGGGCTCTCGAAGCGGGCCCGAGAGATCCACACGCTCTTCGCTTCGGCCAAGGTCTGAGCTGAACCATCCACCTCTTCTGGGAGTGACATCAAATGGCCGTCGATAAGAACAACTACATCTACCGGATGGGGACTGCTCCGAACACCAGGGCGGCGGTTTCCCAGAAGAACAAGATCTACGGTTACGCGGTTGGAGCCAACAGCGGCAAAGGTGGATTCCAGCAACTTGGGGCCATCACGGAGTTCGGCTTCGACGAGTCTCGTACCATCGACCCGATCCGAGGCGTCGGCTTCGGCGACATGATCGCAGAGCTGGTGCCGTCGGTCACGGAGCCGATGTCCCTGACGCTCAACAAGACCCTGCTCTACACGGCCAACCTTCTCCAGATGGTCGGATACAAGGGCGGCATCGACGGCATCGTCAGGTCGCTCCGGCACCACCGCTGGCCGTTCGACATCAAGCAGGAGTTGGTCTTCTCCGAAATCGCGACGCTGGATGGGGCGACAGGGTCTTCCCAGTTCAACCCCAAATCCACAGTCCAGCCTGGCGACCCTGGCGGGCAGGCTGGAACCAAGGACGATATTCTGAACCCCATCGTGGCCCTCTTCACGTTCTACGAGGGGTGCTGGTTCAACTCGTACTCGGCCAGCTTCACCAGTGATGCCGCGATGGTCGCTGAGAACAGCTCCGTCACCGTGACCGACATCATCGACGGCCTCGGTCAGTACGGTGAGTTCATCGACACGGGCCTCGCTCCCGTCGGTGGTAACGGAGCGGCTGGAAATGGCTTCTCCGCACGCTTCGGCGGCGGTGCGAACAGTCCCACGTTCCCGTGATCGTAGGCGACGAGGGGTCCGACCCTTCGAGTTTTTCGCACGTCGAGCACAGCAGTACAGATCAAAATCAAATCAGAGGAGTTACAACATGGGAACGGTTTCTGCGAGGGATCTCCTCGCTTCCCTCGACAAGACCCGCGACATGGGTCTTGTCGAGGAGACGTTTGACATCTGCGGCCACAACATGGTGGTCCGTAATCTTCGTCCCACTGAAGTGGAGGCAGTCCTCGAAAGCTGTAAGGGACTCGAAGACCTCCCCTATGTGAATGCTTACCAGCGGGAGCATGTCATCCGGGCCATCGTCGAGTTGGACGGCTACGACCTCCGCGAGGTCGAGTTTATCGACGACGAGGAACCGGACCCGAAGAAGCCAGGTCAGATGAGGCGGGTTCGTGTCGAGCGGCACAAGTGGCTCTCCGACAAGGTGGTCCGAACCTGGGGCCAAGAGGTGATCTTCATCGTCTACCGGAAGATCGGGGACTGCACGACCAAGGCGGACAAGGTGACTCAGGAGGGGGTCATCTTCATGGTGCCGGACGAACAGCCTGAGGCCACCTATCGACGGATTTTGGGGGAGTTGAAAGAGGCGGAAGACAACGTGCCGCCCACCCTCATCGACAAGACCCTGACCGAGTTCGGGTACATCCGTAAGTCCACAGCAGACGAGCTGAAAGCCGCTGAGGACCGGCTGGCACAGCTTCGGGTGGATGAGGAAGCCAAGGAGGCAGCCGAAGCCAAGGCAGCCGAAGCCGCATCTCAGCCGATCTCCCCTGTGGCTCAAGCCATGGCGAATCGAAAGCCCTTGAACCAATCGGAGGAAGTTCCGCCGCCAGAGAGGGTCGTTGTGACCCCCGCTCAGGCTCCTCGACAGGTCGTTCCAGCCCAGCCGCAAGGGGCAGCCGTGCCCTCCAGGGCGTCACAACTGGCGGCTCTGGAAGCCGATGCCGACTTGGTGGGAGCGTTGGACGTTGCTGTAGCTGGACCCTCCGGCGTTCTCCCGAGGGCTGGGGAAGTGGCTGAGTTGGGCGGGTCTTCACCTCGCCCTGACGCTGCCCTAGATGCCCGTCAGGCGGCCAGCATCATCGACCAACCACCGCCAGCAGGAATCAATCCCAAGTTCCGTCCTCCGCAGCGGTGAGAACGTGACCCAGGCCACGGCGTACGACAAGGATCAGGAAAGTCTCCGCCGTAAAAACGAAGGGGAGACAGACGACGACTCTCGTCCGCTCATCCCAAAAGCGCCCGAGGTAAACCAGGAGGTTTACCGGGACGTTGCTCCGATGCTTTTTCGCGGATTCTTGTCGGTTTCCGCAACCATCAGCGGTGTTCCGTTCGTCTTCAAGAGCTTGAATCAGCACGAATTTGACATGATCCATCTCATGGGTGGAGGGGCTGACGAGCAGGCCCCAGGCTTCTGGGATCTATTCCTGGCGCATGGTGTTTTCCTCATCGGGGGTCAGAATGTCCTCGTGGAACGTCAGAGGTGGATGCCGAAGATCGCCAACACCTTCCGAGACATGCTGCCTGCGGCCAAGGCCAAGGTGATCCGGCATCTCTCCGAGCTGAACCACCGAGCCGCGAACGCCACGACGTTGACCGAGGCGTACATGATGGAGACGTACTCCAGGTACCGGTGGGCACAGTTTCATGGGCTCAATCTCTCCTGTACCTCCGTGACGGGTATCGCTGGTACGGAGACCCTGGGGTTGAACTGGGCACAGCTCACCTGGCGAGCCCTCAACTACTACGAGGACCAGGGGGCCGTCTACGAACGGGAGTGGGATAACGCCAAGTTCATCGGTTCCTGCTCGGCGGGCAAGGGGATGCAGAGGATCTACAACAAGGACCATGACCGTCATCGAACGGAAGCGGAGGATCGGATCGCCAGGAAGGACAAGATCCTTCGGCATGTCCTGGAGGGTCGTCCTATGGACGACGGGACAACCCTCCGTAACGGGCAGATTGTTGAGGTCGCTCAGACGGTCGAGCAACTAGCCGACCAACTGGACCGCTCTCTTCGTGGGGAGCAGGACTGGCACGACCGCGTTGTCGCAGAGCATGAACAGCGAGCCTTGGATGCCCGTCAGCAGAAGAAGGAGCACCTTCTTGCTCTTACAGAGGCGTCGAACAAGAAGTTCGAGGGGCGTCGTATCACTGGCAGCACCAACGAGATGGTGGGTCTAACCCCCGCACAGGTTCAAGAACGGATCCAGCGTTCCAGGCAGCTCCAAGCTCAGGCTCTCGCCCAGGGGATGGTGTACCCGGAAGCCGAACAGGCGGAGAGGATGAGCCGCTTTTTGGAGCGCCACGGGCTTTTGGGGCAAGAGGTAGAAACGAACATCGGTGTCTCTGACCAGGATACGTCTGGAGCAACTCCTATTCCGCCGCCGCGTGATCCCGGCAAGCCTTGGAGGCCGTAATGGCAACGGAAGACATTACACTTCAACTCGGGATCGAGTTTCGTGCCGCCCAGTTCCAGAAGACGTACAAAAATGCGTTCAAGGAGATGGAGAAGGCGTCCACCAAGGCCGCCAAGTCCGGCCAGGGTGCCTTCGGTGACTTCGTAGACAAGGTCTCGAAGCGTTTCACTAAGATCCCCAAGCTCACCAAGCTGGCCGAGAAGGAACTGAAGAAGTACAACAGGGCGCAGAAGGAAGGTCTCGTTAACTACAAAAACGAGATGAAGATCCTCATCAAGAAGCAGGTCAAAGTCAAAGAGGAGATCGCGACCCTCAAGGCTCTCGGTGACCAGGCAACGGATACGCAGCGTAACGTTGTTGCGGGGGCTCAAGCAGAGGTCAAGGCTTACCAGGCGTCGGCTGCTGCTGCGAAGAAGTGTTACGAAGACGCCAAGGCGGGGGCCGAAAATTTGCAGGCCGACATCGAGGCCATGAAGATCACCGTGAACGGTGAGGAGATGATCAAGGCCGCTGTGACGGCGGGTAAAGAGTTTGCGGAGCCTTTTGGACAACTGCTTCGAAGGGACGTTGAGGGAGCTGCCAAGACCTTCGGTAAGCAAGCGGGGCAGGGGATAAAGTCGATAGGCCGAGGGGTTGGGGGCTTTGGCGCAAAGCTGACCGCCAAGGCCGAGAAGATGCAGGGGAGTGACGCGCACCAGGCCGGAGGCGGAAATCGAGCACTTGCAGGCACCATGAAGATGATGGGGAGCGTCTTCTCGAAGATGGGGCCGATCATCCAAACCCTCAGCACGGTCGGACCCATGATGGGGGCTCTTGCTGGTTCGATGGTTGGGCTCGTCAAGCTATTCATCGACGCCGAAGGAGCAGTCAAAGAGTTCAACAAGGATCTGTTGGCTTCGGCGGGGACGGGCCAGTGGTTCGGAAAGGGTATGAGGGACGCTCGTGTCGGCCTTGCTGACATGGACAAGACCCTGAATCAATTCAGAGAGTCCGCCCACGACATCAAATCGAACTTCGAGTGGGGTATCGGGGTAGCCACCCACAAGGAAGTCTTGACGTCCCTTCAGGCCGAAGGTGTCACCCTGACCGCTATGGTCCAGCAGTACGGGCAGTTGAACAAGGTGTCGGGCGTGTACTCCAAGGACGTGGGGGCTGTCACGCAGTCGGTGGTGGGTTACTCCCGCTCCATGGGCGTCAGCCTCCAGGAAGTCACGGGCTTTCAAGCCGAGATGATGACCGAGATGGGGGCAGGACTGGAGAAGGTGAAAGAGTCTTTCGACCAGATGAGTGCAGCGGCTGTAGATGCCGGGATCGCGAGCAACAAGTTTTTTGCGATGATCCGTGGTGTGTCGTCTGACCTCGCCCTGTACAACACCCGGCTCGATAGCGCCGTTCAGCTTCTTGGGAAGCTCGGGAAGGTCATGAGCCCCAAGAACGCACAGAAGTTCATGCAGTTCGCCTTGAGTGCCATGAAGGGTATGAGCCTCCAGGACAAGGTGCAGTTGTCGCTCATGGCTGGGCCGCAGAAGGTGGCCAAGTTGATGAAGGAGGACATCGCCGAGAAGACGAGCAAGCTGGCCGAAGATATCTCGAAGGCTGGTGGGGGTAGCGTGAAGGAGATTCAGGCCGCCCTCGAAGCTGGCCCCGCTGGTGAAAAAGCCATGAAAGGCTTCATCGACGCTGCGGAAAAAGCTTCCGGTAAGGGCATGGGGGACATCCGTGAAGCGACCTCCAAGCTCGGGATGCAGAAGCAACAGGCTGGGAAGGGGATGGTGGGGACGGCTGCCGCTTCTGAGAGCATGGATGCCTCCCGCAAGATCGAGATGATGATGGCAGCCGTGGATCGCTTCGGGGGTGTTGGATCCATCGGTGGCGAGGTCAAAGGCCAGGAGGTGTTCGGCAGTATGGACACCTACCAGCAGGGCAAGATCATGCAGAAGACCATGGAAGACCAGCGAAAGGCCATCGTCGAGAGCGGGCAGTACACGAAGGAACAAGCTGCGGACATGTCCTGGAAACAGCTCCAGGGCACGATGAGCGAGGGGCAGAAGGCCACCATAAAGGCCGCTGAAGACGAAAAGAAACGGTTGGAGGATGTGCAGAAAGCACAGGACCAGGCGAACAAGCAGGTCGGGGAAAGGGTTCAGTCCATCTCGGAGAAGCTCGAAGAGTTGATGAAGTGGTTCATGAACCAGCTCTACAATCTCCTGACGGGAATATACGCCGCGATCATGAAGTGGGCAGGTTTCAGTAATGGTGTGGGGGCCGCACAGGTCGAAGCTGCTCGATCCGGTAATACGGAAATAACGAAAGCCTTGGAGGGCCAAAAGAGCGACAAGGATGCAGGCATTGCCCTCCTCCGAACGTCGATGGGGAAAGACCTCGCGGGGCAGACTGTGGAGCGTAAGCAGGGGAGCTTCAAGCGTGATGAGGCGGAGGAGATCGAACGAAAGTCTATCGGAAGTGGGGAAGAGGAACAGGCTAAGGCAAAAGCGAAAGCAGATGCCTTGCGAAAGGAAGCTGATGCCCTGGACAAGAAACAAGAATGGGTCACATCGCAACTGGATGCCAAAGTAACGGATAAACAGAAGGCTGCCGACCCTGGGGATCGAAGCAAGCAACGTGGAGCTGCCTGGGCAGCGATGAGCACGGAAGAGCAGACCAAGATGCTTGGCGAGTTCACCAAGGCATTTCCAACCAAACCGCTTGACGACATGGCCACAGCGGCGACCAAGGAGGGTTCCATCTACACCCACGACAAGACGGTGGCAGAGTCAGTCGATGCCTTGGGTATGACTGGGTTTGCGACCTACGATGAGCTGGTGGCGGGGTCTGTTGATGCCCTGGCGGGGGCGGTGGAGGCACTGGGGGCGGGTGGGTTCGACGTGTGGGTTCAAAATTGGCCCACGTCGATTGCGGACCAGCCTCAGGTCGCCGCCCCTGTGATGGGTGGGGGTGGGGATGCCATCGACCCCACCATCCTGGAGGATCAGGTTGAGCAGGAAGAGGCCGCAGTCGGGTCGCTGGCAGAGATCGAGAAGGTGCTCAAGTTCAAGGGTGTCCGCCTGAACAAGAACATGATCGACACCGACCTGAAGAAGATGACCGAGGAAGCGACCCTCGATGCGATGCGGGTCGGGCTCCTGGAATACGCCATGTACAAGGACAAGAAGCCCGAGGAGCTTGCGGCTATGCTGGCGGGTGCTGACCCCAAGACCTTCGGTAAGGGGCTCCTGGAACGTGCTGTCAAGCCGAACGCCGCTGGCGGTATGGTCACTGGGGTCGAGGGCGGGGAGGCTGTGGTGGCGGCTCCAGGAGAAGGGCTCGTCTCCATCGGCGAGGGAGAACGGATCCTTCCAGCCAACGCCGCTGGTACGATGGGCGGCACCTCCAGTGCGGTCACGGTCACCCTCGAATTGGTGGGCGACCTCAAGCAACTCGTTCGAGCCGTGGCTCAAGACGAGATCGTCCGACACGCTGCTGCCGCCAGCACCCGGTAACGTATGGCCAAGGGCAACCGTGTCATCAAGTCTCCGAATCCTGACCAGGACCAGCTTTATGGGCCTGGGACGTTTTCGTACAAGACGGGCACGGAGCTTCGACGTGGGCCGATTCCGATGGTCTTTCAGATCACGAGTCCGTTCGACCCGATGGTGGCTCTTCTCCCTCATGCGCTCGTTCTTCACGTCAACCCGTCGAGCTTCTCAGAGACACACACGAAGAAGATCGAGCGCATCCAGACGCGAGGGGGCTTCGTAGAGCAGCACTGGCAGGATGAGCTTTCCGAGATTTCCGCCGACGGGTCCACCGGGGCCTTCATGAACCTCTACACGGGCGTCACCTCGGTGCTCAGGCAACGGACTATCGCCTGGGATCGCTTCCGCGACCTCTACGACATCTTTCACAACAACGGGTCCGTGTACGACCCCTACGGCAACATCGTTCTCCAGGGGAACGTCATGATCCTGTTCGACCGTGGTACCTACATCGGGTACTTTCGGACGTTCAGTTACGAGGAGACGGAGGACAGCCCTTTCACGTTCAAGGTGAGCTGGTCGTTCAAGGTACAGCAGATCCTCATTCAGATCCCGGACAAGATCCGACTGCCTGAAATCATCCGAGAGTTCCCCGCAGACGTGCAAACCAACACCAATCCGACGAAGACCCAGGCCGCGTCGGGGTTCGAGGAGAAGCTCCGTGAAATGGGCCCTCCGCCCAACCTCACAGCCGCTCAGGTGGCGGCAGCACAGGAGAAGCTGGGCGAAGATGCCCGCATCGGCGCTTTGGTGGAGGGGATCGACAGGCAGTTCGATTCCGGGTTGGCCGGGTCGTTTGTGACCATCCTGAAGCCCGACCCTGCTGGGGCTGCCAAGCGTGCAAAGGCTAAGTAACCATGCCCGTCCCCGTCCCCAACTTCCCAGGCGACCCTGCACCCATTCCTCCGAGCCCTCCTCGCTGGTACGAGCAGATTGAGGGGCTGGCCAAGCTATACAGCCCCGCCGTTTACGACCAGTTGACGACACAGCTCGTTAACTGGAAGACGCAGCCAGACCCACAGAACTCGGACTTCGTCCCCCTCACGGATGTGCCCGACTGGAGCCCACGGGACGCCAAAATCTTCGTGGTCGGGATCATCCCTCCTTCCGCTGAGGTGACCGGGAGGCTCCTGGACAGGTCAGCCACGGTTCAAGCTCAGCCAAGCAGTGCGACGGGTGTGAACACCACCATCGACCTGTCGGGACAGAAGGATCCGGTGGCCACTCCGGCACCAGCCGCTGCCACTCCATCCTCAACGCTCCGGGTGCCCACCGGCACGTATACGGGCCAGTTCAAGGACGTCGTTGTAGGTTTTTTGCCTACCATCCCAGGGTACTCAATTAACCTGCCCCCTGATGCGGCAACCCCCTTCACTGGGATCAAAATGAACCCAGGTGCGGCTGGGCCTGATGGGGCCCCCGGAGTAGCCCAGAATCACAGTGCCCCGGAGATGTACAATAGATTTCTGGAAGCGTACCGGAAAGCATTCCCTGGGGAGGAGCCCACGCCCACGCAACTAGCTTTTCTGATTACTCAGTCGCGTCGAGAAAACAATGGGAACTGGAAGAACAACAACCCTGGCAACATTGGGGCTGAAAAAGCAACCAGCGGCTACTTCGTTACGGGGAACGGACGTAAATGGAAGACATACCCTGACGCTCAAGCTGGTGCAGACGCCTATGTGAAGAGGGTGTTCGAGAACCCCAATACCCGAGCCGCCGCAGCCAACGGAGACGTTTCGGGGTATCTGATCGGGCTCGCCCAGACGAGATACTACGAGGAGCCTTTCAATGAGTACTACGGGGGGAAGAAAGGCGGCAGTGGATTTACCAAGGGGCCCGACAGTTTGCAAACAGTCCTCGCAGAGTTGACAAAGGCGGGGGGTCCAATCTGGCCAGATCCCAAACTACCTCTTTCAGGCCCAGATAGCTGTGCGTTCAAAGAATCGGGCGTTCAGGCTCAAGCTCGACGGGTGAAGGGCTCTGCGGGGTCCAGATTCAACGCGACCACGTTCTACAACGCCGCTTGTCCGCTGGCGGTACCGGTGTCTGCTACAGCGGCTCCAGCACAGCCCACCAACTTCGCTGGCAAGGGGTCGGAGGCGGCTCAGACGGCACAGAAGGCTCAGGCTGCCATAGCGAATAAGGACCTGAGCCTGAACGACTCCATCTTGGGCAAGCAGCTCCTGGGGGCACAGAAGGACTACATCGACGCCCTCCAGAATGCCATCGAGGTCATGCGTAACACCCCTCCGCTCCGGATGCTGGTGAACCCCATCTCGTTCAATCCGTCCGAAGAGAAGATCATCTCAGACGGCAATTTCAGCCGAGGAGATGGTCCGGTCGTCGAGCACTGGGGTGAGCAGCAGACCAAGATCTCGGCCTCTGGGAAGCTCGCAGCATTCTATGCCCTGGATGCTGGTGGGTCGTCTCCCGCAGGAGCAGGGTCGGCTGGAACGTCCCCTGGACTCACCCGGATGGCTCGGAACTTCTCGGAGTCGTACAAGAATTTCCTCTCCCTCTACCTGCTCTACCGCAACAACGGTACGATCTGGCTGAACACCTTCAGCAAGCAGAACCCTGGGTCGAATAACCTCGCCTTGGTGGGATCGATCTACATCTACTACGATGATGTGGTGTACTTCGGGGCGTTCGACTCGTTCACCATCACGGAAACGGACGACAAACCCTACTCCTTGGAGTACAGCTACGAGTTCACGGTGCGGGCGAAGTTCGAGCTTGATCGCATCCCCGACCCCCTGGAAGGGTACGGGAACGACGCTCTGTTCGCCGCCAAGCTGCCCGACATGTCGAACAAGTCGATCAAGACCACCCAGACGGAAGAGCCAGCCAGACCCGTGAACGCCCAAAACCCACCAGGCATTAACCACACGGGGCTCCGTGATCTGGGCCCCCCGCCCAACCTCACAGCCGCTCAGGTGGAGGAGTTTCAAAAGAAGCTGGCTGAGGATGCCCGCATCGGTGCTCAGGTGGCAGCGATCGACCGGCAGTTCGATTCCGGGTTGGCCGGGCCTAGTGGTAATGCCCTTGCGCTGGATGCCCTCAAGAAGGGCAAGAGGTAGCCATGCCGCGAGGACCGTACCAAGGAACGTTTCAGCCGAACCTCAAGCCCACAGTGGTCACGGGGCCGGATGCGGTCGTCTACATCAACGGCGAGTCCGACATCATTGGCTGCCCAAGCTGCTCCAAAAAGTTTGACTTCAACGCCTACATCACAAGCGTCACGGTGGACCTCAACGTGGACAGCCCTCCTGGGACGGCTTCCATCAACCTGTCGATCCCTCGGCACGCCGTAGACGACTTCTATTTCGAGAACCAGGCTCTCATCACCCCGATGATGGAGATCGAGATCTTCGCCAAGGGGTACTTCTTGATCGAGGGTGTGCCCCAGTACTACCCCATCTTCTGGGGGCTAGTCACCGAGGTCGGCAACTCGTACTCCGGTGGAGAACACTCCGTCACCATTCAGTGCTCGGACATCCTGAAGTGGTGGGAGTTGTGCAAGATGAACATCAACCCTGCCTTCACAGGGGCGGCGGGGCAGGCGGGCCGCAGCATCTTTGGTAACGTCTTCTTCGGCATGAACCCGTTCGACGTGATCTGGACGTGTGCTCAGCAGTCCTTCGGGGACATCGTTGTCGGCTCCGGCTCGCTGACCTCCCTCAACAAGGAGTCGGGCGAGGGGAAGCAGGTCTTTCAGGAAGCTCTCCAGGACATCATGCTGTACTGGGAGAAGCGGTTCTCCCGTACTCGCTCGAACCTGCTGATGTACGGCACCAACGGCATCGCCGTTCGAGGGGATACCCTCTCCGAGGCGTATGTCCCTGTGGACTCGAAGAAGTTCAAGGTACATCCGTACGCTTCAGCAACGGTACGAAAGGCCAACGGGGGCAAGGAGGCCGGGCAGATGGTGTTCGATCCCACCGACCCCTCCGTTGTCGCATTCCGCACGCAGTTCTCTCAGGCCGGACAGGTCAACTTCTTCACCAGTGAGTTCCAGACCAAGCTGGAGCTGGCGAACGCTGCCAAGGAGGTCATCGGCTACGAGTTCTTCATGGACGTGACGGGCGACCTCGTGTTCAAGCCGCCCTTCTACAACCTCGACATCCTCTCGAACAAGCCGGTTTCGTGGATTCAGGACATCGACGTGATCGACTGGGACTACTCAGAGTCCGAGGCGGAGGTGGTCACGCAGCTTACGATGCAGGGGGACTTTGGAGGGGCCACCTCCTATGGCTTCCCCGAGGACTGCACCCCGTTCACCTCGGTGACGGACTATCATCTACTCCGGAAGTACGGGTGGCGCTCCCAGTCGGTCAACTCCGAGTTCATGGCCAGTCCGTTGCTGATGTTCTACCACGGGATGGACATCCTCGACCGCATCAATGCGAAGCGGCATCGCATGAGCGTGACCATCCCGATGCGGTCTGAGCTACGTCTGGGGTTCCCCATCTACGTCGCTCCGCTCGATCAGGTCTGGTACATCATAGGCATCTCGCACAACATCGCGTTTGGCGGACGTGCCACTACGGCTCTGACCCTGACGGCACGACGTGCAAAGTTCTTCGCCCCGAAGGGAATCGGGATACTTTTCAAGACGGACTACAAGGGACCCACCACGTCACAGGGTGCAGACCCCAAACCCGACCCCAATACCAAAGATGCAAAGGGCTCGCAGAAGGTGGTGGCAGCACCCTCAGCCAAACTGCCGTTCAAGTACACCTCCAAGCAGCTATCTCAGTATGGGTTCTTCCGGCTCAACATCGGGGATGCAGCTCCAATGCCTCCGACCATCTCCAAGATTCTGAAGGCGGGCCAGGATAACCCCTTCGCACCGCTCATCCTGCGACACCCCAAGACGGGCAGGGCAGTTGGGTATCCGAACGTCGTCATGGTGTACACACGGCCGTTCGACCCCCCTCCCGATGACCTCGCCAGGAACGCTGGACAGAAGACCAAGGGGAACCCCAATCTGAAAAAGCAGGGGCAGGCTCAGTTGAAGGCCACCCTGAAGCAGTTGGAAGACGGGCTTCGGACAATGAACACCCGTACGGCAGCGGATGACGCCCGTGACTCGCTCCTGAACAACCGGTACCAGTACGGGCTCAACTCTGCTGGAGTCATGATTTATGCGTGTGACTTCGAGGGGCTCTTTGGGGAAGTGGCCTTCCTCAAGAGTGCCAACATCGAGACCGTCGGAGCCGACCAGACCCCGATCACGAACATCTTTCCCAAGGGCAACAAGACCTCCATGCTTCGTCCCGTGTCGGACGAACGAGGCTTCGAGGTGATCGGGCACTTCCGGTACGGTCGGGGGCTGGCTCTTCGAGATGGGATGCTCGTCTACAACCCTAACGAGAAGAACAAAAAGGCGTCCGTGGGCATCCAGGTCGCCCTCTCCGGTGACCTCTTCGCGACGCTGGCCTCGCAGTCTCAGGGTCTTTCCAGCCTGTCCACGACCTACCCCAACCCGATTGCGGCTATCACGGAGATGCGGCCGGATGACCTGCCTGTCGGAGGGGTAATCAACCCGGGGACCAACAAACCTCAGTTCGTCCCCGTCAACCCGGATGCGGTGGTGCCTGGGACGAACTTCGTGGATACCGCCCCGTTGGGGTCTGCTGAGCAAAAAGGCAGTATCGCCTCCCTGGAAGCAGGGCAACTCAGTCGTGCCGTCACCATCGCGGAGCTGAATGTACTGAAAGACCCTGGATCGCAGGACACCTCCTGCTCTTGTCTATCAGGCCGATCCGACCTCGCGTTCATGAACGTGGGGTATCAGATCAAGCCCCTCACCGTGAACACGATGGGCGGGGTGGCTCCGGCTGCCGGTACGCTACCTGGGCCGACCGGCGGTGCTGCACCTCCGCCCACTACCACGGTGGGTGGGGATATCACCATTACCAACGCGATCCAGGGCACGACGAGCCCCTACGTCTCGGAGCCCGTGACGGATCAGCAGTACCGGTCAGCTCTTGGTGGGGCGAATGTCCTTTCCAAGATCGACCAGTTCCTGTACTCGTTGTACTCGGCTCTGGACAAGCCCCATCAGGAGTACGAGGCGGCTCTTCGCGGGGAGCTTCTGGACCTCACCTTCCCCAAGGACGAGGAAGTCAAATTCGGGCAGATATCGGCGGCGCCTTCTCCGTTGTCGCCGCCCTACAATCCTGCCAATCGCCTGACAGTGGGGGACCCTGCCGGATTTGCCGCTCAGGCTAACTCGGCCAAGTCGGACCTGAAGAAGCAGTGGAACAGCTTTGGAGACAAGCTCGCGAAGAACACTCAATTGGCCAAGTTGACCGGGGAGCGAGACTTGGCTGCGAAAGAACTGAACCAAACCAACGCTCAAATCGCCGCCCTCACCAAGCAGCTTGCCCTCATCGACAGTGGTGACGCTAAGGTGGTGAGCCTCAGCAGCACCTCTATCCAGGATCAGATCAAGTCGTTGAAGGCGGAGGCGGCCAAGTTGACGAAGCAGGTCAAGGACGACGACCTCCAGATCTCACAACTCAACGCGAAACCAGGGTAGCGAATGACCATCCGAGCTGGAGACTTCCGGAAGAAGCACCCCGAAGGCCACAACATCGGCCGGGACTTCGCTGATGGCGGATTCCCTCAGGGTCTCCACGTCGGCATCCTGGTACGGATCGACGAGTTCGCCATGAAGGGGGACGTGAAGGTTCTGACCCGAGGTGGGCAGATTGTCCCCGAAGTGGACCTGACCGTCGCGATGTGTGGCCCACGTTCCTTCTGGGGTGGGGTTCCGGAAATCAACTCGATAGTCGTCTTGGCCTACCGCCAGCGGAAGCGGAAGGTCTTCGAGCCCATGGTGCTGACCTACATCCCTGTAGGGAACAAAGGGGGGATGCGCTTCGACCCGTGGTCACCCACGGACCCGAAGGATGTCCCCACGGACCCGGCGGCTCGGGAGACCTACGACAAGTTCATCGGGCGTACGATCCGGCAGAAGAAGATGAAGCTGAAGCCAGGCAACGTCGGAGGGATGTCCTCCGATGGGGCGGAGTTCCTGCTCGCCAAGGATGTTCGGATGACGAACAGAGCGGGTGACCTCATCGAACTTCGGGACGCAGAGCGTACCCTGGTCACCCAGGCCATCCACCGGTTCGACTCAACGGCGGGCTGCGTGTACTACTCTGGCCCCGTTCGCCGTGGGGAAATGTACCTCCCCTCTGACATCTTCAGCAAGGGCCGAACCCTCAAGACTGAAAAGGACCGCTATTTTGGGGCCGACGAACTGAAGGCTCTTGGACCGGGCGACCCTGGGTCCCCGACCAAGTTCGCCAACTCGGATGGGGTCGTGCTCGACTTTTTCAACGACTTCGCGACCTACCCCCCCACGACGTACTCGAACGGAAAGAAGGTCTTCTACCCCTCGACCGTTTTCGGGACGAGCATCGAAGACGGAGAGAACGGGGCGGGGTTCCCGTTCACAGAAGACAGAATGGAGATGATCCACGACACGGATCTCATCCAGGATGTCCTACATGAGATCGACGGGTTTTCCCTCGTGTCTCCTGGGAGCATCGCACGGCGACGTGTTTACATCGAGCGTGTCTATGGGACGGTCATCGGGAATGATGCCCACTCGTCGCAAGGAATGCGTGTCTACGGCAAGGTCGTCCGACCCGAGCTGTGGTCTGCCTTTCGTGCAGATGGTGAGGGGACGTTCGCTATGGGGGAGGTGGAGCGAGCCGCCAAAGGGGACACGGAGACCCTCACCGCTGCGGCGGCCTTCCTCTTCCGCATCTGGTGCCCGTATGGGGCTTCGGACGACAACGCCTTCTCGGTGGCTATCGAGAAACAGGGGAAAGTCTACCTGCACGTCCCCAAGCCCACGTCCGAGCGGTACCTGGACGACTCCGGGGTCTCGATGGAAGCAAACCTTCTCGGGGCCCTCAAGCTTTACATCGGGGCCTCGAACAACAACAACACGAGCATTCAAGCCAGCTTGGCTGGTGGGATCGTCGCCGACATCGGTCGAAACAAGGACACGGGCAACTGCCTCGATTTGACGTTCCACGGCAGCGTCAATTCCACGTACAGCGGTATTGACGGTGAGGTCGGGTACGCGAAGTTCGATAATATCCAGGCCAGCTACGGGATAGCGACGGGCGGGGATATGATCGAATCCATTGGAGGGGCCAAGATCACGACGGTCAACGGCGGCCTGACCCAACAGGCAGACCGAATGAGCATCCAGGTTTTTCAGGGGCTCGGGATGAACCTCGGCCAGCTTGACGTGCTGGTGGCGCAGAAGAGCCAGTACAACTACGCCCTCGGCGTCCTGGAGACCGTCGTTGCTATCGGGAAGGTCACCACCGTCCTGCTGGGAGGCCAGATCACGACCATCGCGGCTGGAGGGGAGCTTACGAACATCGGAGCCGGTGGTTCCGTCACGAACGTCGGAGCCGGGGGCTACGTGGTGAACGTAGCCGGAGGTGTCGTCTCCTTGGCTGCTGCCGCTGGAGCGGTGACCCTGACGGCGGGGCTGGCCATGAGTATGACGGCCGGGCTCACGATGAGCCTCACGGCTGGACTGGGGATCGTCATCTCGGCCCCTGGGTTCGTCTCCATCACCTCCCCCCTCATCACCCTTGGCGGGCCCTCTGCGGTTCTCGGGGTCTGCCGTGGAATCCCTAGCCTCCCGCCCGGAACGCCCACCCTGGATCTGATCACGGGCACCCCACTTTTCGGGGCGCTCCTCGTGCTCTCGAACTGATGCCTCTCGCTCCACCGGCCATCGCCCTGACGTTGGGGACGAACCTGCTCGCCACGGGGCATCTCGGGCTGGCCATGCCGAAGTTTGCTGGGGCTACGGCTCTTGGTGTCTCGCTCTGGGCCACCAAGGCCACGGTTTCCGTGACAGGGGCTGGGGCTGCTGGTACGGGGATCGCCACGCTCCCGCTGCTCGTCCCACAGCCGCTGCTCCTGGTGAACCTCCAGACGAGCTTCCTCACGTTCGGGGTCACGGGCTTCTTCAGTCCCCTGACCGCTCTCGGACTGGCGAATGGTCTATCGTTGTCCTTGGTGCAGGGCATTATTTTTGCGACTGTCGTGGGTGTCGGCAGCGGAGCCGGTGTAGCAAAGGTCGTCTCACCTCCAGCGTATCTGGCCTTCCAGGAGGCGTACGCGAGTTTCGGGATGGTCGGACCAGGAGCGATCAAGATGGCTCTTGCTCTTGGGGCGACCTTCGACAAGACCTTCGCTGCTTTTTCGATACCCATTCCAATCGTAGGCCCGGCTGGACCGGCCCCCGGTGTCGGAACAGGCACTGGCAAAATCATATGAGAGAGGTCACCTGTGGGTCTGTCGATTAAGGGCTACGTCCTCGAACCACCCCGTGTAGGGCAATCGAACTCCCCGTTCACGTTCACGCCGAACGATGAGGTCGCCAATTCTGGGACATTCAACGCCTACTACACGCCCGGCTCGGAGACCGTTTCGAGGTCGGACTACTGCACGGTCGTCCAGACTGAGGGGCTGCTTGTCAACGCCGCCTTTGGGTGGACCAAGAACGAGGGCGGGACGTTCACCACGTCCACCGTCCGGCGGTTCGACTACGACTCCCTGGCGGGGCACTTCAAGCCCCTCCCAGGGGCTCCACCGGACGCTGTGGGTGTCCTGGACACCACGGCGAACACGACACGGCTGAAGGTCGTTCCTCCCATCGGAGTGCTCGTGGCGGCCCCTTTCAGGCTCTCGGTGGGTACTGGATCGGGCACGACCCTCCTGACGAGCTTGGTCCTCACGTTCGGGGCTCCGGTTGTCGGGACCGTGGAGATCCTTTCGACCACCGGGGAGCTGAACTGGAACCCCGCAGACATCACGACGTACCTGGGGCAGACGGTACACTTCCAGCGGCAGTCCTACTTCGCCTTCTCCGATTCCACGGGTCTCCTGGGGCTCGCTCAAGCCCCCTTTCTGCTCCTCAACCCCATTCCTGGCACCGGGCAGTACCCTCGGGTTCGCTTCGGGTTCGGGTTCTACCTGACGCCCATCCAGGTCGCCACCGAGGGCGGGTTCTCCCCCAACCCCGTGGCAGGGACGGTCGAGTGGGCTCTCTCGACCGGACGGCTGAAGTTCAACTCCGGGGACGTGATCGCCAACACGGGGAAGCCCGTCTACTACGATGGCGTTTTGTTCTCCTGGAAGCAGATCCTTCCCACGCAGTTTGGGGGTCTGGTTACCGCTCCGTTGCCGCTTGTTCCGATCCCGCCTCCAGGTGGGGACATCATCTTCAGGCTCGTATCGGGCTACCAGTTCCCCGCTGTTCGACGGGTTACGGTCTTCGACGCGGGTACGGCTGGAGAGGTGCAGGTCAGGACGGACGGGGCGGTCGGGTTCTCGACCACGGACCAGGCTACGTACGGTGCCGCTTCGGTCTCGGTCTACATCGGCGACCTGCCCATCGAACGTGGGGTCTCGATGCGGTTTTTCCGCAGCCCCGTCAACCTCAACGGACTCGACCCGACGGTCAAGGACGTGTCCGCGATCTACTCGACGACGGGCGCCATCTGGGCGAACCCGATCATCGAGGTGCCGTACGTCTTGCTGCCGACGACTCCGCTTCAAGACCCCGGCTACCCCCTCGTGGTCAAGGTGGAGCAGGGCACGGGCTCCTTCACGGGAACGCTTCCCGACCTTGGTGGGGTCGCGCCTCCGGTGGGTCTTGGGTACATCCTCGACTACGAAGCCCGGCAGCTCTACTACGCTCGAAGGCAGGTCAACCAGATCCAGACCTTCGGGCAACCTGGCGGGACGCTTCAGCTTCAGAACATCCCGGTTCGACCCGAGAACCTGCTCTTGGAGGTCGAGTCCTCTCCTGGAACGGGCATCTTCACGCCCTTGGTGCAAGGGCAGTCGATGCTGTTCGACAAGAACCCAGGCATCATCACCCTGACCTCTCAGACCGGCACCCTGGTCATCCAGAGCACGGCGGCGTCTTTCGTCGGCACGTTGCTGACCGACCCCTCGGTCGATTTCTTGGTAGCTGGCGTTCAACCGGGCCACCAGCTTGTCGTTCCGGCTGGCCCGGCAGCGGGCGTCTTCACCATCGTCGCTCGAACGGCGACCACGCTGACGACGGACCTTCCCGCCCCCGGAGTGGGAAGTGACTTCGCGTACGAGGTCCGGACAGCCCCCGAAGTCATCGCGGATCGGTACTTCCAGGAGATCGTTCCCGTCGATCCCAACACGAAGGTCGAGCGGATCCGGGCCCTCGGGGCCAGCCAGAACTCTACCACCGTCTACGTGGGCGGTGCTCCTGGGCAGTTCCTGTCCGCGACCACCCTCGTGGATACCCTGGCAGACTTCGTGACGGCTGGCGTCCAGGCGGGGGACACGGTGCTCCTCACCTCGGGCCCGGATACCGGCAGCTACCGGACGGTCACGATCGTGGACACCACCACGCTCACCGTGGATCGGGACTTCACGTCTTTCCCGAGCGCCAACTACCAGATCGAGCGTCGTCGTCGCATCCCGAAGGTGATGATCCCTCGCAGCCGAGTCAGGCTGGGGCTGACCACGTTCGCCATATTGGTGCAGAAGCCAGACAACCCTTCCTTCACGGCTCCGGCCCTTCTCCCTGCGGGAACCGTCGAGGTCAGCCTCCAGACGGGAGACCTCAACTTCTCGCAGGCGGACGTGCTGCTGGGAGTTCCTGCCTTCTGGGGGCTTACCCTTCGGCTTCAACTGGACTACCGGATCAGCAAAGACCTGGGGTTCATCGAGCTGATCGAGCGGCTGCTCACGAACGACGAGATGTACGTGACGTACAAGCCGGTGACCTCCGACGGCGTGTTGCCGCCCGTGACGGAGCACATCGGGTTCCTGATCCGGAAAGAGCTGACGCAGCCTTGGCCTCGTCCGACGCAGACCAATCAGGTGCCGTTCAACCCAGCCGGGCGAACCGTCGCGGCGAATCCGGCTCCGGCCGTTTTCCGTGGGGGCCGACCTCAGGACGACACCCAGATCGGCATCAACCTAGCCACCTCCACCGTCACGTTCCTTCCGAACGTGGGCTTCATGACGGATGCGTTGCCTTCAGGCTCTGCGGTCGAAGTCGATGAGCGGATCCTGGTGGACTACTACGTCTTCGAAGCGGTCGGCGGGGAGAAGTCGTTCACGGTTCTTCAGCCACCGATCTTTGCCGCTCAGGTGATCCTGCACCTGGCATCGCCTGCTTTTATCCTGCTTGGAGACCAAACAGCGGTCTTTCCGGCGAACTACTTGCTGCGGGTCGAGCAGCAACAGGTGTACCTGATTGGCTCGTCGGTCTACGACCCCCTGGCGGACACGACGCTCATCACGTTGGCCTACGGGGCCACCTTCCAAGACGACTTCACGAACCCGAAGTTGTACCTCAGTTCGGGGCCGATCCCGCTGAACCCGGTCTTCCCGACACCGTCCTACTTCTCGACGGAGATCGCGTCCTTCGGAGCTGTGCCCCGAGGGATGAACGTCTTCACTCTCCCTGGGGACGCGACCCTTCAGTATCCGAAGGGCACGGTGGTGCTCTTCACCAACTCCGCCACCTACTACGACCTGTATGTGGTCTCGGGGGCGACCTTCAAGGATGGGGTCACGTCGATCATCCTTCAGCAGAATGTCCGCCAGCAGTACATGACGGGCACCACGGTTCTGAAGCGTTCCATCCGGCCCATCTTGGAGGATGGGGTGACGCAAGCTCAGCTTCGTTCGATCCCGATTCTGGAACAAGGGGTCATCCTGTTCCGCCGTGTGACGGGACAGCCCGGGGTCATCATGGTCACCCCCGACGAGTACACGCTCGATGGGGGCGGGGCCTTGACCTACACGCCCCCGCTTCAGCCGAACGAGTCCATCGACATCTTCTACACGAGCTACCGGATCGCCCAGGCGGGCACTCGGATCCGAGCCTCCTACACCTCGCTGACGGTTCCTTCGGACTCGAACGGACTGCTGGGGCAGATCCTCAAGGCGGACTACTCAATCTTCGCTGGGGACTCGTTCTACTACCGGGTCGAGACACTGACGAACTTCTCGGCCGAAGTTCTGGAGACTCTCCAGGCCAGTGCCCAGAGCAGCTCTCCTTCGAGCGGCCCGACGACCTCGAACGCTTCGACTCCTACGCTCTTTCAGCAAGGTCGGGAGTCCCTCTTCTTCACTGAGGGGCACACGGCGAACGTGGACTACGTCAGCCGTCAGTACCTCAAGTTCTTCAACGACAACACGCACCGACTCGAAGACGTTCTTCAAGACGAGGATGGCCGCTACATCGGGGACACGAACGGGCGGTTCCGTTTCGACGGTAAGATCGGCAACCCCGTCCGAACGGTCTACTCAGCGGTCACGAACGAGATCGACGACACGTTCAAGATCTCTGACTTTCCGGTCGTTATCACCTCCATCTTCCCGCTCGTGTTCACGTACGTTGGGACGTACGTTCAGCTCTACCAGCCCTCGAACTACGGACGGCTCTTCCCGACGGCCAAGGAGCACCTGTCCCTGGTGACCACGGCGGGAACCCCTCTCGCCAACACGGGGGATGTGATCGGCGACTTCGGGGCGAAGCCGATGACCTCGTTGCCGGGCACCATCTACCGGCGGTTGCCCCGAGCCCTCGTTCAGCAACCCGCTGCGGCGGGCTCCACGACGCTCTTCGTAGATAATGCGAGCGGCAGCCCGACGTTCCTTCGGCCTCCTTTCGCGGTGGGCATGAAGGTGGCCATCTCGAACCGGGACGGCACGGTCATCGTCCCGGATGCGGTGCCGTTGACGGTCACAGCGGTACTCACGGCCCCAGAGCGGATTCAGATGGCCGGTTTGCCGTTCGTTCCCGCAGGGGCGACGGTCTTCCTCTCGACCAAGGACACGGTCTACCAGAAGCTCTACCGGCAGGGCTTCGACATGGCGGTCAACACGGACGCGGGGCAGCTCGTGTTCATCAAGCCCTACCCGCCTCTGGACGGCTCAGTTCCAATCATCCCGGCAGAACTGCGTATCAACCCGCCAGGCCCTGGGGAAGTCTTGCAGATGGACTACGTGGGGGTCTCGAATCTGGCCACGGCTGCCTTCAAGTTCCCGGCTCTCGTGGGCGAGATCGGGTCGGACTGCAATGACCAGGGCATCCCCATCCTCAGCCCGATCCAGGCACAGGAAATCCTGGCCAACCAAGCGGAGACGGCAGTGGACGCGGCAGTGAACGGGAGCACGACCTCTCCGACCACGCTCTCCGGGATGACCTTGGACGGAACGGGCACGGTCCTGACCTACACGGGGCCTTTCCCGATTCCGCTCCCGCAGGTCTACGACCTCGTGCAGTTCACGACGGGGCCGAATGCCGGTACGGGGTATCGCCGCATCAGCGTTGTGGGCCCCACCTCGGTCACGGTGGACTCCGCCTTCCCGTCCCCTGGCGTGGGTGGTGATGCGGTCATCACGGCCACGAACAACGTGGGGCCTGTGTCGGCGGCGACCTTCCCCCTAGCGAATGTCCTCGACGACCCGGCTCTCAGCCCGCTCATCAAGGTCGGCTTTACGGTCATCCTGACCACGGGGGCGAATGCGGGCGTTCGGCGGCAGGTCACGGCGATCCTGAGCCCGACTCAGCTTCAACTCAACTCCGGGGTTCCGTTCTTGGTGCCAACAAGCTATCGGGTATCTGACCACCTCAACACCTTCTCGAACACGCTCCCCATTTACCCTTCCGTGTTCACGCAACAGAGCGTTCTGCTCACGAACGACCATGATGTGATGCCTGCGGTCGCGGACTCGGTGGTGCTGGCCATCACCCGCTTCTTCGAGGGAGATGCTTTCCCTCCAGGGACAGACGGGGTGCTCTCTGACCTTCTGACCCCAGCCTCGAACCCGGGTACGGTCGCGGCGGCTATCCTGACGGATGCAGGGCAGGACTTCGTGACGGCCGGAGTCAACGCGACCCACTTCGTCTACATCGAGGTCGGTGGGAATGCTCAGTTCTACGCCATCCAGTCGGTTGATAGCCCGACGCAGATCACGGTCACGACGCCTTTCCCCGTCGCTGGGATCGTCTCGTACCGGGTGGTCAAGGCATTCGGAGTCGGAGCCCAGGCAATCCAGGATCTCTTCACCATCCGAGCCGATGCTCAAGCTTGGGTGCAAGGATGTAATGCGTGGACGGCGTTGCTTGCGACCTCCACGTCCGTCTACGTGCCCCCGGGCATCGTGGACCCCCTCATCTACGCGAACCCGTGGACTGCTCTGACCTTCTTTCAGCGGTTGGCGGCGTTGGCCGTCCGACTGGCGGCCATCACGGGGCCGACCGGTCCCATCCCTCTCGTGACGGCCATCGTGAAAACGAGAGACAAGCTCTACGACAAGAGGTATGCCTGGATCGACGCACGGACCAACGTACAGACGGGCAGCCTGTACGTCATCCAACGAGCGGTCGCTGACCGAGCTACGGCGACCGCGAAGCTCTACAACGACCTCCTGAAGATTCTCTCTGTCCAGACGGTGTGATGATGAGCGACGAGACGACCCCTCCTGAACCCCCCGCCGTCGAAACTGACGCCCCTCCGCCCGAGGAGGCTCCGGAACCGCCACGTTGGGAGTACAAGACGGAGTTTGGAATACATTCCAAAATGAGGGACGTGATCGGCAAGACCATCGACGTGACGGTGTCCGAGATCGACAAGCTGAAGCTGAAGCTCGACAAATTGACGTACGGGGCCTGAGATGGGTCAACCCGAGACATGGCAGTCCTTCCAAATTCAGATCCCTGGGAAGGATCTGCTCAAGAAGGCCCGCAACATCCTGGAGACCCTCCTGGTCTACCTCGATGTGGTCAAGGCGTTCCTGGAGACGGTCAAGGCGTTCCTGGTGGACTTCGGGAACCCGCTGAAGGCGTTGATCGAAGCCCTGCTGAACCTCATCAATACGCTCATCGAGGCGTTGAAGCGTACAGGGGTGTACGCCCTCTATGACATTCCAGATCCACTTCGTGACCCCAGGTTCCTTCGTCACAAGGGGGGATACCAAGGGTTCAAGGCCCGATTCAAAGGTTCGCTGGTCGATGCCCAAGACTTCAATCGACCCCAGCCCATCAAGGGAGCACTCAAGGGCGGCTACATCCTGATCGTCGCTGACGCGAATGGGCCAGCTCGCCTTATCCAACTCATCCAGACCCTTCTGAAGTTCTTTGGGGGTGAGTTCCTCAAGCCCAAGTACCGTCAGCCGTCGAACGCCAGGGTTGTCCCGGTGGGAGAGAGCGGGGATCCCATCCTGGCGGTCACCAAGGTCTTCAAGGATCAGGTGAAGGCCCTGGCGATCGAGTGGTCTCTCCCTTCAATCACTCCTTCTGCCGACCCCACCTTTCAGGGGATCGCGTCTGACATGTCGCAGGAGTTCTACCCCCCGAACTGGCTCATCGAACGCTCGGACATCTCTCTGAACAACGAGGTGGACTCCAAGGACATCTCGAACGCGGCTGCTGCCGGACAAGTCGTCAAATTCGTGGACACTCAGTTCGTGAATCCACGCAAAGCCCCTGGACAGCCAGCGAACAAGGTTGTTCAACGCAAAGTCCGACTGAAGGATCAGAATGGCGATCCTTTCATCAAATTCCAGGGTTACGCTATCATCAGCCCTGGGAACAACCCCGCCAGCTTTCTCTTGGGACAACTCGGGACGTTCCGGTTCATCGACACCAATGTCGAGCTAGACAAGACGTACTTCTACCGCGTACGGGCATTCAGTGGGAACTTGCAGATTGCCCCGTTCTACAACTTGGACAACCCGGCCATCGGGGACATCAAGTTCGAGCAGTCCGACATCGTAACCAACATGAACGATGGGGGGTCACCCTACTTCCAGTGGCCTTCGGGGACACCTGGCGATCCTGTTGTGATGGGGAAGCCGTCTCCGATTCTCCGGGGTAAGGTGCCGAAGCTCAACCCCAAGTTCGACGTATTGGAGGTTGTTCGGAGGGTCTTCCTCGCTGCGTACTCGTTCAACTTCCATCTCCCGCTCCCTCCGGGGGTGGTCAAACTGGATCAGAACAAAAAACAGGTCAAGGATAACTTCGGCAACCCTATATACTACCCGCAGTTCACGAACAAGGGGGATCCCATCCCCCCGCTTGGCACCACGGACATCGGCAAAGGAACTCTCACGCGGTTGGCGGGGCCGTTGGCGTCCTTGGGGGTCATCCCCGTTATCAGCCTCACGGGGTCGGTGTCTCCGATCTCGTACACCCCCAGCCCTTCTACTGGGAAACTTCCTGACATGCCGTGGCAGCTCAAGCGAGTACGCTATGCTGCGGCTCGCAACGCGGTGAAGTTCGCGGGGGTCTTCCTCGACGTTCCTGCTTCCATGGTGGAGGGGTTCAGGAAGCTCATGCAGGGGCCGTTGCCATCGGGCACCCCGACGACGAAGGGCACGCTGGTAGGAGCGGACACCTTGGAGAAGATGGTCTTCGCCTTGACCAAGGTGAGCATCCAGCGAACAGCGGGGCAAGAAGCCCTCGCGAAGGTCTTCGAGACGGATGCGATAGCCGGTGGGGCTCTTGTGGTGGACCAGGACACAGCGGCCACGTACGGGACGGCGTTCCAAGACCCCATCGTGAGGAAGAACCTTCTCCAAGCCGTGAACTTCCTGTTGGCGATGGCATCGCAGGGCGTCCCGCCCAACTGGATCCAGATCAGCATCCTGCGGGACATCATCCCATGGTCTGGGCAGATCCTCTACGACCTCCTGGCCAAGATTCAGGCGCTCTTCGACGCATTCAAGGGCGTCATCGAGGAGCTGAAGGCGTTCATCGACCTCCTGATCCGGAAGATCGACACCCTGGAACGCTTCATCAAGTTCCTGATCGAGATCCTGAACTACATCGAAAGCCTCTCTGCGGGCTTCTACATCCTCAACGTCTCGACCCTGGAGGGGGACGTGGGGGACTGGTTCAACGCCATCGACACGGCTCAGAACGAGCCTCCAAGCGGGCCCCTTGGGTACACGGGCGGCATCTGCCTCGCGTACCTGGCCATCAACATCGACGCCTTCAAAAAAGCATTCAACGCCATCTTCTAGGCTACTTGTGAAAGGAACAAGGTAGGTACACTTTGGCCTACGACTTCAAAGGCACGTTTAACACGAGCGGCTTCAACCGTTTCGTAGCCTTTGCACGAGGGCAGCAAGCGGATCTCGTGGGGCGAATCATCAACCTCCAGGAGGAGCAGATCCGCACGGGGAGTCTTTCGTTTGCCTACGACGGGCAAGGGGTGCCTCAACAGTACGAGCCGGACAACGAGTCCTACATCGGGAAACTCGTCGCTGCCTATGAGGTGCTGGGCGGCGACCCATTCTTCGACCTGAACATCCGAAGCAAAGCACAGGCAGTCTTCCTCGTCCCAGGCGATGAGACCGTCTCGGCCACGACGATGTCCAACGGCGAAGCTGTGGGACTGCCAGGGCGGGCGGATGCCGAGTCCGGAGCGTTGATCGAGAATATGCGGGAGTGGGCTGAGGGTGTGATCGACTACAAGCGGGACTATCTGGAGCGCAAAATCCGTCGAGCGGTGGACTACGCGGACCAGCTACAGGATGAAATCGACCTTCTGGCTCTGCTCATGGGGCCGGTCGATTCAACGGGCTCGTTCGACAACATCTTCTCAGCACTGAACCAGCTCATCGCGAACCCCGAGTACCGTGCCATCTTCGACGACAAGGGGAACGACCCGAACATGAAGAACGTGGACGCCCCCTTCACCATCTACGATGCGGGGCCAGACCGGGCACCTGGCGATAGTCCAGGACGAGATGAGGGTGGGTATCTCCCCCCCGGTGGTACGGTGGCCGTGTGAGCTACGATCGCAAACTGGACCAAGTATGCCCCCACCGGGTCGTCGAGGAAGCTCTCTTCCTCGACGCTTCGGCTACGGTAGCGACTCCTTTGCGGCCCATTTCATCTGGAAACTCCGTAGAGGTCAGGCTGAACGGAGCGATCGAGGTGCCGTCCGTGGGCGTGTACACGACAGCTACCTCGGTGGGCTCGAAGGACGGACCCTTCACGATCACTCCAGGCGTGAACGACACGATGCGATTGATCGTGAACAACGGCCCGCAGCAGGTCGTCGTTATCCCTGGGGGTATCAAGATCCCACCGGATCGGATCGCGTCATTGCTCACGGCGGGGCTCAAGGGCATCCAGTTTTTCGTCCAGAACCAGCACATTGGCTTCCGTACCGATCAGTCTGGCCCCCACGCGACGGTGTTCATCCCTCCCACGGCGACCTTGGCCCCCATCCTGGGCATCCCAACCCCACGACAGTGGCGGGGGATGGTCGTCACGCCTGGGTGGACGCTCGTTAACAACCCGTTCACGCTCAACGACAGGCCAACCCGTCTCGTGGTCTTTGACGAGCCTCTGAAAGGCTTCGGGAATTACGTCGAGCTGAACTACGTCACTCTTCAGCAGGAGTGCCGACGTTGTGGGGGCACCGGGGTTGAGAACGACTGGCTTTACGGATCCTCCGGAGAGGTCGTCCAGGTCTTCGACGAGGCTCTGCTCATCCAGGAAATTCAGAAGCTCATGTACACCGTGAAGGGTTCCAACACCTTCCACAACTGGTACGGCACCTCTCTCCTGGAGTCCATCGGGACGAAGCTCGTAGCGGGCGGTATTCTGCAAAATCTTCTCGTGGGTGACATCTACCAGGCGTTCGGCCGGTGGCAGTCGATCAAGCGTCAGCAGGAGGAGAACGTCGGTCAACTGGTCTCCGACCAGGAGTTTCCGTTCAAGTTGCTGGCTGTGGACCTCAAATTGAGCCAGCGAGACCCGACTGTTCTCTTCATCGACATGACCATTCAGAACCGTTCTCAAGATCCCATCCAGCTTAGCAGGGGCATCCGGCTGCCTCAGCCGGTGGATTTGCTGGGCTCCACGCAGGCCCAGGGTATTTTCCGAGAATCCCTTACGAAGCCGACGCTTGTTGGGTGACCCATGGCTACCGCACCCCTAATTCAGCTACGCGATAGTACCGGGTTCACGACGAACCTCGTTTTCACCACGAACCGTGATGCGGTCTTCCTCTACGGGACGGTCGAGCTGAACACGGCTGCCATCCAGGTGAGCGTCAACGGAGGGCCGTTCGTAACGGACCCCACCCTGATCAAGCTCGACCTGAACCGGTGGACGTACCCGAACCCGAACGTCTACCCCGCTGGAGCCCTCCTCGACACGGGGGTCAACGTCATCCTCATCCGGGTGATCGATATCTTGGGGAAGGTCAGCCCTCCCGCCCGAGCCGAGATCACGCTGGTTCGTAACCTGCAACTCACTGGGCCCGAGATCCCATCCGGAATCCGAGTGCAACGTCATCGGGACTCGGTGACGTTGCTGGCAGCCATCCCAGTGCCGACCGTAAACATCTTCGGCGGCACCGCCACGGCCGTGTTCCGTGGGTTCAATCTCTATGCTTCCTCCTCTCCTGCGGGTGCCACCGGCTACTTTCAGATCAACGAACTGATCATTACGGAGGAGTCCAATACCTTCCAGGAGGACGTGATCGCCACGTCCCAGCAGAAGGTGACCTGGAGCAACGGGAAGAACCAAAACCTACGGATCAAAGTCACGGAAGAGGACGAGTTCGAGACCACGCTCGAAACCAGACTCAACGTCATCGAGGACGTCAGCGGCTTCTTCGATAGCGTCCGGGTGACCACGACCCTTGAGAGCTACCTGATCACGAAGTTCGCCAAGTTCGTGCATAGTCGAGGAGGTGGGTCCGGCATCATCAACTCGGATCAGTTCGTTAACGTGAATGCTTCGCAGCCGCTCTACTACGTGTTCACGGCGATTTACTACGACCCCACGGTCTCGTCGGAGTTCGAGACGCCCTTCTCACAGGAGGTCTTGGGCACCCCTCTCGTTCTCGACTCTACCCTCCGAGACTTGCCTGGTCGCGCCCGTATCCAGATCGTCACCGACTACGTGACGGCCATCGTCCGGGTCAACACGGCGATCTCCATCAACCCGGGTTCCACCACCCGAGACGTCAGCATCGACCCCTTCTCCTCGGAGTCCGAACGGCTCTGGTTCCTCCTTGACTTCGTTCATCGGTCGCAGGGGTTCCTCACGTTGCTCCAGATCGATGACATCAACGCGGATGGTGTCTCGGACTCCGTGGGAAGCTCCTCCTACAAGACAGCCCTTCGAGCGGCTATCGGATACACGAGCGACCAAGCAACGCAGAATCTCATTGACCAGCAGTTCGACAAGCTGGCCAGAAACGTAGACAAGACCCGACTGTCGGGTCGGCCTGCTGTGGGGCAGGCTGTCCTCTTCACCACCACCAAGCCCGTGTCGGATATCCCGGTGCCTGCTGGTACCTTCGTTTCCAGCGACGCGGATCCTGACAACAACCTCCCGGCCATCCGGTTCCGTATCGGCGGCACGTACATCATGTCGGCGCTCAACGCGGATGCCTACTACAACTTCGACACGAAGCGGTACGAGTTGGTGGTAGACATTACATGTGAGGTGGTTGGGTCTGACGGGAACCGCCCGGCAGGCACCATCAAGAGCACCGGACTGGCAGGGCTTCAGGTCACGAACACGGAGAACACCGTCTTCGGTGAGAGCATCGAGTCCAACGCGGAGCTGGCTGCTCGGTCCATCCTGGCCTTCGCTTCGGTCGATACGGGCACGGAGGGCGGGTACTACTCCACGGCCGCAGAGCAGGTCGGGATCATCAAGGCGAAGGTCGTCAAGAGCGGTGACGACCTGATGATGCGGGACTGGGATCCCCTTCGGAAGAAGCACATCGGCGGCAAGGTGGACATCTGGGTGCAGGGGCTCCAGGAGCGCACGGTCACCGAGAACTTCGCCTTCGAGTTCCAGATCGCCCGGGACATCCAGTGCCTGATCGTAGACCTGCTCTCGCTCACGTTCCGGGTGCTCGACTCCCGTGTGACCGTCAACACGCCCCTCATCGAGATTCTGAACAACCCCCCGCAGGGGCTTGGGGTCAGGAACGCAAGCCTCGGGCTCGACTACGACCTCACGGGCGTTATCATTCTCGACTACAACACCTTCCGGATCAACACCGCTATCCCGCAGCCCTTTACCGCCATCGACGACGTCATCCTGGCCGACTATCGGTTCCGGTCGATCAACGATTTCTTCTTCACCTTCCAGCCGTGTCGGCGAGTCGTTTCGGTTGTGGGTGAGGTGGCTGGACCGCTTCTGGCGGAGTCGAACTACAAGCTCTACAAGACGGGTGACCCCCTCATCGAGGGCGAGTCCACCATTGCCAAGGACTACCTGGAGGTCACGCAGTACCTCGGGAAGCCCTCCGGCGCACAGATCCCCGTCAACGACGAAGCCCACGTTCTCATCGGATTCGTCCGGGAGCCCCTGGACTCCATCGGGATCAACACGAAGACCATCCGCGTCTTCAACCAGGCTCGAACCGTCGAGTACAAGGGCCCAGAGACCCTCTTGCCCGACTTCGACATCGTGGCGGGGTCCGTGACAACCCCAGCCAAGATCGTCCGAACTGCCGCGTCCGTCATCAAGAACGGTCAGCAGGTCAGCGTGGACTACGTGAAAGACGAGAACTTCACGGTCACGTACGTCATCAACGACCTGCTCCAGCACCTCCAGCAGGTTGTCAACAACCGCCGACACACGACAGCGGATGTCCTGGTCAAGCAGACCATCGACAACCCAATCGACATCGAGACCTCGGTGCAGCTCAAGCATGGGGCGACCAAAGACCGCACGGACCCAGGTATCCGTTCCAACGTCTCCATCGAGCTGGACAAGCGACTCATCGGCCAGGGTGCGGCTCAGTCTGACGTGATCAACGCCGTGGATTCGACCACGGGGGTGGACTTCGAGATCGTGCCCCTCGCGAAGATGGCCTACGCGGATGGGGCTCGTCGAATCCGGGAGTCCGTGCTTTCCACGAACGTCCACCTGGCCGCCTACGACATCGGCGGCCAGCGGGCCTTCATCCTGACCAATCCCCTGACGAGCCCGACCACGGATGGCGGCGGCCTCGCCACAGAGCACAAGGGCGTCTTCCAGGACGACGTGGCGATGAAGCTCGTCTCCACGTTCAACACGGTCGCCTCGGCTCCGAATCAGGCATACATCATCGGAGCTGGGGGAGCCATCCTCACCGGGTACTCGGACGACGCGACCCTGACGGCGGCGGGCTTCACGACCCCAGAGACCCGGCAGGCAGAGCGTCTTCGTCGGACAGCCAATCATATCATCGTGGCGATCTTGGTGACAGTTCTGCCACCCGATGACCCCAGCAATCACGCCTACACCTGTTCGTACGTGGTCCGTGGGGACTCGGGGGCCAAGGACTTTGCGGCAGCCGAGGTCGAGTTCCTTTCGCTGGGCAACTTCACGATCACCTACAGGAACGGCTGACCATGAATCTCACGATCGACTGCGAGAAGCATGGGCAGAGTCAGAGGGCGCTCCCTGTCATCAACGGGGCCATCCTCCCGTGGACGGAGTGGCCGAAGGACGTCGAGAAGCATCCCCGGGTGTGCTGCCAGTGCCTGGCGGCGGCCATGGTGTCCCCCATCAGGAAGTGTGCGTGACGTATGCCTCGCTTCGTCCGTGACCCCAACCGGCTGAACTACACCGTCTCGCAGACGGGCAAGGAGTACAATCTCCGCGTCCTTCAGCGAGCGCAGCCCATCTTCACGACCCTGCTGAACCTCCTGGCCTCGAACTACGTGTCGGCCGTGCAAGGGCCACAGTACACGAACGAGATGAAAGCGGTCGCCGTCGAGCTGGCCAAGCTGGAACTGGCCCTCGAAGACGTGGACTGGGACCGAACGGTCACGACCACCCGGCCCGAGTTCCTCTACTCGATCATCGGGTACTTCCTCTTCCAGAACGGTCGAATCCCGAACCTTCAGTGGGACGACGACCAGTTCCGAGACGTGCTCATCAACCTCATCCGCATCTACTTCCAAGGCTCGATCCCCAAGTCGATGGGCGACGTAGCGGCTCTCTTCATCGACGGGACCATTCTGGTGCGGGAGAATTTCCTTCTTCTCCGGCAGGGTGCCACTGGACTTGACATCTCCGACCAGTTCGGCTTTGACGTAGATGTGGTGATCCCCCTCGGGGGCGGCTTCCCGGTGGACCTCTTCAACTCGGACGCAGCCATCCGGCAGATCCTCGACATCGTGCGGCCCGCCCACACGCTCTACCGGCTCAGGTACATCTTCCAGGACAAGTACATCCCGAACGACCCCCTGAACAAGATCCTGGACTCGATGCGGTGGTACATGTCCAGCTACAACTACGACGACTTCAGGGTGTACTGCCAGGGCATCCGCGACCGGGACCGCCTCGGGGTCAAGGTCAACCAGCACACCGTCAGCGAAGACCACTCAGCCGACTTCTGACGACCTCTAACCTTCTTGTCACCTCCATAGGAGGAGGCTGCCCCCATGCATATCATCGAAGACACACTTCGCCCACGGGCCAAGGTCCGCATCCACCACGAGCGTGCGTACGACCTCGATGAGACGACGGGGGTCTGGCTCACGCGAGCAGAAGACGACGACGTGGTCGTGGACAACATCGTCACGAACGCCGGACTGATTCGCATCCACGCCTACGCCTATGCGACGGCCATCTCGGTGCCGAACCGGGTCGCTCTGGGCGGCGGCTTCAACTACATCGGGCTCTCGAACGACCCGGTGGCCCCCGCAGCCACCGACACGCTGCTCACGGCCGAGCTTGCCCTCTTCGGCCTTGCCCGAGCCCTGGCTGCGGTGACCCTGCCGGTCGTTCCGGCCAACCAGTCGGTCATCACCAAGACGTTCACGTATATCGGGATTCCGCCGCAGTCTGTCCAGAAGACGGCCCTCTTCGATCTGGCGGTCGCTGGTGTGATGGCGCACGAGGTCCAGTTCCCGACCCGAACACTCAACACCAACGACATCCTGGTGGTGACCTTCACGATCACCATCGCGTGATCCAGGAGGTCACTAGGTGGCGTGTGTCCTTACCCCAATTGCGGTCAATGGCGGGCCGATTTCGGCCACGCTGGTGTCTGGGTGCTCGTCCACCCATAGGGCCGCTTTTGCCAAGTACTGGACGTTTACGGTCGTTCAGGGGGCCAACAACGTCGTCATCCAGATGACCGGGACGGGGTTCACGGACCCCTACCTGTACCTGCTTCAGGGGATCGGGTTCACCGGGACCGTCATCGCAGAGGACGACGACTCGGGACCGGGCTTTCAGGCCCTCATCCAGATTCCGTTCCTGCCTCCCGGCTCCTACACCATCGAAACGTCGTCGTTTGCGATGGGAGCGGTGGGTGCGTTCACGCTCGAAATCGCAGGGGTGGTCATCCCCCCGGTCGTCCATCCCCCCGTCCTCATCTCCGAGCATCTCAGCATCTCGGAAAGTCACGCCGCGTACTTCCCGTTCGCTGCAAACATCGTCGAGAACCTCGGGGTCACGGAAGCGACGACGGCTATCCGTGGGGCACCTCCCGTCGTCGCTCCGGAATCCCTGACCGTCACCACGGTGGTGACGCCCACTGGGGGGTTTTTCGACCTCCCCCTGACGGAGTTCCTGACCGTCACGGAGGCCGTGGCCGAGACGTACGGGGGCGTTGTCGAGCCCGCCGAGACCCTGGCCATCACCGAAGCGTTGGTGGTCGAGGACGTGGTGGATTTCGAGGCTCTGACGCTCACGGAGCTTGCCAGCCCAACTGCTCAACTGCTCGTGGGCGTTCAGGAGAGCCTGCTCGTCGAGGAAACCCTCGCCATCGGGGCCATCTTCGTCGAAAGTCTCGACGACCACACGCTCCGGGTGACCTTCCCCGAAGAGATCCAGCTCGCAGACGCGATCGACCTCCTACGATACCGCCTTCGTCCCCTTGATGGCGGAGTCCCCATCGGCATCGAGCATGTCATCGGGATTCAGCGGGCCAAGCTGAAGGGCGTCGAGGGGGACATCGGAGCGACGTATCCCACCTCCACGTTTGGGCCTGGAGTCAATGTCGGCGAGGCTCTGACCATCCACGAAACGGTGGCCATCGAGCACAACCACAATCGGCAGATTTTCGGTGAATCGGAGGTTCCACCCTCCCCTCTCATCGTTGACACGATCCTCCTCAAGGACATGGCGAGCTTCGACGCCGAGGTCGGGGACTACGTCTCGATTGAGGGGTCGCTGTACAACCCCGATACGCAGGCCCGAGTCCTGAAGGTCGGCCCCCTCCTGTCCTTCCTGACCGTGGACCTCCCATACTACACGAGCGACCCGATGAACGGGCAGCTCCAATGGGTCCTCCGTGGTGGCGTCGTGGCCGTCGTGCTGACCGTCAGCAAGCCCACGAACGGCAAGAAGTACGAGCTGACCGGGGACACCCTCCGTAAGAAGGACGGCAGCTTCTACGGGTTCCACACGGAGTTCGTGGCGGTATCGAGCAAGCCCACCGTCCTTGGAGCGACGTTCGAGCCGGAAGAAGGCGGCCTTATCATCGAGTTCTCCGAGCCCATGCGCTCGGACCATGCCCTCCTCGACCCCCACGAGTACGCCATTTCGGGGCCCACCGTGGTGAGCGTCCTGGGAGTACGAACCCTCGATGCCAGCAGCGTCTTTCTCAAGACCATCGGGTTCGGGGCGGGGTCGTACCAAGCCTTCGTCAACGCGACTGGCACACCGAAGGATCTGGCGGGTAATCCCGTAGATCCCAGCTTCAACGCGGCCATCTTCACCTCGTCGGTGCCGCAGACCACTCGCAGCATCTTTGTGGACCGTGGCCCGATTACCAAGCCGCCCCTGACCATCCAGACCGGGGTTGGCATCACCATCACCGGGCAGACGATTCTGAACCTGACGCTCGGGTCGCTTCCGCCGACCGTGGTGGGCCTCTACATCATCCTGGGGTCAAACTCGACGAACGGCGGGACGTTCCTGATCACGTCGTGGGTGTCCCCGACCCAGATCACGATCAAGGCAAACCTGCACCTCCCGGATGCCGGGCAGGCCACGACGACCTGGGAGGTCTATGACCCCCGGAATGGCGAGATCGCGGACGACCCCATCGACGTGGTCGTCAAGGTCAACGCTGTCCCGGTAGCGGTCGAGGCCGTCATCGGGCTCCTTGGGCAGGTCGTTCTCTTCGCTCCTCCGGCTCCTGCCGATGACGTGAAGGTGGACTACTCGTTCATCTGCAACCCGACCGTGGAGGTCAGGCGGCTCAACTCCAAGGAGTTCCGACTCAACGCCTGGAATCGGGACCAGGGCTTCCCCCATGATGTCTCGGGGCACCACTACCGGTACAACAACCAGCTCATCCGACCGTCCGACTTCGTGGCCGGGGACATGCAAGCCCGGCTCGACCAGCCCCGGCAGCGTGACCTCAAGTACCGGGCCTACGAGCGGGAGTACTCGGCGCTCCTCAACGACCCGAACCTGCTTCTTCTGAACAGCCCGCTTCACCACATCGCCTACCCTCCCTTGGAGCGGACGGTCTCGGCGAGCTTCATCAACTACCTGCCCACGGCTCTCCCCGAGGTCTTCCCGGTCACCCCGTGGACCAGGAAGGGCACCGGTCTGGCGAGCATCCTCTTCAATCAGCTCATCGTCGAGGACACCAGCTCGGGAGCGTTCCCGACCGGCGACCCCTTCTTCTGGTCTCGTGAGATCGACCTCACGTTCCCGCACGTTTACGCGGCAACCTGGCAGGTACAGATCAACGCGGTCTCGAACTACGAGGGCGTATGGACGGGCATCGCGGTCGGCTTCTCCGACGAGCTGAAGGCCATCGTGGTCGGGTACATCCTCGACGCCGGGGTCATGAAGGTCGGCATCCTCCGGAAGGGCTTCGGAAACGACCCTTCTCAGGTGTCTTCGTGGGCGGGCGGGCTCGATTCTCTGGGCAACCCGACCGGCCAGCCTGTCGTCCTTGACTGGTCAGCCCTGCACAGCTTCCGCATCTACCAGACCGGGGGCGTCGTCCGGGTCTTCTTCGACGGGGAGATCATCGAGAACATGCGGCTCTTGGAGGACGACCTTCCGTTCCTCGAAGAACTGAACGACCCGTTCAACCAGGCGCAAAACAGCTTCTTTGGCAGCCTCTCTCGGCCCGCTACCAACGTCTCGACCTGGGACTTTGTCCGATACCTCGTCCTTCCGCTCAACCCGTTCCAGACGGCCCCCAGCATCTTCGTCAGCTACGAGGGGAACGACTTCCCCGAGACGGCGGTGCCGCCGTGGCTTCCGGTTGGGTACCACGGGACCGAGAGCATCGTCGCAAGTGCCGGGCTCCTGGTCGAGTCCACCTCAGCTACGGATGCGGCGACCGAAGCCAAGGTGGGGCTCATCGGCGGAGACTTCCGAGGCTTTGCCCGGTTGGAGCCCCTTCTGGCGGTCTCCAGTGACGTGATCCTGGACGTGAGTGCTCAGATCCTCACGCAGACGAACGGCATCACGCCGAACGCCTGCATGGCCGCCATCGACGACGGCACCCGGCTTCTTCAGCTCTCGTTCTTCCCAGACCGGCCGAGCCCCAAGTTCAGCTATGGTGGCCGCAGTCTGCCAGGCGACTTCCAGCCGACTCCTTGGTTGGATGCAGGTACGGCTCCGGTCGCGATGGTGGGGCGCACCCTTCGGATCACCGACTCCTCGGTCACCGACGGCCGGGTCTACTACCGGGACGACAGTGCTGCGATCGGCACGGACGCCAGGATTGTCGCGGCATCCACGGACTACATCCAGGACTTCCGATGCACGGTGCTGGCACACACGCCCGACCCGGGAGGGTTCTCGGGCGTCATGGGGGCCATCTACGACGGGAGCCGCCTTCTTGGGTTGATGCTCCTCGACATCGCGGGAGTCCGGTATGTCGCCCCGCACTCGGATGGCACGCTACTTCCAGGGCCGATTCAGTATCCGTTCGAGTGGAATGACGGCGAGCCCCATACGTACAGGCTTGTCAAATCTGGCGCGAACGTGACCGTTTTCGTGGACAACACGCTCCTTGGAGTTGTCCCGTACGCAGCCTTCACGGGCATCGTTGGTCCTGTCACGGGCACCATCTCGTGGGGTTCCAGCACTGTGGCGTCGATGGGGGCAACCTCGACCGTGGATTGGGTGTACTCGAACGTCTGGCGGCTCGTCCCTGACCTTCGGCACTACTGCGGCTTCTGGAAGGGCACGGACCCGGACCAGCTCACCGGTTACCACCTTCCTCTCAAGACCTCTGGCCGTGGGGCAGTGGTCATCGGCAACGCCCTTCAGGACTCGACCGCGAACTTTGTGACCGCTGGCGTTCTGGTCGGGGACCAACTCGTCATCGACGTGGGCGGTAACAAGGGCACGTACGAGATCGCTTCCGTCACACCCACCCAGCTCACCATCCTGAACCCCATCACCTGGCCGGTGCAGCCCAGCCTCGTGAACTATCGGGTGCCTCTCCAGGTGGACTGGTCCGTCCCCCACAAGTACCGGATGGTCAGGAGCCCAGACGGCTCCACGGTGCTCTTGCTGGACTCGCAGCAGGACGCCCTCATCACCATCGGGTACAACGAGATCGACCTGCCTGTGAGCAGCGTAGGGGTGCCCACGGTCATTGCAGGCGGCCTGCCCAGCATCACCTGGGGGGCCTTCGACCCCACGAACCTCTCGGCGGTCATCTGGGACTTCGTCCGGTACGGCATCACCCGGTCACCGACCGAGCTTCGCATCGCTCCTCACCACCAGATCCTGAACCAGCGGAACGTGATGGCGAGCCCGGAGCACCTCCGTACCACCATCAAGCACCCCCACACGGACTTCTGGTCCTCGGACGTGGGTATCCCGCCGCAGACGGAGCCGGATTTCCTCAAGAATCCCCTGCTCATCGCGTACACCCTCTTGAACGAGGGTACGCCGTTGGTGCCCTCCACCCAGAGCACGGACGTTCAGACCCCCATCGCAACGACCGAGTTCGTCTCGATGCTGAACGCCATCGAAGACCTGCTCAACACGGACGGGGACTTCAAGCTCAACGACGGGTCGAAGCGGCACATCCTGAAGATCCCGAACGGCGTACTCTACACGGGTCTCCAGGTTCTTGAGACCACGACCGGGGTGTTGAATCAGGTCACGCCCTTCTGCGACGAATGTGAGTCGCCGGACTGGGGCACCCTCTACTGGCAGAAAGAGGTCTGTCTCAAGTACGACGGGGCGGTGCTGCCTGAGAACTCTGGGGCCTCGACGCCGTGGACCCGGGTGGACGACATCCCAGCGAACGTCTTCGCGACGCCTTTCTCTGGGGTTTTGACCTACGGAACGACCGGCCCGACCCGAACCGTCTACCGGAATCCCACGTCTCTTCCTGACTCCGTGGGCCTGACCACAGAGATCAAGGTCAGGATGAGGGTCCTTCAGGACACGACCTTCGGCCTCGGGGACTCTCAGGTACGGCTCGGGTTCTCCTCGACGGCAGGCTTCACGCTCTCGTTGGCGTTCGTGACGACCCCTCTCGGAGAGCGGTATGTGCTGCTTGTTGACCAGAACACGTTGAAGGTTCTTGGTGGGATTCCTTTCGACTGGTATGACGGTCTCTTCCACGTATATCGAATGGTTCGAGACCCCATGACCGCCTCTGTGAACGTCTTCGTGGATAGCTGATGGCAGGAGCATACGGAAGAGGCGGATACGGTTCGAGCCCTTACGGGTCTCGGCCTGAATTCGTCTCGTTCCGGGTCTCTGGGGCGGTGGCGGGCACCGTCTCCACGGTGGTGGTCTCATTCTCGGACCCCATCGACATCACCTACCCGGGGTACATCAACCCGGCGAATTACACGATCTCTGGGCTGTTCGTCACGGGTGCCTCGATCGACGGGCCGTTCAGCGTCCTGCTCTCGACCTCCATCCAGTCTCCGATCTCGTACACGGTCGAAGTCACGCAAGCCCGGAATGTGTACGGGGACTACCTCGACCCGCTCTACCGAACGGCCACCTTCGTCGGGATCCCCTTCGCACCCAACTTCCTGCCAGTCGGCGTGCAGAAGAGCCGCATCCGCCTCGTGTTCAGCGAGGCTGTGTTGGCCAATGCAGCGGTCTTCGACCCGCTTTCCTACGTGGTCACCGACATCCACGGGGCGGTGATCCGGGTCTTGTCCGTCAGGTCCGAGCAAGGGGCCGCAGACCCCCTCGCAGTAGCTCTGACCATCGACACCGACATGGTGGCGGCCGAGTGGTACGTCATCACATGTGCCTCTGGGATCGTGGCGGCGTCCTCTGGGCTGTCGCTGGTCCCGGCAACGCAAAAGATGCAGTGGGTCGAGCCGACCCTCAATAGCTCGATCGCCATCGCCAAGTTCTCGGGCGAGGTTCAAGGGGGCCTGCTCACCGACCACGCGGGTCTCGTTTACTTCAGTCCTGCCTTGGATTTGGCCGTTCCGGGGTCGATCATCCAGATCGATTCCGTGGAGGTCTGCACCAAGGCGTTCGACGAGTACGTCCTCCCGACCCCTCCCGACCCCCCGGCTCTCTACACGTTTGACGGCTCGGTAGCTCGGGCTGGGGTGCTCAACAGCGGTACGGTGCTTTGGGGCGAATTCCCCAGGTTGACCGAAGCACAGGTCAACCTGGCCATCACCCGGGTTGAACCGATGCC